>ERZ1034928.223-NODE-223-length-34862-cov-5.959089_pt1 | contig 34862 bp, 27 predicted proteins | sample MGYA00520627_ERZ1034928 | MGnify/ENA primary metagenome ERZ1034928 (study PRJEB33766, sample SAMN09781755) | gut metagenome | biome: gut microbiome | host: Homo sapiens | place: Madagascar | study: EMG produced TPA metagenomics assembly of the PRJNA485056 data set...
CGCAGGTGCTGTGAAACAAAACCGAGCGGTACGCGAAGGTTGCGGCAAGGACGCAGTCCGCAGGCGACACATTCGGCGCTCATCTATTATCTATGTTCTAACAAAAAACGGGGCGATGCCCCGTTTGTTATTTTGATAATTGCTTTATTGCATTTTGCGTGTCGGCAACAACCGTGTCCAGCGCAAATGACGTTGGCATACCCGATGTATCCATATCGTTGACACGATATTTAACCTCTGCCACACCATTGGCCAAATTCTTGGTTGAAATAATCAGGCGAACTGGTGCCGCAATCAGGTCTGCGTCTGCGAACTTTTCACCAGCGCGCGCATCACGTGTATCCAACAGGGTTTCGATGCCCGCTGCACGCAAATCATTATAGATTTTTTCGGCGGTCGCGTTTGTTTTCCCATCTTTGTCCGTCAGGGCAATAACCTGAACCGCGAATGGTGCGGTCGCCATATTCCAACGCGGGCCGTATTCATCCGCACTCTCTTCCAAAATGGCCGCCATGGTGCGTCCAACGCCGATGCCATAGCAACCCATAATCGGATTTTGTTCTGTGCCATCGTCGGCAGTATATGTCAGGTGCATTGATGCAGAATATTTTGTTCCCAACTGGAAAATATTACCAATTTCAATACCACGAACCTTGTGCATAGGCGCGCCACACTTTGGGCAAATCTCTTTGCCCTCTTCTATCTTTTCCTTGTTTGCACGGAAACCACAATCGCACAGATAAATGGTATCTTCGCCCATTTCGTTTATCAGTTGAAATTCGTGTGCAATACTGCCTCCCATGTCACCAGTTGACGACAACACGTCCACAACATTACGCAGACCACAACGTGCAAACACGCGCTTGTACGCATCTAAAACGCGATAGTAATATTTTTCCAAATCCGCTTGCGATGTGTGGAAAGAATACGCGTCTTTCATAATAAATTCACGTGTACGAATCAGGCCCGCGCGCACGCGCAATTCATCACGGAATTTTGTCTGAATCTGGTACACCATAAATGGCAACTGGCGATATGTGGTCAGCACAGATTTAACAAAGTCCGTTACAACCTCTTCGTGTGTGGGATTCAAAACATATTCTGCGCCACCACGCCCCTTGAATTTTGCCAAAACATCAACCGTATCATACCGGCCAGATTCACGCCAAAGTTCCGCGCCACTGACCACGGGCATCAAGATTTCTTGGCCGTCAACGGCATCCATTTCGTCGCGAATGATGTTTTCAATATTACGCACAACGCGCCACCCCAGTGGGGTCAACGTATAGCCCCCTTGGAACGTCTGGTAAATATATCCCGCCTTGACCGCCATTTTATGGCCCGCGGTTGTTGCGCCGGCGACATCGCCGTACAAGCGTTTTACACACAAATTTTCAATTTTCATTTTTCTGTCTTCTTGTCTTTTAATTCCATGTACTTGGTCGCAACTGTTTCTTGCAGTTGTTCTGCGATTTGTTTGCGATTTAATCCCGCGGTTGCCAATGTCGGCATCACGGTGATTTCCACACGAAAACCGCCAATAATCATGATATGAAACACCTGCATAAACGCGCTGCGTTCGCGCGTGGCACGCGGGCCCATATCAATCTTGTTATTATCAAAATACGCATAGTGGTTTGCCAAATCGTCATCTGAAATCGGCGTACCATCACGAAAGCGATAATTTACCACCATAGGTTGCACCGCAACGTCAGAATTTTCAACAAAATTAAACAACGTGCTTTTGAATGGCTTTACATATGCGCCGTTTGTGGTTGTCCCCTCTGGAAACAAGAACATCGGGTAATCGACATGCTTTACGCGTTCTTGGACGGTGCGCAGGGCCTCCAAGGCATGTGATGGACGACGGTCAACAAATACAACACCGAATTTTTCAGACATCCACCCCACCAATGGCCACCGGCGCACATCCGCCTTGGCGACAAAACTGCCCCCGAATGCAACAGGAAACGTTGCGATTTCAAACAGCGACAAATGATTACATACCACCAACAATGGGCGATGCGTTGACAATGTGCCATGGGTGCGTACGCGAATGCCCGCCAGCAACAGCAATATTTTCATAAATACACGCATGTACCAAACCGATACGCGACCACGTGGCAATAAAAATACAATCGGCACCTGAATCACGACACCAATCCAGAACGCGATAAATTTCAACGTTCCCAGTGCAATTTGGAAAATATTCGGGTGCGCGATGCGCTGTGATTTACTGCGCGACATTTTCGTCGTCCTTGGTATTATCTTTATCATTATCTTCGATAAATTCGACGTCCGCCGCATCTTCGCGCAACAAGAATTCCACGAATGCACCGATAACTTTCAGTGGCGCGGTAACCGGCAACAACATAATTTTGCCCAGCGTTTTCATTTTGCCATCTTTGACGGCGAATCCATCCAACGCATCTTCGCGACCCAAGAAGTGTTTCTGGTACGTGCGGTCTATATCCTTGGTCTGCAACATGACAAACACATCATAAGAATTGAATGTTTTATCGATAAACACCCCCTTGCCAAATGTAGCACCTAAACGCAGATAGCCCTTTATCAATGGCGTCATTTCGGCACGGGCATCGGCATCATCAACAAATGCGCGTGGCAAAATACGCATCTGGGTCATTGCAGGGTCAATACTGGCGTCCAATTTTTCGGTCAGAACCGTTGCACGCAAATTTGATGGCGACAGGTGGTTATAATACAAATATGATATCGCCTGTGCGGATTTTACCGGTTTATTACCAACCCACGACGCGACACCGAACAAGACCAAAACCTTGCGTCGGAAAACGTATTCGGACAGCCCCGCCCACAACATACGCATAACCAGCGCATTTTCACGATATTCGCGTGCAACGCATGCACGAGACATTTCAGCAATGTTACCGTTGACCTTTTTAATCTTGGAAATATTATATTCGCTTTCCGTATAAAAACCGCCCATTTTTTCAGCGGCCGCACGGTCAATAATGCGATATGTACCGACAACGCGCCCATTATGAAATACCGCCATATAATCTGCAAAACGGTCAAAAGAATCGTATTCTTCGCGCAGGGCCTGCTGCTCTTCGGTGGCGGATGCGCCCTCTTCTTCTACGAATGCGGCATAGCGCAATTGGCGAACCTGTTTGCGTTCTTCTTTGTTACGAGTCAAACGAACTTCGTAATCGCGGACCTTGATAGTCATAATCATCCTTTTATATCAATCTATAACAGGAAGATTATCAAAGAACGTATATATTAGCAATTATTTTTATTTTTAACGAATTTACTGGTGCAGTGCATCTGCCAATTCTGCAATCGCGATTGCATACCAATTTGAATTATTCCATTTCTTGATACGATAGAAATTCGGGTATGTCAAATATGCGGTTATTGCCGGCATTGGCGCAACGTCCATATCAACGGCATTCGGATCGGTTGGCGCAATTGCCGCATTCATGCGCGCATCATTGATTGCAACAGTATCTGCAACCATACCCGCCATCATATCAGTCACCGGCAATGCGCGCCCATCGGGCAATGTTGCACCCAATGCCGCCCAATCAGATAAATGCTTTTTCGTTTTTCCGTCCAACAATGACACATCAAAATCCGCCGGCAATGTAACGCGTCGCACGATACGTTCGTTTTCGTTCCAGCCCAATTTGTTCAAATAATTGCCCGCAGACATCATTGCGTCGCCGATGCTGCCGCTGATATCAATTTTACCATCACCGTTACCATCGACGCCATATGCCGCCAATGTCGTTGGTATAAACTGGAAATGCCCCATTGCACCAGCCCAACTGCCACCATAATCGCTGACATTATTGCCATTTTTATCGGCAATTTTCATCAGTGCGATTAACTGGTTTGTAAAGAATGTTTGACGACGCCCCTCGTATATCAATGTGACGAATGCATCGCGCAGGGGGTGGTCCGCCATACGCGCACCATAGTTTGATTCCATACCCCAGAATGCCAAAATCACATGTGGCTGAATACCATAACGGGTATACACGCGATTTAACAACGTCGGGTATTTTTGCGCCATTTTATGCCCTGATGCAATACGCGTTGGGTTGACGGTGCGTTTCAAGTATCCGTCCAACGTCAATTTGAATTCTGACTGGTTTTGGTCACGCTTTACAATATTTGGAATAAACGCTGGATTTTTCAGGGTGGCATCTATGGTCTTTTTTGAAATTTTTTCTGCTGATGCACGCGCGCGAATTGTATCCAACACATTTTCCCATCGCACCATATCAAACGCGCCACGTTCGGCAATAGGTGGCACATCAGGTGCAGCCACAGGTGCAACAATAACAACAGGGGCGGCAGATACGGCCGGCACAGGTGTCGCAGACACAACTGGCGATTGTGCAGCCACAGGTGCAACAACGTTTGCAGCTGGCGCAACATCGGCGTGCGCCACAGCGACAGTGCACAACAATGCCGCACACGTAATGTATGCAAAACAAGTGTCCTTTTTCATCAGACAAACACCCCTCAGAATGCGTATTTAATTCCCAGATGCAACCCAAATGATTGCCATGTCGCGTGCTTTAACTGGTCACTGATTTTTTCAGTATGCGCCGGAATTGTTTCAAGAATCGGGTTACCGTTTTCGTCCAAAACGTATTGGCCATCTTTAATCACGAATTGGGAATAAGATGCAACATACAATTCGCCACCAATTTTACCAACGTGGAAGCAATTTGTATCAACCTTTAACGCCAACTGAACACGGTCGGACAATTTCATATTGTATTCCATTTCGGCGGTATAAGAATATGCACCGTTTGACCCCTCGTCCAAGAAACTGGGGTTTTGTTGCCAGTCATCACGGTTTGGCCAAATCCCCTCGGACGAATATTTTGGCATACCCAACTGGACATAGAAACGCAACTTGTCCGTCAGGGTCATTTGCTTTTCCGCCTCTAGCCCGACATAAAATCCAGACCATGTTGTATTGTATATATGCGTTGTGCCCGATACCACAATTGGGCCATCGCCACCGATAATCACACATTCGCCCGATGCAACACCCCACGGGGTTGGGCCCCACGCCGCATCATAGTCAATTGTTGTAAATGATGTGCCTAAATCAATATTGCTGGCTGCGGCATTGACAACCTTCAAATCTTCGGGGGACATACATACCTGATACCAATCATCGGGTGCATCAAAATTTTGTGGGCGCGCATAATAATTCCCCTTGGCATCGCCATATACATAGTCACCCTTGTCCGTCATCAGGGGCAAATACACCCCAGGGTTTGGATAATAATGATTGGACATTTCCAAATTATGCTTGAAAATTTCATAGCCAAACGACGGCGACAATTTCCACCCGCCAATGTCCCAAATATGATGCGCCCCAATACCAAATCTAAAATGATTTGTGCGCCCCGATTGATCACCAACAGAAACTGTAAATATTCCCTCGGTCGGTTTAGATGCATCATATGGTTTCAGGTCATAATCCATGGACAGACCGCCATGCGACATTGAGCCATACGAATATTCTGCAAACGCAAACATGTCAAAGTTGCGCAAACTGAAATTATGCTGGGCCGCGACACCGATTTCATTGAATACCATGTCGTCCCATTCCAATACGGAATTGACGCCCGTTTCAAATTCAAAGTCCGCAAAACGACGCGTATATTTCGCCGTCAGCGTTGTTGCCGGCTCGTCCACCAAGGCAACCCCATTTGCAGTAATTGTCCCAGAATACTTGGGCTGTGATGCCGTTTGACGTGGCACTTGGTATGAATATGAACGGCTGCCAACAACCTGTTTGCTGCCCGATTGGCCGACATATTTCGTGTACCCTTGGGATTGATATTGCGTATAACCAATTTGGTTTGCATTGGGCGCAGATGTGCGCTGATAGTACGCTGGGGCCCCCTCGGTCGCGGCATACGCCGTAACAGACACAAAAAGACCACCCAAAAAAGGTATAATTCCTGACTTCATTTCTTTTTCTTGGGCTTATTATATCATAAATTTTGCATACAAAAAAGAGTTTTCATTTATTGCTTGCGCACTGCGTGATGCGCGGTACAATGCAAAATATGACAAATCCGCATAATCTTTACATTCATACCCCCTTTTGCATGTCCAAATGCAATTATTGTGCATTTTTTTCGCGCGCGTGCAGTGCCCCCGACTGGGCCGCATTCGCAGACGGCATTTTGCATGAAATTGAATTTTGGGGACAACGCATGGGACGAATTTCTGTGCCGACCGTTTTTTTTGGCGGTGGGACGCCATCGCTGATGCCAACAAAAATATTTGGCCAGATTATGAATGCACTGCGCACAAATTTTGATTTAATGCCTGACGCTGAAATTACATTGGAATCAAACCCAAAGACACTGGACAAAACACGACTGTGTGAATTTGTAAATTTTGGTGTAAACCGTTTGTCTGTCGGCGTTCAACGATTAAATGACAAAACCTTACAATTTTTGGGACGCACGCACAGTGTACACGACGCATTGGAACTGTTGGATACTGCACACAAATGTGAACTGCGCCTGAATGCGGACTTTATTTACGGATTGCCGTGCGACACCCCAGACAGTGTTATGCAAATATGCAAAGATATAAATACACTGGGGTTGCATCATGTATCAATGTACGAATTGACCATAGAACCCAACACGCCATTTGGACATATGAATTTAGAAATGCCATCAAATGATGCCATGGCAGATATGTACACAATCATTGGCGAAAATTTATCAATTCCACGTTACGAGGTATCAAACTATGCCACCGCAGGCGACGAATGTCGTCATAATCAAAACATATGGGACGGCGCGCCATATATTGGTATTGGACGTGGGGCGGCGGGACGGCCATATATCCAAAACGTGTGGTACGAACAGACCGGTGGCGATATTCAAATGCGCCCACTACCAACCGATGCACGCGCAACAGAAAAAATCATAACTGGTATGCGCACTATGCGTGGGGTCCGCAAAACCGACGATGTGATGAAAATTATAAACACAGAATACGTACGAACACATCCCGAATTGATATCAGACACAGGCAACAGAATTTGCGCCACTAAAAAAGGTATTTTAATTCTGGACGATTTATTGGTAAACTTGTGCAACTAGGTAAAAAAATGAAAAACAAAATGTTAAATATAATTGGGATTGTTGCGGTTATTGTCGCATGCGTTGCCGCGCACCATTTTACAAAGCAAAGGAAGGTTATTATGAACGCAGGAATACAAACGACAAATATGGACACAACCGTTCGCGCAGGCGATGATTTTTATAATTTTGCAACCGGCGGTTGGCGCAAATCGCACCCTATTCCAGATGACTATACGCGCTATGGCGTGTTTGAGGTATTGCGCGACACAAACCTGAAACGCGTGCGTGAAATTGCAGAAAATGATAATGGGAAAATCGGTACACTGTATAAAATTGCGATGAACACTGAACGCCTGAATGCCGACAAGACCGCGCCCGTTGCCGCACAGTTGGCCGAAATAGATGCAATTAAATCTGCCACAGAATTACCGGCATTCTTGGGTCGTATGCATCGCACAACATCGGCATTCTGGGGCGATGGTGTTGGTCTGGACGAAACAGACAGCACGCATTACCTGTATAACATTGGCCAAGGCGGTTTGGGACTGGCGCGCGATTATTATTTTGATACAGATGAAAAAACTGTTCAAATTCGCAAAAAATATTTAGAGTTTATAAACAAGCAGATGAAAAATTTTGGCGTCGCAGTTGATTCAAAAAAATTATATGAATTGGAACTGCGCATGGCGAAATCATTTTATCCAAAAGAAAAATTGCGCGACCCGCATGCAAACTATCACAAAATGACGATTGCAGAAATAAAAGAACGCTTTCCAAATTTTGATTGGGACGCATATCTGGCGGCACGTGGCGCAACAGCGGCACAACAAATCAATATTGCCCAACCAGAAGCAATCGCAGAATCAATCGCTATTTTGAACGACACAGATTTGAACTTGATAAAAACATATCTGAAATATCAAATCGTGTGCGATGCAGATACCCTGCTGGACGATGCAACATATGAAATTTCATTTGATTTTTATAATCGCACCATGGCGGGCCAGAAAGAACCTAAGCCACGCTGGAAACGCGCGGTATCATTACTGGACGGCACACTGGGCGAAGAAATTGGCCGTCTGTATGTTCAGCAATATTTCCCCGCAGACGCCAAAGCGCGTATGCAAAAGTTGGTAAAAAATTTGCAGCGCGCATTGGGTATGCGTATTGAAAATTTGGAATGGATGTCTGACGCGACCAAGGCGCAAGCACTGAAAAAACTGGGCACATTTCACGCAAAAATTGGATACCCAGATAAATGGCGCGACTATTCCAAATTGAACATTGATGCGAACGCATCGCTGTGGGAAAATATGTTGGCGGTATCTGCATTTGAAGATGAATTTTGGCTGAATAAAATTGGCGCAGAAAAAGACCCGACATTGTGGTATATGAATGCACACGAAATCAACGCATACTATGACCCATCAACGAACGAGGTTTGTTTCCCTGCGGGAATTTTGCAATACCCATTCTTTGATATGGCAGCAGACGATGCGTTTAACTATGGCGCAATCGGCAGTATTATTGGCCATGAAATGACGCATGGGTTTGATGATTCTGGTCGTCATTTTGATGCAAATGGAAATATGACTGATTGGTGGACGGCGGATGATGCCCGCGGTTTTGATGAACGTGCAAACGTATTGCGCGCATATTTTGATAAGATTGTAATTGCGGGCAACGTACACGCAAACGGCACGTTTACACTGGGCGAAAATTTGGCGGACTATGGTGGTATTACAGTATCATTTACAGCATATAAAAATTTTGGGTTAGCATCAAATGATGTCGACGGGTACACCGCTGACCAGCGTTTCTTTATCGCATACGCGACATCTTGGGCACAGAATATTCGTAGTGACGAAGAATTACGCCTGACCAAGATTGACGAACATTCGTTGGCAAATAATCGTGTAAATGGCATATTGCCACATATTACAGCATGGTACGACGCATTTGGTATTACCCCACATGACCGGTTATACGTCGCCCCAGAAAACAGAATTAAACTGTGGTAAAAACGGGGCAATGCCCCGTTTTTTTAGAGCATAGAGAATAGATTTGGTGCGCCGACGGCGCACTGATTTATTTACTGGATTGCCACGCTGCGCTCGCAATGACAGTATTTTTAGGATGCAGTCCGCAGGCGACACGAGTGCTGGATGCGGAATAAAAAAACGCCCCGTTTGGGGCGTTTTTTTTTATTTACTGGTGATTGCAACAACCCATTGGTTGGCATTCAACGTAATATCATCAGGCGTCCCCTCCACACCATTGACGCTCATGCACGTTCTGATGGTCGGCAAGCATGCGTTTATAGCCAATTTGTTATTTGCACTCAACTCTGGTTTAGATTCTGCAACATTTTCACTGCTGCAAACTGCTGTGCCGCATGTATTCTTGTCTGCGTCATAATTATTTTGCGCCAAGCACGATGTTATATCAGATATACAACTTTCTGCATAGTTGGCGATAACCGTATCTTGCTTTGACTTTATCTGAACCAACGTACGTTGCAGGTATTCCTTGATAACGTTGTTGATCGGTTGATATTCCGCATTCTGGCCACTGCCCTTGTATGTAACGTCCTGACACTTATTCAGAACAGACATGCACATACCAAGGTTTTTGCCATTTTTCTTGTCGTAATAACCAATCTTGTACTGCAAGAATTCTGACATACTGGTCGATGGTTTTTGCGCAGATATTTCTGTCACGGTCTTTTCAATATAATCACTCAATGTGCCTGTATCTGTGCTGGTGCCCCATGCATCTTTGTTTTCCCCATATTTCCAAGTAGCATATAACGCACCTTTGCTGTTGCCAGATTTACCAGGGGTGCTGCCAACAACAATTTTACCGTTAACAATGTATTTACCCGATGGGTCCAGACAGTTTTCATAATCAGAGCCGCATACAAAGTCGTCTTGCATACATGAATCCAATGCATTGATACACCCACGCAGGTCATACGTATTTTTCTGTTGTGCAACCAGCAGACGTGCCTTTTGCAAAACACTCTTGGCATTGCGGACGGTCGCCGTCATTTGGTCATTGGAATCCGTCAAACTGCGTTCATATGCGATACACTGTTTATCAATTTCCAAATCGTACGCATTTGTCACAACCGACGCATCAACCCCCTTGGCGGTGCAACTGTTCAGCACAGACGCCTTGCAACGTGCACTGGCGGTTTTGTACAACTGTTCGCCACGTTGGTTGCTGATACTGTTTGTGCCAGACGTTGTGTTCAAGAAAGAACTTAGGTCAAATCCAGTGCTGCTGATAGAAAAATCCAACAATCCCGACAAATCCAAACTGATACCAGAATCAGTTGATGTTGCACTGCCCGATTTTACACTGATAATCGCGTTTTTAATCTTGTCCAAATCGTTTTTCAACTGGGTATTATCACTGGTCTTTTGCATTTCCAGTTCCGCCGCAGTTTGCGTGAACAGGGTTTCCACCTCGTCCGCGGACAGACCGATGTACTGAATCTTTTGTGCGACATCTTGCAGGTCTTCGGTTGCCTGTTTCAATGCAGTTTCGGTCTTTTCATAATTCTTCAAGTTGGCACTGCAACTGCAACGGCCCTGATTGTCGTCCAGAACGTTACAGAAATTATCCATACATGTTTGATACTGCGCCTTGCAGAAATCGGTCATTTCGGCCAATTCTTCGATGGCACTGGTATCTGTTGTGGCAGACGCCGTCGCGGTCGTAGATGTCGCGGTTGATGCCGTTGTCATACGAATTGTCGGCACACGTTTTGTCGCGCTATTCACACGCATACCAACACGCCCCGTGTACAGTGGTGTATTTACCGTATCTGTTTGAACAATAGACGCGCGTGCAGCCGTGCCAGCGGTTGGCACATTGCGACGCACAGAAACCGTCTTGGCCGCGTTATCGGCCGCGGTTGCACGGGCCGCATTTTTTGTTTGCGCAGTGCGCGATGTCGCCGCACGCGTTGTCGCAACCGATGTGCGCGCCGCAACGATACGCCCCGTATTATTATTGCGTGCAGAAATTGTCCGCGACGAAGATGAATTGTTTGATACGCCACGCGATGACGCAATGCGCGCACCGGCGTTTCGTGGGCTGACCGCAGTATTTTTCACAGGCGTGGCAGGCAAAACATCAACAACTTCGTCCGCGACAGCATCATCTGCAACGTCATCGGCGTCAATGTCCGTATCGGCATACTCGATTACATCTTCGTAATAATACGATGGCGCAACCTCAGCAAATGCGGGCAATACCAGCAGTCCACTTAATACAGCAATCAATCTCTTCATAGCGACAAAATCCTTCCTAATTACCAATGATTTTATCATAATAGGGGCAACCGCGCAAACAAAAAAACTAATTTTCACACATATTCCAAATATTTTTATACCAAAGATTATTATCTTTTTTAATGAAATTTCTTGTCTTGTTTGTTTTTATTGTACTATAATCCACGCCAGAGGTTAAAAATTGTCCATATTCAAGAAAGGTTTTATGTTTTTAATTACCCTGCCGATGCTGGGGTGCACAACCGTACCAACGACGACCGCTGATAAACGTTTGGACAGTTATACGCCTAAAATTACAACCGCTGATTTTGACTATGACCCGATGCAGACCCCCATTGCACAATGCTATGCTGATGAATTGGTGGCAGGCGATGAAATATCTGGGGCAACATTGATTGACGACGGCTTGTCTGCATTTGTTGTTCGGGCGGCATTTGCGCGTATGGCAACCAAGACCATTGACCTGCAAACATATATTTACAGCAACGATTTCTCGTCCAAGATTTTGGTTGGCGAACTGAAAAATGCCGCCGACCGCGGGGTTAAAATTCGTATTTTGGTTGACGACTATGGCACAGATTCTGATATCGTAGACGTGATGTTGCTGAACCAGCACCCGAATATAGAGGTCAAGGTTTTTAACACTGTCGCCAACCGTTCAAAATTATTGTATTACCCACAATTCTTGATGGATTTTAATCGGTTAAATTCACGTATGCACAATAAACTGTTTATTGTGGATAATGTCGCATACATTACCGGTGGCCGAAACGTGGGCAGTAATTATTTCTATCCAGAAACATCATCAAACTTTTCAGATACCGACGTTTTGTTTTTGGGCGATATGACGCGATATGCCACCGCCAGTTTTGACAAATATTGGAATCACCATTTGGCAATACCTGCCGACGTTTTTCCAAAGGCAAAATCTAAAAAGGCAATGCGCAAACTGGAACAAAAGTTTATTGATATTCAGGAACGCAGTGCCGCTGACGCCCGCAGGTATAACACTGTGATTCAAATGGCAATGCGCAAGTACAAGCAAAAGAATTTTAATTTCAGTTGGGGACACGGAAAATTCTTGGCCGACCCACCGTCCAAGGTTGAAATGACCATGTCTGAAAAACAGGAATATCGTGGCGAAATTGTGCGCGCGTTGCAACACCTGTGGGACGAAACAGATACATCGGTATATATTTCAGCGGCATATTTTGTCCCTGGTCAGGGCGGATTGGAACACATGATGCGCGAAGAAAAATCAGGTGTTCACATGACGATTGTGACAAATTCGCTGGCATCAACAAATGCGCCAACCGTGTATGCCAAATGGGAAAAATATCGTAAAAAATTGATTCAATCGGGCGCAGATGTGTACGAATTTATGCTGTCTGCTGAAAACCTGCGGGCAAAGTACAATGACCGCGAACGCAAGCATTCCAGTTTTTCGGTTCTGCACAGCAAAACGATGGTATTTGACGACCGTATTTCTTGGATTGGCAGTTTTAATCTGGACCCACGCAGTGCGTATTTCAACACTGAAAATGTTGCGATTTTTGAAAGCCGCGAATTTGCGTCCAAATTGCGCCAGATGATTTTGGACGACACCAAGACATCGTGGCACGTAACATTGGACGCACATAACAATCCAGTATGGTCAGGCGCACGCGCAGACGACAAAGAACCGCGTGAATATCACCACAACCCAGACACCAGCATATTCCGTCGCGCATGGAAAATTATGCTGCGACTGATTCCAGAAAAGTTTGTGTAAAAAACGCGCCATCGGCGCGTTTTTCAAAGTTCAAACACCAAATTATCACTATAAAAATAACCACCGGCGATTGCTCGACGGTGGCTACTCCCTTCCTTCTGGTATTCCCAGAAACTGTTTTGATGCCTTTTATATGACCCACATGGCACACATATTACGCAGCACGTGCAACCGAAGATTTTTCTTCGATGTCGTCGGCGGCATCCATAATCTTTTTCGCTTCGGCAAAGACCATACCCTTGACACGTAATGCCAATGTTTTTGTATCCATGCTTTCGGCGGCAACTTCGAAATTATCAGTGCGAATTTGCAATGAAACGTATGCACCAACCAACGACGCGCGGGGCAAATCCTCGATACTGCGTGGCGCGTTGCCAATACCGATTTTCAATTCGTCGGCCAGCGATATAATCTGACGATCTTCGTTCACCCAAACGGTTGTCGTTAAAACTTTGTTCAAGGCAATCATGATTTCTTTAATGTTTTTTGGCATGTGCGGGTCCCTCCTTTCGCTTTGGGTTTGTCGAAAATCTAATCTTGGAATGTATTTACACACGTATTTACATTTTTGCCAACTAAATTTTCATTTGTTTTTTGTTTTTGCCAGAAATCCGGTTTTTGGCGGTTTTCTGGGGCTTTTGAAACCTTTTCTCCTTGTCTATACAAACATCTTAGAACAAAAACGAATCGCAGGTCAAGGGGAAATTTCATTTATTTTAATTTTATTTGAAAAAAGTTTCATTTTACTTTTCAAACCATAAAATCCCATAAAATAATTATAAATTGTCATTGACAACCAAAAATCCCCGTGCTACATTCAGTGCGAAGACGGAAAGGGAACGGGGAAATACACCTAACAGACAAAGACCTGAAAATGTCATTGTTTCTCTCATCTTATGAAAATCGTTTGGATACCAAGGGGCGTATTTCGGTACCTGCCTCTTTCCGGTCTTCGGTGTCCAATGAAAAATTTGCGGGCGTTGTTTTATATCGTTCTTTTACCCATAATTGTATCGAGGGGTTATCCATGTCGCGTATGGAACAACTGGCGTCTGCAACCGATAAAATGGGCGTATTTGATGACACATTGGACGATTTGTCCGCAATGTTATTTGCTGATGCGCGACCATTGAATTTTGATGTAACAGGACGCATTGTTATTCCCGCCGATTTGTTAAAGCATGCTGGGATTACTGACCGCGCGATATTTGTTGGTCGTGGCAACAGTTTTCAAATATGGAATCCTGACGCATTCCGCGCCGCCCAAGAAAAATCGTTAAGCAATTTACGCACCACACGCCCGAACCTGAAAATTAGCGAATAAAAACGCCCAATAAAGTTCAAATGTTGTGCGCCTGTGGCGCGATTGCCACGCCGCGCTCGCAATGACAGGGGTTCTGTGGAGGAATAAAAAACGGGGCGATGCCCCGTTTTTTTATTGCTCTGCCTCTATCTTGAATTCGTCACGGATTTTTGAAACTGACGCGGCCCGCTGGCTAATCAAGTCATTCAGATTTGCATTTGTTAAATCTGTCGCATATTTCAGCGCGTTTGCAAACGCCAGCGCATCACTGTTACCATGGGTTTTGACCGCAAACCCTTGCAATCCCAAGAACACCGCACCCGCATATGAACGTGGGTCAATTTTATGTTTCAGTCGTTTGAACACATGCACCAAGAAAAACGCACCAATCATTGCCAAAATGGATTTTTTCAGGTTATCCACCAACACGCGTTTAATCAGTTTGGCAGTACCCTCGACCGTTTTCAAAACGATATTGCCGGTAAATCCGTCGGTAACAACAACCTGAACATTACCGCCGCTGATATCATTCCCCTCTACAAAGCCGATATATTCATATGGCAATTCATCTTTGTGTTCGGTCAAAACGTGATTCAAATGAACCAGTGTTTCGTTGCCCTTGGTTTCTTCGGCACCGATATTCAGCACGCCCAATTTTGGACGTGGCATTTTACCGATAACCTCTGCATATACTGTGCCCAATACAGAAAAGTCAAACAGGATTGTTTCGTCGCACTGGACATTTGCGCCTAAATCCAGCACCACTACGCGGGAATCACCCCCACCCGATGGCAGCATTGTTGTAATTGCAGGACGCGCAATACCAGCCGTTGTTTTCAACATCAATTTGGACAGCGACATAAATATGCCGGTGTTACCCGCACTGACCACCGCGGCGGATTTCCCTTCGCGGACATCTTTGATTGCCATGTACATGGACGTATCCTGTGCGTGACGAATAACATCGCGAACCTTGTCCGTGCCACGAATTACATTTGGCGCATCAATGACGTCACAATTGCGTGCAACACGTGGATACTTTGCCAACATACGACGCAACAATGCCTCGTTTCCAAACAGACGAAAGAACACTTTGCCTTCGCCATTTTGATACAAGAACTGGTTCATGCCACCCAAAACGGCCTTTGGCCCTTTGTCGCCACCCATTGCATCAACAGAAATTATTTTCTTGTCTGACATATTTTTTACAATAAAAAAGCAGAACGGCACGCGATGCGCCAAATCTGCCTTTCTATAATTCCTTGGTTGAAATTATTTTGCGCCGCATGCAGGACAAATGTGATGCGGACGTTTCTTTTCACCACAGGCCTTGCATACTGTGCATGGCATAATTGACAAAGCATCGTGGGAACGACGTTGTGCTGTGCGTGCTTTACTTGTTTTACTTTTTGGCGTTGCCATTTTACTATCCTTTTTAATTTACAGTTTGATATTCTATAAAAATCCTGTACAAATGCAAGGAAAACTTTAATCCGATATTACCTGTGCGACAAACATACCGTGGTTGTGCATCAAACCAATAACCGCGCTGTGATCGTCCAAGCCCATATAGAATTTGTATCCTTGTTTTTCCAATGCGATAATCGTTGCCAATTTGAATTCCGCAGTTGTGCCAGCATAATCATGCGGTTTGCAGAAAACACGTTTTTTGATATTTGGCAACAGTGCATCAATATGATGCTGAACCTTGTCCTGACCCATGGCCCAACGGCCAGTAATAAACACAATCGTGAAATCGCGCCCCAGTGTTTCCAGAATGCGTATCATATTTTCATTTGGTTCACCAAAGCGGTCATAGTTGGCGATTGCAAACTTTTTATTCACAACGCCATCAATATCACAAAAGATTGCAGGTATTTCTGTCATTGCCAGTGGTCACAACGGGGCGCATATGCGCCCCATTGTTGTTTCCCCATTTAGATATCCAACAACTGTTGCTGGGTATTGCCTTCGCGGGCCAAACGTTCTTCGCGTTCTTCTTCCTTGGCAATTTCACGGACGCGACGTACATACGCACCCGTACCAATTGGAATCAGACGGCCGACAATCAAGTTTTCGTTGATACCGACCAGTTTATCTGTCGCACCACTGATAGCAGCGTCAACCAATACCTTGGTTGTCTGTTGGAACGATGCGTTCGAGATAAATGAACGTGATGTCAATGACGCACGTGTCAAACCAACCAAGACCTGAGAGGCCTCGGCCACTTTGCCACCGTCATGGGCAACGCGGGCGTTTTCTTCTTCGAAATCAACACGGTCTACAACCTGACCCATCAAGAATCCGGTGTCACCTGGGTTTGTGATTTCAACGCGGCGTGTCATTTCACGAATCAGAATTTCAATGTGTTTGTCATTGATGACCACACCCTGCAAGCGGTAAACCTGCTGAATCTGTTCAACCATAAATGTCGCCAACGCTTTCTGGCCCAAGATACGCAGAATGTCTTGTGGTACAGGATCGCCATCGACCAATTTATCGGCCTTGCGCACAATGTCGCCACTGCGCACCAGCAAGTTTGTACCCTTTGGCACAGCATATTCAACAGGCGCAGTACCATTTTCTGGGTCAATACGAATAATGATTTTAGATTTCGCATCTTCCAATTCAATAGTACCATCGATTTCCGCCAGCAACGCTGGGTTTGCAGGACGGCGTACCTCTAACAATTCGTTAACACGTGGCAGACCGCCGGTAATATCGCCTGTCTTTTTCGCCTGAACTGGGATACGTGCCAAAATATCGCCCGCCACAACCGATGCGCCGTTTGAAACGTTCAGCACCGAATACATAGGCAGCATATATTCTGCAACCTTTTTACCACCTAACGAAATTATATTGCCATTTGCATCGACCAAGCGGATTGCTGGCTGCAATGCTTTTTTCGTGTTGGCTTTCCAGTTAATAACCTTGCGCGAAACGATACCAGTCATAGAATCAACTTCTTCTTGGTACGATACGTTTTCGACCAAATCATTGAAACTGACAACACCGTCTTTTTCAGCGATGATTGTGTTCGAATATGGATCCCATTCTGCAACCTTTGCGCCCTTTTCAACCGCGTCGCCATCGTTGACAATCAACATAGCGGCGTATGGCAATGCGCACGAGAACAGTGTTTCACCCTTTTTATCAACAACCGCCAATTCGCCATTACGCGACAGAACAACAACACGACCTGCGGTGTTTTTAATTGTGTTCACACCAGTCAGTTTGATTGTACCTGCAACTGGGACTTCGATAAAGTGGCTTTCTGCACCACCGGCCGCAACACCACCGATGTGGAACGTACGCAGCGTCAACTGAGTACCAGGTTCACCAATGGATTGACCAGCGATAACGCCAACCGCTTCGCCGACATGAACCAGCGCATTACGCGACAAATCCATACCATAGCATTTTGCACACAGACCATCACTGCAACATGTCAGAACACTGCGCACATCAACCGATGGCAGACCAGATTCATTGATTTGCTTCGCAGCGGTCTTGGTAATCAATTCGCCCGCAGGAACGATAACTTCCTTGGTAATTGGGTGAATGATGTCATGTGCGGCTGTGCGTCCCAGAACGACATCGCCCAATGCGACCGACAGTGTTGAACCCTGATACACAGGTTTCGCTGTAATGTATTCTGTTGTGCCACAGTCATGTTCAGTAATAACTGTATTCTGTGCCAATTCAACCAAACGACGTGTCAAGTAACCAGCGTCAGCGGTTTTCAACGCGGTATCCGACATACCCTTGCGCGCACCGTGGGTGGACGTAAAGTATTCGGCCATGGTCAGACCTTCCTTGAAGTTCGAAATAATAGGAACTTCGATAATAGAACCGTCTGGTTTCTGCATCATACCACGCATACCTGCCAACTGCTGAATCTGACGTTTTGAACCACGCGCCCCAGACAGAGCCATCATCAGAACCGAGTTCCAATTTTCGCCCGTTGTCTTGCTCAGTGCGGCATACGCCAAATCACCCAGTTTATCGGTCGTTTTCTGCCACAGGTCAATCAATTTGTTGTGACGTTCACCGCCAGACAGCAAACCGTTTTGATACTGTGATTCAATTTCTTCGGCCGCACGTTCAGCATCGGCAATCATGGTTTTCTTTTCTGCTGGAATGATAATATCATCAAACCCGATGGAAATACCACTGCGTGCCGCCTGTTCAAAGCCGGTGTTTTTCAAATCGTCAGCCAGTTTAATCATCGCCTTGTCACCGCAACGTTCATATGTTGTTGCCAACAGCGCCTTGATTTCTTTTACTGGCATAACCTTGTTCACCAAATCAAATGGCATTTTGTCAGATTTCGGCAACAGTTCGCCCAAAATCATACGACCCGCTGTTGTTTTATAAATCTTGCCATTGATACGTGCAACGATTGGTGTGTGCAATGTGATGGAATGATTTTCCAACGCCATTTTCACTTCGTCCATGTTTGCAAAACGTGGTGATTTATCTGTGTGTTCGCCGTCAATCAACGAAATGTAGTACACACCCAAAACCATGTCCTGTGCTGGCACAATCATTGGTTCACCATTTGCAGGTGACAAAACGTTGTTAGACGACAACATCAATGTGCGCGCTTCCAGTTGTGCTTCCAATGAAATAGGAACGTGCACAGACATCTGGTCACCGTCAAAGTCAGCGTTAAAGCCCTTGCAGACCAATGGGTGCAGACGAATTGCCTTGCCCTCAATCAAAACTGGTTCAAATGCCAACAGTGACAAACGGTGCAATGATGGCGCACGGTTCAACAGAACTGGGTGCTGGTAAATAACCTTTTCCAAGATTTCCCAAACAACATCTTCGCCGTTTTCAACCATCTTGCGTGCGGTTTTCAATGTGTTTGCATAATCACCCGCCAACAGACGTGCATAAACGAATGGTTTGAACAATTCCAGTGCCATTGTCTTGGGCAAACCAACCTGATGCAATTTCAGTGATGGGCCCGACACAATAACCGAACGACCAGAATAGTCCACACGTTTACCCAACATGTTCATACGGAAACGACCAGATTTACCGCGCAAAGAATCAGACAATGATTTCAATGGACGACGGTTCTGGGAAACCATTGGACGTGCCTTGTGCCCGTTATCGAACAAGGAATCAACGGCTTCTTGTAACATACGTTTTTCATTGCGGACAATGATGTCTGGTGCGTGCATTTCCTGAAAACGTTTCAGACGGTTGTTACGAATAATAACACGACGATACAAATCATTCAGGTCAGATGCCGCAACGTGCCCCGCATCCAATGTCACCAATGGACGCATATCTGGTGGAATAACAGGAATGATATCTGGCAACATCCATGCAGGATCGGTTTTAGAATCCAAGAATGCTTCGACCAGTTTCAACTGTTTGATTAAACCTTTGCGTTTTGCTTCGGATTTTGTTTCCGCCAATTCAGCGCGCAGGCGTGTACGTTCATCGCCCATGTCCAGATTGGCGATAATGCTGCGGACACCTTCGGCACCGATGCCGACGCGGAATGCGTCTGCGCCGAATTCTTCGACCGCGCTTTGATATTCATCTTCGCTGATAACATCGTACTGTTTCAGGTTGGTCAAACCTGGTTCAATAACAATGTATGCATCATACGAAATAACCTGTTCCAATTTTTTCTGGGGCAGATTATTCAACAATGTGGCAATTTTCCCTTCGCGCAAGAACCATGTGTGCGCAACAGGCATCGCCAACTTAATGTGTCCCATACGTTCACGACGAACGGACGAAGAACCAACTTCGACGCCGCAACGTTCGCAAACAACGCCACGGAACTTGATTCTTTTATATTTTCCGCAGGCGCATTCGTAATCTTTGACTGGACCAAAAATCTGCTGGCAGAACAAACCTTCTGCCTCTGGTTTCAAAGAATGATAGTTGATAGTTTCGGGTTTTTTTACCTCGCCATGGGACCAGGACAGAATTTCTTCTGGTGACGCGATGGTGATGCGCAGGGCGTCAAACTGTTCCTTGGTTTCAATTTGTCCGAAAATCTTCTGCAACATATTGGTCATAAATTTTGCTCCTTTCAAGTCGCTGTTCAAAATGCCTTTTGTCCGTGACGGCGTTTCCGCCGCCACGGTCGATTTTTAGTCAATTTTCTTTGGTGTCATCGCCAGACCCAAACCACGCAATTCGCGAACGAATACGTTGAATGCTTCTGGTGTGCCGGTTTGGATATCATTGCTGCCGGATATGATGGCTTCGTACATCTTGTTACGGCCGACGATATCGTCCGACTTGACAGTCAGCATTTCGCGCAGCAAGTGCGCAGCACCATGTGCTTCCAATGCCCACACTTCCATTTCACCCAAACGCTGGCCACCCATGTGCGCCTTACCTGACAACGGCTGTTGTGTTACCAACGAGTAATTGCCAATTGAACGCGCGTGAATCTTTTCATCAACAAAGTGATGCAGTTTCATCATGTACATAACACCAACGGTAACTGGACGTGCGAATTTTTCACCTGTCATACCATCGTACATTGTGAACTGACCAGATTCTGGCAGTTTTGCCAATTTCAGCATACTGCGAATGTCTTCGGGCGTTGCACCGTCAAATGTTGGGGTTGCCATTGGCACACCGTCGCGCAACAGGGCTGCTTCGGCGCGGACATCTGTGTCCGTCATCTTTTCCAACTTTTCAGCGGTTTCTTTGCCATAAACCTTGCCCATGATGGTACGCAGGTCATCGGTCACAGCACGCTTTGCCTTGACTTCTTCCAAGACATCGCCAATCTGCTGGCCCAATGTGCGGCCCGCCATCCCAAGGTGGGTTTCCAAAATCTGACCGATGTTCATACGTGATGGCACACCCAGCGGGTTCAAAACGATATCAACTGGTGTACCGTCTTCCATGTATGGCATATCTTCGATTGGAACAACCTTGGATACAATACCCTTGTTCCCGTGACGACCAGCCATTTTATCACCTGGCTGCAATTTCATCTTGTGCGCAATGTATACCTTGACTTCTTTCAAGACACCAGCGTTCAGAGAATTGCTTTCTGTGGTTTTTGCAACCTCAGCATCGGCTTTTTCATTTAACGCTTTCAGTTTTGCAATATGCTGTTCACGCAATTCATCAATCTTGGCCTGTGCTTCTTTGTTATGTACGACCAATTTCTTGATGTCAGCAGGTCTGATACCTTCAAACACTTCTGCGGTCAATTTTTTGCCAACGAATGGTTTCAAACTGCCCATGCCTGAATCAATTGTTTCACCTTCGGCGATTTGGAAAATCTGGTCTGCAAAGCCCTTTTCAATGATAGATGTTTCTTCATCGCGGTCTTTGTTGATTTTCTCAATCTTTTGCAGTTCAATCATCTGGGTACGTTCGTCTTTCTTTACCCCATGACGGGTCAAGACGTTCACACCGATAACTGTACCTTCTTCGTTCGGGCCAACGCGCAGTGATGTATCCTTGACGTTCAGTGCCTTTTCACCAAAGATGTTGCGCAACAACGCTTCTTCGGGGGTCAGCAACGTTTCAGATTTTGGCGAAACACGACCGACCAAGATGTCGCCCTGTTTCACGCGTGCACCGACATAAATGATACCGGATTCGTCCAGATTTTTCAGTGCTTCTTCGCTGACGTTTGGAATGTCGCGTGTGAAACTTTCTGGGCCCAACTGGGTATCACGAACTTTGAATTCTTTTTCAACGATTTTAACCGATGTAAAGATATCTTCGCGGGAAATACGTTCAGATATCACAATCGCGTCTTCGTAGTTATAACCACGCCATGGCACGAATGCGACCAGAACGTTGCGCCCCAGTGCCAATTCACCATAGTTCATAGATGAACCGTCGGCAATGATGTCGCCCGCAGAAATGCGATCGCCAACCTTGACCAATGGTTTCTGGTGAATCAATGTTTCACTGTTGCTGCGTTCAAATTTTTCCAGATTGTAAATATCAACACCTGTTACAACATTGCGGCTGTTCATGCACTTTACCACGATACGGTTTGCATCAACAGATTCAACGATACCGCTGTGCTTTGCAACCTTGCCTGTACGGGAATCGCGTGCCACTTCGCGTTCAATACCAGTACCCACCAATGGGGCCTGAACGCGCAACAATGGAACGGCCTGACGCTGCATGTTTGAACCCATCAATGCACGGTTCGCGTCGTCGTTTTCAACGAACGGAATCAAACCAGTTGCGATGGATACCACCTGACGTGGGGCAACGTCGATTAAATCGATTTCTGCTTTTGGCACCATTGTAAATTCGCCATCAACACGCGCAGTCACTGTGTCTTCGGCCAATGTACCATTCTTGGTTGTTGGGGTATTCCCCTGTGCAATCTTGTGTCCCAGTTCTTCGTCCGCAGTCAGATATACAATCTTGTCTGTAACGCGACCATTTTCAACAACATAATATGGTGTTTCGATAAATCCATATGGATTGACACGTGCATATGTTGCCAAGTGGTTAATCAGACCAATATTCGCACCTTCGGGGGTGTGAATTGGGCACAGACGGCCATAGTGTGTTGGGTGAACGTCGCGGACGTCGATACCGGCGCGGTCACGGTTCAGACCCCCTGGCCCCAATGCAGAAATACGACGCTTGTGTTCCAATTCAGACAATGGATTGTATGCATCCATAAATTGGGACAGTTGGGACGTACCCAAAAATTCAGATACCAACGACATCAAAGGTTTAACATTGATAACGTCCTGTGGTTGCATATTCGCGATGTTTGGCGATGACAAACTTTCGCGAACCAGACGTTCAATACGAACCATACCAGTACGGAAATTCTGTTCCAACAATTCGCCAACCGCACGTACGCGACGATTAGACAGGTTATCAATATCATCAACTGTATCTTTGTGGTCAATGATGTTTGTCAGTGTTTTCAAAACCGCCAAGAAATCGGACTTGGTCAACAGGCGTTCATCTTCTGGTTTTTTGCCAGAATCAATTTTCAAACGCTTGTTCATCTTGAAACGACCAACCGCAGACAAATCATAGAATGCCGCGTCAAAGCCCTGACGCAGGAACAAGTTGATTGCTGCTTCCAGTGTTGGACGTTCGCCCGGACGGATGATGTTATAGATTTCAATCAACGCTTCTTCGCGATTGGTTGTCTTGTCTGCAACCAATGTATTGCGCATGTGCGATGTGATTGTTGTGTTGTCAATCGCAATCAGCGAGATTTCCTGAACCCCCATCTTGTCCAAATCAGACAAAACTTCGTCTGTGATTTCAGTACCCGCCTGAAATACGACTTCGTCGCCAGACATAATTGGGTCAAACAGATATTCGCCAATCAAAGATTCTGGCAAAATACCAAATTCTTTGGACGTAGATGTGATTTTCGCCATACGCTTTGCGTTCAGACGATCGCCCTTGGACGCCAATGCCTTTTTGTCCTTTGGATTGATTAAATCATAATTCAAACGATATTTGTCCAAACCTGCGAATGCATCAACGTTGCCCGCCCACATTTTGCCATCAAATTTCAATGGAATGCGATTATAGAACGCAGACAGGATTTCAGTATCACTCATACCACGGATTGTCGCCTTGCGTGGGTCAGCGGCGAATTTCTTTTCGTCTTCGGCGGCTGGCAAACAACGCAACAGAACAGTTGCAGGAACTTTGCGGCGGCGGTCTATACGAACATAGATGACACCCTTGGATTCTTCGAAATCAATCCAACTGCCGTGTTCTGGAATAATACGTGCGGTGTATGTGATTGGGTTGCCTGCAATCTTGGCCTCTTTGGTTGTTGCGAAAACAACACCTTGGGCACGATGCATTTGTGAAACGATGACACGTTCCACACCAGACGCGATAAAACTACCACGTTCGGTCATCAACGGCACTTCGCCCATAAATATTTCTTGTTCTTTGATATCGCGCAACGTTTTTTTACCGTCTTCGGCGATGTCCCACAAAATCAATCTCAGCTTCAATTTCAGCTTGCTGGAATATGTCATATTGCGCAGCATGCATTCTTTGACATTATAAACCGGTTTGTCCAGTGTGTATTCAACAAATTCCAAATCAGCAATGCCGGCATAGTCCTTGATAGGGAACATAGACGAAAAAACGTTTTGCAGTCCCATGTTTTTACGATTTTGTGGATCTACATCGGCCTGCAAGAAATCTTTGTAAGAATTATATTGAATTTCAACCAGATCAGGAAGCGGAGTTTGCAAAAAACTTTTTCCAAAAGATTTTCTAAATTTCTGGATAACTGCCATGGGTATCAATCCTTTTTTTTGTGCGTTTTGCAAACGAAAATATTTCAAACTCTTTTTTACGTCTGCGCGCCCACCGTGGAAAATCCACTGGTGGGCCCAAGACGTATGCGCGGCAAACCGCGACTTTTTATTTTTTGCCAGAATTTAATCTGGCGGTGGTGAATTATTTCAATTCAACCTTGGCACCGGCTGCTTCCAATGTCGCTTTCATTTTTTCAGCTTCATCTTTTGCAACGGCTTCTTTAACTGCCTTTGGTGCAGATTCAACCAAAGCTTTCGCTTCGGTCAGGCCCAAACCAGTCATTTCTTTAACTGCTTTGATAACGGCCAGTTTGTTTGCACCGATTTCTGCCAAGACGACATCAAATTCTGTCTTTTCTTCGGCGGCTGCGGCGGCTGGGCCAGCGGCTACTGCAACAGCAGCGGCGGCGGAAACGCCCCATGTTTCTTCCAACGCTTTGGACAGTTCAACTGCTTCCAAAACGGTCAATTTTGACAATTCTTCAACTAATTTTTGAATGTCTGCCATTTTTTAGCTCCTATTTAGTTTAGCTAAATCAAAATGTTGCCATTTTGATATTAATTTTTCTTTCCATACTCTGCTGAAACACGTGCCAAGCGCGATGCTGGTTCGACCAAAATACGCGCGATAGTGCCACGGATTTCCAACAGGGATGGCAGTTTGGATAATTGCACAATGCCGTCTTTGTCCAAGACATCTGCGTCCATTTTACCACCAATGATGGTCAGGTTTGGATGTTCTTCGGCGAACTTTGCCAAAACCTTGGTAACCGCCAAACCGTCTGTTGCAACAGCAACCGCGGTCGGACGTTTCATCATTTCGGACACAGGTTCAAAATTGGTGTCTTTCAACGCCAATTTCATCAAACGGTTTTTAACAACTTTGAAAACGGAGACCAATGGGCGCAATTCATTACGCAGGCCTTCCAGTTCTTTCACGGTCAAGCCGTGGTTTTCAACAACGAAAACACCGTTTGCTTCTTTCAAGGACGACTGCAACGCTGAAATCAAATCTGATTTTTCTTCGCGTCTCATATTTTATCCTTTACTTCCAGATTTCGGGGTTATTGCCCCTAATCCCTGCTTTGTTAAACTTTCCACCCAGATTTCTCTGAGATGGGGCTTGGTTCCTGCCCCAAAGAATTTTTTCTTTGTCTATGATGGGAATTAAGCTGTTTCCAACACCATCAGTCACGGACAGAAATCTCTATTGTTCTGGGGCGACATTTGCCGCACCAGAACATAACTTATTTTACATCAACTTTCAGACCTGGGCCTTGGGTTGTTGCAACAGATGCACCCAAGATATACTGGCCTTTGGTAGAAGATGGTTTTACCTTTTTCAACTGGTCAATCAATGCATTCGCATTTTCAACCAACTGATCTGTGTTAAATGACATTTTACCGATACCGGCGTGAATGATACCTTTCTTTTCTGCACGGTATTCAATCTGGCCTGCTTTGGCTGTTTTAACTGCCTCTGCAACGTTGTTTGTGACCGTACCCAATTTTGGATTCGGCATCAAACCCTTTGGCCCCAAGATACGTGCAATCTTTGACATTTTTGGCATCATATCAGGCGTTGCGATAACGCGGTCGAAATTGATTTCGCCACCGGCAACCTTTTCAATCAAATCTTCGCCACCAACGATATCAGCACCCGCTTTGGTTGCTTCGTCTGCGCTGTTTACAGTGAAAACAGCAACGCGGACTGTTTTACCTGTGCCATTTGGCAAGGACAACATACCACGAATGTTTTGGTCGGCCTTGGTAATATCAATACCCAATTTGATTGCGATTTCCAAGCTTTCGTCAAACTTTTTGGACGTATAGCCACGCAATGTTTCAATTGCATCAGACAAAGAATATACTTTTTCTGTGTCCAAGTTTGCCCATGTTTTTTGTCTTTTTGTCAGTTTCATATCTTATTCCTCCACCTTTACGCCCATAGAACGGCATTGACCCGCAACGATGTTCATAGCGGATTCAATGGTAGAGCAATTCAAGTCCGGCATTTTGCTTTCTGCAATCTGCTTTACCTGTTCTTTCGAGATAGTGCCGACAAAATCGCGACCTGGTTTTTTCGAACCAGATTTCAATTTCAACGCTTTCTTGATGTAGTACGACACTGGTGGCAATTTCATAATAAATTCGAAACTGCGGTCAGTATAAACAGTGATGATGCAAGGAATCGGCATTCCCGGTTCTTTGTCAGCTGTTCTGTCGTTAAATTGTTTGCAGAATTCTGCGATATTCACACCATTAGCACCCAAAATTGGCCCAACCGGTGGCGCAGGATTAGCTTGTTTTGCAGGGACGACCAGTTTGACAATCCCTTTAAGTTCTTTTTTTGCCATTTGTTCACTCCATTTTTTTGGTTAGTGCGGCGGTACGATGTGGCGCATCTCCCACCCGAATTTTTAGCGGTCGCCCGCAAAAATTCAAAAACTGTTTTTATTTAGACACGTTCGACTTCGTTCAATTCAACGCTGGTTTCACGACCAAATACCAAAATCGTCGCGGTCATTTTTTGTTTCAGATTATCAACCTCGGCCACGATGCCGTTGAAACCATTGAATGGTCCATCGATAACATGTACTTCTTGGCCAACCTCGTATTCAACATCCTCGACAGAAACTGCACCTTCTTCGACCTGTTTTTGCAGACGACGTGCTTCTTCTTCGCTGACGGCGATTGGTTTATTTTTCGCACCCAAGAACATCACAACCTGAGGCATCAATTTCACCAAGGAAAACGTTTCATTGTTCAAAACCATCTGAACAACAATATACCCTGGGAAAAATTTCTTTTCGGATTTGACGCGCTTGCCGCCTTTGATTTCCGTAACCTCACGCGTTGGAACCAAAATCTCGCCAAACAGCGCGTTCAAGCGACGCTTGTCAATCTGTTCGCGCAGGCCGCGGGCAACCTTGTCTTCACAGCCAGTATGAACATTTACAACAAACCATTGCATTTTTTCTTCCATGATGCATCCCCTTGCCCGTTTGTATTACTTGAAAATCCAGCCAACAATAGCATTCAACGCGCCGTCAACCAAGAAAAAGAACAACGCAGCCAATGCTGAAAACGTCAGAATCATAATAGTTGCACGAATAACAGCATCGCGTGATGGCCATACGATTTTGAACCATTCACTGCGAACAGATTTAATATAATCAATAACTTTTTTCATAAATTCGCCCACTATAATTTGACCATCAAAGCCCCAAAAATTTCAGCAAAACAGCCCTGCTGCTTGCCAGAAATTCTGGCAGGGGCAAAAGGAATCGAACCCTTATCCGCGGTTTTGGAGACCGATATTCTACCGTTGAACTATGCCCCTGTTTGGTCGCAATTACACCCGACTTTTACACCACGTGAACCCCGACAGTCGACGCCAGAGTAGCACACCTGTTTGAAAAAGCAAGTGTAAAAAACTGAAATATTATATGTTTTTAATCACGTCGGCGCAAGTAAAATCTGAAAAACCATACATATAAAATATGATTTTTCGTAATTTTCGCTTGCACCACATACCGATTTTTGTCTACAATCGACCATATACAGGGAGAGGATTTACTTGCAAGACCGCATAGAACCGCCAATTTTGCTGTCCAGATTGATGACGTTTGTGTTCGCCGGCGCGATTGTCGTGCTGGGGGTGCTGGGCATTACCCTGTACAAAATGTTTCCATTAAATCGGCCTCAGGTGTTCTTTTTGATGACCCAGCCGCGTGAAAATCTGGAAGTCACGTTATCTGAATTGCCACCGACCGATGATAATTTCAAGTGGTACACGCGCGCGTTTATTCGTGAATATATCAAGGCGCGCAATGAAATTGTGCCTGATGGGCGCGTAATGTTGCGCAAATGGAATAATGCCGAAGATGGGGTTGTGCACACATGGTCAACGCCGGCGGTGTATGCTGCATTCACCCAAACCAATATGTGGACGGCACTGATGAACAACACGCCTGACTTTGAATTTAGTTGCAGTGTGGAATTTGAAAACGGTGCTGTCCAGCCCAGAACATCGGACTATAAAACATGGGCTGTAAATTTTAAGTATTTCTGTGAAGATAGTGGTGGACAGACCGATAAAAAAGATTATACAATCATAGTAAAATTAGAGATGGACGATAATGCGACATTAAAATGGTCGGATCGTCTGGACAATCCGTTGGGGATTCGCGTTGCCGAATACACTGTTGAATCCGGTAATGGCGATCCGCTGAATACGGGCTATCTGGCCAGCGGCAATTAAACACCGCACCACAGAAAGGAAAAGGGATATGGGTATGAGTTTTAGAACAGCGTTAAAATTAAACATTTCTGTTTTCTGCGTTATGGCATTGTGTGCGTCTGCGCATGGTGTGGCCACGGGCATCAATTATGGTGTACAAGATGCGTGGGACAACCCAACTGCAAACATGGCCGCAGGCAGTATTAAGCCAGGGTATGCACAACTGTCATGGGAATCAGGCAGCGTATTGCCTATTAAATTGCGCAATGGTATGGTGACGATGGTGTCATTGCCAAATGGCGAACAAATTGCGGATGCTGTTATTGGTAATCAGGGCTTGTTCACGATTGAGGCAAATCAAGGCGACCGCACAATGGTTATCAGCCCCACCGCCAGTAATCAGGGTTCAGACACTAATTTGATTGTTACGGGCAAATCGGGCAACAAATATATTTTCTATCTGCGCAGCGAACCATCAAATTCCAGCGAGATTACATATTCGCAGGTTGATGTTGTTTTGGACGGCAATGCGACATTGCCAAACGCAACCGCAACAACCACCACGACGGGTGGTGCGTCGTCTATTTTCAAAAAGGCCGCAACAAAAACTGGCACAGTTGGTGTTGATGGCGAAGATTACGGTTGGATTAAATCTATGAAAATTGACCCATCGGAATTTCGCTTTGATTTAGACATCTTTGTTCCAAATCCTGATGATTATGTAATTGCACCAGAACGCGTATGGCGCGACCGCATATTTACATACATTGACTTTGGCGACAAGGTTATCGCAATGACCCAACGTCCGGTTGTATCATTGTTGGTCGAGGGTGGTGAATCCCCCGTCAGTTTCCGCACCGATGGCGAAGATGGCCGTCTGTTGATTGTAGAGGCCGTTGGCGACATGGTGTTGCGCAGTGGGCAACGTATCGTTTGCATAAAGAAACGCGAAAAACCATTCTTGATTGCCGACACAGCGTCGGTCATGGCATTGGCAGAGGCGAATGTTGCCCAGTCCATGATGTCGGGCCAATCGCTGAATACCATTGCATACACGATGGATCAGAACGCAATCAATGCGGCGGGGTTGAATTACACAGGTTCACCGACGTATGTTTCAAATACCAATTCGGTTGCGGCGTCTGGATATTATATGCCGGCGGGCACAACCACAACCAATGTTACAATGCCGGTTGCGTCATCGGGCACGGCGGGCGTTACAATGATGCCAACCCAGCGTTTGACCGCGGGTTCATACCTGCCCCAGACGAACATTCCACTGATTACCAGCAATCAATCTGGTGTTGCGGTTGAATTAAAATCTGATACATCTGTCAAGGCATTAGATGATTACTGGACGGGCTTGCTGGCGAAATTCAGCGGCGACGATGGCGTGGGATTGTTGACCCCGTACAAGGACAAGGTGTTCTTTGCGGTTGATGAACAGGGTGTTGGCGATTTGGGCTCTACATCGCATACGGCACGTTTGTATCGTTTGCGCATTGGTCCGATGTCAGACATCGACACGGCACAAAAATTATGCGACCAGTTGCTGAAATTCAGCGGGGCCAGTTGCAACGTTGTTCGTATTCAATAATCATGTCAATGATGGCGGTATAATATGAGTGGTATCAAACAACAAATTTCACAAATGCGTAAATCTACACCAAAGTCGGTTCAGTGGTTGCTGTTGGGTGTGGCGTTTGTTGTTGTGCTGATTTTAATGACCATGCTGATTGGTGGGCGCGGTAAATCCAAAGATATACAGGCGGATGACGCGCCAATCAACCTGATTATCACACCGGAAACAGGAATTACTGATTGGTCTAATGAATCCATAAATTGGGCAAATACCAAAGTTGGCGATAAGAAAAAGGCAACGTTAAAGGTTTCTGCAACCGCGCCTGTTAAAATTATGGCCGTACGCTATCACAAAGAAATTGCAGGTTTTGAATTCAAAACCGCATGTCATCAACTGGCTTATATTGATGGAAATATTTCATGCACACTGTTTCTGGATTATGTGCCAACAACTGCGATGGACACGGAAACAACATCACTGTTTATTGATTGGCGTGGTGCATCGCAACCAGATGCCATGAAAAAGACAGACAAGGTTGTTTTGGTGATGGGCGCGACCGCCCCAGCACCAGTGGCAAAACCCGAACCGGTAAAAATTGTCGAAACAAAACCAGAACCAGCGGTTGAATCCACTAAACCCGTTCAGGCAGAAATAAAAAAAGATATAGAAGCAATTGCGCCATCTGACCCTTTTGCTGATGCGCAAATCGAAGCGACGCCCAGCGTTGCATGTTCTGAATTTGCGTTTCCAGGTTATGATTCAACCGGCAATCAAATTGGTTGGATTCGTCCTGAACATGGCGCGTATTATTTCCACCCATTTTCTGATAAAAAATGTAATAACCCAACGGGTATTTATAACCCAGACAGTGGCCTGATTACCGACATAAAAAACAACGGTAAAAAAATTGGTACCGATGCAGAACATATCGGTTATACAACAATTTCAGGTGGCGGAAACCTGCCCCAGTTGTCAAATCCTGTGAAAAAGGTTGCAAATCGCGCATACCAGTTATCCACCGAAGAATTGATTTCGTCTGATATGTCAGGTGCTGCGCCAACCCCTGATTATGCTGGGGCAGATGAAATCCACAATGCGTTTCGTGGTGGCATTTCATTGAAAGAAAAACCAGACGATGTACGTGTTGGAACAAGTGGGATTGATTCTATATTCTCGTCCGATCCTTTTGATCGCACGTTTGTATTGCGTCAATATAAACCAATCCCAGCAACCATTGTATCAGAGGTTCGTGCCGACCCAGAATTGTATACGAATGGGAAAAAGGGGTTGCCAGTGCGCGCAACGGTTGACCGCAATGTTTATTCTGACAACGGGCGCACGGTTATTATCCCAGCGGGTACATTGTTACTGGGGTATGTTACGGGTGATATTCCAGGGCCTTATAAGACGGTTGGCCGTATGGATATTCGCTGGTATCAATTTATATTACCAAACGGTGTTGAATTTAATTTCAATGACGATACAGGCGACACCAGTCCTTTCTCGGGCGATTCCCAAGGGCGCGTTGGTGTCCCAGGTTACGGCAGCACCGATTACATTGAACAGATGGTTATGCCATTGTTGACCGCAGTTGTACCAGCGGCGGTAAATCTGATTGCACCAATTACAGATAAATTTGTGAACCAGATTGATTTGGACAATAACACGGTTGTTCAATCTGGGACTGTACGTTCATCTGAATTGGCAAAAAATGAAATCATCACTGCGTGGAATCAGGTCGCACAGAAATTCATTGTGGACATGATGAACAATACTGTTCCACCATTCTCCATTGCAGCGGGTACGCGTATTACCGTATTTCCACCAACCGATTTGGTTTTGACATGCGGTAATGACGACAGTAAAAAATGTTCTGTACAGATGGTGGAAAAAGCATTGGGAACAAAAAAATACGATAATGCAGAAAATCGTAATCAACGCGCAAAATGGCAACATCAGGGAACTGCGCAATATGATGATGAATCATGGACTGGTCAGGTACGTTCATTTAATTTACAGGAATATTGCAGCAATTACAAAGATGGCAAATTAAATCTGACAGCAGATCAAACACAAACGTTATATGAACGTGGTATTGATTACAGTACGGTGTTGTTCTATTGCCAATCTAATCAGTACAAGGCAATCAATAAAGCAAAGCAAGATGCCCTGTATCAAAATCAAAAGGAACAATTCCAAAAGAATAACAGCACCGTTGGCAGCAAAACATATAACGAAAATGTTTTAGGACTGAAATATAACGAAGATGGTTCGATTCAGAATCCATTCCAGTCCGCCAAAAAAGAAGCAGAAACTGCAACAACCATCATCACATGCGAAGATGGCACGAATCCAGATGCGAATGGTTGCTGCACAGGCGAAGTATATACTGATATGGGCGACCAAGGGTTTAATTGCTGCCCATCGTCTGGTGGCGATTGCTTCCCGCCAATCTTGTAATACTATCCCGCCCAATGGCGGGATTATTTTTAATATGGGGATTGAACAAAAAAATGAAATAAACTATATAGCACAACAAGAAAATCTGAACGCGTACATATTGTGCGCGTTTTTTTGTTGAAATTCCGATTCGTATGCAATAAGAAAAAATTCAGCAACGAATCAGAAAACCGAATCAATGTTCAACCGTTGGTTGTAATGTTTCATTACACACATTTATTCGGCTATATATCAAATCACATAAACGCGGCGTGCCGCGTTTTATAACAACCAAGGAAACCGAAGGGAGAAAACAAATGACAGCACAACAACATACGCAACACGAATATGCACCTGAAAAATTTCACAGCGCAGAACAAATGTGGTTCTGGTTTCTGTATTCTAAATCTGTACAGAACGGATTTGTGCATGGCGCATCGCATGCAACGCGACGCGTATGTGAATTGCTGGACGTGGAAACATTGATTACTAAATTATATTTGTCGGGAAAACTGAGTGCAGAACAACTGAGCGTGATGAAAGAATTTGGCGACCGTCGTCGCGCACCACATCAATATATTTGGACAGAAAATCGTGCCGCCGACCTGTGGCGACAGGCAATGGAAACACTGGACGCAGCGGCATTTGCGCGCGGTTGGATTGTTCACGAATAAACAATGGGGGAATAACGATTATGATAATAATTGCTTTTTGCACAAAAACATCAAAATCACTGCCACGCATTGTTTGCAAACACTTCAAGCATTGTGCGCCCATTTTATCTGATAGTCGTACAAAAAAATCCATGGTTATGTATCAGTTCGTTAAACGACATAAAATTGTTCCTGTCTATTTGAATGCACGAGATTTGAATATCTTGCGCGCGCACGGGTGGGTGTTGATATGTATAACTGGCGCAACGCCGCCCCCTGATTTAATACGCAATAATGATTATTCTTGTGTTTCTTTTACCAAGCACGTCTGTGGTGTACACAATATTCTGATTCAAACGCCAGACGCACTGTATAAACACCTGAGACGTTTGAATACCATTTAATAAAAATGCCCCGATGGGGCATTTTTATTTTGATGTGCGTTTTATGATTTGCATCTGGGCAATACCAAACAGGTTTGACACCGTCCAATACAATACCAATCCCGCCGGCATCCATGCGAACAGAATCGTGAACATAACCGGCATCCATTTCATAACCCGCTGGGTTTGGGCAATGGCGTCATTTGTGGCGGACGTACGTTGCGCCGCGGTTTGCAATTTGGTCTGCCACCACATTGTTGCACCCATCAATACAGGCAGGATAAAATATGGGTCCATCACTGCTAAATCTGAAATCCACAAGAACCCTGCACTGCGCATTTGCACAGAAACCAACAACGCCTTGTACAATGCAAAGAATATTGGAATCTGAATCAACATAGGCAAACACCCAGACATTGGCGACGTCTTGTGCGTTTGATACAGGCGCATCATTTCCATTTGCAGGCGAACCTTGTCATTGGCATATAATTTTTGAATCCGCGCCAATTCTGGCTGCATTTTTTGCATTGCAATCATTGATGTATATGATTTGCGCGTCAATGGCCATATCGCAAAACGCAACAACAATGTAAATATAATAATCGCAATACCATAATTGCCGACAATCGCGTACAGGCCATTTAACGCCCACAACATTGGACGCGCCAAGAACCCGAACCAGCCATAATCAACCGTGTGGTCAATGCCCGCAATCGCCGCAGCGGCGGCATTTAATACCGTTTGGTCGCGTGGGCCAGCAAATATTTTTGTTGTGATTGTTTTTGA
>ERZ1034928.224-NODE-224-length-34724-cov-11.426231_pt1 | contig 34724 bp, 41 predicted proteins | sample MGYA00520627_ERZ1034928 | MGnify/ENA primary metagenome ERZ1034928 (study PRJEB33766, sample SAMN09781755) | gut metagenome | biome: gut microbiome | host: Homo sapiens | place: Madagascar | study: EMG produced TPA metagenomics assembly of the PRJNA485056 data...
GTGCGGCGCGTTCGCGTTCACCGTCAACGAACTACCTTCCTTTGCGGTTTGGGACTTCGGCGCTTCGCTCTCTTATAGAAACTCTTAAAGGGGGGTACAGGGGGGAACACTACCTCCCCCCTGTTTAAAGCCGCAGGCTTTGAAAATAAATTTGATTTCGGGGTGAATTTTCTATAAAAAACTTTCGGGACCGGAAGGGCGACGTCGGAGCCGTCGGGTTTCTCTTCGCGGCGGTAATTGTAATAACGGTGCGCTGTGCGGCGCGTTCGCGTTCACCGTAAACGAACTACCTACCAATGCGAATTGGAACATCGGCGCTTCGCTCACTTAGGCAAAGAAAGAAATTCCCGCACGGTGCGGGAATCAATGCCCGACCTTTTCCACATTCCGAAAGGAAAGAAAATTCGCCGATAAGAGCACGGACAAGTAAGCGAAAGCACAACGCCCGTGAGGTCATAAGAACATGAAGACGTACAACAACCTATTCGACCAAATATGCGATCCCGCCAATATCGAAAAAGCGATATTGAAAGCGAGCCTTGGCAAACGGCACAAGAAAAGCGTCCAGCGCGCTTTGCGCAAGCGCAAGGAAATCGCCGCGTATTTGTCGGAACAGCTGAAAACGGGTCAATGGCGACCGATTGAGCTTCACAGCGCAAAGGTCATCAACGACGGCGTGGAGCTGAAAAAGCGGCTGATCATCTGTCCCGCGTTCGTGCGCGAACAGGTCGTTCATCACGCGATATTCAATGTGTGCGCCCCTCTTTTTCAGCGGAAATTCTACCGTTATTCCTGCGGAAGCGTTCCCGAACGGGGCGCGGAGTTCGCCAAAAAATACATCGAAAAGAAAGTCCGCCGTTCGCGGGCAAAGACAAAATACGTCTGCAAACTGGACGTCAAGAAGTATTTTCCGACAGCCCGCCCGTCCGTAATCTTTCGCGAGTTGCGACGGACAATCCGCGACCGCCGCGTTTTGGGGCTGTTCGCCCGTATCCTGCGGGCAAACAAATGCCAAGTCCTGCCGGAAGACGCGTCAGCCGCCGCCGGAATGAGCCAAATCGGGACGCACAACGGCAAAGCGGTGTTCAAAGGCGGAATCCCCATCGGGTTTTACACGTCGCCGTGGTTTGCGAACATTCTGCTGAACGCCCTTGACCATTACGTCAAAGAGGAACTGCAAATTCCCGTCTATGTCCGCTACATGGACGACATGGTGCTTTTTTCGCCCAACAAGCGCGCTTTGAAAAAAACGGGCAACTGCATAACCGAATTTCTGAAACGCTTGTGCTTGAAGCTGAAAAACGTCCCCGCCGTACATAAGTTCGGCGACGCTCCGCGCTGCGTGACGTTCGCGGGCTATGTGTTCCATCGGTGCAAGACGGCTTTGCGCTCAAAAGCGTTCTTGAAAGCAATCCGCTGTGTGCGGCGCATCGGAAAGAAAGCGGAAATCACGGGATACGACGCGACCAGAATCATGTCGTATGCCGGACGTTTCCGACAGGCAGACGCGCGGTCTGCTTTCAGGCGGTATTTTCTGACCGCCGTGTCAATCAAGGAGTGCCGCCGCGCAATCTCACTCCGAAGCAAAAGAAGGAGTTATCAGTATGCCTTTTAGAAAATCGGAAAGCGATTTTCGACCGCAAACGACCGAAGCCATCAGCGACGGTCGTTTTTTTGTGCGCCGAAACATCGTTCAAAAAGAACGGACGGACGCGAACGGGCAAACCGTTGTCTTTTACGCTTACGAGGAAGCTGTCATGTCGCCCGCCGAATATGCGGCGTTTATCGCCGTGTCGGAATGCGAAAGCAAGCGTGAAAGCGCGATAATTGACGAGTACACTTTAACGCTGATCGAACAGGGGGTGATTTAAATGATGCGCGTGTTTGTGGAAAGCTTGCGGCGGCTGTACGCCGACGGAAAAATCAAGGTCGAAAAGGTGAACGCTTTTCTGGCTGACGGGAAAATAACGGCGGCGGAAGCCGCTTATGTCAAAGGTGAACAATGACTGACATCGTTGTGCAATCGCTGGCGTGGTTCGGCGGGTTCGTGTTTTTTGTCATGCGTTTGGACAAGCGGCTGTCCGTTTTGGAAACAAAGGTCGATGACCTGCGCGAACGGCAGGAAAAGTACAATCACCTGCAGGAGCGTATGACCAAGGTCGAAGACCGCAGCGCGTCCAACACGCACCGCCTTGACGACTTGTATATGAAGCGGGGTCGGCGATGAAAAACTATTTCACCAAAGCGGAAGAACAATGCCCCTGTTGCAAAACGGGGGCTTTTGTTTCGGATTTCCGCGACAAACTGAACAAGGCAAGGGCGACGGCAAACGTCGCCTTTGTCATAACCAGCGGATTCCGCTGCCCGAAACACAACGCCGAAGTCGGAGGAAAGCCGAACTCCGCGCATTTGGCAGGGCTTGCCGCCGACATTCTGACTTCGGACAGGCAAAAGAACGGAACGCTGAAAGAGAACGCTTGGCGGCGGCAACGCATTATCGACGCTTTGCGTTCGGTCGGTTTTACCCGAATCGGCATTGCGCGGCATTTCGTCCACGTCGATGACGATTTGACCAAGCCGCAAAATGTCACTTGGCTCTATTAGGAAAGGAAATGCTTATGGAAAACATCATAAATTCTGTTTTGGCGTTCACTTTAACGCAGATCGCAACTTATCCCAAAATCGCCGTCGCGCTGTCCGTTTTGGGCGGCATTGTCGCAATCGCGACCGTCGTTAAACCGCTCGTGTTTTGGCTTGTTGCCAAGACCGACACCGACAAGGACGACCGGTTCGCGCGCCGCTTCTACGACATCATTGAGGGGGCGGCGCTTGATTTTACGCCCTGCGTCGCTCTGTTCCGCCGGCGAAATCCCAAAGCTGCCGACGTGCTGGACAAGTTCAAGATTGCGGACAAGGACAAAGACGAGTCTTGACAGCTGAAAGAAAACGGCGGGGTTCAACCCCCGCCGCTTTCCGCGAACATTGGAGAACGCCATGGAAAAAGAAATCAAATTGACCGACGCCGAACGGCAACCGTGCGAAATCTGGACGCGCGTCATGGGGTATTTTCGCCCCGTGTCCGCGTTCAACATCGGCAAAAAAAGCGAATACGCCGAACGGGTCTGCTTTTCCGAAAAGAAAGCCGTCAAACGTTTTGCCGACGTCAGCAAAACGCAAGAGGGGGCGGAATGAGCGACTTGATCTTATTCGGTCTGATCGCGTTTTTAATGGGTGCGGTCGGGCTTTTATCTTATTTTCTGGGAAAAAGGACGGAAAGAAATGCAAACTTTGAGGAAAAGAAAAAAACGATGGATCAGGTTCGCCGTGTTCGCGGCACTCTTGACGATCCTGATGTTGTTGAACGGCTGCACAACCGTTTTAAGCGGTGATTTTTGCGACGTGTATCAGCCCGTTTATGCCGATTACGAACGCGATACGCCCGAAACAATCCGGCAGGTGGACGCGAATAATATCGTGTTCTTGCGGTTTTGTGAATAATACGCCCATAATGAAGCTTGATGTCTTCAACCTTTTGAAAACAAAGGATTCACAACACTCTACGGATCAGAAGGCTGGGGATTCGAATTCTCCTGGGCGCGCCACTAAAACCCGCGGAAACGTTGATTTTCGCGGGTTTCTGTTTGCCCGAAATTTGCCAACGTTAAACAGCGTTCAACGACGTTAATCGTTTAACGTCGCGTTTAACGTCGAAAAAACGCCGCCGATTTTCGCGAATCGGCGGATTCCCTTTTATCGGCAAGGACGGGATTCCGATTTAGAGGTTAGTTGTCCGTCCTTGCTTTTTTCTGTCTTGAAAGTCAAGCACCAAGACGCGAGCGCGCAAAAACGGTTTCCCCGATTTTCGGTCACGGGTTCCCTGCAAAACGGGCGACACCCCTCCGTTTTTGCGGTGCGTTGACTTCCGCTTGTTCTCCCCGACGAACCACCTCGAAAGGGGTTGTGGCGCGTGTCCACAACCCCTTCGGGGCTGTTTCTTTTTAGGGAGAATTAAAAATGACCGATACGAAAAACCAAGTTATCGAAAACATTGCCGAACGTCTGATTGAAGCTTTGTCCACTTTTGAAGGTCAATGGGAAAAGCCGTTCTTTACCGCCGGAAGCAACAAAAACGTAATTACGGGTAAAGAATACCGCGGAATCAATATCTTGATTTTAGCCGCCGCCGCTTGGAAAATGGGCTATAAGTCCAAAACATGGGGAACGTTTCAGCAATGGCTTGAAAAGAAATGCCCCGTTAAAAAAGGGGAAAAGGCAACGCAAATCATTTTCTGGAAGCCGTTAACCTATAAAGAAGAAATCACAGCAGATAACGGGGGCGTTATTGAAGAAGAAAAACAAACGTTCGTCGCCCGTGCTTATTATGTTTTTAACGCCGAACAGGTTGAAGGATATTCCGAAGAAATTCCGGAAATCAAAAAAATCGACATCGAAGCGGTCGCGGAAATCAATAAATTCTTTGACAATACGGAAATCCCCTATCGGTTTGGCGACGGAAGCGCGGCATATTATGTCCCGTTGAAAGATTTAGTCGTTATTCCTCCGCGTGAAAACTGTACGGGATTGACGGAATACGCTGCGACATTTTCCCACGAAATGACCCACGCAACAGGACATAAAAGCAGATTAGCCCGAAAAATGAATGACAAAAAAGGCACACAAGGCTACGCATACGAAGAACTGATCGCCGACATCGGCGCGGGAATGGTATGCAGCCATATAGGTTATGACTACGCTTTTTCAAAAAACAATCTGGCTTATTTAAAATCTTGGTTAAAAGTCGTTCACGACGACCCGAAAAAAATTGTTTCCGCCTGTTCAATGGCGCAAAAAGCTGCCGATTATCTTATTAACGCACAAAACATCGGAAAGGTCAGAGAATAAAACAAGGCGGGGATTACCCCCGCCTTGAAAATTTTGCCCGCGCCACGCCCAATGCCTACGGCATTTCGCCCAAAATTTTTAGAAAAGCGCGTTTTCAACCCATTTCGCTTGAGAGTCGTCAGGAACATAATACAAGATAAGTCCGTATCGCGCTATATCCAACGCCTCTTCCGGCGAGGTGAAGCCATTTTGTTTGCTTGGTATATAGGGATCGAGCTGTTTGCTAGAATAGTAATAGTGGCTCAACGAATAGCCATATTTCTCATTCTCATCCTGATAAATCCGGATTCTAATTTTTTGTGAACCGATATAAAACGTGTATTCATCAACAAGCTTTTGCACGGTATGCACGATTTTTTCATTTAGTTCGTTTGAAAATGTCGCTTTAAATTTTTGCATTTCATAACACTCCTTAATTGAATCAATAGCTATTATTTACCACATTCTTTCTTTTTGCAAGTTTTTTAATATTATATTCTGTCGATGATTGTTTTGCCGTCGTGGAAGCCTTTTTGCCAGACGAACCACGCGTAGCAGGTCGGCGACGATTTGACAGCTGAAAAGTCGCCGTTTTTCGCGCATTTTATGCGTTTGCGGCAGACGTGGATCCGCGCGGGCGGGTAGCGGTCGAACAAATCGTCGCGGGCAACGGATTCCAAAAACTGGATTTTCAGAAACAGACAAAGCAGGTGTCCGGGGGACAAGAGGTCACACCCGTGTTCGACGAACCGTTCCGCGTCCTTGTACGGCGGATTCGTCACGATGTCGTGGTTGTAGCCCTCCAAGAACGATTTGAAAAAATCGAATTGATAACCGTATCCGCGATTGATCAAATCGGACGCGCGAACCTCATACCCGCGTTCGACAAAGCGTTTGGCGAGGTGTCCCTCGCCGCACGCCGGTTCCCAGATGTTTTTCGACAGCCACGGTTCGGCGGCGATCAGCAGATCAGCCGCCGCGGGTTCCGTCGCATAGTAGTCTTCGGTCTGGCGGTCGTTCGTTTTATTTCCGCCGATTGCCGTTAAGAAAAAAGAGGTCATAAGAAATTCCTTTCTTTAAATCGGCGATTTTTCCGGATTTCGTTCAGCCGTTCCGCTTCGGCGGCGGCTTCCTGTTCCGTCTGAAACAGCCGGTCTTCCGGGAAGGAATGTTCGCGTAACGCATATTTCCCCAGCATAATCGTGTATGTAAAAAAATCGCCCTGTGGTCTGTGCGAAAGGATCGTACAATCACTTACCAGCCATATTCCCCTGAAGAAAACGACAAAAACTTTCTGACCGTCGGAAAATTTCGGCTTAACAAGTTCCCCCAGTTTGATGTCGAAAACGTCATCGTGAATATGCAGGTCGGTATGAAGACCGTTCACGATTTTAATGGATTTGATGTCAAAAAGCATTGTATCGGCATTTTTTGCGTATCCGCGGCGAAAGCGGACTTTCGCCGGACGGGCAAGATTGTTTATTCGAGTGTGCCAATAAGTGTTCGCCAATCTGTATTCGTGCGTTTTTTCGCCAGATTTGATTTTGTCGAACCATTCGCCCTTGACGACAAGGTCAAGGATTCCGTCCTGTTTGCTCATTTTTTTTCCGCTCCCTTTTTTAGCACTTTTGAAAGGCTGATTGACCAGCCGTTTTTGCTGACGTTAAAATCTTTCATTTTTTATTTTCTCCATTCGTTTCTTCGTTTGCACTCCTCTTGAGCGGCTTCCAATGTCGGAAAAACGTCCTTTTCATAGGTCATATAGTGCGAACGGTATCCTTCAAAAGTGTAGAGGATTTCGCGCTGTCCGATTTTGGGAATGGTAAAGCGAATGTAGTTGATGACGAACCCTTTTTTCTTCCTTAGCCGCCAAAGCCTCCGATCATCGCGCAGGCGGTAATCGCCGCGACGGTTAAAATCAGCGCAAAGCGTTTCAGCAGGCGCGCGCGGCGCATTTTCTTGATGCGATGCGGCGTCATCGGGTGCGATAACGTGAAAAGCAGTTGCGCGGATGGGATTTGTCGTGTTATCATTTCTCTTGTCCTTAATTTGCGGGCGTGTCCTTTCCAACAAGGCGCGCCCTTTTTGTTAAAGGGGGACGGAACGGCGTTCCGCCATTCGGTTTTTCGCCGAACTTTTTTTGTGTTTCCGCCTTAAAAGCGATTTTTCCTTTCTTTTCCGCTTAAAAAGACGTATGGTTATTTTGCTTAGTTGATTGCCTCGTCCGTCTGATTGACGGGCGGGGATTTTTTTTATCCGAATTTGTGTTCAAGAACTTTGCTTAGACCGTTATCAGCCTGTCGCGCCGTATTTTGACGATAAACTGCATGCAAAATGCGGCTGTTTCCGGAATGTCCTGATACGGAACGCATTTCACTGTCCGTACATTCGGAATCGCCCATTTCCGTCAATAAAGTTCGACGGAAGTCAATCAGCAACAAATCGCTGAAATCAATAGATGGATGTTCTTTCGCGGTACGATCCAAAATTTTGCGAAATACGCGGGAAAAATTGTCCTTTTCATACGGATTGCCTGTTTGTTCGGAAACGACAATATAAATCGACGTTTTAGGGGTTTCATTCAGCATTTTTTCCAACGCAGGAACGGCGGGAATTGTAACTTGGACACCTGTCTTGTTTTGTGTGACGTGAATATGTCCGTTGCGGTAATCCGACCACTTCATTGCCAGAACGTCGCCACGGCGTTGCGCCGTCCATCGCGACAGCATGGCGGCAAGCGCGATCGAAGGACGTTCTTTCATTGCCGTTTCGATAAACGCGTTAAAAGCTTCGTCCGTCCAAACGGACGTGCGGTGCGGTTGTTTTTCAAGCTCAAACAGTGCCATCGGCGAAGAACGCAAATATCCGCGGCGAACGCCGTAGTTCAAAAGTTTCCGTAAAGTTTTAAGTTTGGAATTCGCGACGAAAACGCCCTTTGTCCGCAAAAGCGCATCGTACAGATCGTCAATACTTTTCCTATCGATTTGTGCGACTTGTCCACCGCCAAAAATCGATAACAGAAATTCAAAGTTCCGTTCGTATTCGTAGCGTGTTTTCGCCGCCAGTTTTTGATACCGTCTATCCTGTTTCAATTCCAAAATCAGCGCGTTCATCGACCCGCGCATAACCGGAGCGCGGCGCGGCTTTTGGGACAAAACGGCGTCGGGCGAGTTTTTTCGCCACGCTTCGACTTCGGCATTCAGACGAACGGCTTCCTGTTGCGCCGTCATTTCGTCAGCGGACAACGCTTTCATCGTCCAGCCCATGCGGCGCAATCCCGCCGATGGCTGCCAATAATACCGAACCGTGCCATCAGCATTTTGACGGGCGGTAAAAAACTGGATTTTTTTGAGCTTTTTCATAAGACTCTCCTTTTCAAACTTGGGAGAGCCGCGCAATGCGGAGCGAAACCGCTTTGCGGTAATCCAACGCTTCGCGTTCGTCGGATTTGCAGTTTGTATAACCGCCTTTGTTTTGGCGGTCAAGCCACATATCGACCGCCAATTCGTCGTATCCGTGCAAAATGGCAATCGGCTGCGGAAAGCCGTCCGATTCCAAACGGCGGCGGTTTGCATAAAACCACGCCGCGGAGCGATTGAGCTTAAAAGCTACCTGTTCGACTGATAGGACTTGACGCATTGCACTTCCCCTTTCGTTGTTGATAAGGGGTAATTTACAATATGTAATTTTTTACGTCAAGACGAAAATTTACAATATGTAATTTTTAATCTTTTTGATCAAAAAATCCTTGGGGACACCCCTGCCTAAAAAACTCGCAAAGCATAAGAGCAACGTGATCTCGATCTTGCGGTTCTTTAAAATTTTTGTTTTTCAAGCACGACGCCAAGTATAATAATGAATCCTCAAAGAGGAAAGCTGACAAAGAAACGTAATGAGACTTTACCATCTGGTTTGCACCGTGCAAATTAAGCTGTTCAAAAATAAGTTTAAATACTTCAAAATTAAACACTTGCGTAAATAATGCAAATTGCTTTTTCATTGCGCAAAAAATATAAAAATCAAGCAATATATATTGATAATAATCATTTATAAAAAAATCTTGAAACGTAGCTGAAGAAGTTTTTTTGTTTATAAATGTAAATATCGTTCGTTCTTTTAGGAAAAGCTTATAGTAACGGCGGTTGTCACCAAAAAACAACGCAACCAACCATAATACGAATAATACCACTATTAACCCAGTCTGTACTGACATCAGCCTGCGTCCTTTTTTATAGTGCCGTTCGCGAGTTTCGACACCGTATCGCCTGTCTTCAACAGCAAATCCTGTCCGCTTTCGTCGCTGTTTCTGAAATAATCCAGCAACATTTTTTCGCGTTCAGTCAGTTCTTCACAAGGTTCTTCGCCTAAAAGCTCTGCTTTTGTGCAATTTAGTGCTTTTGAAATTCGGTCGAGCCATTCCGGAGCAAGTTTTCGCGTTCCGTTTTCAAGCGCACAAATTTGCGGTGCAGAAGCATTTATACGTTCTGCCAGCTCTCTCTGTGATAAATTGCGCGCCTCTCTGATACGGCGCATAGGAGAATCATTTTTTTTCATAGTGTAAATATGGTATTTCAAAAGGTTTTTTGCCGCTATATACATTTCGTAAATTTTTTTGTCTTGACATTTGAAATTAAAAATTTTCAAAATGTAAATTATGAAGCTTGCAACCTATCTGGCAACAAACGCCGTCACACAAAAGGATTTCGCCGAACAAATCGGCGAAAAACAGCCGATTATTAACCTTTATTGCAGGCGAAAACGCATTCCGCGCCCCGACGTTATGCTTAAAATTTTCAAAGCGACAAACGGCGCGGTAACGCCCAACGATTTTTACGATATTTGCGGGGACGACGCGAACGTCCCCGCGCTGATCAAGGAGGGGACTGATTATGCTTAATCCGGCTCTCCCGTTCCCTTACATCGTTCGCATAAGCAATTCCTTCTTTTTAGAAATCTGGTTCAAACGAGGAGGAATGGAAATGGCTAAAATTACGCAGAATTTACACCAGCAGGTCGGCGAACGCTGGGCAAACGCTTTGCGAAGACGGTATGGCGCAAACACCGCCAAGCGAATCGCCGCTGATTTCAACGTCAATTACAGAACGGCACACGGTTGGCTTTCGGGACGACCGCCTTATGCGGTTCATTATATCCGCGCTTGGGAGCTGTTCGGGCTGGAGTTCATCAACGAAACCCTGAACCCACGCGCGCCCAAATCCGCCGCCGAAATCAAGCAGGCTTTTGCCGAAGTACGGCGGCGTTTGGAAGATTTGAAAAACGACGTTGTCCTTTTAATCGAAAGGAGCGACGAATGAGAGAATACAAAGGTTACAGAGCGGGATACGTTACCGTCGCCCAAGCCGCCTATATGCTGAACGACCACATCGAAGAAGTCATCAGCTACTTAGGTTTGTCGGGCAGCCGCCAAGGCGACAGTCTTTGGATTCGGAATCCGACGCGGAACGACCACAATCCCAGCCTGCAAATCCGCTTGAAAGGCGAATCGAAAGGCAAATGGAAAGATCAAGCGACTGACGACCGCGGCGACGCGCTATCGCTGCTTTGCTATATCCGCGGAATTGACAACAAGGAAGCGATGCCTATTGCGCTTTCGATTTTAGGCATTTCACGGGACAATCCGCCGCCCGTTCTGCCACAGGTCAAGGTGCGCGATCAAGAGATGAAAGACGATTACGCCGAAGTGCAAGAGAGCAAGTGGGCGAAGGAGTATTTCTTCCTCAAATCGACGGCGGACGTTCTGGGATCGCCCGTTGATGCGTATTTGCAAAACCGCGGAATCGACTTGCGGAAGCTGTTGCGGATTCCCGAAAGCTTACGCTACTGTGCGGAAGCTTATTCCGCCGAAGATCAGAAAAAGCACCCCGCCATGGTTTGGCTCTACCGGAACAAGGACGGGCTGATTACGGGTGCACATACGACATATCTGGAACAAATCGGCGGCGTTTGGAAGAAAGCTCGGCTGAAAACAGCCAAGCGCATGAACGGAACGACGCGCTTTTCGTTCATCAGTCTTGCGCGCGGCGAAACGGCTCACAGCCTAAGCCAGCCGAACCACGGAACGCGGACAATCATTTGCGAAGGAATCGAAACAGGGCTGTCACTCGCTCTTGCTTATCCGCAAGAGCGGGTCATTGCCGCCGGATCCGTCAGCAACATCAAGAACATTCGCTTGCCGCCCGACGTGGTCGATGTCTGCATCGCCATGGACAACGACGGCGAAAATGCACCGTCGCTGAAAGCTTACATTGCCGCCGCCGAAGCTTTTCGGAATCAAGGCAAGACCGTCTACCGGTTGTTCCCGAAACACAACTTCGGGGACTTTAACGACTGGCTGAACGCTGCCGCGTTGCCCGCAGACGCGGTTTCCGATTCTATGAGCGAAGCGGCGGGCGAGGGAGGCGACGATGTTCCTTTCTGATTTACCCCGCGCCCGATTGGATTTCTTAAAACTCAAACGCGCCGCTTTGCAGTTCGCGTTATGCGTGTGTCGTTTTTCGACTGTGGCGGACGTGACGGACTTTGTGGCGGAAAAAGTGAGAGTTTCCGCGGCTGTGGCGCGTGTGGCACTTGTGGCGGTCGATTTCGGACGTGTGCGTGTATGCAGGGGCGCGGGTGTGTGTGCTCCCGCGGGCATATATACGCGCGCGCCTGCCTGCCGTCACACCGTAACACATTCACATAAATACATATATGTATTTGATTTATTTATATTTTTATGTGTGGCGCGGATTTGTGGCGCGTGTGGCATTGGATCACGCGGCGAAAAATAATTTTTTATTGGGTGGAAATTATGAGCGAAGCAAACGGCAAAAATCTGGTGGCGAAAGAAGCGGCGAAACGTCTGCCCGAAGCCAATGTCGAAGCGCAGGGAGAGCTGAATTTCCTGTTCGACGGATTACAGCCGCCGAAAACGGTCGCCGAACGGTTGGAAATGGCGAAAGCTTTGCGTAAGCGTGCCGTCGGTCGTCCAAAAGGCAGCCTGAACAAGTCCAGCCGCGACAATCGCGCTTATTGCCTGTCGCGCGGCAATATGCCGTTCTTGGACATTGTCGCGTCGCGCGCCTCAATGACTATTGCGGAGCTGGCGGAAATGGAAGGGCTGGATATTGCAACCGCGGCAAGCGTCTGGAAGTTCTGCGTCGAACAATACGGCGAATACACCGAAAAGAAAATGCCGAAGAGCATTGAAGCCGACATTCGCGAAAACAAGGTCGTCGTCGTCAAAAAGTACGTCAAGACGGAAGATGACGGCGTAACCGTAGAAATGGCGGATTTCCGCCAAATTTCAAGGGGGCAAGATGATGAAGTTTAACGCCGAAGTGTTTAACGTTTGCGATAAAACCGCAGAAGACCGCCATTTTAAAGCAGTCGAACATCTGATTTTAAATCAGATGTTCGGACGGATTATGCAAAGGAACGGCTGCTCCGTTCCTTTGCCGCCGCCGCCGATTTCGCCCTCCGCAGCCCCCCTTGCCCGCCCCGCCGCCGAATCATTGGAACCCAGATACGGATTAGCCCCGATTTTGATTTCGGAAAAACGGGAAAAATTTTTATTTTTCATTCGGGGTCGGGGAAAGCGGGTTTTGCGCCGCGCCGTTTATTGACGGCGGGCGGGCAACGGGGACTCCCCCAACAATCAACTGAGCACAGGACAAACAAAAATGAACGTTGAACAAAACATTGAAGATATGAGAAAAACCTCCCCATTCGGAGAAAAATGGGATTTCGATGCCGTTGCGCGGGCAAAAAAAACGGAAGCGGAAAAAGTCGCCAAACAGTACAACGACCTAAAAAACACCGAACTCGGTTCAAGTGGTGCGGACAAAAAGTGGGCGTACCAGAATTTAAACCGCTGGGGGCTTCCCCAAGAATCGGTCGTCGAGCCGCTGGGAAGCCGCGGGCGTATGATGTATTTTCTGAACGACGGGCAGGAATTCGTCGATTGCCGCGATACGGAACTGGGAAGCGCGTTCATTGTCAAGCTGTTCGGCGCGCAATGCGACCGTCTGTGGGAGTTTTTCCCGAAATACGACAAAAAGGGCGAAATCAAGATGTATTCGACGGATTATGACGCGACATTGGCGAGAAACGCCCTTGTCCGTGCCTGTTCGTTGAAAAACAGAGAATACGGGCTGTTTGACCCGACGCGGCGACTGCGCGGCGCGGGTGCGTGGACGGACGACGACGGGAATTTGATTTACCATTACGGCGATGAAGTCGTCAAAATCACCAATGGACACGAAGAGCATTTCAAATGCGGCGAAATCGGGGCTTACGTTTATTCAAAATCAGATACGCTATGTAAGCCCGCCCCCGAAAACAGCGACGACTGGACGACCATTGCCGATTTTTACCGCGACCTGCAAACGTGGCATTGGGCGGACAAGTTCGGCGCAAAGCTGTTTTTAGGCTGGGTCGCTGAAAGTTTCATCGGCGGCGCGCTATGGTGGCGCGGCGCGATTTGGCTGAACGGCGACGCTGCGTCGGGTAAATCGACGTTGACAGAGGAAGTTCTGTCCGGTTTGTTCGGCGACGGACTGCTGACGACCGCGAACTACACCGAAGCGGCTGTCCGACAGGCAGTCGGCGCGTCGCACCTGCCCGTCGCTTTGGACGAATTGGAGCCAACAGCAAACATTCAGCGGCAAATCGCGCTGGTCGAGCTGGCGCGCGCCGCAACCAGCGGTTCAAAAGCTTTCCGCGGTGGGCAAGACCACAACGCCGTCGGGTTCGAGTTGAAAAGCTGCTTCGCTTTTTCGTCAATCAACCTGCCGCCGCTAAAACCGCAGGACAGACAGCGCATTGCGATTTTAAACCTGCTGGATTTGGAAAACGGCGAAAAACCCGACACGTCCGTTCACCGTTTAAGAAAAGTCGGCGCGCTGATTCAACGCCGCATGCTGAACGGGTGGAGCAAATTGAAGGGAATCGTCGAAGAATATCGCGAAGAGTTTTTAAGGCATACGGCAAAAAGCCGCGTCGTTGACGTGTACGGCGTTATGCTGGCGTGCGCCGACATCGCCCTTTACGGAGAATTTGACGCGGAACACGCGAAAGAAAACGTTGATCAGATTTGGAAATACATCGAACAGGTAACGGTCGAAGGCGGAACAAACAGAAGCAAGTGCGTCGAATGGCTGTTGTCGTTTCCCATTCGTGAATGGTCGGGCGGTTCAATGACGACGGTCGGCGACCTTATCAGCGAAGCTGTCAGTCCCAATATTCAAGATTACGACAGCGCGCGCAAAACGCTGATGCGCTACGGCATGAAAATCATTGAAGACGACATTGTTTCCGCCGGACCGAATGCGAAAATCCATTTTTTGTTTATCGCCAATTCGCATAAAGCGTTGGTTGACATTTTTCAGAACACGGATTGGACGGGTGCGGCAGGAGCGACGGGCGGCTGGATCAGCGCGTTAAGCCGTTTGGAAGGAGCGTACCGCGCGCCGAAAAACGTGAGATGCGGCGGCTGGTCGGGACGCGGATTGATTATTCCCGTTCAATCGCTGGGTATCGGCGCAAAAGAGGAGGCTTTGTAATGGAGTTCATCAAAATTCACAATAAAGGACATTTGGGCGGGAATCCGTATATCGCCTGCCGCCGTTTTGCCGCGGGAATGCGGTTGTTGCGCGATTACGAACGCAGTATGTTTTGCGAACGTTACCGCTGCTGTTTGAACAGAGACGTTCGCACCACCCCTAACAATTCCGCCGCAGCCGATGAAGCAACGGCGACAGACCGCTATATGCGGGCGGTCAAATCGTTTCAGTCCATCGACTATTTTTTCGTCGTCAGATCCATCGTGCTGGAAGACAAAAGCCCTACCGTGTTCGCGCGGTTGGCGCACATCAAAGGATACGCGAGAGTCTATCGACTGCTACGGGACGCTTTGGATTGTTTGGACGCTTTTTATGAACAGGGGGAAAAATGAAAAAAATTGAACACAAAAATTTAATCGTCATTCAAAAAATCGGTTCGCATATCGAAGCTGGTTTCGAGCTGTCGGAATGCAGAAAACTGACGGGAAAAGAGCTGTTGCAGGTTGCGGCGCAACTGGGCAGGATTTGCGGATTTTTTGAAAAAATGGTCGAAACGAAAAAGAAATCGCAAAAGGATTGACAGACGTTCTTTTTTGGCGCACGATTAAGGTACAGTCAAAAAAGACTGAATGCTTTTGATGAACAAGCGACGGTTTCCCCCGTCGCTTTTTTTATTGGTGATTTCAATGTCCGATGAACTGACCATCGAAATGCCGAACGGGTGGAACCCCCGGCGGCATCAAATGCCGCTGTGGAATTTTTTGGAGCGAGGAGGGAAACGCGCCGTCGCCGTCTGGCACAGACGCGCGGGCAAAGACAGTTTGTCGCTGAATTTCACAGCTGAAAAAATGCTGGAACGCGTCGGCGTATATTGGCACATGCTGCCGACGGCGAAGCAGGCGAGAAAAGTCGTTTGGTCGGGTGTTGACGGGCAGCAGAGAAAAATCATCGACCAAGCTTTCCCCAAAGAATTGCGCGCAAAAACCAACGAACAGGAAATGTTGATTGAGTTTTTTAACGGTTCCATCTGGCAATGCGTCGGTTCGGACAACTACAATGCTTTGGTCGGCGCAAACCCCGTCGGCGTCGTTTTTTCGGAATACTCCCTGACCGACCCCGCCGCGTGGGAGTTTATCCGCCCTATTCTGGCGGAAAACGGCGGCTGGGCGTTGTTCATCTTTACGCCCCGCGGCAAAAATCACGCTTACGATTTGTTTGAAATGGCAAAGACAAACCCGAAATGGTTTTGCCAAAAGCTGACCGTTGACGATACGGGCATTATCAATCCCGACGTTATCGAGGAAGAACGCGCCGCGGGTATGGACGAGGATATGATCCAGCAGGAATTTTACTGTTCGTTCGACGCTGCCGTTAAAGGAACGTATTATTCAAGGCTGATCTCCGAGGCGGAAAAAGACGGACGTATCGGCGACGTTCCGTATATGACGGACAGACCCGTTACAACGGCGTGGGACATCGGTATGAATGATGCGACTGGAATTTGGTTTTACCAAAAAGACGGTGCGTATTACAACATCATCGACTATTACGAAGGAAGCGATGTAGGGCTGAACACTTATCTGAAAGTCTTACGCGACAAAGGCTATACCTATTCCCCCAAACATATTTTTCCACATGACATCAACGTTCGCGAATGGACAAGCGGCGATTCCCGCAAGAAGATTCTGGAACGGTCGGGCTTCGGCGTTAAAACCGCGCCAAAAGAAAGTGTTGACGAGGGAATCGAAGCGGTCAGAAACATTCTGCCGCTGTGCCGTTTCGACGTGAACAAGTGCAAGCGCGGACTGAACGCGCTGCGCGAATACCACAAATTTTGGAACGACAAGATGAAGGATTATATGCCGAAACCGTGCCACGACTGGACATCGCACGGCGCAGACGCGTTCCGTTATTTGGCTTTGACGGCGCGGAAAATGGAAAGCGGCGGCTGGGTCAGCCGTTTTTGGGGTGTAGGCGGAAGCTATGATCCGCTTGCCGAATACGATTGAGGTGAAAATGAAAATCATGCGTTTATCACGCGCGCAAGCCCGAACGGTCGGCGCGTACAAGAGAGTTTTTGAATCCGACGACGGGCGCGCCGTTCTGGTCGATTTGATGCGCCGCGCCGAAATGACGGGAATGCCGTCGCCGAAAAAAGAGCCGACGGATTGGGCGTTCGCGGAAGGAAAACGCGCCTGCGTTTTGGAAATTCTGCAAATGCTGGGAATCGACGAACAAAAATCGCTGGAACTGTACAAAGAAGGAGCCGAATAATGGAAGAACAGGAACAAATCAACGAACAGACCCCGCAAACCGAAGCGGCACAGCCTGCCGAAAGCTGGCGCACCACCTTGCCCGCGGAAATCCGCGAAGCCGACGATTTTAAGCAAATCGGCAGCGTAACGGAACTGGCAAACGCCTATTTGGCGGTGAAAAAGCACGTTTTGACAGGCAACGAAATGGGCGACACGCCCGAATCCAAAGCGGCGTTTTTCACAAAATACGGCAAACCCGCCGCGGAAACCGGATACACGTTCAAATTGCCCGATGAAATCAAAGGCGATGAAGATGTCAACGCCTTTACCGACGTTTTGCGAAAAGCGGCGTTCGCGGGCAATTTGACGGACGAACAGTTTTCGGCGGTTATGGAAAGCGTGCTGAACCAGCCCGCCGTTTTCGAGCAGAAAGAAAACGAGGAAAAAGCGCAGCGCAACCGCATTATGAATGAATACGCCGTAAAGTGCGGCGCGGATTTCAACCGTAAAATGGCGGATTTGAACACGATTTGCAATTCTGTCGGCGAAGAGTTCGTCAACGAACTGATTAAAGCCGGAGCGGGATTCAATCCCGTCATCATTGAAGGACTGCTGCGTTTGGGCGATGCGTACATCGAAAAGTCCGGTGGGCTGTACCGTTCCGACGGCGCACCCGTTTTGACGGGAAAGGAAATCGATTCCCAAGTTGCAGAACTGCGCGCCGATCCCGCCTTTTTGGACGCGGGTAATCCGAGGCACAAGAGCGTCGTCAACCAAATCAATGCTCTGTGCAAACAAAAATTCGCCCCCTAATCCATCAAAAGCAAACAGTCGGAAAGATTGAACACCAACCATAACGGAGAATGAAAATGAGTTATCAAATCGAAGAAAGCTTTGTTCAGCAGTACAGTTCAAACGTTCAGCTGTTAAGCCAGCAGAAAGGGTCGAAGCTGCGGAGTATCGTTCCCATTGAATATATCAAGGGCGAATACGCATACGTCGATCAAATCGGGCAGACGGCGGCGAAGCCGATTACAACGCGCCATGCCGACACGCCGATTATGAATGTCGAACACGCCCGCCGCCGATTGAGCCTGACGGGTTTCAACTGGAACGGTTTGATTGACAGCATTGACAAAATCAAAATGCTGAACGATCCGACAAGCCCTTACGCCATTTCCGCGGCGTTCGCCATGGGGCGCGCCATGGACGCGGAAATTTACGATGCCGCGCTGGGCACGGCGTACACGGGCAAAAACGGCAACAATCCCGTCGTGCTGCCGAACAACCAGAAGCTTGCCGCCGACGACAAAGGCTTTACATTCGCCAAACTGAAAAAGCTGAAACGAATGTTCGACAGCAACGACATTGAAGAACATAACCGCTATATCTTGTACACCGCGGCGCAGTTGGACGATCTGCTGGGCGAAGAAAAGGTTACGTCGGCTGATTACAATGCCGTCCGCGCGCTGGAACGCGGCGAAATCAACGAATACATGGGGTTCAAGTTTATCCAGCTGAACGGTATTCGGGACACGGGCAAGAAAATCATCACCGCCGATACAGTCGGCGGGAAGACGGTTCGCCATTGCGTCGCGTTCGCGACCAACTGTATGAAACTGGGCATCGGCGAAGACGTTAAAACCGAAATTACGCCCCGCGCCGACAAAAACTATGCAATGCAGGTGTATTTCGAGATGGCAATCGGTGCCGCGCGTTTGGAAGAAGAAGGTGTGGTTCAGTTCGATTGCGTCGAATCGTGAGGTTGAAAGGGCTGTGAAACATCAGCCCTTTCGTTTTTCCGACAACAAAGGAGTTTAAAAATGGCTGAAATCAAAAGTGATTTTATCGAAAACATTGAAAATGGCAAAATGAACTACGGCGACGTTGCAGGCGGACGCCTTCGTTTGTGGCGCGGCGAAATCGACCTGTCCAAAAAGACGGTTGCTGCGGGCGATACCGTAAAAATACTGACCCTGCCCGAAAAGGGAAAAGTCGTTTCGCGCAGATTCGGCTCGACGGTTTCGCTGGGGACAAGCACCGTTTCTGTCGGCGACGGAACAACGGCGCAAAAATACCGCGCCGTCGCCGTCAAAACGGACGTAACGCCCGAAGAATTGCTGTCACCCGACGCGGAAGCTTGCGGCGAAACGTATGTTCTGACCGTTGCGACGGCGAATCTGCCAACGGCAGGCAAAATCTGGATTGACGTTCTGATCGCGGACGTTTGACATCTGTCGGCGCACGGGCAACACCGTGCGCCGTTTCCTTTTCGGAGTAAGAAAAATGGGATTGGGAAAAGCATTCAAAAAAGGGTTCAAGCAAATCGGCGGGTTTGTGTCCAAAGCGGCAAAACAGACGGAACGCGCCGTGTCGAAAGCCTACAAACAAACGGAACGAACAATATCCAACGCGGGACACAATTTGGAAAGCGTTGCCAGAAACGCGGCGCACAACCCCATCGGAGCCATCGGTACGATGACGACAGCCGCCATAACGGGCGGATCATTCGGAACGGGTGCTCTTGCCGCCGCGTCAACAACTAACAAAGGCGCGGCAGTCATCAAGGATTTGAACGAATCCGACGAAATGAAAGTCGTCGGCGCAGGCGCGTTAGCCGTTACGGCAGGGGCAGGAATCGCCGCCGCCGGAGCGAGCGCCGCAACCACGGCAACATCAGCAACGACTGCCGCCGCCGGAGCGAGTGCCGCAACCACGGCAACATCAGCAACGACTGCCGCCGCCGGAGCGAGTGCCGCATCGGGCGGTCTGTCCGCGCTGGAAGCAACGGGGCTGATTGCCCTGTCGTCAATCGGCACGGCGGAATACACGGCGCGCAAAGCCGAAAAACAGGCAAAAAAAGACGAAAAAAAAGCCAATCAAAAAGAAGCCGAAGCGCGCGAAGCCGCCAATCAAGACTACAAGGCAGCTATTGAAGAAAGCCGCGAATCCTATCGTCAAAAACAGACGGCGGGACGGTACAATTTTACGACCGAAGCGGGTGCATTTGGTGATTACGGGCAAACGTCCTTTGCGGGATTTGATCCCGAAACGGGCGCGTTTCAACGGCGGAAACGCTATATCTAAGGAGGCTTGAGCAATGGCGGCGGACGTTAAAAAAATCGCGGAATGGATAGACGGGAAAAGAGAAATCCTTTCATCGGGCAGAAAAAATTACGAAAATCTATGCCGACAGGTTACGGAACTCTTTTGTCCCAACCGCGACGATTTCGGAACACAGAGAAGCGCGGGGGAAAATCGCGTCAGGCGTTTGTACAACCCGATAGGTATTCAATGTGTCGAAATGGCGTCCGCCGACCTTTACGGTCTGTTGACAGATCCGTCGTCCTACTGGTTTGAGTATTCGTTTCAAAACATCAACGAAATGAGTGATCAGATGATTGTCTGGCTGCGCCGCCAGTCGGAAATCGTGTTCAATCTGATGTACACTCCCGCCGCGCGGTTCGCGGAAGCCATTGCCAAAACATACCCCGACGATTTGGTGTACGGGACGGACATCGTTTATATTTCGTGGAACAACAAGCGGAATTGCCCTTTGTACCAAAATATGCGGCTGTCCGAATGTTATTTCGACGAAGACGAAAGCGGCATGCCCGACACCCTTATCCGCTGTTATGAAATGACGGCGAAGTCCATGCGCGACCTGTTCGACGAAAACAAACTGCCGAAAGCCGTCAAAGACGCGCTGCGCGAAAACAAAACCGACGAAAAGTTTAAAATCATTCACGCCGTTTTTCCGAACGGCGAGTATGATTTGAAGCAGGTCAAGCAGCCGTTCGTGTCCATCATTTACACTAAAGACGAAAAGGAAGTGCTGGAAGTCAGCGGATACGACGAATTCCCGTTTGCAATCACCCGATGGGAAACCGCACCGGGGGAAGTGTGGGGACGAAGCAAGGCAATGACTGCGCTACCCGACGTGCAGGCTTTGCAGCTGATGACGAAAGAAATGCTGGAAGCCGCGCAACTGGCAAACCGCCCCGCTTTGCTTTTCCGCAAAGAGGAAGACAAGCTAACTATCCCTGTCATCAAACCGGGGGGATACATTCCCTACACCGACACACCGCCGCAACCGTTCAACGCAGGCAATAATTACAAGGCGGCGCAGGACGTTATCACCAACATCGAAGAACGCATCAAGCGCGAATTCGCGTTGTTCAAAATCAACGATTTGAAAGGAACGCACCGTACCCGCGAAGAGGTCGTTCAGCGCGTTTTGGAAGGAACGCGGCTGCTGGGTCCCGTTGCGGGACGGCAAATGACCGAAAAGCTAGACGTGATTTTGTTGCGGACGTTCAACCTTTGCGCCCGCCACGGATTGCTGGAACCGCCGCCCGAAGACCTGCCCTTCATTGATTTGAAAGTGGTGTACAACTCGCCCATTGCCAAGATGATGAAATTCGAGCGCGCCGACCGCTATGAACAGGCGTTCACGCTGATGAGCCTGTTCGTGAACGGCAACCCGTCGGCGATGATCAACGTCGATACGGACGGAATCGTTCGCGAAATCGCCAAAATTTACGGCGTTCCCGAAATGTTGACCACGCCCGAATATGTACAGGCGACGCGGCAGGCGCAACAGGAAGCCGCCATGCGTCAGCAAAACGTCATGGACGCGCAGAACGCGCTGGATTTGACCCAGCAACAGCAAAACCTGCAAATGCAGGACGAAACGATGACGGAGTAAGCCCATGCCAGATTTGTTCAGTTTCGAGAATTTCAGTTCCCTTTCGGGCGAAGATTACACCGTCGTCGGCACGCAAATGCTGTCGAACGCGATGAACAACATCGCGTCCTATCAAGCGGCGAAAAAGAATCTGAAAACCGCGAAGAAAAACGCGGAAAGAACCTTTGCCGCGACGGAATACAACATATCAGTCGAACGGGCGAACCAAGAACAGGACGCGGCGCAACGATCCGCGCAATACGCCGTCAGCGGTTTCGCGTCCGCTGATTTCGCCGATGTCGAACGCAGTATCAAAGCGGGATTTGAAAAAGGCGTGTCCGCCATGCGCGAAGAAGTCCGAGAAGCGATGTTCGACGACATTCGCCGCGCCATCAAGGACAAGAAAAACGCAAAAGTCGCCGCCGCGCGCGGAACGGCGCTCTCCGTCACTACGGGCGTTCTGGGAATGTACACGGGCAACCCGATGGCGGCAATGGCGTATTCAAACGCGGGCAATTCGATAGGCAGAGCTTGGAGGTAGAAAATGAGAGTGGCGACATCGTCTTTTATGCGGACACCAAACATCGACAGCCGCGTCGAAACGGCGGAGGGGCAAGGCGCGTATGAAGCCGCGCGCGGTTTGTCGCAAGCGGCGGACACGACCGCAAAACTGGTTGAACAAAATCAACGTTTGCAGGCGGCGGCGGATATTACGGAGCTGAAAGCCGGAATGGCGTCGTGGATCACTGAACGCGAAAACAGCGGCGACATCGACGATTTGCCGAACCGTCTGACGAAAGAAATGGCGAAGCGGTACGAGGGCATGAAAAAGCAGGGCGGTTTTTACGCGCAAGCCATGCAGGAAGCCATGCCGACGGCGAAAGCGCAGTTGAGCGGTTTGGCTGAAAACGCCGTCGTCAACGCGACATTGGCAAAAAACAGGGACGCGGTGAACAAAATCATCGCGAACACGACCGTTCTGACCCGAGCCGAACCGCACAACATGGAAGCAAACATTGCAAGCGCGAAAGCGCAAATCAACGAGGCGTTCCTGTCGCCCGACGAAAAAAAGCGGCTGATTGAAAAAGGACAGCGGGACATCGCGTTTGTCGCGGCGAACGAAGCGCTGGTCAACAATCCGCAAGCCCTGCGCCGTTCGATCCGCAACGGTGATTTCGCCGATTTTCTGGGCGTCGACGAGCAACAGCGTTTTTTGGCGGCGACGGTCGAGCAAGGCGGCGCGGTCAAAACAGACCCCGCCGTATATGCCGAGCTGACCGCGCGGGCGCAAATGGGATACAACGTTGACGCGGCAGCGCGCGCCGCCCTGCTGAGCGGTCGGCTGACTATCGCGGATTTCGACAAGTTTTCAAAAATCGACGTGCCGTCAAACCGAAAGAAGATGACGCAGTATCTGAACGGCGTCGCCGCGCAGGGGTTCGTGCGCGATGTCGCATTGGATATGCGTTTGCAGGAAGCTTTGTTCGCCGCGGACAGGTGGCTGAAAGAAAACCCGAACGCGAGCGATGTCGATGTCGAGCGCCAGTCGCGCGTCATCAGCGACAATTTCAGGCTGACGCAAAGGGAGCGCAGAAACAGAGTGCTGAACGAAGCGCGCCGCGCCGCCGTCATCGGGCAAAATTACGCCGCGTCGGACGGCAGTTCGCCCGAAAATCCCACAATGAACGGATTAAAGGAAAGCATGCGGTTTGTTCTGCAAAATCCGAAATTGAGCGAAACGCAAAAAAAAGAAGCCGCTGCGGCGTTCGCCGACGCCGTCGCGGATATGGAAGAAAAACAAACGGGGATAAACAATGGAAAACGATAATTTCGAAGCAGCGTACGAAGCCGAAGCGCAAAACCGAAACGATGCCGATTTGATGGCGTGGGCTAACCGTTTCGCCTACGGGGATTTAATCGCCGCGGACAAGCCCGCGGACAACAGCGTTCGGATTCCCGTCAACCGTCAGCCCGCCGCGCCGTCGCGTCAAAGCGGGGAGCGTCCTTTCTTTGTCCCGTCCAAAGCCGACCGCGATCGCGGCGAAGGCGGGGTGTTCGGCAACGCCGCGCAGGCGTTGGTCAACGGCGCGGTCGAGGGCGTGAACAACACGCTGGAAGCCGCTTACCAAGCCGCGATTTTCTGGGACCGAAATTTCGGCGGCAAGGTCATGCCCGCCGAACTGCCCGACATTCCCAAGCCGTTCGACGTGCCCGACACGACGGTCAACACCATCGTTTCGACCATCGGGCAGTTTGTCGTTCCGTTCGGCGCGGCGGGCAAGGCGATGGGCGCGGCGAAGCTGGGAACGAACGTCGCCGCGTCGTTTCCGAAAGCCGCCAAAATCGCGCGCCCGATGATCCAAGGCGCGATCGCCGATTTTTCGGCGTTCGACGGACACGAGGCGCGCCTGAGCAATTTAATCGAAAGCGTTCCCGCCCTGCAAAACCCCGTCAGCGAATATCTGGCGGCAAGCGAGGACGATTCCGAATTGGAGGGGCGGTTCAAAAACGCCGTCGAGGGATTGGGCATCGGCGCCGCCGCGGACGGATTGTTCAAGTGTTTGTCCGCCGTCAAAGCCGCCCGCAAGGCGCGGCGCATCGCCAAAGAGGAAAACCTGAAACCCGTCGAGGAAAGGTTCGTGCCGAAAGTCGCCAAAGAGGATTTGTCCGCGCTGGGCGACCCCGACGGCGAACTGCTGGTCAAGAGCGGCGCGGAAACATCGGCGGGAGCTGCTGAAAAAGCCGGTGCGGATGGAACCGCCGTCGAGAAAGTCAAAAAAGATTTCGTCGGCGAAATATCCAAAGAGGACAGATTCACGGATGTTTCGTTCGGAAAATTGTCCGACAAATATAAGGAAAAACTGAATTTCATCCGCCGCGAGGACGGTCTGCCTTTAATCGAAAACGACGAGCTGATCATTCCTGCGAACGTCGTCAGAAAGCTGCGCGAAAAAAGAATAGGACTGGACGGAAAAACGCCCGACGAAGTCGCCGATATTCTGGCGAACGTGTTTCACAAAGAAGGAAATTCCGTTTTCAGAACAAAGCATTCCCATATTCAGGGAATAGCCGATATTCATCAAGGGGAAAGTTTGAGCGAGATCGGATTTGTCAGTGTCAATCCCGCCACGGGCGAAACGGTCATCAAGTCCGTTTATCCCGAAAAGACAAAACGCGTCATCAAAAAATTCAAGGATATCAACATTGGAGAGGCGCCCGTTCTCTCATATGCAACCGATGTACATCAGCCAGCAGCTGGACGGCTTTCTGTCGTCAATGTCAATAAGAGTATAGCGAAAACAGCCAAATCCGTCAACAGCGAAAACGTTTACATCAATTTCGCGCGCATCGACACGCCCGACGACATCAAAAAAGTGATGGCGGAACTGGCGGACGCGTCGCGCGAAAGTATCGACAAGGCGCGGCGGGGCAAGATGACGTTCGGCGACATCGAGCAAGCCGCCAAAAAATGGACGGACGGGCAAGAGGACGCGTTCAAGATTTTGCAGGAACGCCGCGTCGGCGAACCGCTGAACGCCGAACAGTCGTTCGCGGCGCGCCAGCTGTGGGCGGCAAGCGCGCAAAAGGTGAAGGAACTGTCCCAACGCGTATTGGAAAGTCCGACGGACGCCAATCAATTCATGTTCCGCAAAATGCTGGCGACGCACGCCGCCATTCAAAAGGAAATCATCGCCGCCCGAACGGAAACCGCGCGCGCTTTGGCGCAATGGAAAATGCCCGCCGGCGCGCCCGAAGAAATGGCAAGCCAGTTGCGCGCCATGCTGGATTACGGCGGCGGCGACGAGCTGACCCGCAAAATGGCGAAAGACGTTATGGACATGACAAACGCCGGCATGGTCAAGGAAGTGGAAAACGTCATCAATAAAGGCTGGGGAGCGAAAACAATCGACACCTGGAACGAAGCGCGCATCGCCGGATTGCTGACCAACACGACGACGCACATCGTCAACTTTATGGGCAACACGCTGAATTTGGGCGTCGCCATGGCGGACGACCTGACGACCGCCGCATACGCCAAAATGTTCGGCGCGGAAAACGCCGCGCGGGCGACGGACGCGTTGATGCGGCTGCACGGCATGGTCGACGGATTCAAGGACGGGCTGCGGTACAGCTGGAAAACCATCAAAGCAGGGGCGAGCGAAAACCCCTATGCCACGAAATTCGACCGTCCGCCCGTTATCCGTTCGGAAACATACGGGCTGGACAAGAACAGTTTTTGGGGGCGCGTCGTCGATTTCGGCGGAACCGCCATTCGTCTGCCGTACCGTTTTTTGGAGGCAAGCGACGATTTTTTCAAAGCCGTGGCGGGGCGCGGCGCGCTGTACGTCGAAGCGGCGCAAAAAGCGCAGGCGGAGGTTTTGAGCGGAAAATTAACGAAAGACGCGATGAAAGCCCGCGTCGCCGATTTAATCGAAAATCCGACGGTCGCGATGCGCGCAAACGCCAAAACCATGGCGGAATACCTGACGTTCACGGGCGAACCCAGCGAGCTGACGAAACACATCGGGGCAATCGCCAACAAATATCCGCTGGTTCGATTCTTTTTGCCGTTCACGAAAACGCCTGGGAACGTGCTGGATTTCGCGATGCAGCATTCGGCGTTCGCGCCGTTGAGCCGCAAGTTCCGCGCCGATATCGCCGCGGGCGGAATCCGCGCCGACCGCGCCATGGGGCAGATGGCGACGGGCGTCGCGATTTCAATGGTCGGTCTGGACGCGGCGATGAACGGACTAATCACGGGCGGTGGTCCGAGCGGAGCAGAACGGCAAGCGTTGCTGCGGACGGGGTGGCAGCCGTACAGCGTCAAAATCGGGGACAAATACTATTCGTTCGCGCGGTTCGACCCCGTCGCGACGGATTTGTCGATTATGGCGGACATCGCCGATTTGATGATCGGCGACCGATACGGCGAAAGCGGATTCGACGAAAACGACGATACTGACATGATGAGCGCAAGCGGTTTAATCGCGCTGAAAGTCGCAAACGCCGTTTTGAACAAAACCTATTTGTCGGGGCTGATGGACATCGTCGACGCGGTCGCCGACCCGACCGAGGCGAAAGCCCGCGCGCTGGTCGCTAACGGATTGATTTCAATGGTGCCGGGGCTGTCCAGCGTCAACGCGCTGTCCGCCGCCGTCGCCAGAACGACCGACCCGTACGCCAAAGACGCGGCAAACGTCATCGACCGTTTAAAGGCGCAGATGCCGGGGCTGTCGAAAGACGTTCCCGACCGTTTGGATTTGTTCGGACGCAAAATAAAGCGCGCGACGGGAAGCGCGGCTTACGACATGTTCGTTCCCGTGCGCGTGTCCGAAGAAAGCCAAGAACCCATCGACCGTGAAATTCTGGCGCAGGGGGCGTTTATACCGATGCCGAACCGCAAGATTTCCGTCGGCGGCGGAAAAATCGATTTGAAAACGCGTCCCGCGCTTTACAACGAATACGTCGGATTGGCGGGCAACGGTTTGAAGCTGGACGAGTTCGACGGCATGGGCGTGAAAGATTTTTTAAACGCCGTCGTGTCGGGCAAAAAGCCCGAATACGGGTACGAAAGTTTGAGCGACGGCGGTCCCGATGCGCCGGGGAGCAAGGCGAATTTCATCCGCGCCGTCGTCAACGCGGGGCGGAAAGCCGCCATTGCCGAAATGCTGGAACGCCATCCCGATTTGCAGGCGGAAGCGGAACGCGACATCATGCGGCGGTTTGAGGGCGTGCAGGCGGGATTTTAAAAAGAACGCCCGCGGCGGGTTACCAAGCCGCCGCGGGCGCAGGCTGTCATCGGTTGATTGTTTCAAGCAGGAATGCTATAAACAGCAACAGATACGCAGCCGCTTTGAGATGAATTGACAGCAATTTCTTCACCCCCTTTCAACCGCAAAGGTGCGGCGAAGCCGAATATAGCAGACAAAAAGGGCTTGTAAAACAAAAACCGTTATGCTTATAATAAGAGCATAAGAGATGAAAAGACAGCAATCGAATCACCTCCTTTCAGACCGCGGATTTACCACCCGCGGTCGTTTTTTTTACCGACAACGCGGAGGACGAAAAAGTCTTGTAAAACAAAAAACGTTGCGGTTATAATAAGGGCATAAGAGATACAAAGTGGGTCAATGTCCACACCTTCTTTCAGACCGCGGCGTCGTGAACCGCGGTCGTTTTTTTGTTGACAAGGGAATCGGCGGGGGCGTATGGTAGTTGCCGAGGTCAAAACTCAACACAAAACGGTCAACGTCCCGTCAGCACGCCTTTTTTATGCCCGAATTTTATTTTTTTGTCGGGAGGGCGGCGGATATATTGAAGAAGCCCACGTGATTTTGTGCACGTTTTGACCTCCCGACACCTTACGGATTAAGGGTACCTTTCAAAAAGGACACAAAATCATGACAATGGAAGAAATACAGCGGACAATCGGCGCGATTGTGATGGATGCGTGCGCGACGTTGGGCGGCGCGGACGCGGTTTACAGCGATTTGAGAAAACAGATTATCGATGCGAAGGCGGACGCGGATTTTTGGCGCAGAGCCTATAACGCCGCCGTCGCCGATTTCAACGAACTGTCCGAAAAATGCGCCGCCGACGGCGGAAAGGCAGGCGCGCGATGAACGACATTCAGGTGTTTGATTTCGAAGACAACGCGGTGCGCGTGATTGAAAAGGACGGCGAATCGTGGTTCGTCGCCGCGGACGTCGCGCGGGTGTTGGAGTTGAGCAATCCGTCAAAAGCGTGCGCGGATTTAGACGATGATGAAGCTGCTCTAACTAGTAGTTATAGCAGGTCATCAAACGGAACAGAACAAAAGAGAGATATGCTTATCATCAATGAAAGCGGATTGTACAACTTGATATTCCGGTCGCGCAAACCCGAAGCGAAAAAGTTCCGCAAGTGGGTGACGGCGGAGGTTCTGCCGTCAATCCGCAAGACGGGGGCGTACATCGCGCCAGAAACGGATTGCCGCACCCCTGGCGGGGTTCGCAATTTCGATTCGGGATTGGAAGACGGGACGCTGACGCAATGGGTGGGCATCGTGCGCGAAGCCCGTCTGCTGTTCGGCAAAGCCGCCGCCCGCGCCGTGTGGGCGCAAACGCCGTTGCCCAAAATCGACATCGCAGAAACAATCGCCGCGTTCGACGCGTCCGCCGCCGAAAACGCCGTGAGGGAAATCCTGTCGACGCCGTTCAAAGGCGGCACTATCGGCGATTTCGTGCGCGACCGCGCGGAATTCGGGGAAATGCAAGCGTCGGGCGTGCGTCCGTTTTTTCTGGACGGCGCAAAATACTACGCCGTCGGCAACGGATTTTTCGGCGACAAGACGCGCGCCGTCCTGCTGTCCATGCCGCAGGCGCGCCGCTATCCCGTCAGCGTACGGTTCGGCGCCGTCGCCGTGCGCGCCGTTTTAATCCCCGCCGATTTCGTCGAACGCGTCGCCGATGGCGGGTAATTGCTGAACAAAGCCGTCGAAAGGACGATTGACGATATGAAAAAGGGCGGGAGGTAGAAACGAATTTTTCATTTTTTGTAAAAAGTTATTGACTTTTGGCGGTTAAAAACCCATCATAATCTTGTAATAACGCTCTTGGTGTCGTTGGCATTTATTTTATAGCTTGTCAGCAGATCCAAGAGCCTTTTTTTTGAGGTTAATTATGGAAAACACAAACTACTACACCACAGACGGAAAAGTCGCTATTCTCATTGATGGCGGTTATTTTATCAAAAGATTGAAAGCCCTGTATCTTGCGGAACAAAAGAATCTGCCGCAAGAGCAACAGCAAGCTTTCGACGTTTCTTATGTCACCAAAAAAATCAAAACGCTGTGCTTTGAACACGCCAAAAAGTTAGATCAAAACATTTATCGCATATTTTATTATGATTGTCCGCCTATCGGTGAAAAGCTTCATAGCATTATGACAAAAAAATACATTAAGTTTAACGAAACTCCTCAATACAAATTTAAAAACGAATTGCATACCGAATTAAAAAAAATGCGAAAGATGGCGTTGCGGCTGGGGGTCTTAAATAGGGACAAAGATAACCCTTGGACTATTGCGCCGCAACAGATGACGCGATTGCTCAAAGGGGAGATTCAAATTTCCGATTTGGATCCCGAAAAGGATTTGATTCTGAATGTTCGTCAAAAACAAGTCGATTTGAAAATCGGTATTGATATTGCGACGATGACTTTAAAAGGACAGGTTTCCACTATGGTTTTGGTTGCCGGAGACGGCGATTTTGTTCCTGTCGCAAAAATGGCAAGGCGCGAAGGCATTGATTTTATCTTGGATCCTATGAGAGGGCATATTCAACCCGCTTTGGTCGAACATGTTGACGGATTGTATTCCGTCTTTCCCGATCCGAGAAAAAAAACATCAAATTTGCTTTAATTCAACAGCCCCGATTCCGGGGCTACTTTTTTGATTTGACGGCGTTCGTTTTTCGGGGCATACTGGAATTACACTAAGATAAGTGTGAAAGCCGCTGATTACAGCGGCTTTTTTGTTTGGAGAAACGCCGATGAACAAAACCGACATCATCAATCACGCTTTAACCCTGTTGGGACAAGCCACGGTTATTTCCGCCGAGGGTGCGCCCGCCATGGATGCGCTGTTCAGCAATTCCAAAAAAAGGCTGCTGCGTTCGTACCCGTTCGCCTGCGCCCGCAAAGATTACGTTTTAAATCCGCTGTCCGAAATGCCGGAGTTCGGTTATCTGCACAAATACCAGCTGCCTGCCGAATGTTTGCGCGTCGATCCGCGTTTTTTCGACAAGAACGGCGGCGTTCGCAAAGGCGATGCCGTTTATACGGACGCCGAAGAAATGAAATTCACGGGCATTGCCGACATCGACGAAGCCGCTCTGACCGAAGATGTTGCGGCTTTGCTGGCGTATGATTTGGCTATTGAAACCTGTTTTCTGTTGACTTCCGACAAAAATCTGGAAGAACAGCTGAAACGCCGCCGCGCCGATCTGTTTGAAAGTGCAAAACGCGATTCCGCGCAGGAAAGCACGCCCGAAGAAATCGTCTATGCCTGTTCGTGGGGGATTCGCTGATGCCGATTATTCAAGCCGTCAAATCGCTGAATGCGGGCAAATTCTCCCCTCTGCTTCGCGCCCGCGACGAATATGTCGCGTCATGCAAAACGCTGAAAAACTTCATTCCGACCGTTCAAGGTCCTTTGCAGCGTCGCGCGGGAACGCGGTACGTCGCCGACATCACGGGCGCGATTCGACTGCTGCCGTTTGTTTTTTCGCCGATTCAACGCTATCTGTTTGTTTTTTACGAAAACAAAATCGACGTGATGAACGGGGAAACCATCGTCAAGACTTTGCAGACAACCTATAAAGCCGCCGATATTCCAAACCTGTTTTACACGCAGGTGCAAGACGTTATGTTTCTGGCGCATGCCGATTATCCGATGAAAAAAATCACACGGACAATCGGCGCAAACAACGCCGCCGATTTCAAAATCGAGGACGTTGCGTTCAAAAACGGTCCGTATCTGGACGAAAACATCACGGACACGACAATCAGCGTTGCGGGAACGACCGCGACGGCAAGTGCAAACCTGTTTTCCGCAAACGACATCGGGCGCTGGATCCACGTCGAAACCGTGGACAACGGCGCGACGAAATGCCTTGACGCGAAAATTTCCGCCGTGCCAAGCGCGACAACGGCGACCTTGACCGATTTAAACGGCGAGTTCCACAGCGGGAAAGCAACGAAGATGTGGCGAATGTCACCTTTTTCCGCGGCAAACGGGTACCCCGAATCCGTCTGTTATCACCAAGAGCGTTTGTGGGTGGCAAAAGCGGGGCGCATTTACGCCGCCTGTCAAGCCGGAGGCGTTGATTTTTCAATCAAAAAAGCGGACGCGACCGTGCTTGAAACAAACGGATTTTCCGTCAATATGGCGGTTGAAAAAGGGGCGGACATTTATTGGCTGGTCAGCGCGGATATGCTGACGGTCGGGACACTGTCGTTCGAGTACGGAATCACGTCCAGCACTTTGGGGCTGGCGGTCACGCCGTCCAACAAAAAAGCCGTCAAAGCGTTCGATGTCGGGACGTGTTCCTTAAAGCCCGAACTGACGGACGACGGTATCGTCTTTACGGACACTTTCCGCCGCAGCATTTACTTTCTGCGCTATTCGCAGGTGTACGAAACCTACGAAAAAAGCGATTTGACAAAGTTCAATCCCGACATTACCCGCGGAAAAATCAAGGAAACCGCCTTTTGCGCCAAGAAAACGCCGATTTTGTGGGCGTGCAAGAAAGACGGGAGCCTTATCGGCTGCACGCTGTCCATTCGTGAAAACGTCGTTGCGTGGTTCGACGCGGACGTGTCGGGAAAGGTCATGTCAATCTGTTCCCTGCCGAACATCGACCAAGAACGGGACAGTCTGTTTCTTGCCGTCGAGCGAAACGTCAACGGCATTAAAAAAACGTATTTGGAAACCCTGTCCGATGGCTTGCCCGACGGCGACAGTTTGCCGACGAACAGCGTATTCGTCGATTGCGCGGTCGTTATCGACAAGGAATCGTCACAAACCGTCATTGACGGGCTGGGACACCTTGAAGGTCTGACGGTCGATATTCTGGCGGACGGCGGCGTTCAGCCGTCGCAAGTCGTTTCAAACGGATCCGTCAATCTGCAATCCGCCGCAAAGCACGTCATTGTCGGAATCGGGTATGAATCCGTTGTCGAGCCGTCAAGCCTTATTCCTTCGGTCAACAAGGAACGGACGTTCAAGCATATTTCAAACATTGAAGTCATGCTGCTGGACACTCTGGGAGGCAAAGCAGGTGTTGAAGCGGTCGGGCTGAACACAATCCAATACTATACGGGAACGCAAAAGATGAACGCGCCCGTTCCCTTGTTTTCGGGGATAAAGCAGATTTCGACGGGCGGACATTGGAGCAAGGACGCGACGGTTCGCGTCGTGCAGGATATGCCTCTGCCCATGACTATACAGGCGTTATATGTGACAATGGAGGTCGTATGACAGTTTCAAACCAGAAAAGCAAAGTGGAATACACGGCAAACGGAACCAGCAAAAATTTTGAGGTTCCGTTTTATTTTATCCGAAAAAAGGATTTGGTCGTTTATCGCAAAATCGGCGACGCGCCGAAAGAACTGTTGAAACAGGATATTGATTATTCTATCAGCGGCTCCGCTGCCGACAAACAATCGGAAATCGGATACCCGAAAGGGGGTACGGTCGCTTTGACGGATATGCCGCTGAACGGCACGAAAATAACGATCATGCGCGTCGTCGAACTAACACAGCTGACCGATTATCAAGAAGCCGGGACGTTCCCCGCGGAACTGCATGAGCAGGCTTTGGACAAGCTGACAATGCAGATTCAACAGCTGGCGGAGGAAATCGACCGCGCCGTCAAAGTTGACGTGTTTTCGGAATCCCAGCCGTCTGAACTGATCGACAAAGTGGAAGCCCTTTATGAAATCAAAGATCATCTGATCACGCTGTCGAACGACATCGCAGCAATCAATACGGTAGCTGGGGCGGAAGCGGAATTGCTGGCGTTGCACGGAAAGCTGGCGGAGCTGGTCGCGGTGTATGGGAAGCTGCCGCAGGTGCAGACCGTATCAGACGCTGTGAACGACGTCGTTTTGTGCGCGGCGGAGATAGCGGCGATCAAGGACGCGCCGAACCAAGCGTCGGCGGCGAGCGCGTCGGCATCGGCGGCTTTGGCAAGTCAGCAGCAGAGTGCCGTCAGTCAGACGGAAGCCAAACAATCGGAATTGAAAGCGGCGGCGTACGCCGAACGGGTAAGGAGCGAGGGAATCCCAATGAGCATTATCGAGCAGAAAAGAATCAGCATTGACGCGGACGGGCGGACGGTTCGTCTGTGGTGGAAAGACCCGCGGGACACCATCATCGACGGCTACGTCATCGCATCGTGGGACGCGACGGTCATTGTCAAAAAACAAGACGCGTATCCCGAAGACATTGACGACGGCGTGATTGTGGCGACGGTTACCGACCGCGACAGCCATTTGGACGACGCGCTGACGGACGAGCAGGAAAACGCAGCGGCGTGGAAGTATCGGGCGTTTCCGCGCAGCGTCAACGGCGTTTATTGTTTGGACAAGCGCAACTGTTTCGGCGTGTGGGTGTACGGCTATTACATTGACGAAGCCGCACCCGTTACATCGACGCGCGTTCACAAAATCGAAGGGTGCGACAATTATTTTTACGAACGCGCCTATATGGATTTCGAGAACAACCGCTTTGAATGGGGAGACTGGCGAAACGCGCCGTTTTTGCCGCGTCCGTGCATGCTGAAACGCAGCGGGGAAGTCGCGTATTATCTCGACCCCGACAATTATCTGAAAAAGGCGGACGGGACGGCGTCGGACGTTGCAAACTCCGCCTTTGACGGCAACGCGATGATGGAATGGAACACGGTCTTTATGAAGAAGTACCGCGACAGAAACCGCATTTACGTTTTCTTTTCAAACGTCAAGCAGGACAGCGGGTTTGAGTGTTTTTCAACGCTCAAATCGGACGGCACTTACGCCGAGCATTTCTACACCCCGATTTACGAGGGCAATCTGGTTGACAACGTCATGCGTTCAATGTCGCTGAACGCCGTCGCGCAATCCGGCACAACCGCCGATCAAGAAGCCGCGTATGCCGAAGCGAACGGCGCGGGTTGGACGACGACGGTTTGGGCGGACGAGGATTTAATCACGGCGCTGTTCGTTTTGATGTTCGAGAACACGGACAGCCAAGCGGCGCTGGGCAACGGCAACATCAACGGCGGAACAAGCGCGGCGGCGTTCCTGCCGACGGGGTCGGGCAATCAAAAGGGTATGTTCTGGGGTTCAAACACCAACAACCAATGCGTCAAGGTTTTCGGCATGGAGAACTGGTGGGGCAACCGCTGGCGGCGACCGAACGGCGTTTTGCTGATAGAGGGCATTTACCACGTCAAGATGACGCGTTCGACGGCGGACGGTTCAACCACGACGGGCTACAACCGCACAGGGACAGGCTACATCAACACGGGACTGACGACGGAGGGGGATTACAACGCGGCGTACATTTCCCGTGTCCACGGCGGAAAATACGGCTTTCTGGTGGCAAAGGCGGCAGGGTCTTCCACGACCTTTTACGCCGACGGTCATTGGTCGGCAAGGACGGGGACAAGAATGCTGCTTCGCGGCGGTGATTGTGATAGCGGTGCGCTGTGCGGCGCGTTCGCGTTCACCGTGAACGAACTACCTACCAATGCGAATTGGAACATCGGCGCTTCGCTCTCTTATAGAAACTCTTAAAGGGGGGTACAGGGGGGAAC
>ERZ1034928.225-NODE-225-length-34442-cov-15.577108_pt1 | contig 34442 bp, 51 predicted proteins | sample MGYA00520627_ERZ1034928 | MGnify/ENA primary metagenome ERZ1034928 (study PRJEB33766, sample SAMN09781755) | gut metagenome | biome: gut microbiome | host: Homo sapiens | place: Madagascar | study: EMG produced TPA metagenomics assembly of the PRJNA485056 data...
GGGAAAAAAGTGCGAGGGGGTAAGCGACAAGAAAACACGATCGGGTGCGGCGCGTGCGCAAACGACGCGGCTGCGCGCAGCCGCGCGAAGGTCACTTTTCTCCCACGTTTGGCCGCTGCCGGTTCGGCCGGCTGGCCGTTCCCAGCTCTGGCGGCGGTGCCCAAATCGGACACGAGAAAATCCGGCGCGTTCCCCGCTCTTTGCGGCGGACATGGATGATCCTCCTTTCACGCCTCGCTCTTCGCGGCCAAGGCGAGGAGCGGGGAATGCGCCGGAGAAAACACGGAGGTGAGGCGATGGGCCGCGAGGCCATGATCAAGGCGGATATGGAAGCGGTCGGGACGTACTCGCCGATATTTGACAAAGCAATCCACGAGCTGGCGAAGCAGGAGCGAGAGCTCGCACGCGCTGAAAAGGCGTGGAAAGCCGCGGGCGGCAAAATGGTCGCCGAGCTTGTAAACAAGACGGGCGCAACGTACACGGCCAAAGATCCTAACTACGCGGTGGTCGACCAGCTGCGCAAGGATATCCTGGCACAGCGCGCACAGCTCGGATTGACACCAAAAAGCCTGAAAGCCATGAAAGCAAAGCTCGCGGATCCCGAGGTGGAGCGGAGGTCGAAACTCGAAGAGTTGATCGACGCGGCCAAAGAGTATGCGGCCGAGAACGCGGGCAGGTACCAGGCGGATGTGGACGGGTACGTCGAGAACGTGCTTTCGGGCGAGATCGTCGCTTGTGAAGAGATCCGCCTCGCTTGTGAGCGGTATGTGCGCGACCTGGGAAACCCCAAGTGGGAATTCCGCAGTGAGCCGGCCTGCGAAGTGCTTGCCATCATCGAGACAATGATGTGCCACCAGCAAGGCGAGTTTATGGATGGCCGGCCGCTGCGCGGCACGCCGTTCTTGCTGCTGCCGTATCACAAGTTCATTGTGTTCAACATTATGGGCTTTTACCGTGCCGGCACGCAGCTCAGACGCTTCACGGAGGCGCAAGACTTTATCCCGCGAAAAAATATCAAGACCACCTTCGCCGCGGCGCTGGCGTGGGCCCTGGCGCTCTACTACGCGCCGAGCGGATCAAAGGTCTACGAGGTCGGCGGCGCGCTCAAACAGGCGATGGAGGGATTTGATTTCCTCTCGTACAACATCCGCAGGCTGCGCATTTCGACCACGGACGACCCAGAAAACGGGCTGCGGATCCTCAACAGCAATTCCGAACACTCGATCACCGGCGACATCGGTGAGGGCGGATTTATCAGCATCAACGCGCTGGCGGCCAGTCCGGACAAACAGGACTCTTTTAACTGCAACATCGTCATCGCGGACGAGGAGCACACCTACAAGAGCCCGCAGCAGTACCAGGTATTAAAAGACGCGACCAAGGCGTACTCCAACAAGCTGGTCATCGGCATTTCATCCGGTGGTAAGCTGGCGCACGGCTTTCTGGCACGGCGAGTGGAGTACTGCCGAAAGATCCTCAAAGGGACGATCACCGGCGACGCAGCCGACAGCCTGTTTATTTTTCTTGCCTGCGCGCCGCGAATGGACAGCGGCGACGTGGACTATACCAACCCGGACGTACTGCAAGGCTGCAATCCCGGCTGGGGCCAGTCCATTCGACCGCAGGACATGATCAACGACGCGATGCAGGCCAAGGACGATCCGCAGATGCGGCCGGAATTCCTGCAAAAGTCGCTCAACGTCTTTACGGCGGATCTCAAGGCATATTTCAACATCGACGAATTCCGCGCGAGCGACAGCAGGTACAACTGGACGCTCGACGAGCTGCGCCGGCTGCCAATCCGCTGGTATGGCGGCAGCGACCTGTCCAAGCTGCACGACTTGACGGCAACATGCCTGTTCGGCAACTACAAGGGCGTGGATATCATCATCCCGCACTGCTGGTTTCCCGTCGTGGCTGCGACACAGAAAGCGCAGGAAGACGAGATCCCGCTCTTCGGCTGGAAAGATGACGGCTGGCTCGATATGTGCAACGACAAGGTGCTCAACTATTCCGACGTTGTGCGGTGGTACATCGCGCGGCGCACGGAGGGCTTTAAGCTGCGGCGCATCGGACACGACCGCAAATTCTGCCGCGAGTACTTTATCGAGATGAAAAACAAGCACTTCCCGATCAAGGATCAGCCGCAGCTGTTTACACGCAAGAGCGAAGGCTTCCGTTACCTTGAGGCGAGCGCGAAGCGCGGCACGCTGTACTACTGCCACGCCGAGCCTTTTGAGTACTGCGTGCAGAACGTGCATGCGATCGAAAAGGCCGACGACATGATCCAGTATGAGAAGATGGCGGAGCACCTGCGCATCGACGTGTTTGACTGTGCGGTGTTTGCGGCGTGCACGTACCTTGAAGACCTGGAAGCCAGCAACAAAGGCAAGGGCTGGTATGACGACGATGAGAAAGGCAAAGAAGCATGACAAAGCATATTAAAAGCCGGGTGCGGAAAGCGCCGCCCCGCATCCGCGGCGATAACTCGGCGCTGGGCCTGTTTTTGGGTGATAGCTTTGACAGCCTGAACGTGAGCGGCTATTCCTCGCTGCTGCAATCGCCGGACGCGGCGACGGGGATCGCGGTGACGGCGTCCATCATCGGCGCATCGACTATCCAGCTGATGCGCAACGGCAAGGCCGGAGACGTGCGCGAGAAAAATGAACTGAGCCGGTTTATTGACGTGACGCCATACTCCCTGTCGACACGCAAGACGTTTGTCGAGTGGATCGTGACGCAAATGCTCTCAACGGGCAACGCCTTTGTGCTGCCGGTGACGCAGGGCGGCAAGCTCGCTGACCTTGTCCCCATGCCGGGGGCCAGCGCGAATGCGACGGCGGATAACAGCTATCAAGTGCTGTGGAAAGGCAACGTGTTTGAGCCGGGCGAGGTGCTGCACTTCCCGTTCAACGTAGATCCGGCGCAGCCGTGGCGCGGCCGCGGCGTGACGATCCAGCTGCGGGACGTGCTGCAAAACCTCAAGCAGGCGGCGGCGACAACCAATCGCTTTATGGCGGACAAGTGGAAGCCGAGCGTCATCGTCAAGGTCGACGCGTTGGCCGATGAATTTAGCAGCGAGGCGGGCCGCAAGCGGCTCGCGGAGCAGTACCTTTCCGAAGACGAGGCGGGCTCGCCGTGGATCATCCCCGCGGATTTGATCGACGTGCAGCAGGTCAAGCCTCTGACGCTGGCCGACCTCGCCATCAACGATACGGTCGCGCTGGATCGAAAGACCGTTGCCGCTGCACTGGGCGTTCCGCCCTTTATGATCGGCGCGGGCGCGTACAATCAGCCGGAGTATAACAACTACATCCGGCGCATGGTGGTCCCGCTGGCGACGACGATCGCGCAGGAGCTGACCAAAAAGCTGCTGCTCTCGCCAGAGATGTATTTTAAGTTCTCGACGCGCAAGCTCTACTCCTACACGCTGACGGAGCTGGCCGACGTAGGCGATGCGCAGTATGTGCGCGGTCTGATGAGCGGAAACGAGGTGCGCGACTGGCTCGACCTTGGTCCGATCGACGGGCTGGAAGAGCTGGTCATGCTGGAAAACTATATTCCTGCCGAGATGATTGGCAACCAGAAAAAACTGAAAGGAGACAGCGGCGATGGAAACGAATGACCGCAAGCAGCGACAGGTACGCTCGCTGCCGCAGAACTTTAAGACCCGCGACGCGGACGGGAAGCTCTATATCGAGGGCTATTTTGCCGTGTTTGACTCCCCTTATCCTCTGTGGGACGGGGCGGAGGAGGTCGTCAAGCCGGGCGCATTCGAGGGCGTTTTGACGCAGGACGTGCGCGCGCTGGTCAACCATGACACGACGCTCGTCATGGGGCGCACGACAGCCGGCACGCTCCTGCTGAAGCAGGACGATACCGGCCTTTGGGGACAAATTGAGATCAACCGAGACGATACCGACGCCATGAACCTCTATGCCCGCGTCCAGCGGGGTGACGTCAGCCAGTGCTCGTTTGGTTTTGATATCGAGAGAGAGACCTTTGTAGACCTCGGCGACGGCCGGTGCCGCTGGGAAATCGAAAAGGTCAATCCGCTGTACGAGGTAAGCGTCTGCACGTTTCCCGCCTACGAGGCGACAAGCGTGAGCGCCAGACGGCAGCAGCTCGAGACCATCAGGCAGCGCGAGACGCAGGTCTGGCGCGAAAATATGAAAAAAAGACTGGAGGCACACTGATTATGGCACTAAAAGTTTTGCTCCTGCGCAAGAAGCTGAACGAGAAGAATGCGGAGATCAAGGAACTGCGCAAGCAGCAGGCCGGATTTAAGAAGCGCGAGGACGAGCTCGCGGCCGACATTGAGGCTGCTGCCACCGACGAGGAGAAAACGGCGGTCGAGGAAGCCGTTGCGGCCTTTGAGGAAGAAAAGAAAAACGTCGAGGATGCGCTGGACGCCGCGGAAGAGGCTGCGCAGGATCTGACCGACCAGATCGACGAGCTGGAAAGCACCGTGCAGGATGCTGTGGACGGCGCTGATGAGGGCGATGAGGCCCGCGGCCGCAAGGGCGGCATGAAGAAGAGAGGAGCAATGAAAATGCCTACTGAAACCCGTGAGAAGATCCGCGGCATTGCTGTCCGCGACCTGAGCGCGCAGATGGAGCGCGACGACGTCAAGGCGTTTCTGACGCGCGTGCGCGAGATGAAGAACGAAAAGCGCGACGTCAAGGGCGCCGATCTCGGCATCCCCGACACGCTGCTGCCGATGCTGCGCGACACAACGGAGCGCTACAGCAAGCTGTACCAGTACATGCACGTCACCCCGCTCAAGGGCACGGCCCGCCAGAATATCGCGGGCAAGATTCCCGAGGCGGTCTGGACGGAGGCACTGGGCAGACTCAACGAGCTGGACATCGACTTCTCCCAGATCGAGCTGGACGGCTATATGGTCGGCGGCTTTGTGGTCGTTCCTAACCCCACACTGGAGGACGACGACAACCTTGAGCTGCTTGCCACCGTCATCGACTATCTTGGCCAGGCAATCGGCCTTGCTGTGGATAAAGCGGGTGTTTACGGCGACGGCGACAACAAGCCGGTCGGCTTTGTCCATCGCCTTGCCGCGGATAGCAAGCCGTCCTGGTGGGGCTCCAAGCAGGGGGCGTTTACGGACCTGCACACGAGCAACGTCGTAAAGCTTGACCTTTTCAGCGCGGAAGGCGTTGCGTTCTTCCGTCCGCTGGTCGCGGCGCTGAGCAAGGCAAAGCCCAACTATTCCAACGGCAATCTCGTGTGGGTCATGAACCGCACAACGCACATGGACCTTAAGGCCCGCGCGATGGCGTGGAACAGCGCGGCGATGCTGCTGCCCGGCATGGAGGACACAATGCCCATCGTAGGCGGCACGATCGTCGAATGCGACTTTATGAGCGACTACGACATCGCGGGCGGCTACATGGATCTTGAGCGCTGGGTCGAGCGCAGCGGCGCAAAGATCGACTACAGCGATATCCCGCTGTTTATTCAGAACTGCACAATCTTTAAGGGCCTGCAGCGCTTTGACGGCAAGCCGGTCTTCGGAGAGGCCTTTGTGATCGCGAACTACAATAACACGGCGCCGACCACGTCGCTGAGCTTTGCGACCGACTACAACGGCAACCCGGCCGCGCTGGTCGTGACCGCGGCGAAGCCCGCGAGCGGCAAGAGCACGCTGACCGTGACCGGCAACACCGGCAGCAAGCTCAAGTACATGGTCGCCGGCGTGCCCGTCAGCGTGGCCAAGGGCGCGGCCCTGGGTGAGAGCTGGAAGGATGTGCCCGTCGACAAGGGCGTTGCCGCGGCGAGCGGCAACTATGTCACCGTGTGCGACATTGACGCCAGCGGCCGCGTGATCGGCATCGGCGCGGCGCTGGTCGCTACGGCTTGATGAGAGAGGAGGTCGCGAACGATGATGACAGACGAGGATAAGCTCAAAATGCTTGAGGCCGAGCTTGATATGCGCCACGCCGACGAGAAGCGCGAGGCGCAGCTTAGGCAGCTGCTCACCGTCGCGGCCTCCCGCATTGAGCGGTACGGGATTACGCTGCGGGACGACCTGGACGACACGCAGCTCCAGGTGAGCATGGCGGCGTGGATCTACCGCAGGCGTAACCAGAGCACAGGGCCGGCGCTGCCGTCCTACTTGCGCATGGATCTCCACGACCGTCTGATCCAGGAGAAAGGCGGGGAAAGCAATGGCTGAGGCTTACACGTTTTCAGACGTCGTGACGCTGATCCGCGAGGTCGAGACCGGCTATGACGAGATCGGCCGCGTGCAGACCATGGAGCAGACGAGCGAAAGCTATGCTGAGATCCGCAGCGTGGGATCACAGGAGACCTATAACGCGCAGGCAATCGGACTTGCGCCGGAGCTCAAGATCATTTTGCCGAGCTTTGCGGACGATTATCACGACGAGAAGCTGGTGGAATATCTCGGGAGACGCTATCACATCCTGCGCGTCTACAAGGCAAACGACGGTACGTGCGAGCTGACGGTCGGGCAGATGAAAGGGCCGGTGTCCGATTCAGACACCGCATGGAGGGAACGCTGATGACACTGGATGACATCATCATCAAGACCGTGTCGCCAGTGGTCAAGCCGGTCGTGCCGAACCTCTACACCGGAGAGAGCGTGCGGTACTGCACGTTTAACTACTCGGAGCTGGCGGAGGGGATCGGGGACAACGCCGCGCATCTGACGCGGGCAGTGGTGCAGGTACATTACTTCGCACCGCTCGGGGAGTCGACGATCAAAACGCGGCACGCGCTGCGCGACGCGATCGCGGCGGTGGACAACTTTACTCTGCCGAGCATCGAGAACGCCACGGACGAGACAGGACAGCACTATGTGCTGGAATTTGACGCCGTGGGACGCTGGGAGGCAAAAGACGATGGCCAGAGTTGAGTTTTCCGGCATCGATGAGCTGTCGCTCTCCCTGAAGGAAGTCGCGGAGTTGCCCGACGAGGTCATTGACGCGATGCTGGATGCGCGCGCCGATGTCGTCGTGACGGCGCAGCGGCAGGCCGCGAAGCAGATGCTCGAAGGCCCGTATGTCACCGGTGAGACCGCACGGTCGATCAAAAAGGGCAAGCCCAAGCTGCGCGACGGACACCGCGTCCTTTACGTGACGCCGACCGGCAGCCGCAAGCGCGGCAGAGCCAAAACTGTGCGCAACGCCGAGATCGCGTATGAGAACGAATACGGAAAGAAAGGCGTTCCCGCGCGCAATTTCATCCGAACCGCGAACGAATCGTGCGCGGACGCCGCGACGGCGGCGGAGTTTGAGGTGTACAGCCGCTACCTCGAAGAAAAAGGGCTGTAGAAAGGACTACCATGCAGTACGGAGCAAAGATGATCCAATGGGCGCCGTTTGCCGCGACGGATCCGGAGACGGTAAGCGCGCCCCCGAAGCTCGGCACGCCGGCAAACCTCGGCGCGCTGAACAAGGTGATCGAGACGATCAACTTCAATCGCATAAGCGGCCATGGCGACAACGTGAAGAAGGTTGAGATCGTGGAATTCAAGGACGGCTCACTGGCTGTGGAGACGCTGTATCTTTCGAACGAAAACGCAGCGGCGCTGACCGGCGCAGAGCTGGGCACGACGGACGGGGACAAAGACCTCAAGTTTGGCAGCAACGACGTTGCGCCCTATGGCAGCCTCGCTTTTTACACAAATTGCATGAGGGACGACGGGACGAAGTACTACCAGGGCATTTTCTTCCCCAAGGTCAAGTCCAACATGGAGGGCGAGAGCTACGAAACCAAGGGCGACAGCATTGTGCTGAGCAATGCCAAGCTCACGTTTGCCGTTTTCGAGCCGCTCTACGGCAAGTATAAGCACAAGAGCGATGAGTTCGACACCGAGGCCAAGGCCGCGGCGTGGGTCAACGAAAAAATCAAAGCCGCAGCGGGCGGCTGAGAAGCGAAGAGACGCAGCACCCGCTGCGTTTCTTTTTCCTTAGGAGGAAAAATATGAAAACATTTCCATACGAGTTGGACGGGCATAAGTTCTACCTGTGCCTGAACGGGCAGGCGCTTTTTGATGCCTACGATAAATTCGGCTACGAAGGCTTTCTCACGAAGCACATTGAGGGGAAAGACAAGCAGAGCTTTGAAAATACGTGCTGGTTGCTTGCAAAGCTCGCCGAGCAGGGCGAGCTTGTGCGGCGCTGGCAGGGGCTTGAGCGCGGTCCGATCGTGCCGGTGGAGTATTTCCGGGCGCACCTGCAGCCGCTGGATGTGGCGGGCGCAAAGGACGCCATCCGCGAGGCGATTACCCTCGGTTTCTCCCGCGAGGAGGAGCGCGAGAGGCTCGTCCGCGACCTCGGGCTCGAAGAACTGCAAAAAAAAACGGCAAAAGCGAAATAACGCGCTCGTGGTGGCTGGATCTGTTGACACAGTTTCTGCATCTGGGTGTACGCGAGGGACTGCTGCTGACACCGGGGCAGGTGCTTGACCTGCAGGAGCTGGAGATTCAGCGGCGCGGCCTGCGCAGAGAGGAGGACAATTGCTGAATGGCAACAAGGACAATCACAACGAGGCTCGCGGTCGAGGGCGAGACGGAATTTAAACGGTCGCTGAGCGAAGCAAACAGCAACCTGAAAGTGATGCGCAGCGAGATGGGCCTTGTGGACGCGGAGTTTAAAGGCCAGGCGAACAGCATGGACGCCCTGACCGCAAAAAACAAAATACTGCGCCGCGAGCAGGAGCAGCAGGCCGAGAAGGTCAAAGCCCTGGAGCGCGCGGTCAAGGACGCAGCCGATGCCTACGGAGAGAACGACAAGCGGACAGACAACTACCGCCAGCAGCTCAACCGGGCAAAGAAAGAGCTGATCGACATGAACGATGCGCTGGATGAAAACGAGAAGTATCTCGACGAGGCGCGCAAGAGCGCCGACAAGTGCGCAAGCAGCATCGACGGTTTTGGCCGCGAGGTCAAGGACGCGGGCAACAATCTTGGCGACGGAGGCGGACTGCTCAGCCAGCTGGGCGACCTCAAGGGTTTCCTTGCGGGCGGCGCGATCGTCGCAGGAGCCAAGGCCGTGGGCGACGCCATCATCGGTATCGTGGACGACACGGAAGAGTATCGCAAGATCATGGGTACGCTGGAAATCAGCTCGCAGCAGGCCGGATACACGGCGGACGAGACGGCAGAAGCATATAAAAGGCTCCACGGCGTGCTCGGCGATACGCAGACGGCCGCAACGACCGTTGCCAACCTGCAGGCTATCGGTCTGAGCCAGAGCGACCTTATCACGCTGATTGACGCGGCGACGGGCGCATGGGCGACCTATGGCGACAGCATCCCGATCGACGGCCTGTCCGAGGCTATCAATGAGACGATCCAGACCGGCAAGGTAACGGGCACGTTTGCCGATGTGCTCAACTGGGCGGGCGAGAGCGAAGACGATTTCAACGAGAAGCTCGCGGCGGCGAATACATCGTCCGAGCGCGCGCAGATCGTGCTGGATCAGCTCTCGTCCCAGAACCTGCCGGACGCCGGTCAGGCGTGGCGCGACGCAAACGGAGACCTGATCGATTACAACGAAAGCCAGCAGAACGTGGACGATGCGATGGCAAAACTTGGTGAACGCCTCGCCCCGGTCGCGGCCGGAATCAAAAATACTTTTGCCGGTGCTGTCAACATCGCCATTGATACGGTGGAGGGCTGGATCGGGGCATTGCAGGACGCGGTGACCTGGTTGGGAAATGTTGCCAACAAAATCCCTGTCATCAAGGAGATCGGGGATCGCGCGGCAGCGGCGAAAGCCGCGTATGATGCCAATCCGTCGAAAAATTCCCGCTCTGCGGGCTATGCGCGCCTGCACGAATCGCGTGCAGCTGACGGGAAGAGCGGGCAGAGCACATCGCAGACGATCAACGTAAAATCAACCGTCGTGCTGGATGGGAAAGAGGTCGGCCGCAGCGTGACAAAATACCAGATGCAGGCACAGAGGGCAAGGCAATGAGAGATATCGTTTTTAAAATCAACGGCAAGGACCGGTCCAATTGTTTCAACCAGTATGAGTTTTTCGCGGGTGCGACACCTATTTACAGCGAAGAAATCGAAACAATGGACCGTGTGCGGCATAGCACAGTCGTCCGCCGGCGCGGATACTGCATCGCGCCGCTCAATGACATTTCAGACGCCGAGGCTGTGCAGCTTGCCGAGGATCTGTCTGCCGGCACGCTCAATATCACCTACAACAATCCGTGGTTTGGCAGTGAGCCCGTCACACAGAATATGACAGTTGACGATTTGCAGCTTGGTTTCCTCCTTCGGGACGTGAGCGGACGATTCTGGAGCGGGCAGACGCTGCGCTTTACGCAGAGGTGACGAGATGCATACAGTGAGTGATCTTTGGCAGCAGATGCTTGCCGATCCGGCACACGCCGTGGAAGCAAAACTCAAGATAGCAGGGGTAGAGTACGGCGAAGATAAGATCGTGCGCAAGTCGCTCATGGTCTATGGAGGGCTGTATTCCACATTTGGCATCGGAAATTGCTGCGCGCGGCAGATCGACTTCGAAATTTATCCACAAGGGACGATCCCACGGCAGGCGAAAATTGAGGTCTACGTGCGGCTGGTGCTTGGCGAGCAGGTGAGCGAGTGGATCCCCAAAGGCGTGTTTTTCTTCTCCACGCGCAAGACTGACCGGGTCACGGGCGTTTTGAGCGTGCACGGGTATGATGCAATGCTCAAAGCGGAAGAGACGTGGCTCGACAGCAGCTATGACGCGGAGACATGGCCGATGCCTGCGGCGACGGCGGTCGCCGACATCGCGGCGCGCATGGGGGTGGCAGTGGACAGCCGCACGGTATTGGATGCGGCATTTCCGATGCAGTACCCCGTAGACGACAAGGGCGATATGACGATGCGCGAGGCGCTGGGGCGTATCGCGGTCGCCAACGCGGGGAATTGGATCATCACGGACGAGGGAAAGCTGCTGCTGGTTGGGTTGAACTCCATGCCCACTGAAACCAATTATCTTATCACAGAGACCGGCAGCGCCATCACCTTTGGCGGCGTGCGCATCCTCGTGTAAGGAGGGCAACATGGACAAAACCTATTTAGGGCGGCGGCTGGCGGAGTTTTCCCCCGGCATCGCGTCGCAGCCCATTACAAAGGTCGAGCTGCTCGACGAGAACGGCGATGTGGTCGGTGTGTCCGGATCGGACACCGGGCGGACGTTGACGGCCTTGCAGCCGGACGGCACGAATGCAATGGCGGCGTCGATCCTCTCCAAAGTCTCCGGCTACAAGCACATCGGCTACGAGGGAAGCGAAGCGCTGCTTGATCCAGCGGTGGAACTTGGCGACGCGGTGACGGTAGACGGGTTTTACGTGCCGCTCATCGCGCTGGACATGACGTTTGATCCAATGCTCGCGCCGAATATCTCCGCGCCGGACGCGGACGAGATCGACGACGAGTACCCGTACAAATCGCCGACGCAGCGACAGATCGAGAGAAACTTTGCAAAAGCCCGTTCCCTCATCACCAAAACCAGCGAGGAGATCATGCTCAAGGTCGAGGGCATCGACGGCAAGTATACCGAGGTCAAAACCACGCTGGACGGTCTGACGGTGACGGACGCGAGCGGCACGACCAAGATCAACGGCAGCAGTATCAATACGGACAATCTGTACGTCAATGCGGCGAACATCACGGGTACGCTGACGGCTAACCAAATCCAAGCAAACAGCATCAGTGTCGGAGATCTCAAGGACGGATCAAGCTACGCAACGAAAAGCTACGTCGACAGCAACGCGGGCCTGAGCGCGAGCGAGGTTGACAATGCGATCGCAACGTACATTGACAGCACTTCTATCACGGCGCAGAAGCTGCGCGGGCAGACGGTGGAACTGCTTGCTAACAGCAATACGGCAGTCGGCTCGCTTGAGATCGCCTACACGACGACGGGCATCGGTCTCGGCATCAAAACGACGTATGGTGGTATCCAAATTCAGGCGGCGGGCAATCTGTTTCTTTCGGCTGGCACGGGCGGCGCGATCACACTGCAAAACAACCGCATCGTGCTCGCTGGCGCGCTGTGCCTTGGCGGGTCGAGCTACGGCCCTTCCGCGCCCTCTGGAACCGGCGCTGCGGGGCAGCTGTATGTGCAGTTGGTGAGCTAATATGGCAACTTTAAGCGTAACGATCACGCCGGACAGCAGAGACGGCACAAAAGCATATTTAACTGGCGAGTTCACAGGCGGCTCGGAAGATTACGATTACGCGAGACGGCTGCAAGTCACGATACTTGGAGCCACCACCTATACAATTGATTCTAAGCAGACGAGCGGCGGCTATAACACGTGGGCGTTGGATATCACGGGACTTGAACCTGGCGTTACTTATGCGTGGTCGGCGGAGATGTATTACCGCACGACAGGCGGCTGGGCAAATAGCGGTTACAGAGACAACGGCACATTTACCACCGCCCCGCCACCGGCAAAAACGTATTACGCATACGTCACATTCAACGCCAACGGCGGCAACGGCGTGCCGAGCACGCAGTACGGCAGCGAGACCAACAACACAGGGTATGTAAGGATATATCTACCGAGCACAACGCCGTCGCGGTCGGGCTATACATTCGCGGGCTGGTCGCTCAACTCGGACGGTTCCGGCACGGTGTATTCTCCGGGCGGCAGTATCGTTTTATACAGCGGCACAACGAGTTCTCCCGGTCAGGGGTACACGCTCTACGCCGTTTGGATAGAAGACACGACAGGGCGCGTGTGGCTCTCTCAGGGCGGCGCATTTGGGCAAGGGATCCTTTACTGCTCGGACGGTTCGAAATTTTACAAAGGCATTCCGTGGGTCGGTACAGGCTCAGGATGGAGAAGGAGTGTTTAGATGGAACAGGCAATGCAACTACTTGACAGAGCATTTGGGACGCTTGACACAGTGCTGATTGCTGCCTCTCAGGCTGGCAAAATCAGCAGCGTGCAGACAGATCTACGGCAGGCTTATGCGATCTTGCAGCGCGAGGTTGCGGAGTACGAAAAGGACAAACGCGAGCTTGCCGCGCTGAGAATTCAAGTCGAAGCGTCGGAGAAGCCTGACGAAGAAAGCGAGGTAGAGGATGGCTGATAGAGCAATTTCCGACCTTACCCAAGCGTTACAAATCACGGGTGAAGACCGGTTTGTGCTCGAGCAGAGCGGCGAGGCGAAGATGCTGAAAGGCGAAACGCTGCTGAAGTTTGTCACGCTGAGCGTCGTATCGGTCACGGTGACAACACTGCCCGCAGGAAGCTCAGCAACGGCGACTTACGACAAGCCGACTGGTACGCTGGCGCTCGGCATCCCGCAGGGCAGCAAGGGCGACACCGGCGCGACTGGCGCGACTGGCCCCGCAAACGTGCTGACCATCGGCTCGGTCACGTCCGGTAAGGTGGCGAATGCGACCATTACCGGAGAAGCCCCAAATCAGGTTCTGAACCTTGTACTTGAAAAGGGTGAACAGGGTGAACAGGGTAAGCAAGGCATTCAAGGTGAACAGGGTAAGCAAGGCATTCAGGGTGAAATTGGTCCACAGGGCAATCCCGGCGCAGATGCTCCCACAATTACCGGCATCACCATCCGGCAGAGCGACTATCACCTTATCGTGACGTTGTCGGACGGCACGAGCTACGACGCGGGCTATTGCCGTGGTCAGGCTGGTGCTGGTACGGGTGATATGCTGGCGTCTGTGTATGACCCTAACAACAAGCACACGGACATCTTTGAGTACGCTGACAATGCTATCAAGGACGTCAAGGTGACTACTGACGCAACGCCTATGCAGGGCAGCGCGAATCCCGTGCAGTCGGGTGGCGTGTATTCGGCTCTCGCGAATAAGCTGGACAAGACCGGCGACGGCAGCAACGTCACGGCGGCATTCACGGCGGCGACCACTCATGCAAACATCGCGACGGGCGAAAAGCTGTCTGTGCTGTTTGGCAAAATCGCCAAGTGGTTTGCCGATTTGGGCGCGCTGGCCTTTAAGTCTACGGTTGCTAAGAGCGACCTTGCGCAGGACGTGCAAACGTCCCTCGGCAAGGCAGACAGTGCATTGCAGAGCGTCAGCAAAAGTGACGTTGGTCTTTCCAACGTTGCAAACGAGCGGCAGTATTCCCTCGACAACCCGCCGCCGTACCCCGTGACGAGCGTCAACGGCAAGACGGGTGCGGTGACGATTGCCAGCGCACCGAGCACCACCGCCATCCTCAAGGGCAACGGCAGCGGCGGAATTGTGGCGGCGACGCGCGGAAGCGACTACATCGCATCCGGCAACATCGTCAAGCAGACACTGGTGAGCACGGAGACCACGCCCACCGAGAACTACGCTATCAACTGGTACTTCAAATAAGGAGGTACGGAGATGGCAAATGCAAAACTCGGCACCAAGGCTGTCGGCAGTATCGTCAAACTAAAAGTAGGCGGTACAGCAAAAGAGTTCATCGTCGTCCATCAGGGCAAACCGAGCAGCATCTATGACGAATCCTGCAATGGCACTTGGTTGCTGATGAAGGACATCTTAGAGGCCACCCGATGGCACAGCTCGGATGTGAACAATCTGGAGAACAGCACCATTTACAGCTTACTGAACAGCACGCTCTTGAACGCGTTTGAGAGCAACATCAGGGACGCAATCAAGCAGGTGAAGATTCCGTATCGCAAGAACGGCGGTTCCAGTGGCTCGGATCAGAGTGGTGCTAACGGCCTGCTCTGCAAGATTTTCCTGCTGTCCGGCTACGAGATTGGCTTCACGACCAGCGATAACTCCTACTTCCCGGTAGACGGTGCGAAGCTGTCCTACTTCGAGGCCGGAACCGGCACGTCCGCCAACAACAAGCGTATTGCGGAACTGAACGGCTCGGCTGACTACTGGTATCTCCGCTCCCCGGTCACCCACAACACCAGCTTGGTGTGGCTCGTCAACTACGACGGCGTCTGCGAGGCCAGCAAAGCATCCAGCTCGTTCGGCATCCGCCCCGCTTTGGTTCTTCCGCAGGACATGGAAGTCGACAGCTCGGGCAATGTCACTCCGCCACCGCCCGCTACGCATAAGACCCTCGTCAACGGCACGGCCTACACCGTGCAGGGCGGAAAATGCATGGTGGACGGCACGGTGTACAACATTCTCAAGGGCAGGACGCTCATCGACGGGACGGGGTATGATATCACGTTCCCTGAGCCACTGGTCATGCCGGTCAAGGGCGATCTCATCACGATGAATCTGGACGGCACGGACAGGCTGTACCGAGTGCTGAAAATCGTGGATGGTACGACGGTGGAAGTGCTGGGGATGTGGAATCTGGGAGTTACCCGGCAATTTCACAGCAGTTCAAATAACTATGCAAGAAGTTTGTTGCGTACTTACTTAAATACGACTTGGTACGGCACGCTAAGTGATACCGCCAAAGCGGCCATTGTTCCAAAAACAATCGTGCAAGATTCTTGGGACTTTGGGACTACTGGTAGCCCGCAATATTCAGGCACTTACGGAACTTCTGTACCCGGAAGCAATTCATATACAATTTCACTGGTTAATGCAAATTTCGCTACGGTTGGAACTGATTATGTCTATGCGTTGAGCGTACAAGAAGTTCTTGATTATTTGAGCGATTCAAGCGTACTTGTCGATACAAGTGCGATGCTGAGAAATCAGAATCTTTGGGCAATGTTCTGGAACCAAGCGTCAAGTGCATCAGAATACTTATGGCTCCGCTCCGCTCGTAGCGGAAATGCTACTTTTGCAATACATGTGCGCGGGGACAATGGAGACCTGTTCAGCAGTAAGGTCAATATTAGTCGCGCGTTCCACCCCGCCTTCCAGATCGACCTCTCCAAGATCGACTTTACCATCAACTAAAGGAGTGAAACTATGGCAACATACATCAAAGTCAACAATACCGAATACCCCGCTACGGTCAACGGCAACCGTACTGACCGCATGTGGGACGGACGCGACACCAAGACCATCACGCTCACCATGACCCACGACGCCGTGGCGGCACTGCTTCCCGACAATACGCCGTGGAGCATCGTCCAGCGCGAGACGGTGGACGTGCTGGACGAGCAGGGCCAGCCCACGGGCGAGACCAAAGAGGTCGTCAACGAGTACGACAACAGCGAGTACAGCATCGCAGGTGACATCACTGACCACCGCGACGGCACGGTGTCTATCAAAATGGGCAAGCCTACGGAATCCGAGCTTTCGGAGGCGACCGTCACGGCGCTGGTCGGTCAGAGCATCACGCCGCAGCGCGCGGCAAGGCTGCGCCCGGTCATCGAGCAGGCCAGCGCGTCGCTCTCTGACGGCGAGGCGGCGAAGTCGCCCGAGCTGTTCCCGCGCTGGGCGGATCACATCGGCGAGACCGTCAAGCCCGGCGACCGCCGCAGCGATATGGACGAAAGCGGCGTGCTGCACGTTTACCGCGTCAACAAAGGTCAGGGCCACACCACGCAAGAGAACTGGCCGCCGCACCTGACACCCGCGCTGTGGGTCGTGGTCGACGTTACCCACGCGGGCACGCAGGACGACCCCATCCCCGCCGCGCGTGGCATGGAGTACACCTATGGCCTGTACTACCTCGACAGCGAGGACGGCAAGACCTACAAGTGTGAGCGTACCGGAGAGGCCGCGGGCGGGAAGATCGTCTTGCAGTATTTGCCGCATGAGCTGGTGGGGAATTATTTTAAGGCGGTGTAATACGCCGCAGAAAGGGAGCGGGATATGGATAATGCAAAACACTACGATGACGCGTCGATCGCGCTGATTGAAAGCCGATGCAAGAGCAATACGCATCGAATCAACGAGCTGCAGGAGCACCAAACGGCGCTTGACAGGCTGGCAACGTCAGTCGAAGTGCTGGCGACCAAGCAGGAGACCGTCGAGGGAGACGTCAAAGAAATCAAAGAGGACGTAAAGGCCATCACGGGCAAGGCGGGGAAACGCTGGGACAGCCTGGTCGACAAGGCTCTTGCGGCGCTGGCGGGCGCGTTTATCGCGTGGCTGCTGTCAGGGGTAGCCCCATGAAGAAGCTGAGAAAGCGGGACAAGTACGTCATCGCGGCAGTGCTCAACCTCTGCTGGTACTGCATTGCGGTGCTCGTATTGACCGCGCATGACAAGGTAGTGCCGGACAGCCTGACCGTCGCGTGGTTCGCGGCGTGGACAGCGGAACTCGGCCTGCTGGCGGGAATCAAAATCAAGGGAAAGGACGAATAACATGAACGAAAGAATCATCAAGCGTATCGCAAACCTTATGAGCGTCAAGAGCATCGTGACGCTGGTGCTGACGGGTGTATTTGCCTATATGGCGGTGACGGGCAACATCTCGCAGGACTTTATGACGATCTATGCGGTCATCATCGCGTTCTACTTCGGCACGCAGAGCCAGAAGGCACAGGACGTGATCGACAGCAAGGGTGACAGCGATGTATCACAGTAGGGACATCGCCGACCTGCGAGCGGACGTGCGCGCAAACTGCGTCATCTTCCTCGACCTCTGCAAGGAGGCGGGGCTTCCCGTACTCGTGACGGAGACGGTCAGGGATGACGAGTACCAGCGCTATCTTGCCGCGAACGGCTACGCGGCAAAGACCGCGACGCGCCCGACGTTCCACGGCGTCAAGGCTGGACTGGCATTCGACATCTGCAAAAACGTCAAGGGGCATGAGTACGACGATCCGTCGTTTTTCGCCCGCTGCGGGCAGATCGGCAAGCAGGTAGGCTTTTCGTGGGGCGGCGACTGGAAGAAATTCCCGGACAAGCCGCACTTCCAGTGGGACGACCATATGCGATACACAGGGAGCATGATTTTGGCGGGCAAGTATCCGCCGGAAATGGAGGAGTACATGGATCAGGCAACATTTAACAAGATGATGGACAGCTATTTGGCGCAGCTGCGCACGAAGCCCGTCTCCACGTGGGCGGCGAAGGACTGGGCGGCGGCAAAGGCTGCGGGCATTACGGACGGCAGCGCCCCGCAGGGGCTTATCACGCGGCAGGAAGCCGTGACGATGATCCAGAGAGCGACAAAATAACGGTGTCCGATTTGGGCACAGGAAGGAGCGGACGGCGAAAGCCACGCGCAAGCGCTCTGCAACGTCCCACACGGGGCATGGACAGTCAGCACAAGCGTATCCGGGCGGAGTTATCCGCGATGGCTCCACGACGAGCCGTCGAATATATCTTATCCTTCGAGCTGCCGCAGGATGAAGCGGCGTGCATCATCGAGTGCGACGTGCGGCGCAGGAGCTACGCGCAAGTGTGCGAGGCGCTGCACCTGTCGCCGGAGGCGGTCAACCGCTGCCGCAGGCGGGCATACAAAAAAATCGCAGATGGGCAAAGAAAGCACCGAAATTAATCGGTGCTCTCTTTTTGTGGTTATATAAGGTCTTTTGGATTCACGCCAAGAACGTCGGAAATGGCGATCAGGTTTCTTGCAGTTAAATTACCGGCGTCGGCTTCGCCCAGCTCCACGCGCTGGATCTGGCGGATATTGACGCCGGACTTTTGGGCCAGCTCGGTCTGCGTCATGTCTGCCATGCGGCGCGACCATTCTAATTTTGATATCGCGCGGTTGTGGCAGTCGCGTCCGCAGTTGACCAAGGAGCAGGCGGTGCAATCTCCGTCTTCTCGCTGGCAGTCGTTGTACTTTCTTCTCATAGTTTAACCCCACATATGCTCCGCCGTGTATTCGGCCCATTCGGCCTTCATGGTATTGATGGCCTGCTCGTAGTCCTCACCGTTGATGATAGCTTCCAGCGCTTTCTTCCCGGCGGCGGCCTTGACGTAGTGTTCTGCGTTGGAGTAGTCGCTCGCCTCGAGGTATGCCTTCGCACGGGGATACTTGGCATAGAGACCGGCCATATCATACTTGGGCTTGGTGCGGACACCGACGCTGCCGCCAGCCTCGCTCTCAAAGCTTGCGGTAAATTCCTCGCGCCAGCGCTTCGTGTCTTCCTGCGCAGCCTTAATCTCACACAGGCCGGGGATAGCGTTGATCTTCGCCTCGCGCTCGGTGCGGACGCTTTTCTCAGCCTTGCGCTCCTCCATCAGGACGGCGAGGATATCGGACTTTTTAGCTTTGATCTCGTCTAATTTCCCATCGCGCTTGCAGGCGGCTACCTCGCGGATCACCAGCATGCCGGTAAGCTCCCAGCCCTTGTCGGTCAACTTGGTCTGCAGGGTGATGTTGTACTTCTGGATGAGTTCCTGCACGGTCATGATTCGTTCCTCCTTTTTGGTCTTAGAAGTCTTCGCCGGCAATATACACGGCGACACAGATCGGATCGACGGTGGGATCGCCATCCTCGTTGTAGTGACCGTCGATCTCGGCGATCTGCTCATAGCCCTTGGCCTTGGCCATCTCAACGGCCTTGTCCCAATCAAAGCTACCGGTGCCCCAATCGTTGTCCTCGGCATCTCTCTGGATCGCGTACCAATTTCTGTTGTTCTCCATTTTGTTATCCTCCTTGGGTTTCCCCTCTCTTTATGCCCTCATAATACGCTAATATTAGCGTAATGTCAAGAGCTTTTTGAAATATTTTTTGACCAAATAATGACCAAACGATGACCATTTGCGGGGCGCGATCCACGGTATGATTGAGGCAACAAAAGGAGGTGCGCGCATGGACCAGTTTGCAATCGCCGGATACAGCGGCGGAAACTGCATGATGTGTGTTATCGACAACGGCGATATTTTCCAGACCGACTATTTCGGCAACCGCCAGCAGCTCATTGGAAAGACGGCTGCCGCCTACGCAGAACTGGAAGGCACGACGCAGCAGTATTACGACAAGCTTGTTGAGCTCGGCGTCATCACTCCGCCCAAGACGCAGGAGGAGCTAATGGGCGAAATGCAGTCGGCTATGAGCGACATGGCTGCGGTCATCAAAAATCTGACCGATCAGGTAAAGGAGCTGAAGGAAAATGGACCTCAAGCAACTCTTAGCGGCAGCGGCGAGAATGTTTCCCAGCGCCGACCTGCAAGGCGCGGCAATGAAAGCGGAGCAGGCGATCAGCGGGACGGCTGACACGCTGGAGGGCGTGCAGAGCGCGGCGCGCAGGCTCGGCCTTGATCCAGGCATTGCCGACAGCCTCTACGCGCGCTATGGGCGCACAATGCAAGCAAAGGCCCTGTGCGGCCTCCTCGGCACGACACCGGAGGCTTTGCGCTCTGACGCCAATAAAATACTCGGCGGCGCACAGAACGCCTCACAGGCCCCACAGAATGGCAAAACGGGGCGCTCAACCAAATTCCCCCGGCTGAAATAGCCGTTGGAATAATTTTTGACGAAAGGAGAATGCACCATGAACAACGATCAGAGCACCGGCATGAGCTGGCTCGCGGTACTGTTTATCATCATCGTCATCGCGGCGCTGTTTGGCGGCTTTGGCAACGGCTTTGGCTTTGGCCGCGGCAATATGCCGTATCCCGTCAATGACACCGGCTGCAACCGCGTGAGCAACTGCGAGGTCGAAAAGCAGGGGATCATCGACACGTCCCGCACGCAGTATCTCATCGAGCAGCAGAGCAACGACACGCGCATGGCGATCAATGCCAGCACCGAGGCTATCACCGGCCAGGCCAGCCGCATCTACGAGCAGCACTTGCAGGAAACCATCTTCGACCTCAAGATGGAGAACCAGAACCTCAAGAACGGCATCTTTACCAAGGAGCAGACAGACGCCCTGTCGGCGAAGATCTCCGAATGCTGCTGCGGCTTTAATCGCCGCCTGGACGCAATCGAGGGCCGCATGCTGACCAAGCCCGCACTGTACGGCGTGGCTTCGACCGGCGCAGGCCAGATCATCCCCGCGTCTTGCGGCTGCAACGGCAACACCAACCTTTAAAACCATATGCCCCGCTCGGGGAACATGGCAGGCCCCTATGGCCGGGTAACAGGCGGGGCAATTGTCCCGCCTATTTTTTATGGAAGGAGAATAAAAATGTCTTGTAAATCCGCTCTTTACGCTGCCATGCAGACGCCTACCGCTGTCGCGGTCGACGGCGTCATCCCTCTTGGCAGTCTTATCCGCCGCTACGGCTGTGATCTCAGCCTCAACGGCAACGCTGTCAACATCACCGGTGCCGGTTACTACGATGTCGACGCCTCAGTTACCGTCACGCCCACCGCTGCCGGAACCGTTACTATTACGCTCTACAAGGACGGCGTGGCCGTTCCTGGCGCGACTGCATCCGAGACTGCTGCCGCCAACGGCACGGTCGATCTCAACATTCCAGCGCTTGTGCGTCAGGTCTGCTGCGCGGCCGGGTCCGCTCTGACGCTGGTACTCACCGGTGTTGCTGCTACGGTCAATAATGTGGCGCTGCGCGTGCAGCGGATCTGAGAGGTGCGCGATGGTGCAGCTCTTAATCGGGATGCTGCTTGGCGCTATGGTGGCCACGCCTACAGGGCGCAGCATCGGCAACCAGATCGGCGACGCGGCGATTGCTGAGATCAAAAAGGCAATACCGACGCCGGCCACAGAAAGCGAGGAAGAAAATGAAACTCATTGAAAAACTGTCGGAGATGGTCGACGAAGAGATCGAGGACGCCACGAAATACGCAAAATGCGCGGTCAAGTACAAGGACGAGCGTCCGGCGCTGGCAAAGACATTTTACGATCTTTCCGGCGAAGAAATGCGGCACATGACCATGCTGCATGCAGAGGTCGAGGCGGTCATCCAGAAGTACCGGCAAGAGCACGGCGAGCCGCCCGAGAAAATGAAAGCCATCTATGACTATCTGCACGAAAAACAGATCGAGAGGGCTGCCAACGTCAGACGCTTGCAGGACATGTATCGCGGCGCGTAACTGTGTTCGCAACTGTGTTCATGCAACTGGTTATAACTGGTTGTAACTGGCAGTAACAAAAGGTTTAGAAAACGCAAAAAAGCCTTGGTATCACTGTTTTTTCCAGTAATACCAAGGCTTTTTGCTCTGGCGCAGCAGGAGAGATTCGAACTCTATTTAATTCGTGGAATTGCAAGGGGAAAACGGATTCTGTGTTCGCTGGTGTGTTCATGCGGGGGAGTATTAAAAATTCTCCTGCATTTTCTCCTCGGCGGCTTTGATGGAGTTTTGCCGGACGTGGGTATAGATATCCATCGTCGTAGAGAGCTGGGCGTGGCCGAGAAGGGCCTGCATCGTCTTAAAGTCGACGCCGCACTCATAGAGGGCGGTCGCGTAGCCGTGGCGGATCTGATGCGGGGTAACCGTGACGCCGGATGCCTGTTGATACTTTTTGTACGCATCGAAAAAATGGTCGTCTGTCAGAGGCTCGCCATTGGGCTCAGCGAAGAGGTAGCCTTTAGGCAGGCGCTTCGGCAGCAGCTTGTCGAGAGCGTCGAGGAGCGGCACTTCGCGCGTGCCCTTTTCGGTCTTTGGCTGCTTGATCTGCGCATGGTTGCCGACGTAGTACACGGATTTGGTGATGCTGATCCGCTTTGCCTTGCGGTCGATGTCTGCGCCGGTGAGGGCCAGCGCCTCGCCGCGGCGGCAGCCGGTATAGTAGACCAGCGCCGCAAACAGGCCGAAGGGGGTATCTTTGGCGTGGGCTTTGATGAGCTTGACCTGGTCTTCGTCCGGCGGCATGCGGTACGTCACTTTCAGGCCCTTGGGCAGGCGCAGCGCCTCGGCCGGATTATATGGCAATGCGCCTTGCACAACGGCAAAGCGCAAAATCTGCCTGATGATCTGCAACTGCGTCGCAGCCGTTTTGCGAGCACGGGTGGCCGCAAAGTCGTGGATGTAAGCGTCAATCATCTGCGCGGTGATCTCCGAGACCTGGCAGTCGCCGAACTCGTCCTTTGCCCGCCTGAGCGCGGGGCGGTAGTTTTTTGTGGAGTTGTGCTCGAGCGCCGGCTCAATCTCATCCCACCAACGGTCCGCGAGGGCAGCAAAGGTGGTCGCCTCTATGGCTTCCTGCTTGGCCTCGGCTTCGGCGGCGGCGCGGTCGAACGCCTTGACTTTCTCCCAGACCTCGCGGTCGGTCTTGCCGCGGAACGCCTTGCGCTTGCCGTTGATACGGATGATCGTCTCATGCAGGCCGTCCGGCCGGACATAATACTTCGGGTACTTTGCCATCGTTTATCTCTCCCTGTGTAAAAAGCGGCTGCGGTTTGACGCCGCAGCCGCTTTGCATTTAATAACCGTTCTGCTCTACGCCGTAGACTGCCTGCTCGTGCGTAAATCCTTCAAATTCAAGCTGATCGATTAGACCTTCGCGGGAGAAAGACGAATAACTCATGTAGCTCTTGGCCTTACCCACTGCCTGCTCATTCCAGTCGGCGCCGCAGCTATCAGCGCCGTAGGTGGCCTGCTCTGTTGTAAACCCTTCGTATTCGAGCTGGTCAATCAGACCCGTATACGAGAAATTTGAGGTTTCCAGATAACTCTTTGCTTTGCCGACAGCTTGCTCATTCCAGTCGGCACCGCAGTTGTCGGCCGCAAAAGTGGCTTCTTCCGTGGAATACTTTTCAAACTCCAGCTGCTCGATCAGACCAGTATAGGAGAAGTAGGTATAGTCCAAATACGAATATGCTTTATTCAGCGCATTTTTTTCGCCCGTCGTCGCGTTGGGAAACGGATCAACCGGCTCCGGCGTTTGCTGCTGCGAATTGCTGGCCGAGTTTGACGGCGTATAGTTCTTGCTTTCGCCCTCGTCCTGCTGCATGCCGCCCAAAACGGCGAGCACAAAAAACACAACAATGACAATAAACCACCATCTTTTGTAAATAGGTTTCTTTTTCTTCTCCTCCATGATTCTCTCTCCTCCGGTGTCCGATTTGGACACTGATTTTTATTTACCAGCCGTTTCGACCAAAAAGGCCGGACGGCGCTGGTACAATAATGGTGCAGGCGCAAACCTGCCGCCCTCTCTGGTGTTGCAGAGGCGGAGAGGGCGATTTTTTTAACGGAGGGACCTATCATGCATGAGCCAAATGACTACGGCAACGCCGCAGATCTCCAGCGCATCCAAGACAAGCTCCGTCAACTGACGCCCGAGAGCCGGGCGCGGTTTACTGATTTCCTTGCTGAGTTATCAAGAAGTCCAGATATTCTTCCGCTTGCTTGCGCCGTTCCGGCGCAAGAGTGCTGATCTTTTGCAGCAGCTCGTTGTCTTCGGACGGCGGGCTGCTCGTTGCTTTTTCGCCCAGCAGGTCGGAGACAGTGCAACCGAGGTACTGCGCAAGCAGCTGCACCTTAGCGACAGACGGGATCGCTCCGTGATTTGCCAGCTTGCTCAGCAAATCTTTTCCGGCACCGCTCTCTGCACACGCGACGGTCGGTTTGACCCCATTGATAGCGCAGTACCTTTTGACGTTCTGCACAAAAATATCAGTATTCATCGGGGTCACCTACTTATTAATAATTGGGCTGTTGCACAAAATTAGAAAAAAAGCGATTAAAGGATTGACAATAGCAAAAAAGCGATTTATCATAAATTTACAGTTTAGGAAATGAATACGGAGCGGCCGGTGCGCGGCAAATGATTGGGTACTCTTGCTGTTTCTCTCCCTGGGCTATCGCTTGGATGGTCTCCTCCACTGCCAGAAGGGCGTTCGACTCGTCCTCGCTCCCCCGTTCTTTTTCTTTTTGGCTGGGTATCAATTTACAATTTAGAGAGTATCACGACACGGCGAAAAAATCAAGAGGAAGAAAGGAGCCGATATTTTGCTGAAACTGAATGTCAAGGCGATGCGCGAGCGCAAGGGCGTCTCCCAGAGCTATCTTGCCAAGCATCTGTGCGTAACGGTGCAGACCGTGAGCGCTTGGGAACGCGGCGTGAACGCGCCGTCGTCCGAGACGCTGCCGCAGATCGCGCAGCTGCTCGGGTGCACGATCAACGATCTTTATCGAGACGAAAGGAGCGAGTAAACATGCCGCGAGAGCGAGAGGATTTCCGCGACCAGCTGCAAGCGCTGCGCGATCGCTACGAAGGGCAGGAGGTGCTGACGATGGAACAGAGCGAAAAGCTATTATGCGTCGACCGCATGGCGCTGCTCAACGACAAGACTTTCCCCGTCAAGAAGGTCGGAAGACGGTACATCATCCCGATCGTGCCGCTGGCACGGTGGATGTCAACCTGGTAAAACCATAACACAGAAAGGAGAAAAAATCCATGTATTCCGAATACCCGAATTTATACCAGAGGGCGCGAAAGGCGACACGCCTGACGCAGGAAGAGGCCGCCGAACGGATCGGCGTTTCGCCCGAGAGCATGAAACAATATGAGAGCGGGCGGCGCGTGCCGCCGGACGGCGTGGTCGCGAAGATGGTGGAGGTCTATGATCTGCCGTGGCTCGCGCTGGAGCACAGCCGCGCGACGGACCAGCTGGGCGTGCTGCCGGAGGTGGAGACAAAGCCACTGCCGCAGGCGACGATCACACTGACCAACCGGTTGAGAGATGCGACGGACTGCATCAACGGACTGCTGCGCATCGCCGAGGACGGCGTGATCGACGAGAGCGAGCGGTCGGAATTCGACGTCATCGTGCAAGAGCTGCGCGAGACCATCGCCGCGGCCTATCAAGTGATCTACGCTGACGGCGCAAAAAAAGAACGCCCCGACGGTGGCACGTCGAAGCGTTCCGTGTCTCAGGCGGTCAGACCTGAAAACGATTGCAAAAACAGTATATCATACTCACGCGGAAATGCAAGCCCCATTTTGGCAAAGGGGGTGTATGCACGATGAGCGGATGGGCGATTTTCTTTACGTTCGTGGGCGTGAGTGTGACGGTGACAAAGTTTGTTGACTTTATTGAGCACATCGGAGGAGATGCACATGGCAGAAGAAAAAGACACGCGGCCATGCGATGACATGAGCGATGGCCGAATTAAGTCCGGTCGGAAGCAGCGCTTCACGGTGCTCTATAAGAGCGCCATCGAGGACAAGCGCCTGCCGCTGGATGCGCGCGGACTGCTGGCCATCATGGTCGGCCTGCCGGAGGGGTGGCAATACTCGGTCAAGGGCCTCGCGGCCTATGTGGGCGTGAGCAAAGACACGATCCGCAGGCTGCTCGAAAAGCTGGAAAAAGTGGGGTACCTGACCCGCGAGCAGACACACGACGAAAACGGCCATTTTGCCGGAAACGTCTACGTTTTGCAGGACGAAGCGCCACCGTTGTCGGAGAACACCGACAACGGTGAAACCCGACAACGGGAAAAACCGTCATCGGGTTTTCCGACCCAAATAAATACTAAAAGAACCAAAGACAGAAAGAATCAAACTCCTATAGCCCCCGCGGAGGTCGAAAAGCTCGTTGAGGAATACTGCGGCGACGACGACGAGCTGCGCGAGGCAATCATGGGGCTGCTGGAGAATCGCATCAAAGTTAACCGAAAGAAAGCCGTTGTAACCGATGCGGCGATGAAGCTCATCCTCCGCAAGTTGGACAGACTGTCGGACGGGCGGCGCGAGGTGAAACTCGCAATGCTGCGCAAGGCCATCACGTACAACTGGCTGACCGTCTTTGAGCTTAAGCCGGACGAAATGCCGCCGGTCGAGAACGAGGGCAGCGCGGCGCTGCCGCTCGGCTGGGGGGTGTGAGCATGGCGCAGGAGACAAAGGCGCGGCCGGGGCTGGAAGCCGAGACCGCAGTCGTCGGCGCGATGGTCGCCGCGCCGGAGATCGTCAAGGACGTGCTGTTTGCCGTCCGCGAGCAGGACTTCCGCATCGAGATCAACCGGCAGATCTTCCGCGCGGCCCGCGACCTGTATCTGCGGGCAAAGCCGGTGACGCCGGTGACGATTCGCGACAAGGTCGGCAAGGAGTCGAGCGAGTATCTCGCACAGCTGCTTGAGATCACGACGACCAGCGCCAACTGGCGCGAGTATGCCGCCATCATGGCCGAGCAGGCCAGCATGCGGCGCATGCAGGAGCTTGCGATGCAGGTGGCCGCAGCCGGCACAGCGCAGGAGTGCCGCGAGTTGGCGGCGAAGCTCCAGCAGGAGCAGAGCGGCGGGCGGCAGATCACGGCCTACACGATGGAGGACATGATCCAGGACTTCGCGGCGCGCCAGACGGCCAAAGATCCGGTGCGATACGTCCGCTATGGTCTCGCCGAGGTGGACGCCGGTACATACACGCAGCCGGGCGATGTGGTCATCATCGGCGGGTATCCGAGCGACGGCAAGACTGCGCTGGCCCTCCAGATGGCGCTGCGGATGGCGCGGGAGTGGCGCGTGGGATTCTTTTCCCTTGAGACTGACCGGCGCAAGGTGACTGACCGCGTGGTTGCGGCGGTGAATGACATCAGCTTTACGGCCATCAAGCGGCGCGAGCTGACGGATAAGGACTGGGAGCGGTTCGCGGCCAAGAGCGCCGCGGCATCCGCACTCAAGTTTACGCTGATCGAGGCCGCGGGATGGAGCGTCAGCGATATTACCGGCGCGGCCGAGGCCTATGACTTTGACGTGATCTTTATCGACTACGTGCAGCTGATCCGGCCAAGCTCGACGCGCATTATGCGTAGTGAGCAGGTGGCGGAGATCTCCCGCGAGCTGCACGCCTTCGCCCAGAGCCGCAAAAAGCTCGTGATCGAGCTGGCACAGCTGACGCGCGAGGACCGCGTTGCGGTACCCAAAAAGGGCAAGCCGCAGCAAAACGAGCCGCGCATGAGCGACCTCAAGGAGTCCGGCCAGCTGGAGCAGGACGCGGACATGATCTTCATGATCTACCGTCCTGTCCAGGGCGGCGACTATGATCCGGCGAAGTCCAGATTTTTGCGAATCGTGAAGAACAAGGAGGGTTTGCTGCTGCGGACGCTGCTGTGGTTCGACGGCGACAAGCAGACCTTTACGCCGATGACAATGACGTCGGCACGCGAGGTCGAGGAAGACAAGAAACTCGTCGAGCGGAATGCTCGCAATGAGCGCATGAGCGGCGCAAAGCGCCGGTAGAGAAAGGAGAGATATCATGCCGTATATTGGACAGCCAATCGCCTGGACGCCCTGCGCGTACTGCAATCTGGACGGCAAAGAGAACCCCAAGAGCACGCGAGAGCGGAAGAAGGTGCGCGGCAGGATCGTGTGGATCAACGAGGAACACCACTTTTTTCTGGTGGAGGCTCAGGCCTTTGGGTACACGATGCGCGAGTGCTTCAAATTTTGAGGTGCGCCATGGCAGGGAAAGTGGGAAGCAAGTGCTATAGCTGCAAGAAGCGGTATCCCGGTTGCCACGATAAGTGCGAGGACTATCGCGCGTGGAAGGCGGCGATCGACGCCGCGAACGAGAAGATCAGAGCAGAGAAGAAGGATTGCGAAGATTTCGGCGATTATCAGTACCGCGCAGCCAAGCGGCTGCGCAAATCGAAATAACAGGAGGACAACATGAAAACGATTGCGATCATGAACTACAAGGGCGGCGTCGGTAAGACGGTCACGACGATCAACTTCGCGGCCGAGCTCGCGGCCGCGGGCAAGCGCGTCATCGTGATGGATGCGGACGGCCAGTGCAATCTGAGCGATATTTTTAGAGCCGACACGCTCCACGGCGGAACGACCTACGAGGTGCTGACCGGTGAGACCGGCTGCTGCTGGGATGAGCTGGTGCAGGACACGCCTGTCGAGGGCGTGAAAATTGTTCCGGCCAGCGCGGAGCTGCCGAAGGCGGACATTGCCGCCCTGACCGGTGAGCGGCTGGCAAAAAACGGCATCCGTGATTTTTGCCTTGCTGTGGCAGAGGATGAGGGCGCAGACTATATCCTCATCGACTGCCCGACCGCCTACAATGCGGCCACGGTGGCGGCGCTGGGCGCTGCGGACGAGATCATCATTCCCGTCGAGCTGGAGGGCTTTTCGCTCCACGGCGCGGGCGAGATCCGCAGTCAGGTCGCCAACATGCGCACGGTCAATCCGCGGCTGCGTATCGCGGGCGCGCTGATCACCAAGCGGCGCGGTACGCGCATCCAGGAGGCCGCAGAGCACGCCTTGCGCGTGAGCGGCATCCCGGCATTTGAGGCGGCAATTCCGCTGCGGGCTTCCGTGCCGGCAAGCATGTCCAACCTCAACGCAAGCAAGACGCTGAGAGGATACGCGCCCAAGGATGCCGCGACAAAGGCGTATCACGATTTTACGCGGGAGTATCTGAGCAAGGGAGGTGCGGTCAATGGCTAAGGGCAAGTTTGACATGAGCGAGTTTCTCACGCCAGTTGAGGGCGTGCCCGAATCGGACACGACGCTGGAGATCGCCGTCGATGACATCGTAGACAACCCTCGGAATTTTTACCCCCGACCCGACAATGCGGCGCTTGCCGAGCTGATGGAGTCCATCCGCGCGAACGGACTGCTTGAGCCGCCGACCGTCGTGCCGGAAACGGACGGCAAGTACCGCCTGATCTCCGGCCACAGCCGCATGGCGGCGCTGCGGCTGCTCGCGGCGAACCGGGACGAGGCCGTCGCGAAGCAGTTCTCCACCGTGCTCTGCCGAGTGCTGCCGGCGATGACGGAGGAGCGGGAGCTCTGCGCCGTGATCGAGGCCAACCGACAGCGTGTGAAGTCACCGGCGCTGCTGGCGCAGGAAGCGGAACGGTTGACGGCAATGTATATTCGCCGCCGCGAGGCGGGCGAAGAGCTGCCGGGACGCATCCGCGACCGCGTAGCCGAGGCGATGCAGGTCAACAAGACCAAGCTCGCCAACCTGAGCGCAATCAAGCGCGGGCTCAAGGTCCCGGGGATCGTGCGCAAGTGGGAGGCAGGCGACATCCCGGAGGCGGCCGCGCTGGAGATCGCCCGCATGGACGACGAGACGCAGTACCGGCTGCTTGACTGGGTGATCGACAATCACCGGAGCTACACGATCAAGGACGTGCAGGAGTTTGTCAAGAGCCGTGAGGCGGGCGCGCAGGCGTCGGAGGACGAAAAGTACATTGAGCTGTTGACATACATGCGCGATAGCCTCGAACAGACCTTGCGGGACTGTGCCGATCGGCAAGCCGGTATTCTGGCCTTGAAAAAACGTTTCCGGTGGGCCGGCGGCGGGTCGAGCGAGGGCGGATTTAATGGGACTTCTAAGGGGCTGGCGCTATACGGCGAGGATGGAAAGCGCATCCTGCGTCCGTGGGCAACCGTGTGGGATATGCTCGCCGCCATGCGGCTGCAGGACGGCCCAGCGCCGAGCAGCAAAGCGGCAAAGGCCCCGCGGGAAATTGTTGAGCCAAGGTGTGGCGAAGGTGAAACGCAGCTTTCGCTCGTGTGGCATGAGTCGGGCGTTAAACCGCCGGAAGGTGCGCACATCGTTTTTATCGACGAAAACGGAGTAGCAGACGAGGACGTATACGTCAGCGGCAGGCTGGAAAGCGGATGGGCCGATTGGGAGGAGGTCGTTCTCTGGACGCTGTACCCGGACGATCCCGCACAGCCCGAGACGGTGGGCGAACCAGAGTGGCGGACGGGTGAGCCGCCGAAGTCGGGCGAATACTATGCCTGCTTTGACATCGGCAAAAATGCCTGCCGCCTCGCGACATGGAGCGGATGGGACTGGCGCTTTGCCGGAGGCGCTACGATCGAGGCCCCGTGCCTCGGCTGGTGGCCGCTGCCCGCGAGGGTGCCGGCAGAGGAGGGCGCATGAAGAGGTCAGGATTGCTGCAAAAGCGCGACGCGAGAACGCAAATGTTGCTGGACGTGATGCAGCGGACGATGAAGCAGTACATGCTGGACACGCTGCTGATCACGATGCACGAGGACTTTGGCTGGGGCTATGATCGCCTCAGCCGCCTCGCGGAAAAGTGGGGCGAGACGTATGACGTTTATTTTCCGGCGATGCAGAGCACCGACGAGTCGGACGTCTACCAGGAGAGGCTTGACCGGGCAACGCGCAGCTATATCGGGGACAATCAGTTTTACCCGTTTGCAGAGCGCTATCCGGAGATCAAACAGTTAGGTTATGGGCCGAGGAGGGGAAAATGAAAAACGAAGAGATCGTGAAGACGCTGAGAAGATGCGACGTAAAGCATTGTGCTGGATGCCCTTTGCTGAGCAAAGAGGGGTGCATAATGGCCTTAAAGGATGAGGCTGCGGATCTGATTGAGAAGTTGATTGACCGCTGCGCGCGGTATGCCGAGGAGATCGCGGTGCTGCAGGAGCGGGAGAAGTGGGTGCCGGTGACGGAGCGGCTGCCGGAGGTGTGGCGTAACGATGAGACTTCCGAGCTTGTAAACTACATGATTTACAGCCCTGATTTTGGCGTCGACATTGGCAATTATCACGCAAAAGCGGGAAAATGGCTTTGCATGGCGTTGCCTTGCACCGTCACACACTGGAGGTCTCTGCCGAATGGGCCGGAGGTAGAGTGATGAAACGACTGACATTTGAGGGGAACTTCTGCGACATTGCTCAATGCGATGTCATTCCAGGAGGCAGTTATTGCGAAAGCGGCAGCTGTACCCAGCGAAAGGTGTGGGAACGGCTGAAAGCCTATGAGGATACGGGGCTTGAACCGGAACAATGCAAAAACGCAAAGGTCATCATCGAATCCGCCTTTAGCGATGACACGTCAAAGGCAGAGCGGATCAGGGAACTATTAAAGGCCGACAAGGACGGTCGGCTGGTGGTGCTGCCAGTAAAGCCAGTACTTACGCCGATTCTTTCAAGCATGTTGTACATAATCGAGGACGGAGACATCTATGAAGATGCTCTGTATGAAGCTATTGTTGGGATGTCGGAAAATGGGGAGATGAATGTAGTCTACACGACGCTTTCCGACCAGATAACCTTTGAACAAGCCGACATCGGCAAGACGGTATTTCTCACCCGCGAGGAGGCGGAGAAAGCATTGGAGGCGATGAAGAATGAGTAAGGCTGTTATGCTGAGCATCCGCCCGAAGTGGTGCGAGAAAATTTGCTGCGGCGAAAAAACGATTGAGGTGCGCAAGACGCGGCCGAAGTTGGACACGCCGTTTAAGTGCTATATCTACTGCACGCTGCCCAAATATCCGCACGAGGACTTCATTGTGACGGACTATCCAAGGCCACAGTTTTACGGCGGCGGCAAGGTCATTGGGGAGTTTACCTGTGACCGCATAGATAGGCTTGCCCCGGCAAACGACCCGTATGGCATCTATGACATTGACGATGATTATGTATTGCAGACTTGTCTTGAAAATGGGGCACTATGGGATTATGGGCACGGGGCACCGCTTTACGGCTGGCATATCTCCGACCTGCGCATCTACGACGAGGCGCGCGAACTAAGCGAGTTCCGGCGTGCAACTGACCCGTGCGATTCTTGCCATGCAGAATACACATGGGAATGCACAGACTGCAAAAAATTGAGCGGTGATATTAAGCGACCGCCGCAGAGTTGGTGCTATGTGGAGGCGATGGAGGAAGAAGAAACGGAATGAAATTTCTGGTGACACTGGCGCTGGACGCGCCGGATGACGCGGATCCGCAGGGGATCAAGGAAAAAGTGGCGATGGACTTTGAAAAGTATGGCGGCGTGCGCGTGGTCAAGGTCGAGCGCGTGGAAGAGTATCAACAAATGACGATGGAAGGAGATCGACATGCAAAAAATTAACCTGAAGAAGACCACGAAGGAACAAATGCTCAACATGCTGGAAACGGCGTGGCAGGCCAATGCAGGGGCCAACGAGGAAATCGCCGCGCTAAGTAAGCGAATTGAAGAACAGAACGACGCGCTTGCCAAGTGTGTTGCTGAAAAAAATGAGTTGCGCGATCAAGCGCGAGACGCAACGAGTAATGCAAAATACTGGCATGGGCGGTTTAACAACGCCTACAACGTTACAGAGGTACAGCGCCAAAGGATAAAGGAAGACGCTGATGAGCTGCGCCGTGAGCGCGTAAATGTTGAGACGATGACCGATCAAAGAAACGCGGCGATTGCAGAAAACAAGGACCTGCACATGAAGCTCGCTGGCACTGAGGCGGCGCTGGGGCGGGCAAATGCGGAGGTATCGAGGCTGACGGTTGGCTGCCGGCAGGTTGAAGAAGAACGCGATTATATGCATCAGCAGTGGAGCAATGCCAAATGGGACGCCAACTACGCAGAAGCCCACCCGTGGCGCAATTTGTGGGCGTGGATCAAAGGAAAATTAGGGTGCGCCTGACCACGGGGGGCGCGCTATGGATGAATATTGTATCGTAAAGCAGCGGGCGGGACCTTTGGTCAAGGTATTTTCAACGGATCGTGTGTGCTTTTTGAGGAAGAACGGTGAGTGCATCCGATCTCGCTGCGGGCCAGCGATGAGCCGCACGACCGTCGACAAGTTGGAGCTGCGGCTCGCGCTTTTTGGCTACGACGGGGTTTTCCACTCGCTGACGTTCGCACCGGAGAATCTGCCGGAGAGCCGAAAGGACGTGCAGCAAATCTGGAACACCTACCTCAAGCGCCTTAAACGCTGGGGCAGCGGCAAGCCATTTGACTACGTTTACCGCATCGAGGGGCTGCATGACAGCCTGCACATCCACGTATTTCTGCGCAACAGCGAGTATCCTGCGGTGCTCGTGCGGCGGCTGTGGGACTGGGGCGAGGCCTACGACGTGCCATACACAAAGAAGAAGATCCTGCAAGAGGATGGATATCGCAGGCTCGCCCGATATTTTACCAAGGAGCGACCGGAGGTCGGACAGCATCCGTGGGGGCCATCGCGGACGCTGAAAGCAAAAGTGCCGTTGCCGGAGGTTAAGACCAGCAAGACTGGCCGCATCTACGTTCCGCGGGATGCGGTTATCTTGCCACTCGAGTACAACGAGGCAAAAAGCGACTGGGGAGTGTACTCCTACAGCAAGTATTTGAGCTATTGAAAACAGCGCTTTTATTTTAGATATTGATTTCTTATTCTTGAAACCTTATGAATATTTACGGACAGGCCCAAGAAAGTGAGGAAAAGGCATTGCAAAACAGTGCAAAGACTGCTAAACTGGACACAAAGAACGGATTGATTGTTTGCCCGAACTGCGGGCGGCTCACATCGCAGGCCGTTCGGCCAGACACGGAGGCGCGGAATCTCGTCCTCTGGTGTCGAAGATGCAAGGCATCGAACATCGTGAATATCGAACATGGCGCGTGCTCGCTTAGTAGCCACTGCTGACAAACCCGAATCTCGGGAAGTGTCGGCGGTGGCTTTTTGTTTTTGCCCGGAGGTGATAGCCCGTGAGCAGAAAAGAGCCGTGCCAGCAAGGAGGGCGTATGTCGTGGGACGGGTACAGGACAGTCAGGTGGCGGAAGTTGCGGGCGAAGATCCTGCGCAGAGATAAGGGCAAGTGCAGGGAATCGGCACGCTACGGCAAAACCGTTGAAGCGACCACGGTGCATCACATTTGGCCTGCCGAGGATTATCCGGAATACGCTTGGGCTCCGTGGAATTTGCTGAGCCTGTCCGCGGAGAAGCACGACGCGATGCATGACCGGCTGACGCACAAGCTCACGCCGCTCGGCGAGAATTGGCGGAGAAAAACGGTCCCCCCCTCGACTGAGGGGGAGT
>ERZ1034928.226-NODE-226-length-34426-cov-22.686218_pt1 | contig 34426 bp, 53 predicted proteins | sample MGYA00520627_ERZ1034928 | MGnify/ENA primary metagenome ERZ1034928 (study PRJEB33766, sample SAMN09781755) | gut metagenome | biome: gut microbiome | host: Homo sapiens | place: Madagascar | study: EMG produced TPA metagenomics assembly of the PRJNA485056 data...
ACACTAAATTTTTTATCTGCTGGGCTTTTTTGGAAAACAGCGGTTTATGGAGTGAAAAAACTCCGATTATCATTCGATAAGGGCGATTATCGGGGATTCTTTCGAGAGATTCCCCCATAACGGCTTTCAGAACATCGAGAAAGGAGTTTTCAAGGCATGGAGAAGACAAAAGTAACCTACATGGACGTTGATTCGCTGATTCCGTATGCGAACAACCCGCGATTGAACGACAACGCGGTGGATGCCGTAGCGGCGAGCATCAAGGAGTTCGGTTTCAAGGTTCCCATCGTCGTTGACGGCGAGAACGTCATCATCAACGGCCACACGCGCCTGAAGGCTGCGCACAAGTTGGGGCTGAAGCAGGTTCCCGTCATCGTGGCGGACGATTTGACGCCCGCGCAGGTGAAGGCGTTCCGTCTTGCTGACAACAAGACGAGCGAGTTCGCCGAATGGGACATGGACAAGCTCGATATCGAGCTGGACAGCATCGCCGATATCGACATGGGCGATTTCGGTTTCGACCTCAATCTTTGGGGCGAAACCCATGCTGCTGATTCCGATGCTGGCGATTGGTTCGACCGCGATGCGAAGGACGGCGACGAACACGAAGACGGCAACGACGAATACAACGAGTTCGTCGACAAGTTCAAGCCGAAGAAAACCACGGATGACTGTTACACGCCCGACAACGTGTATGAGGCTGTGGCCGCGTGGGTGTCGCAGGAGTATGGGATTGACCGAAGAGACATGGTGCGCCCGTTCTATCCTGGCGGCGATTACCGTTCGGAGGATTACGCGCCGGGCTGCTGCGTCGTGGACAATCCGCCGTTTTCGATTCTCTCGGAGATTCAGAGGTTCTACCAGGAGCATGGCGTGCGGTTTTTCCTCTTCGCGCCTACGCTGACCCTGTTCAGCCGTGTCGATGGCGTGTGCTACGTGCCGTGCTATGGCGGTGTGACCTACGAGAACGGCGCGGAAGTTGGTACGTCGTTCGTCACGAATCTTGAGACAGATTTGATTGTGAGGACGGCACCCGCGCTCTCGGCCGCTATGCGGCAGGCGAATGATGCGAATCTGGTGAAGAAGCAGCTTCCTAAATACTCGTATCCGCCCGAGGTCATTACTTCCGCCATGGTTGCTCGCTGGTGCTTTCGTGGTGTGGACTTCAGGCTTCGCCGTGAGGACGCGCTGCGCATTTCCGCTTTAGATGCGCAGCGACTTGAGGGGAAATGCATTTACGGCAGAGGGTTCTTGCTCTCGGAGAATGCGACGCGTGACGCCGAGACGGCGGCGCGCGAAGCTGAAGCTGCTGCGCGCGACGCTGCCAACGCGGATAGCGTGGAGCTTGAGCACGTATGGGAGTTGTCGGAACGTGAGCGCGGCATAGTCGCGAACCTTGGAAAGAACGATGATGACCGAGCGGAACGCGAGTCCATTCCCGAAGATTCCAAGCGATAACACAGAAAACGGAGGTAGCGAACATGGCAAAGAAGAGCCTTAACGAGCAGGCAGTCGAGATTCTGCGCATTGCCGAAGAGACTGGCGTGCAGACGAATTTCTTCTTCGTGACCACCTTCAAGCGTTACCAGGTGCAGCTAAGCAACCTCGGCGAGCTTGAAAAGGCAATCAAGGAAACGGGAACGCTCGTGACGAAGGAGTACGTGAAGGGTCGCGCCAACATCTACGTGAACCCCGCCGTTACCGAATACAACAAGACCACGGACTCGGCCAACCGCACCGTTACGACGCTTATGAAAATCATCAAGGGATTCGCCAAGGAGGACGAGGAACGCGACGCGGACTACGACCCGCTCATGGCGATAATCAACGGTGACAGCGATGGCGAGGAATAGGGGCTACGAGTACTGCGAGCGCACGATAGACGCGGACACAACTCCGAAGTACGTCAAGAAGCAGATGCGCCTGTGGATGGACGTCTGCGAAGGCAAGAGCGAGAAGTATTTCGTCAGCGAAGCCAAGATTCGCCAGGTCGAATCAATCCTGAAGCTGCTTATCATGCCCAAGGGCCTGAAGGCTGGCCAGACGCTCTACGAGTGCACGACTGGCTACCAATGGCTGCTCTACATCGCCGTTCTCTGCACCGTCTACCGCGATAACCCCGAGAAGCGCCGTTACGAAATCGGGCTTCTGGAAATCGCCCGTAAGAACTTCAAGACATACACGGTCGCGGCTATCTTCATCATCCTCATGCTGACAGAGCCGCGATTCGCGGAGTTCTTTTCGGTCGCACCAGACGGGGCGCTTTCAAGGCAGATTCGCGAAGCGATATCGCAGACCCTGCGCTCGTCCCCGCTGGTGTACGAGTACAAGGGAAACAAGCGCTTCAAGATTCTGCGCGATTGCATCACGTTCAGGCCTAAGAGTTCGACATACGTTCCGCTGAGCTATTCGACCTCGCGAATGGATGGCCGACTTCCAAGCGCGTTCTGCGCGGACGAGGTTGGGGCGCTGCCGACCAGCTACGCCATCGAAGCCATGAAGTCGGGCCAGCTCAACATCCTGAACAAGCTCGGCTTCATCATCAGCACCAAGTACCCGACCATCGACAACCCTTTCGAGGACGAGGTGGCATACGCCAAGAAGGTACTTGACGGAATTGCCGATGACGACACGCTGTTCGCCTTGCTATACGAGCCGGACGATACGAAGGACTGGATGACGGACGATTTGGTGATGCGTCAGGCGAATCCCGTCAGCTTGGAGATTCCCGAAATCTGGGAAGACCTGAGGAAGAAACGCGCCTACGCAATCGCGGTCGAATCTGCGCGCGAGAACTTCCTAACCAAGCACTGCAACATCATCTACCAGGGCCAGGGCACCGAGACGTTCATCGACGTTGCGGACGTTCAGGCTTGCAAGGTAGCGAACATCGACTGGCGCGGGCGCGTGGTGTATCTCGGATTGGACTTGTCGGAGACGAACGACAACACGGCTGTCGCGATGGTTGCCGCCGATGATGACGGGAACATCCTCGCGGACGTGTTCGCATTCGTTCCCGAAGGCCGAATCCCTGAGAAGAACGCATACGAGAAGATTGACTACAACGAGTTCGTCAGAGCTGGGAAGTGCATAGCCTGCGGGGACAGGGTAATCGACTACAAGGTGGTCGAGGACTTCATCCTCAGCATCGAAGCGAAGTACGGCGTGCAGGTTCAGGCAATCGGCTACGACCGATGGAACGCGCTCAGCACTGCGCAGAAGCTGGAAGTCGCGGGATACAACACCGTTGAAATCAGGCAGCATTCGAGCGTGCTCCATCCGCCGACCAAGCTGCTGAAAGAAAAGATTCTGTGCGGCGAGTTCGAGTACACCGACAACAAGCTGCTGGAAATCAACTTCCAGAACGCGCGCTGCAGCTACGACACGAACCGCAACATGTACGTGCACAAGAAGAAGAGCAAGGGCAAGGTCGATATGGTGGTTTCGCTTATCAACGCCGTATACTTGCTGCAGCAGGACGTGGTTTTCGGGCAAATGCCCGACTTCACGGTTCAGGTAATTTAAGGGGTGATTCGATGGGATGGATTAAAGACATGCGCGAGCGCAAGCGTTCCGCCGAGAACATCATCGGCGATGACGGCACGGTAAACGACGTGCTGCTCAGGGCGCTGCTTTCAAATGAACCAATCGACCGCGACAAGGCCATGATGCTCCCAGCCGTGTCTGGTGCGGTTGACTTCATCACGAGCGCGGTTGCGTGCATGCCCGTGCGCTTGTACCGCACCAAGAAGGGCGTTGTCGAGGAAGTTGATGGCGACCCGCGCACGAAGATGCTCAACGGGGACACGGGGGACACGCTGGACGGGTTCCAGCTCAAGAAGGCGATGGTCGAGGATTACCTCATGGGCAAAGGCGGCTACTGCTACATCGAGCGCAGCCGAAACGACGTGACGGGCCTGTTTTACGTTGCTTGCGATTCTGTGAGCGTCAACATCAACAGCGACCCGATTTACAAATCGTATGACATCATCGTCGGCGCTAACACGTACAAGCCGTTCGAGTTCGTCAAGATTCTGCGCAACACGAAGGACGGCGCTTCGGGCGTTGGGCTTACCGTCGAGGTCGCGAAGGCTTTGGAGACGGCATACCAAACGCTCATGTACCAGCTGGGGCTTGTGAAGGCGGGCGGCAACAAGCGCGGGTTCCTGAAGTCGCAACGAAAGCTGGGGCAGGAGGAAATCGACGCGCTGAAGAGCGCGTGGAGCAACCTTTACGGAAACTCGGAGGAAAACGTGGTCGTGCTCAACAGCGGCCTTGAATTTCAGGAAGCTTCGAGCACTTCAACCGAGATGCAGCTTGACGAGAACAAGCGGACGATGTCGGACGAGATCAACGGCATCTTCCACATCAAGGACAATTTCGAGGAAACGTACAAGTTCGCCATCTACCCGATTGTGCGGGCGTTCGAGACGGCGCTCAATCGCGACCTGCTGCTGGAAAAGGAGAAGCGCAATTACTTCTTCGCTTTCGACAGCCGAGAAATCATCAAGGCGAGTTTGAAGGAGCGATACGAGACGTATCAGCTTGCGAAAGAATGTGGCATAATGACGATTAACGAGATGCGCCGCAACGAGAACATGAACGAGGTGCAGGGGCTGGACATCATCGACCTCGGGCTTGGTTCCGTTCTCTTCGATACGGCTACAGGCGAGGTCTATACCCCTAACACCGACTCGACCAAGGGCATTTCGGATTCTGACGGCGCACTTCAGGCGCAAGGGGGTGAAGCAAATGCAGATTAACATCCGTGAGGACAGCGTAGAGATTGAGGGCTACGTCAACGCAGTCGAGCGCAACTCGAAGCCGCTGCTCTCGCGCATGGGCAAGTTCATCGAGCGAATCAAGGCTGGCGCTTTCGCGCGTGCCCTGAAGCGCAACGACGATGTCCACGTGCTGCTCAACCACGACTGGCAGCGCGACCTCGGCAGCACCAAGAAGGGCAACCTCGAACTGACCGAGGACAACATCGGGCTTCGCGCCAAATGCACCATTTCCGACAGTGAGGTCATGGAGATGGCGAAGCGCGGCGACCTGGTGGGCTGGTCTTTCGGTTTCTACGACCGAGACGTGAAGAACGGCGTCGAGAACGGTATGCTCACCCGCGAGGTGAACGACCTCGACCTCGAAGAGGTATCCATCCTCAACCGTTCCAAGGTACCAGCGTACGACGGGACGCTGATCGCGGCACGCAGCGAGGATCCGGAAGAGAAGCTTTTCGTTTCCGATCCTTTCAACGCTGACGGCGAAGCACCGCAGCCCGAAACGCGCGAAGAGCAGAGCGAAGCCAAGGATGAAACCGAGCAGGAAATCGATTACAGCAATTACAAGGCAATGATTGCCGAAATGAAGGAGGGCTAACATGCATAAGATTCTTCACACCCGCGCCATGAGCTACAAGAACCTCGTGGAGCTGAAGAACGACAAAATCAACCAGGCCGAGAAGATTCTCGCCGACGCAGAGGTCAACAAGCGCGAGCTTACCGAGGACGAGGCTGAAGAGCTTGCAGAGATTCGCGACGATGTGAAGCGAATCAAGGAAGCGCTGAAAATCAGCGACGAGCTTGACGATTCCAAGGACAAGAAGCCGAAGCAGGAGCCTGATCCCGCTGGCGGCGAGCAGAAGCCGACCCAGGAGCAGCAGGAAACCCGCGCGTTCGAGAACTTCATCCGCGGTCGCGTGATGCACGAGCGTGCGGGCGAGCTGACCAAGACCGACAACGGTTCGGTCATCCCGACCACCATCGCGCAGCAGATCATCAAGAAGGTCTACGACGTATCTCCGATTCTTGAGAAGTCCCAGAAGTACAACGTCAAGGGCAAGCTCCAGATTCCCTACTACGACACCACGAGTGGCGGCATCACCGTCGCCTACGCCAAGGAGTTCAAGCCGCTGACCTCTTCCAACGGAAAGTTCGAGAACATCCCGCTCGACGGCTTCCTCGCTGGTGCGCTTTCCAAGATTAGCAACTCTCTTATCAACAACTCCCAGTTCGACATCGTCTCCTTCGTTGTCAACCAGATGGGCGAGGACATCGCGCGCTTCATCGAGCACGAGCTTCTCCTCGGCACCGAGGGCAAGGTCGAGGGCCTCTCCAAGCTCACCAACGCCGTGACCACCGCAGCCGCCACCGCAATCACGTCCGACGAGGTCGTCAAGCTGAAGGACTCCATCAAGGACGCTTTCCAGAGCAACGCGATTTGGGTTATGTCCCCCGCGACCCGCACGGCGCTCCGACTGCTGAAGGGTTCCGATGGCCACTACCTGCTCAATGACGACATCTCTTCCCCGTTCGGCACCGTCCTTCTCGGCAAGCCCGTCTACGTGTCCGACAACATGCCCGACATCGCCGGCGACAAGACCGTCATCTACTACGGTGACATGACCGGCCTTGCCACGAAGTTCTCCGAGAACATCACGACCGAGGTGCTTCGCGAGAAGTACGCAGACGAGCACGCGACTGGCGTTATCTCTTGGTTCGAGTTCGACTCCAAGGTTCAGAACGCGCAGAAGCTCGCCAAGCTGGTGATGGCCAATGCATAAGGCGCTTAAATCCTTCAGCGGCGTAATCTCGATGCACGAGGGCGAGACGCGGGAGATTGACAACGCCGAAGTCGTGGCAGACCTGCTGAAGGCTGGATACATCGAAGAGGTGAAGCCCAAGCGCGGCAGGAGCGCCAAGAAGTCTGGGGAGCCGAATCCCCAAGAGTAAGGGGGGAGCGGAATGAACCAGATTGCTAAAGTCTCGGAGGTCACTTCGACCGACATTGCGGAATACCTGCGGGTCGGCGAGGTGACAGCTTCCGAGGAAGGGTTTCTTAACACGATTATCGGCGCGGCAACCGCGTACATGGTCAAGTACACGGGGCTTACGGCGGAGCAGCTGGACGAATCCAGCGACCTCGTTATCGCCCTGCTCGTGCTGGCACAGGACATGTACGACAACCGCGCCCTGTACGTCGATTCCGCGAACGTCAATCTGGCGGTGCAGAGCATCCTCGACATGCACTCCGTAAACCTTCTGCCGTCGGTGATGCACGATGATTAACGCGGGCAAGTACAACCACCGCATCCAGATCGTCAAGCCGAAGACATCGCACGACGCGGAGGGGTTCCCGAGCACGGTTGACGAGCCTGTACTGGAAGCCTACGCGAGCGTGAGAACGACGAGCGGGTACACGCTCATCAAGAACGGCACGAGCTTCGAAGCGGCAACGACGAACTTCACGATCCGCTATCCGCTTGAAACGAGAATCGACCGAGACATGGTCGTTCTGTTCGACGGAAGGCGATACGGGATCCAGTACCTGAACAACGTCGATTACGCCAACGTAGAGTTGGAAATTCAGGCGAAGGAGGTGACGCACTGATGGCAACATTCGAAGAGCAGCTCCCGACCGAGCTTATGGAGCAGTTCGAGCACCTCGACAAGAGCACCGACGCGATGCTCAAGGAGATGACGCGCGAGGGGGCGAAGAAGGTTTTGGCGAACGTCAAGTCCAACGTCCCGTCGAGCTTCGGGAAGTCGGGCATCATGAAGTGCCTGAAGCTGACCCGTTCGTACAAAACGCCATCAGATGACGGCGTTGCCACCAAGGTCGCGTTCTACGGCTACTTCGAGAACGAGGACGGGAAGAGAACGCCCGCGCCGCTGGTGTGCAACCTTTTCGAGTACGGTCGCAGCAATTCGCCGTATCCGCGTCACCCTTTCATGCGCCGCAGCTTCGTGAGCAGCGAGATCGAATCAGCGATGAAAAAGGTACAGGACAAGTACCTGCCGAAGGGGTGAGCCGATGAATTCCGAAATCGTCAAGATTTTCGACGGCTTCACCGTCAACGGCAAAGAGGTTCCCGTGCGGTTCCTGACCTACGAGGGGCACGGCGAGCCTTACGTCATTTTCTCGCGCGAGTATGACGACAGCTCGTATGCTGGGGATGATTCGATTCTCGGCTACGTCACCTATTACGACTTCGACGTCTACAGCAAGTGCAACCACACGGCGCTCGTCGAAGCAGTCAAGAAGGTTCTCGAAGATGCAGGGTGGACTTGGCAGCCGTCCCGCTCTTCGGGGGACATGTACGAGAGCGACACGGGATACTTCCATGTGACGCTCAGCTTTGCAAAAGAAAGAGGGATTTAGATGGCTAAAATCGGCCTTACCAACATCTGGTGGGCGAAGCTCACCGAAGCCGAGGACGGAGCACCAACCTATGATGGCGCGAAGTCTTTCGGCAAGGCGGTTTCCTGCAAGGTTTCCGTGACCAACAACGACGCGACGCTCTACGCTGAGGACGCTCTTGCCGAATCAGACAAGAGCTTCAACAGCGCATCCGTTACGCTCGGCGTTTCCGACGATGACGATACGATCTTCGCGCCAATCCTCGGCCACACAGCCAATGACGGCGTGGCAGGAAAGGGCGAGATGGTGCGCAACGCCAACGACGTCGCTCCATACGTCGGCCTTGGCCGCGTTATCACCAAGATGGTCAACGGCGCTCTGAAGTACAAGGGCGAGTTCCTGTACAAGGTCAAGTTCTCCGAGCCTAGCCAGGAAGATCAGACGAAGGGCGAGAAAGTTGACTTCAAAACGCCTGAAATCGAGGGGTCTGCGGCGCAGCTCGTGAACGGCAACTGGTCTGCGGCGCAGACGTTCGACACTAAGGAAGCTGCCGTTTCCTGGGTCAAGGACAAGCTCAAGGCAACGGAATAATAGCTGGAACATATGTGCGATAATGGGTCATGGCAATCGCCGTGGCCCATTGTTTTAAGGAGGAAGGAACGAAATGAAAAGCAAGTTGCAGGAAATCGAGTACAAAGACAAGACGTACAAGCTCGCTTTCGACCTCAACGTCATGGAAGCAATCCAGGACGAGTACGGGAGCATCGAAGCATGGGGCAAGCTTGTGGAGCCTGAAGAGGGCGAGCCTAACATCAAGGCGCTAGTTTTCGGGGCTACGCAGATGATTAACGAGGGCATCGAAATCTCGAACGACGAGGACGGCACCGACGAGAAGCCGCTGAGCCATCGCAAGGTTGCGCGAATCCTCACGGAGGTCGGGCTTGAATCGGTGGCGGATAAGATGCAGAAGAGCGTCATCGACAGCACGGCGGATGATTCAAAAAACGCATAATCCACGACGAAGACGAGATTTTCGACTACGACCCGACCGTTAACTTCTCGTGGTACTACTTCATCGGGCGGACGCGATTGGGGCTTTCGTCCGACAATGAGGTCGGGAGACTTACGCTCAGACGGTTTCGGGCGCTTTTCCAAGCGTACAAGGACACGTTCGACATCGAGACGAAGCTGAGGGCGAGCGGGTCAACGTATGCCAAGCTCGAAGCGCAGTCAATGAGCGACGAGGAATGGTTCTAACCAAGGAGGTGGTCATATGGCAAGTTTCGGTGGCGCGGTCAAGCTGACTGGTGAGAGCGAGTACCGCGCCGCGTTGCGCAACATCTCGCAGAACCTCAAGGAGGTTTCGTCCGAGCTGAAGCTCGTGTCCTCGCAGTACGACAAGAACGACACGAGCATCGAAGCGCTGACAGCAAAGCAGACGGCGCTGACCCATCGGCTCGAAGAGCAGAAGTCGAAACTTTCCACGCTGCGCGAGCAGTATGCGAAGATGGGCAGCGAGTACCAGCAGAACAAGGAGAAGCACGAGCAGCTGATAGCTTCGTACAGCCGCGAGAAGTCCGAGCTTGAGCGCATCGGGCGCGAGCTTGGAACGTCGTCGTCGGAGTACAAGGCGCAAGCCGCAGTGGTCGCAAAGCTGAAAGAGCAGGTCGATAAATCGACCACGGCCAACGACCAGAACGAGCGCTCCATGTCTCGTATGCGCACGCAGATTAACAGCGCGCAGGCGGACATAAACAAGACCTCGAACGAAATCAAAGACCTCGAATCGCAGATGGGCAAATCCGCAACCTCAAGCGGCAAGCTCGGCGAATCGGTCGAGGACGCTGGGGAGAAGGCGCGCAGAGCCGAGGGAGGGTTCACCGTCCTGAAGGGCGCTATCGCCAACCTCGCTGGCAACATCCTCACGTCGGCAATCAACGGCATCCAGAACCTTGCTGGCGAAGCAATCAACTCCGCCGACGCTCTGAAGAAGTTCGAATCGACCATGAGCTTCGCGGGCTATGACGATTCGACAATCTCCAAAGCCAAGGACGACATGAAGCTGTATGCTGACCAGACGGTGTACGACCTTGACACGGTTGCCAACACCACAGCGCAGTTGGCAGCTAACGGTATCCAGGACTACACGGGTCTGACGCAGGCCGCTGGCAACCTCAACGCCGTCGCGGGCGGCAACGCGGAAACCTTCAAATCGGTTGCAATGGTCATGACGCAGACGGCTGGCGCTGGCAAGCTCACGACGGAAAACTGGAACCAGCTCGCGGACGCGATTCCTGGCGCGTCTGGCAAGCTGCAAGAAGCGCTGCAGAAGAACGGTGCATACACTGGAAACTTCCGCGACGCTATGGAGAAAGGCGAGATTACCGCCGACGAGTTCAATCAGGCAATCATGGATTTGGGCTTCACCGACGCGGCGCAGCAGGCCGCTACCTCCACGTCAACTTTCGAGGGAGCCATGGGAAACATGCAGGCGGCTGTCGTTGACGGCCTCATGCAGATCTACGACGCTATCGGAAGCGAGAACGTGACGGGCTTCATCAACGGAATCACCGATGCAGTGTCGGCCGTGATTCCGCCAATCAAGGACGGCATCTCATGGCTGAAGGACAACCTGCCGACGATAGCCCCGCTTCTAGCGGCCATCGCTGGCGCGATTGGCGGCTTGCTTGTGGCTGAGAAGATAACGGCGTTGGTTACGGCGTTCAGCGCATGGAAGACCGCCACGGAAGGAGTGGCAATCGCGCAGCAGCTTCTTAATGTGGTTATGTCAGCCAACCCGCTGGGCATCGTCCTGACCCTGATAGGCGCATTGGTCGCTGGCTTCGTCGCGCTCTGGACCACCAACGAAGGTTTCCGAGAAGCGGTCATGAATGCGTGGCAAGGCATCCAGGACTTCGTTGGCAATGCGATCCAGGCAATCGTGGACTTCTTCATGAACCTCGACACGACAATCTCGCAGCTGCCGCAGATGTTCGCCGAATGGCTGAGCAGCGTCATCGCAACGGTCACCGAATGGGTTTCGAGCATGGCGGCACAGGCGGCTAGCGCAGGCTCGCAGTTCGTGAGCAACGTCGTGAACTTCATCACGAACCTTCCCGCGAACGTCGCGAGCTTCCTGAGCAGCGTCATTTCCAACGTCGTTGGCTGGGTTTCGAACATGGCGAGCAACGCTTCGCGTGCTGGCTCGCAGTTCCTTAGCAACGCGATCAACTTCGTCTCGCAGCTGCCTGGGCGCATCGCAAGCTTCCTGGGCAACGTAATCTCGAACCTCGGCTCTTGGGCTGGGCAGATGGCGAGCAGGGGCGCGGAGGGCGCAAGGAACATGTTCAACGCGGTGGTCAATGGGCTGACCTCGCTGCCTGGGCGCGTGCTCAGCATCGGCTCCGATATCGTGCGCGGCATCTGGGACGGTATCAGCGGTGCAGGTGGATGGCTAATGGGCCAGATTTCCAATTTCGCGAGCGGAGTCGTGGACGGCATCAAGGGCTTCTTCGGCATCCACTCGCCGTCAAGGGTCATGCGCGACCAGGTCGGCAAGTACATCGCCCAGGGCATCGGCGAGGGCTTCAGCGACGAGATGGGCAGCGTTGTCGGTCAGATGCAGGATGCAATGCCCGACCCTTCGGCCTTCGTGAGCGACCAGCAGATGGCATACGGCGGCTATTCCGCAGCTGGGACGGTCGCAAATTCCAGCGTCGTTGACGCTGTCATCGAAGCCCTTGGGCGCGTCCACATCGTGCTTGACGACGAGGTGGCTGGCAAGTTCGTGGAGCGCACGGTCACGAACGCGATTTACGCATAGGAGGTGTTTATATGGTTAATTACATCGAACTGAACGGCGAGAAGAGCACGAGCGTCAAGGGACTGATAATCCAGTCCCTTCCGCCGATTACGAAGCCGAAGATGCGTACAAGTAAGGAGGAAATCGACGGTCGAGACGGAGATGTTGTTACAAAGCTTGGCTATTCAGCCTACGACAAGCAGCTGAGCATCGGCCTTCATGGCGACTTCGACATCGACGACGCAATCGCCTTCTTCGATTCTGAAGGGGAGGTCGTTTTCGGCAACGAACCTGACAAATATTACCGCTATCAGATTCTCGACGAAATCGACTTCGAGCGCCTTGTGAGGTTCCGAACGGCGAAGGTCAAGATGCACGTCCAGCCGTTCAAGCACGACGCTGTGGACAGGGTTTTCGACATCGTGAACCAATTCCTGCACATCGAGGATTCGACGGCTGGCAAGTTCGGCATAACGGTCACTTCGAGCAACGGCAGCATCAGGGTCGCTGGCAAGGCGACGAGCGATGTCGATATAGAGGTTCCAATCGAGAGCATGTCGCTTTCTGGCAGCTACACCCTGGCCGCTTCGGCCAGCGGCAGCGCTGCTGGGTGCGCGTTAATGCTCATCGACGGCTCACCGTCTAGGTCTTTCGGCGACTCTTACATGGAGCTTAAGAGCGACGGCGATTCGACCATGACCGCAACCGCTGATTCGAGCGCCGAGTACGATGCGCTGTGGCTCGACATCAAGGCCGGAACTTCGGTAGACTTCACGCTGAGCGTCACAATGGCGAGCAACAGCTTCAACCAAATCGCCCTGACGAATCGCGGGAACGTCGCGTCAAGGCCTACCGTCACGGTGTACGGGAGCGGCAACGTCGAGCTTGCAATCAACGCGGTCACCGTGCTGTCGTTCTCAATCGATGATGGATACATCACGATAGACGCTGACGAGATGAATGCATACCACGGTGACACCCTGATGAATCGTCGCGTCACGGGCGATTATTCAGACTTGCGCCTGAATGTCGGCGAGAATGTCATATCATGGCGCGGCGACGTCACGGCAATCAGGATAGAAGATTTTTCGAGGTGGTTATGATGCGAGCGAATTTCACGATGGAGGACAAGTACATCCGCATGGTTCGCGGCGACACGCTCTCGTTCGGCTTGCAGGTCTGCGACGAAGGGGGAGCGCCTTTCGGGCAGGACTTGGAGCGTGCAAATTTCACCTGCAAGTCAAACCGCAGCGACAACCGATTCCTTTTCAAGAAGTCGCTTTCGGACGGAGTTTCGAAGGTGGGGCCGGGCGCGTACACCGTGCGGGTCGCTCCGAGCGACACGGCAAACGCGAAGCCCGGCAAGTACTTCTATGACTTCGAAATCGGCTGCAACGGCGATGTTTTCACGGTCATGCGCGGGGTGCTCGAAATCATGCAAGACGTTACTTTCTAGGGGGGGGGTGATGAAATGGCGAAGATAGACGAGACAGTCAAGGTCATGCTGCTCAAGGGAGAGGCTGGCGCGAGCATCGAGTCAATCGACAAGACCTCTTCGGACGGCCTCGTCGATACGTACACCGTCAAGTTGACGGACGGGACTGAGAGCAGTTTCTACATAACGAACGGTCGCGACGGCGAGAAGGGCGAAAAGGGCGACACGGGGAACACAATCTCGGTTCCAGTGTCTGGGCTTTTCAACATGGGGGTCGATTCGGACGGCAACCTGTGGGTCTACCATTCGGATTCTGACAAGGTGCCAGAATTCGAATACGATTCCTCGACTGGCGACTTATACTATGTGACAAAGGGGTGATTACATGGCAAAGACACTAATCGGGAACATCAAGGGAAAAAACGGGCGAGGAATCACCAGCATCAAGAAGACTGGCACGACTGGCTCGGTCGATACGTACACAATAACGTATACTGACGACACCACGAGCACTTTCACTATCAACAACTCAGACAGCATTTCGCTTCAGCGCCAAATCGTCCCGAGCGCGGCGGTGGAATCTTCGGCCACCGCTTCGCAGGCGTACGCGGCTGGCGATTACGTTGTCGTCAACGGCGTTCTTCGCAAGGTCAAGAGAGCAATTGCCAAGGGCGACGCCATCTCAGATTCCAATTCGACCGCAACGACGGTAACTGGTGAGCTCGCTAACTTCACGAGTTCCAAACCGCTGTTCAAGACAGTGAAGTACACAAGCCCACAGACCAGCGTAGGCTCACAGGGAGTGCTGGAGTTCACCAAGAAGCTCGACTCGATTGCGGGATACACGCCCGTAGGCATCGTGGAGACAACCACCAACCACGAGTGGTCTTTCGGCTTGATGAAGGCAATGCTTAACGGAGATGGCACATTCACCTGCACATGGATGAACTTCAACAAGAACACGTGGAACGGTTCGATTGGCTACGTAACCGTGCTTTACATCCGCTCGTGATTCCGTATCCCGAATGAAGATCGCCAGCGGCAGAGCGAATATCTACGTCACTTGGGAAACTTTGTCATACAGCAGAACAGGAGAAACCATGTCAAAGACCTACAAATTCGCAGACGGAAAGACCTACGACTTCACGGATTCGAGCACCGCGCTCGACTGCGTTGCGGTCGTGCAGACCTTCGCGGAGCTTGACGCTATCCGCGCAGAGTTCACCGAGGACAACCTGAAGGGTGCGACGTTCGACGGCTCCACGGTGCAGCATCTAGTTCCCGTTTCCGCGAAGGCCGAGACGGACGGCGAGAACATCGTTGCCCATTTCACCAACCGCGTGAAGGAGCAGGACGAAATCAACGCCGAGCAAATCAGCGAGCTTCAGGAAGCTCTCGCGACCATCGTGGAAGGGGCATAGAATGGGATACATCTACGCTCGTCTTATCTACAAGGGACTCAGGACGTTCGATAGCGTCCCGAAGAAGTACCAAGCAGCCACCAAGGCGGCTTACAAGGACATTTACGGCATCGAGCTTTAACGCCGTAGAAAGATTGGACGCTCAAGGGGGTGCAGCAATGCGCCCCCTTGGCATATAAGGAGGTGCATCTATGATTAGGGTTTTCGAATCAACCGACAAGAGCTTCACCACCAACGGCGATATAGTCATTCTTCCGACGAAGGCAAAGGTGACCAAGAAGGACAACGGCGATTACTATCTGGACTTGGAAGCTAGCACAAAGTACGCCGATTATCTGACCAGCGGGCGGATAATCGTAGCCGACACGCCGCAGGGGGCGCAGGCGTTCCGCATTTCCGACCTGACGAAGAAGAGCATAAAGGTTTCTCTCAAGGCGTGGCACGTGTTCTACGATTCGAAGAACTACCTCATTGCGGATTCGTACGTCGTTGACATGACCGCCAACTCGGCGCTCGACCACCTGAACGAAGCAACTGAGCCGAAGAGCGAGTTCGTAACCACGTCCGACGTTCAGTCCATCGACTCGTTCCGCTGCGTTCGAAAGTCGCTGTATGAAGCGATTCAAACAGTGATAGAGCGCTGGGGCGGGCATCTTGTGCGCGACAACTTCCGCATTGAGCTGCGCCAGTCAATCGGTGCCGACAACGGCGTGACTGTCAGGTATCGCAAGAACCTGAAGGAACTTACATGCAAGTACGATTGGAGCAGCGTCGTTACGAAGCTGCTGCCAGTCGGTGCGGACGGCATCCTTCTAAACGACCAGAACGCAGGCGCTTCAATATACGTCGAGAGCGAGCAGAAATGGGATATTCCGTATACCAAGACCGTATCGTTCTCGCAATCCGGCATCAAGAAGGACGATTACGGCAACGATGAGACCGCATACCGCAAGGCGCTGGTCGATGATCTGAGACGGCAGGCGCAGGATTACGTCAACAAGAACTGCGTTCCGAAAGCCAACTACACGCTGAAGGCCGACCTCGAACGCGTGACCGATATCGGTGACACCGTGGAGGTAATAGACGAGCGGCTGGGGGTTCACATCCTGACAAGCGTCATCGGGTTCACCTACGACTGCATCCTCGGCAAGTACACCGAAATCGAGTTCGGGAACTTCAGCAAGACGCTCAGCGGCCTTGCTGGAACGCTCCAATCGTCCGCGCAAAGCACCGCGCAGAGCACGGTCAACAACGCGATTCAGGGCGTTACGGATACGGTCACCCAGACAATCACGCAGTCGATGGGCGCTTCGTACGTCATTTACGATGGCTCGAAAATCATGGTGCTCGATTCGCTGCCGAAGGAGGAAGCGCACAACGTCATCTTGATAAACGACAACGGCATCGCGTTCTCTCGCAACGGCATCGCTGGGACTTTCGAGAGCGCGTGGGGCATCGACGGCACGATGAACATGCAGAACATCAACGTCATAAACTTCGTTGCCGACCTAATCAAGGGCGGCACGCTGAAGCTTGGGGGGAGCGGCAACGGCAACGGCGTGATGGAGGTTCGCTCGGCGGGCGGCTCGCTTCTGGGTCAGCTCGACAAGGACGGGCTCCGCATGTGGGCGAACGACGGCTCGCGCATCGAAATCAACGCTTCGCAAGGGCTTGTCGGATACGACGCGAACGGCAACCCGACGTACGGCGTAACCGATGGCGTGTTCTACATGGCAAATGGATACGTCAACAGCTCGCTCGCGGTTGGCGGCTTGCTCAAGATGGTACCGATTCAGACGGATGCGAGCACTGGAATCGCGTTCGTCGCGCTGGCATAGGAAGGGGGAAATCAAATGGCATCAAGCGGGAGCATAACAGGCGCGTATCGCGGCTACACTCTTCGCGCTGATTGGAGCGCGGTTCAGAACTCGGCTGGCAATTATTCCGATGTCACGGTCAAGCATACGCTCGTGATAGGCTCGGCGTACTCGCTGAACATCGCATCGCGAACGAACACATGTTCGGTAGGAGGTGTATCACAGGGTTACACATCTGGAAGCATCAACCAGAAGGGCGGCTCCGTCCTTCTGGGCACGACGGTCCACAGGGTCGCGCACGACGCTGACGGAACCAAGACGGCGCAGCTTTCCGACACGTTCAACATCAACGCGACAATCGACGGCAAGAAGGTCGGGAGCATCGTCGCTTCAGGCTCCATCTCGCTCGATAGAATAGCCAGAAACGCCACCATCGTCACGGCGAACGACTTCACGGACGAGACGAACCCGACGCTCACATACAGCAACCCGTCTTCGTTCTCGTGCGACGTTTCAATCGAGTTCACGGGCGGGAGCATCACGAGGGCTGGAGCTGCAAGCGGCGCAAGCGGCTCGTACACGATGCAGCTCACCGATTCGGAGCGCACGACCCTGCGCAACGCCAGCAGGAACTCGCAGACGCTCAAGGTCACATACGTTCTGAAAACGACCATCGACGGCAAGGCCTACTACTCGCGGGCCGAGAGGAAGATGAACGTCGTTGATGCAGCGCCCGAGCTGGGAGCAGTATCGTACGAGGACACGAACGCGGCAACGGTGGCTGTGACTGGTGACAAGTCGCGAATCGTCCAGAACCACTCAGCATTGACCGTGACGATTCCTACCGCGACGGCGAAGAAGGGCGCGACCATCGCGAGCTACACCATCGCGTTCGGTGGAGTGTCGAAGAAGGTGCAGAGTGCTGGTGATGTTTCAATCGGCACTGTGGACGTTTCGTACTCGCAAGCCCTGACCGTCACGGCAACCGACAGCCGTGGGTTCACAGCTAGCCAATCCGTGCAGGTGGCCGTCGATGATTACAGCGCACCTACTGCGGTCATCGACCTGCACCGCCTGAACAACTTCGAGCCAACGACGTACATCACCGCGAGTGCCCGCTACTCGTATCTGAACGGCAAGAACGCCGTGACCATCACGGCCAAGTTCAAGAAGGTCTCGGATTCTAGCTATGGAGCGCCAATCGAGTTGGCCGATTCAATACAATCCACGGTGACGTGCGACAGGGATTCAGCTTACGACTTCGTTGTGACCATCGCAGACAAGCTCGACGAAACGACGTACAACCTCACTCTCGGCAAGGGCATCCCGTCGTTCTTCATCGACACCAAAAAGTCGAGCGTCGGCGTGAACTGCCTGCCCAGCCAATCGGACGTTCTGCAACTCGGCGAATCGGCATGGCTGACGGCTCAGGGCGCGTACCCAGTCGGAGCAATCTACCTGAGCGTGACCGACGCGAATCCTGCTGCATTGTTCGGTGGGACGTGGGAGCGCATCTCGCAAGGTCGATTCCTCATCGGTGCTGGCGCGAACGTCGCCAACTCGACGGATTACTGGGGCGAGTATCCTGCCGATAAAGAGAATTTCCCTGCTGGTGAGATGGGCGGCGAGGTGGAGCATACTCTCGCGGTTGACGAGATGCCGTCGCACACTCACTCCGAGAGGCTTGAGTGGAGCAATACCAAAGCGTGGGGACTTACAGGCACTGGACAAGGTGCAAATGCCGTCGTAGATCAGGGAAGTGCGACTGAAGCTACTGGTGGCGGCAAGCCACACAACAACCTCCCCCCGTATCTCGTTGTGTACATGTGGAGGCGTGTAAGCTAAGCACAAAAAAGGCGGGTAGCCGTTGCGCTATCCGCCTATGTTTGTCTATATTCTCTGTCTGTTTATCATCTTGTGCCCTATAAATCGGGCACAAGATGATAAACATTTAGATTCTGAGAGTTACGCGCAGGCGTGGGTTCAATCCCGTGCCGCGCTCGGTCTTTTCATATTCTATTCGTTCCGCCATGCCTTTCAGCAGGCGGTTGCGGTCTTCACTGTCGAGTGTCCAGTATTCGTCCAATGCCTTTGATAGTACCGGGATTCGTTTCAGGTCGTGTTCCGGTTCGGAGTCCTGGATGGTTTCGAGCCGTGCGAGTAGTTCCGCCTTTTCCGCGTTGACCTTTTGCACCCTTTGCAGGTATGTGGTTCTATCGTATATGCCTGTTTCGTAGGCTTCGCAGGCGCGTTCGAGCATTTTCTGCCGTTTGTCTATCTCTGCCTCTAGGACTTGCAGTTCGTTGGTGTTGTCATTCGCTTTTGTTTCGTATCCCGCCCACACGTAGGTCAGGCGTTCCAATTCAGCTTGTATGGCGTCCACCGTCAGCCGTTCCACTATGTCGAGTTTCGTGCTTTTAGTCGCGCAGCCGAACGTCTTGCATATGAGATATTCGGCTTGCGCGCCGTTTGTGCGTTGCATGGTCTTGCCGCATTGCGAGCATACGACCAGTGAGGCCAACGGGTTGCGGTTTGTGTGTGCGTAGCGTGTGCGTGTTTCCATGGTGCGCAGGCGTGCTGCGCATTGGTCGAAAGTGTCTGCGCTGACTATCGGCTCGTGTCTGCCTTGCACGTATTCCATGCCGCTGTTCCGTATGTAGGTTTCTTTTATTTCCCCGTCGATTATCCGGCGGTTTTTTATTTTTCGTTTGGTTTGCAGTTCTCCGAGGTATGTGCGGTTTCGCAGTATTTCGCCGATTCGTGTGCGGGTGAAATCGTTGCCTGTTCGTTGTTTGACGCCGGACGCTTGGAGTTCGCGAAGAATATCGTTGATCTTTGCACCTTGAGCGTATCGGTCGAATATTAGGCGCACGATGTGCGACTCGTGTGGGTCTGGGCATAGCGTCCACCCTTTCCCGTCCTTGCGTTTCCCGTAACCGTATGGCGGCACGCTGCCGATGAAATACCCGTCCTTTTGCGCTTGCAGTCTGCCGCGCAGCAGACGGCGTTTTATCGTCTTGTATTCGCGTCTCGACATGAACAACCCGAATTCGAAGAATTCCTCGTCGAATTCATCGTCGCCCGCAAGGTCGTAAACCTTGTTCAGGGTGATTATTTTCGTGCCGCTGAATTGGAATGTTCGGAGTATGCGCGCTTGGTCCTCCCCGTTTCCACGGCTGAGGCGTTCGAGTTCGACGCACAGGACACCAGTGTATAGTCCCATCTCGACGGCTTTCAATAGTCGCTGCATTTGTGGACGTGCGTCTATGCTCTCCCCTGATACTATCTCGCGGTATATGTTCGTTTCGTCTATGTGTATGCCCATGCGTGCGGCCATGTCGCGCAGCATCGTTTCGTGTTTGCTTAGCGTGTTTTCAAGTCCCGCTTCTTCGTCTATGCGGGATTTTCGCAGGTACATTGCGTATGCCATTCATCATCTAGTCCTTTCTTCGGTGTAGTAAAAATTGTGCAAATAGTTGTATTTCTTCAAGTTCTTTGTCGGTGTAAATCCGGTTTGAAAAAGTTATCTCCCGTTGCGGCGTGCCATGCACTAATTCCTCGATCGTCACGCCGAAATACTCGGATAATTTAAGCAATGTCGGCAAGCTGATATTTTCGGCGCTCCGATTGAACCATGAATTAACCGCCGATGGGCTGATTCCGCAGTCTGCCGCCATCTTTCGACGTGATACGCCTTTTGCGCTCATAAGTGCGCGAAGATTGTCGCAAAATGCCATGTCGTAAAACCCCCTTTCGTGTCGAAACGTCATCGTTCCGTGCATTTCGCCTCTTTAATATATCATGTGCGATTTGCAATGTAAACACAATCGCGCGCAAAATTGATAACAATTTATGCAAATCTGACTAAATTGTGTTGCAATTTGAAATTTATGGGTGTATAGTGGAGCCATACGAGATGCACACGAATGTGCGCATCGTGAACACATATGAGGAGGTGCAATGTATGTATCGCAATCTGAAAGCGGAGATAGCTCGCGCAGGCATGACCACTTGCGAGTGTGCGGAAGCCGCAGGAGTAAGCCTTGGGACTTTCTACAGGCTGCTAAATGGCTCCAGCGAGTGGAGGCTTGACGAAATGCTCAAGCTGTCACAGGCAATCGCCATGAAAAACGGCCACGCCGGTCTTGACTATCTCTTCGGGGGTGATTCAGACGGAACGACATAAACCATCAAGGGAGCATCTGGCGGCACTCTATGACCTGATAAATGAGCTACTGCCTGATGCGCCAGTCTACTACACCGACGAAGAACTGAAAGAACTAACTGATGAGGAGGGAATCGAACTGCTATGAGCATGAGCATTTACGACATCGATGACGCCATCCTGTCCATCGTTGACATGGAGACGGGCGAAATCGAGGACGAGAAGCGCTTCGACGAGCTTCAGATGGAGCGCACGAAGAAGGTCGAGAACATCGGCTGCTTCTACAAGAACCTCGTGGCCGAAGCCAAGGCGATGAGGGAGGAGGAAGCGAACCTCGCACAGCGCCGCAAGGCGGTGGAGAACAAGGCCGAGCGAATCAAGAACCTTCTGATTTACGCGCTGAAGGGTGCGAAGTTCGAATCGCCAAAGGTGCGCTGCAGCTACCGCAAGTCGAAGAGCGTCCAGGTCGATGACGCGTTCGTCGCATGGGCGCAGGAGCACGCCGACGACCTGCTGACCTTCAAGGAGCCTACTCCCAACCGCACGGCAATCAAGGAGGCTCTGGCTGACGGGCGCGAGGTAGAGCACGCCGAAATCGTCACCAACGAGAGCCTGCAGGTGAAGTGACATGCGCGAGCTGAGAGCAGACGAAATCGAGGTGCGCGTCGCTCAGTGCGGCCAGAAGGGCGTGTCGCTCCTGCTCTACAAGGACAGCCGCTGCGACATGCGCATCCTTGACGAGACTTTCGGCATGACTGGTTGGCGCGACTCGTACCAGAGCATCAACGGCGAGCTTTTCTGCACAATCGAGGTCTGGGACGCGGAGAAATCCCAGTGGATCGCCAAGCAATCGAACGGCACGCCTTCCAACATGGAAGCCGAGAAGGGCAGGGCAAGCGACGCGTTCAAACGGGCTGGCTTCATGCTCGGCATCGGGCGCGAGCTTTACACGGCTCCGTTTATCTGGGTTCCTGCCGAGAAGTGCAACATCAAAAACGGCAAGAACGGACGCCCAGCCTGCTACGACAAGTTCCGCTGCGAGAAGGTGCGCATCGAGAGCGGACAGATTACGGGGCTGAGCATCTACAACGACACGAAGGGTTGCAGGGCCTTCGTCTTCGCAACCGACAAATAGAGAGAGGAATGATGAGAATGGATAACATGGTACAAATCACGAAAGCTGAATTTGAAAGCCTGCTGAAGGCGAGATTCGACATAGAAATGGTCAAGGATGTTCTGCTCAACAGGGCGAAAGCTGACTGGTCGGGTAAATATCTCACATGGAGCGATGAGACCACCAGCGCCGTTCTCCGCCACATCATGGGGGACGCTTACGACAAGAAGCTCGAAGAGCTGAACAGCAAGGTCGAAGAGCTGAACAAGGAGGATGGCGAATAATGAGCATCAACCACGTAGCAATTACGGGAAATTTGACACGCGACCCCGAGCTTCGCAGCACGGCAGGCTGCACGGCAGTCATGAGCTTCGGAATCGCGGTCAACGACTACCGCAAGAACCAGCAGACGGGTGAATGGGAAGACTATCCCAACTTCATCGATTGCACTATGTTTGGTGCTCGCGCGCAGAGCGTTTCCCGTTTCCTTTCCAAGGGAAGCAAGGTTGCCATCGAAGGAAAACTTCGTTGGAGCCAGTGGGAGCGCGATGGTCAGAAGCGCAGCAAGATCGAGGTCATTGTTGACGAGATTGAGTTCATGAGCCGCCAGCAGGGGCAGCTCGGGAGCGAGCCAGTGTACGCGGCGGCGGCACCCGCACAGGCAGCGCAGCCTATGCAGCAGCAGTTCGGCGGCATGCCCGCACCGCAGCAGGCCGCGCCGAGCATCTACAACGAGGATTTGCCTTTTTAGCCTAAGGGAGCGGGACGCTCTGAAGCGCTCCGCTCCCTTACTGAAAGGAGGTGACGCGAGATGATCGGCGGGATGATAGGCACAGCCGAGGGAATCATCCATTGGCTTTTCGAGCAGCCGAAGGACGGCAAGGAACATCTGTACGAAATCAAGGAGCGCAAGCACAAGCGCACGCTCACCCAGAACGCCTACTATTGGTCGATGCTGAACCAGTTGGGCAAGGTTCTGCGCATACCGACCTCGGAGCTTCATTTCCGCATGCTGAGGGAGCATGCTCCATACGAGGTCGTGAGCGTCCGTTCAGACATCGACGTTTCCGGGTACTTCCGATACTTTGATGAAATCGGCACTGGATTCGCTGGCGGTCGCGAGTTCACGCACTATCGAGTCTACAAGGGTTCGAGCCACATGGATTCGACGGAGTTCTCGCGGCTCATAGACGGGGCGCGGGAGGAATGCGAAGCGCAGGGCATCTCTGTTCTTACCCGCGAGGAAATCGCACGGCTGAAGTACGTGGAGGGCGAGGAATGAAAGAGCACAGCATCCTGGGCTGCGGCGAATGGTACGACGAGCGGCACGGTGTCCTGATTCGCTGGTACGACGAGCGCGAACCGTGGCTCGTGCGGCACGAGGTGTTTCACGGCCCGAACCGCCAGAAGTCAATCGAGCTTGGATTGTACGTCTTCCTGCCGCCCGAAGCCCACAACATGAGCAACTTTGCGGTGCATTTCAACCGCCCTTTCGAAGAGTACCTTCAGGCGGTCTCGCAGAAGCGCGCAATGGAGCACTACGGCTGGTCGCTCGATGACTGGATGATGGCAATAGGCAGAAACTACGTTTAGGAGGTTCGAAATGAAAATCAAACTCGATAGGGGCGCGTTCGTTCCCGTGCGTGCCCACGACACGGACGCGGGGGCAGACCTTCGCTCGCCAATCGACACGGTGGTTCCCGCGAGGGGTTCGCGCGTCATCGACACGGGCGTTCGCATCCAGCTGCCGCACGGCTACGTCGGCATGCTTAAAAGCAAGTCGGGGCTGCACGTCAAGCACGACATCACGTCCGAGGGCGTTATCGACGAGGGCTACACTGGATCGATCAAGGTGAAGCTCTACAATCACGGGGACGAGCATCACGTCATCGAGCGCGGCGATAAGATTACGCAGCTGGTCATCCTGCCCTGCGAGTACGTCAAGTTCGACCTGGTGGATTATCTGGAGGATTCCGAGCGAGGGGGTGAAGGCTTTGGCAGCACGGGGAAGTAAGTACCACGCGAAGAAGACGGTCGTTGACGGCATCGAGTTCGACAGCGCCAAGGAAGCGAAGAGGTATACCAAGCTCTGCGCATTGGAGGATGCGGGCGAGATTAAACACTTGCGCCTTCAGGTGCCGTTCGAGCTCGTGCCGAGCTTTGAGTGCGACGGCGTTAAATATCGGGGAATGAAGTACGTCGCAGACTTCGTTTATTACCGCGACGGCAAGGTTGTCGTGGAAGACTGCAAGGGCTTCAAGACGGCCGAGTACAAGCTGAAGAAAAAATTGATGGCGTACATCAATCACATAAACATCGAGGAATCGTGATGCTATAATTTGGAATGCGAGGGTTGCAGCCTTGCAAATGACATAGCTTTTCAGCCTTCACGGCATGAAAATAGAAAGCCCCGTCGCAGCTGCAACCTGTGACGGGGCTTTCGCATATAAGGAGCGTTTTATATGGCATTGCACATGTTCGAACCGCAAATAGCCAAAGAATACGGGGTCAATGCGGCAATCATCTTCCAGAACCTTGCGTATTGGATTGAACACAACCGCGCCAATGAAACCAGCTTCCACGACGGCAGGTACTGGACATACAACTCTGTCAGGGCATTTGCTGAGCTGTTTCCATACCTCACTGACAAGCAGATTCGCGGCGCGTTGAAGAAGCTTGAAGATGGCGGGATGATCCTGAGCGGCAACTACAACAAGTCGGCCTACGACCGCACGAGGTGGTATGCACTTGCCGAAAAGGGACTTTCCATTTGTACAAAAGGGCAAATGAATTTTGCCTACAGGGAAAATGAAAATGCCCCAGAGGGCGAACCTATACCAGATATAAACACAAATGTAACCACACCTTGTAAACCAGATATAAGTGCACCGAAGAAGGAGCCGCGCCACAAGTACGGGGAGTACGAGAACGTCCTTCTCAGCGACACGGACCTGGAGAAGCTCAAGAAGGAATTCCCCACGGACTGGGAAGAGAGAATCGAGCGGCTCAGCGCCTACATAGCTTCGACGGGCAAGAGCTACAAGAGCCATCTAGCGACCATACGCAATTGGGCAAGACGTGATTCAGAAGCTCGCAAGAAGACGAGCCGCAACGAATCTCATTGGCAGAAAACCGAGGAAGAGAAGCAAGACGAGGAAGCATGGATGCGGAACGTCATCCAATGCTAGAGAAGGGAGCAAACGAAGTGGACACTGACAAACTGATTCAAGGCATAGCCGAGACGGCGACGAGGGCTAACCGCCGAAACGAGGGCGATTACATCGAAAACGGCATCCTCATGTGCGGCAAGTGCCGAACGCCAAAGCAATGCGAGATGGAGCTTGGCGGGCGGATCATCAAACCTTATTGCATGTGCCGCTGCGAAGCGGAGGGCTACGAGCGCGAGAAGGAGGAGAAGCGCAAGGCGGAGCGCATGCACAGGCTCGACATGATGCGCCGCACGGGGTTCCCCGATGCGGAAATGCGGGCGTGGACTTTCGAGAACGACGATGGCGGCAACGAGAAGATCATGGACGTGATGAAGCGCTACGTCGCGAACTTCCCGCGAATGCTCGAATCTGGCAAGGGCCTTATGCTTTGCGGTTCGGTTGGCACCGGGAAAAGCTACGCAGCAGCGTGCGTTGCCAACGCGCTTATCGACACGGGAACGCCTTGCATGATGACCAACTTCAACCGCCTGGTTAACGTCATCAACGAATCGTTCGAGGGGCGGCAGAAGTGCATCGACAGCTTGAACGATTTCGACCTGCTGATAATCGACGATTTGAATGCTGAGCGCGACACCGAGTTCATGGCCGAGCAGATCATGAACATCATCGACGCGAGGTACCGCGCAGGTCTGCCGCTCATCGTAACGACAAACCTGACCGTCCAGGAGCTTTCGAGCACGACCGACATCCGCAGGCAGCGGGTGTTCAGCCGCCTAATCGAGATGTGCGTTCCGGTAACCGTCACTGGGCGCGACCGCAGGAAGAGCAAGGCCGCTCAGAACGTCGAGATCATGGGGCTGCTTGGGCTGTGACGGAGCGCGAGCTGTCGCAGGCCGTCCACCTCAAGGCCGAGCTTGACGCGCTCAGGAGGGTTGCGGCCGAAGAGCCCAGCGCGGAAGTATTGAGGGCCATCGACAGGCAGGCCATGGCGGTGGAATCGGCAAGGCTCGAAGTCATGGCCTTCATCGCCACGGTACCCGATTCGAGGGTAAGGGCTATAGCGGTCATGCGTTTTCTGGAAGGGAAGAGCTGGGAGACGATAGCTAGAAGGATGCACTACGAAAGGACTTCACCAGCAAAGCAGCTCCGCAGGTTCCTCCGTGCTAGAATGTAGCTGCGCCCATTTCGGCGCTTCCTTTCTCTAGCGGCTCGCAACTTGCGGGCCGCACCCATATCCAGCGCAAAATTTTCCAGATTCGCCTTGCAATAATCGTGTATAGGTGTATACTATAAGTATCAAAAGGAAAGAGAAAGGAACGGCAATGGGATACAACGACACGATGAAGGCGGAGCTTGATGCGGTAGTCAGCAGGACGATGAGCGAGTACGGCGAAGCTGGTGCGAAGGTCGTGTACTGCGAGCACAACGAACTCGGGGTGACGTTCGCGGCAGTTCTCGGCGATAGCGGAACCGTCTACCACTTCGACGCATACGGATCGGTCACAAGCTACATGGCCACACCCAAGACGGTGGCAAGCTGCTAATCGAGGAAATTACAGGCCACGAGTTCTAACCGAAAGCCCCCAACAAACGGGGGCTTTTTATTTTGGAAAAACTTCCGCCCAACCCTTGCAACCTAGCATTATAGGTGTATACTGTAATCATCAAAGGGAAAGGAAACCGAAATGACCGCCACAAACGCCAAGTACAGCTACGAACACGCGAACGAGTGCACGACCACGGTTCAGGGAGAGACCTACACCGTGTGGGCCAACCACATGAAGCGCGGGATGTTCGCCAAGAACGAAGCTGGCGAGGTCAAGCAGATAAAGTCAGGCGGATACATCACCAACGACCTCACGGTGCGCAAGGCAATCGCCGCGAGCTTCAATCTCAAGAGCTTCAGGAAGTAGCAAAAATGAAGGCCCCATCGGAAACGGTGGGGCCTTTCAATGCCAGAAATTCCCCGCAAATTATCCTTGCTTCTAACGTGCTATAGGTGTATACTTGAAACAACGAAAGGGAAAGGGCAAACGGCAGATACCATCGAGAGACAGGCCGTCACTGCGAATCCCACCGAGAGAAAGGAAAACAACATGTACAAAATGACCAAGGAGTTTTACGCACCGACTAAGCACGGCTTCAGCTGCAAGCCTTACCAGGTAGAGGAAAAGGTCGTGACAGACGAGTTCTTTGAGAGCTACACCGACCCATCGCGGACGAAGCTATTCGACTCGCTAGGCTACGAGCGCAGGTACCCAAATGGTTCGATCGGATGCAAGATCGTCACCATCCCGCCAGACGGGAGCTACCGCCGAATCGTAAGGTTCAAGCGTATCCCGCGAGCGTATGTAGGTCATTCGCATGGAGAAAGGAACGAGATTGAGCAAGAACAGCACAAAGACCGCTCAGGCCATGCGCGATGGCCTGGACATCCCAGGGAACGACGAGAGGAGGTGAGCCGATGCCTGTTTGCTATTGCCGGACAGGCGGCTACGGTCGGTTCCTTCCGGTTGTCGAGCAGGAGCCAGTGCCGCGCAAGGAAGACGAAGGCAGCGGCACTGATCTTGCTGAGCGCATGACGAAGCGCAAGCGCCGTCAGCTTGAGCCTTTGAAGCCGTCAAGGCGGGAGACGAGGGTTCGATGCGTTGAGACGGGCATGGAGTTCGAGACGGTCAAGGCGGCAGGCTCCGCACTCGCTGCCCTCGGCTTGGGCAAGGATGCGGCGGTTGCCGCTGCCGCCGTAAGCAACTGCATGAGGACGGGCGGCACGGCTTACGGCTTCCACTTCACGAGAGTATGACGAAGAGAAAGGAACATCAATGATCGTTGGGATCATGGCTAAGACAACCGATCTGCCGCTTACGCTGATCGGATCGGTTGCAGGCATATCCACGGCACGCTGCGGAAGCAACGTGGAGAGGGCAAGGAACTGCTTCAAGCTCGGGCATCTGAGCGTGTTCGAGCATGTGAGCGTCACATGGCGCGTGAGCGGAATCTCCCGCGCCTGCTCGCATCAGCTCGTTCGGCACCGCTTGGCCAGCTTCTGCCAAATGAGCCAGCGTTACACGAAGGTTGTGACGGAAAGCTCGGGTTGGTACGTTGCCCCGCAGTGCACAAAGTGCGATGACCGCGTAGGCGTTGAGTTCGAGCTTGCGATGGCTCAGTGCGCTGCGCACTACAGGTCGCTGATCAAAAAGGGCATGAAGCCAGAGGACGCTCGCTACGTGCTCCCGGAAGCCACCAGGACGAACATCGCGGTGACGATGAACCTGCGCGAGTTTATGAGCTTCTATGCGCTTCGGACTGACAAGGCGGCGCAATGGGAGATACGCGAGCTTGCGGAGCAGATGCTGGACACGTTGGAGAGCAGCTGCGGCGAATGGGAGCAGTTCGCGCAGATGGTGAAGGAGCTCTGCCAATGAGCTACGACATAAGGCTTTGCGACCCTGTGACGCATGAGGCCATTGAGGTCGAGTCTCCGCACCTCATGCAGGGCGGCACGTACGCCCTGGGAGGCACGAGCGAGCTTTGGCTCAACGTGACGTACAACTACGGCAGGCACTACCGCCGCGTCATGGGCGAGGAGGGCATCCGGACCATCTACGGCATGACGGGTGCGGAGTCGATACCGATTATCGAAGCCGCAGCCGCAAGGCTTGGCGACGAGGTGTCGGACGACTATTGGGATGCGACCGAGGGCAACGCCAAGCGCCCCCTCCTGCAACTCGCGGCAATGGCGAGGATGCGCCCCGACGGCGTATGGGACGGCGATTGAAGAGAGAACGAACGGAAGGAAGGAATGGAAATGAAGGAAGAGGCAATAGCGCAGAAGCCCGCGCCCACCGCCACGATCAAGATAGACAGCTGGTGGAGCCACCCCGAGCGCCACGGCGCGATGTTCGATTTGGCTGCATCGGAGGACGTGAAGCTTCGGGAGGGCGAGGTCAAGGTCATCCCGCTGGGTATCCGAATGAAGCTGCCCGATGGCTATTTCGGGCTTGTGGTTCCGCGATCCAGCACGTGCCTGAAGTACGGGATCCTGATGGCCAACAGCGTTGGCGTCATCGAGCCCGACTACTGTGGCGATTCCGACGTGTGGGGCTTCGTGGCGTACGCCACACGCGGAACGAAGATCCCCAAGGGCACCCGCATCGCCCAGTTCATGCCCGTGAGGATGTTCGGCGACCTGGACTTCAACGTGGTTGGCTCGATGCCCTACACCGACCGCGGCGGCTACGGCAGCACGGGCGAGAGGAGCAACGGTGGGGAGCCTAGCTTCTACGACAGGAGAGGAAGGAAACTGACCGTTGGCTGCTACTGCCGCATCAGCGGAACAGACAGCTGCGGAATCGTCAAGAAGCTTTACGAGAGCGAGGAAAGAGGACATATCGTCTTGGCTGATTTCAGCGGGTACGGAGAAATGCGCAAGCGGTGCGTTGATGTCGAGCTCGACGATCGCCCGCGCGACTGCGATGGGGTGCCTATCGAGGTCGGTGACGTGGTATGGGTTGTATATGAAGACGGCTCTTCTGTCTACGACTGCTCGGTTGTCGTTGTAAACACGGACGGAGCAAACGGGCTTGTTCGAGTTCGACAGAAACAAGAGAACGGCTGGTCGAACTTCTACTTTCCGTCAAAACTCACGCACCGCGAGCCTGACAGCTTCGAGCTGCTCGCCAGGGAAATGGGAATGGACGCGTACGATTACTGCGAGGAGTACGGAATCGCATGCGGCGGCGATGATGACCCTGCGGAGTTCTCTATGCACGCCGACCTGGTGCGCCGCATGAAGGCGGTGGCTGCACGTGGCTAGCAACGATAACGTGTTCGGGGCCGAGCCGCCAAAGGACGCGAACGAGAAGCTTAGGGAGAGTGATGGCGAGTGAAGCGCGAGAAGACGATAACCGCCTACACGTGCGATTGCTGCGGAGCTGAGATCGACAGCAAGGCCAGCGCGTCCATCACCGTGCGGTTCAACGATGATATCCGATACGAATGGTGGATGTGCGGTGACTATTGCGGCGAATGCGGCGAGCTGTTGGTGGACGCGATCACGCACGCAATCCAAATGCCCGAGCGTTACGAGAAGGCATTCAGGAACACGGACGGTCGCATTCGCCGCGAGCTTGAGCTGATACGCGAGCAACGCGAGAGGAGAGGTCAATGATCAGCGACAAGGAGCGCCGCCGAATCGCGAATGAGCTGCGCGAAGCGGGAGCATGGAGAGGATGCTTTCGAAGCTGCTCCTGCGTCGTGGCATACGCTGGCTTCATCTTGGTAATACTTGCCATCGAGAGCTTCGGAAGGGAGCTAAGACGATGAACGGAATCGAGTTAAAGCCATGCCCGTTCTGCGGGAGCGATGACGTTTTCTGCAGCCAAGGACCAGAAGGCGAAGATTACGTGGAGTGCTGGGATTGCAGCGCCAAGGTCGAGTCGTACAACGGGCTAGGCGACGCAGTATCAGGCTGGAATGCGCGAGCAATCGACCGAGACGACCTGCTGAAGGTCGCCGACGAGTGCGAGCGAGCCGACGTCGACGGCGTGATCGACTGGGCGGCTCGAAACAGGAAGGCGGTAGGGTAATGAGCCTCACGTTTTACCTGATACTGCTTGCCGCCCTCGCGCTTTCCGTCGTGCTGCTGGCAGCCATGGCGATCTACTGGCATGCAGAAGCGAGGGACTGGATGCGAATCGCCTTGCAGGAGTTCGATGCCATCAAGGCGAGAGACGCTATTCTGAAGAGGGAAGGTAACGGTGCTGAGGGACCGAAGATAGGAGGTGCATGTAATGGCAACCGAAGCGCAGATTAAGGCTCAGGCGAGATATGATGCGGAGAACACGCGGCAGGTCCACCTGAAGCTCAACCGCAATACCGACAAGGACGTGCTTGACAAGCTGGACGAGGTCCCGAGCAAGCAGGGCTATATCAAGGAGCTCATTCGCGCGGACTTGGCGAAGAAATAGCGACGATACGGGAATCCGAGAGGGTTCCCGTTTTTATTTGCAAAAAAACTTTCGATTCTCGCTTGCATCCCATCGCTATAGGTGTATACTATAGATGTCAAAGGGAAAGAGAAGGGAATCGCAATGAAGGTTACGACGTTCAGCATCAACACCACGGACGGCAAGCGCTACGGACTCAAGAACGCAAAGACTGGACAAGTTCTCTACGGAGCCACCGCAAAGTACAAGACCGAGAGCGGAGCAGTCAACTACGCAAAGCGCCACGGATACGAGATTTCATAAACAAAGAATCACCAAAGGGAAATAGAGAAAGGAACCAAGATGAACCTCAACGATTACAACGGCACGAACAAAGGTAGGTACGGCAACCGCACTTTCCGCGCAGTGCTCAATCACGGCAACTGCGGCGAGTTGACAGAGTACTACTGTGTTTCCGACAATCTCAAAGACGCAATCGAGGAGGTTAACCAACTCGTCGCGCAGTACAACGCAGACGAAGAGAGCAACTGCGGGATGCTCATCTCGCCGCGCTGGATCTCAAAGAAGCACGAGAACGGCAATTCCTCCTGCTGCTACGAGTTCGCCAAGTAGAGCATCCGACAACCACAAGGCTACGGTTCTAGCAGTAAGGCTCCATCTCTGGGGCCTTTTTTATTTTGAAAAACTTCAGAATCATGCTTGCAACTATTTTGTATAGGTGTATACTATAAGTGTCAAAAGGAAAGGGAAAGGAACCTCAAATGGAAAAGCTCACCTATAAGAACGACGAACAGCTAAACAACGACGCGGTGAAGATGCTCATCAAGAACCACCTCGCATGGAGCGGAAGCGATAAGAGCATGCCCAGCGCTGACCCTGACAACGTGCGGGGAAAATTCTTTGAAGCACTCCTTATGGCGAACTTCACCGTAGACGAATGGAATGCGCTGCCCGATGAAGGGCGAAAGGAATACTCCAACAAGGTCGCCCGCAAATTCGACAAGGCTGCTGCTGAAGCCGACCGCAAGTGGAAAGCGGTCAAGGTCATGCTCGACCTTTAGAGGGCAAAGAAATAGGCCACCGTTTCCAGTGGCCTTTTCGCATTCCCACAATTCCCGCTCTAGCTGTCGTATAATTTAGGAAGCGTAAAACAAATCGAAAGAGCTGAAGGGTTTACATGCAGGATTTCTTCGAAAAACTTCTGTGGGTGTGCATTCCGTGCGCGCTGGCAACGATGACAACGTTCATTGTAAACCCAAGGTTCGATTCTCAGCTCGCGATCTACTCTATTGCGGCAATCGTTTCAGTATTCGGCATCATGCTGTCGCATATGCGTTCAGAGAAGCAGAAGGCCGACGAAGATAACGAGTTAGTCAAATCGGCGCTGCGCGCGCTGCTCAGGAGCGAGCTCATGCGAACACATCATCATGCGGTGCGAGACGGCTACGCTGCAACGGTAGACAAAGAAGTAATGGATCGCACCTACAAGAGCTACCATCATCTAGGCGGGAACGGCATCGCGACGAACCTGTATGACGAGATGATGGCGTTGCCTACGAATGACAAATGAAAGGAGCAATTTGCATGAAAGAGTATCTAATTCCCAGCAATCTTTACGAAGTCTTGAAATGGGTCGGCCTCATCGCACTTCCCGCATTCGCGGCATTCGTGGGTGCCGTAGGCCCTGCTTGGGGCTGGCAGAACGTCGATTCAATGGTTTTGACGCTCAACGCTTCGGGCGTTTTAATCGGCGCATTAATCGGCGTGAGTGCCGCCACCTCAAAGCAGGTTGACGAAGGGAAGGAACAGCAATGAGCATGCGAGGAATCGATTGCGCATCGTATCAGGCGGGAATTGATCCGCGAAACGTCCCATGCGACTTCATCATCGTTAAAAGCACCCAGGGCACCACGTACATCAACCCAGACTTCCAGCGTCTGGCAGACGCTACCCTAGCGGCAGGAAAGGCGCTCGGCATCTACCATTACGCGGCAGGCGGCAACGCCACGGCTGAAGCGAACCATATGCTCGACGTTGCGGGCGGCTATATCGGCAAGGCGATCTTCTGCCTGGACTGGGAAGGCGTTCAGAACAAGCTGTTCGAATCTGGGCAGGATTCGGCATGGATCGACGAGTTCTGCAGCGTCATCGAGGGGCGAGTGGGCTCTGCGTGCCTCGTGTACATCAGCAAGTCCGTCATGCACTATGCAGACAGCCACAAGCTATGGGTAGCGCAGTACGCGAACATGAACCGCACGGGCTACCAAGACCACCCGTGGAACGAGGGCGCTTACGATTGCACCATCCGCCAATACAGCTCGATGGGAAGGCTTGACGGCTGGGGCGGAGACTTAGACTTGAACAAAGCCTACATGAGCCGCGAGGAATGGGACGCATGGGCGGCAGGCAACGGCGCTCCTGCACCAGCTGGGAAGAGCAACGACCAGATTGCCGACGAGGTAATCGAAGGCCAGTGGGGCAATGGAGACGATAGGCGCAACAGGCTCGCAAGCGCTGGATACGATTACGACGCTATCCAGTCGATCGTCAACGCAAAGCTCCAGCCTTCGAGAAAGAGCAACGAGCAGATCGCAGACGAGGTTATCAACGGCGCATGGGGCAACGGAAACGACAGGCGCAACCGTCTTGCCCAGGCAGGATATGATCCTGACGCTATCCAGTCAATCGTGAACGCTAAGCTTGGCGCATCGGCTCGGCAGACCTACACGGTCAAGAGCGGCGACACGCTCTCGGGAATCGCCGCCAAGTACGGCACATCGTGGAAGCATCTCGCCGACATCAACGGCATCGCCAACCCCAACCTCATCTATCCTGGTCAGGTGCTTACGATCGGATAACCAGCGGCAAACAGGCCAGGAGCAATACGAACAGCAAGCAAAGCAGTCGTTGTAAAAATTGCAACAACTGCCACAGATCAGGCGGCTCCCGTTAGCGCGGGGGCCGCTTGCATATACAGGGGGAGGTAGAGCATGGGAGCGTACAGAGCTTGCAGCAGGTGCGGGAAGATGCACGCATACGACGAGCCTTGCCCGAGGAAGAAGCCGACCTACCGTTACGAGAGGGAAGGCGCGGACAGGCTCAGGTTCACATCTAGGTGGAAGAGGAAGAGCCTTCAGGTCAGGGACGATGCGCACTGGATGTGCGAGGTGTGCCGAGACAAGGGGAAGGCAACGACCGAATGGTTGGAGGTTCACCACATAGAGAAGCTGCGCGATGATCCAGACGGGCTGATCGAGGACGGCAACCTAGTGTGCCTATGCAGGATTCATCACAGGATGGCGGACGATGGCGAGCTGTCTAAGGACTACCTGCGAGGGCTTGCGTCCAAGAGGATTGAGGGCTGCTAACGTGGGCTATCAGCCTAGGTGTTGATAACCCCGCCCTACCCTGCGGG
>ERZ1034928.230-NODE-230-length-33706-cov-47.326172_pt1 | contig 33706 bp, 31 predicted proteins | sample MGYA00520627_ERZ1034928 | MGnify/ENA primary metagenome ERZ1034928 (study PRJEB33766, sample SAMN09781755) | gut metagenome | biome: gut microbiome | host: Homo sapiens | place: Madagascar | study: EMG produced TPA metagenomics assembly of the PRJNA485056 data...
ATTGGCCTTGCCGTTGCTTGCGTATTCCATAGAGTTTCCCTCCAAAAAATGTAGTAAGCTGGCCAGCTCCTACGTTCAGTATGATGGAAAAGTCCGTCACGAAACAGCCAACGTCCGGGCCAGAAAAAGGCCAAAAAAGGCACAAAAAAGAGGCAGACACAGCGCATGCCGTGTCTGCCTGTTTACATGTGCGCGGAAAGTGCGTCCGTGCACCGCTTGATGATGTTTTTTGTACCGTTGAGGGAAAGCCCCGCGCGCTCTGCGATCTTCTCCTGCGTCCATCCGTCGCAGAGGTATCGCCGCATGATGTCGCGGTACGAATCCTTTAGAATCCATTCAGAGATCAAACGCTCCCACTCGCTGCGCGGCAAGTCTGGCCAGCCGCGCCGCATCGTTTAGCCTCCTTTGTGATTCAGGATCGGGACATTGCCTTTGTTCGACACTTCGAGATCCAGCGCCTTTGCGATGTCGCGAATTTTAATATAATTCGTCCCATCCTTCAAAATGCGTTCGACCTCGATCTCCTTGCCGTCTATGATCATCTTGCACTTGCTTACCATTTCAATCCTCTCCTTTACCATCTCACGGAATTTCTTGATACCCTCCGGATCGTCCACCCAGTACTTCGGGCAGAGCTTCCCGGTCACGTCGTAGTGCCGGATGATATGATCGACCGGGATGTTATACTTCTCGCAGAGCATTGCGGCGAGGTCTGCGGCATTGTCAATAGTCTTTGCCGTTGCCATGACCTTCCCGTCGCGCTTCGCGTCGCACATCTCAATGCCAATAGAGTTGTAGTTCCGGCAGAATGGGTGTGTGTAGTGATACGCGCCGCAGTGGAAGGCTACATAGTCCTCCGGCACGGAGATCGTGATGGAATCATCATCCACGAAAAAGTGGGCGCTTGCCACAGGATTGAGCGGCTTCTGGAAGTACTTGCCGTTGCTGGTGTCGGAATCCCCGTCGTTGGCCGTGTAGTGCATAACCAGCCACTCAATGGGCCCGCCGCGTTTCGTGCCGTAGTTGGCCCGATGGGCCAGCATCGTTTTAATTGGTACCATTACTTTTCACTCCTATCCGTGCATAATCTCTTCGAGGTCGATGCCTTCCAACTCGGCTCGCTTGTTAAGGATGTTGAAGTACAGATCCATTGCGTCGTACTGCTTTTCGAGCAAGTCCAGCGGGCATGGCGGATTGAAGTCAAGAGTGCCTGCGCGATACCGTGCAATCGTTCGCCAGAGCTTTTCTCTTCGTTCATACAGCTGCGCATACTCCGCCAAAAACCTCTGCTTATAGTCTCTGCTTGTCATCATATCTGCCGTTTCCGCGATTTTAAGCATTGTCAGCACCGTCCTTTCCATTTTTGCCTCCGTAAAGCTCATGGTGGAGCGACAACACCGCCGATTCGATCATCTTGTCCACGGTATCAGAATCAAACTTGATGCCTCTCTCGGCGAGGTATTGCAGTACATACGCCTTTTTCTCGGCGCCCTCGTTGGCATTGTAAAGCTGCTCCGCCGCCCTGACCGCGATCTCCACATACGCCTGCCACTTTTTGAGCTTGTCCGCGCCGACTCGCTCCTTGATCCACGGGATCAAAAATGCCGATACCAGCGCCGAGATCAGCGCAATCACCGCCGAAATGATGTTTGTGTAGTCCATAGTTTGCTCCTTTCAGTCCTTTAGCACGATCTCCAAAAAACGTGCCTTTTCCTCTGCCGTATATGTTTCCGGCAGGCTCTTAATGTACTTGATCGCGTATTTACTGCGGTTCTCGTTCTTGGCCTTCCACAGGTAAAACATCCCAATCGCCGTCGCAAATCCGATGACTGCCAGCGTGACCTCCACACTCAGCACGCCGAGCACATTCAGGATAATGCAAACGACGCTTGCCGACGCGCTGCCAATCAGAAGCTTCTTCGACGTCTCCATCGCAACACCTCCATTCGATACCTCCAGCATACCAGCAAATTACACGCGCTTCACCCCGTAAACAGAGAAAATCCGGCGGTTTCCCGCCGGATTCTTTCTTATCGGAATGGATTGTTCTTCTCTGCCCATGCCTTGTTTGTCGCGGCCCATAGATCCGCGCGTTCCGCGTTTGTCAGATCCATCTTCCGCAGAAGCGCTTCAGCCTCCGCCTGAGAAATCGATCCATTCCCGTCTGCGTCTGCGTTGGCCTTGAAGTATGCCACATTGTATGTGCTTGCGCCGGAATACTTATCTCCCCAAGCTGTGGTAGTCTTTGCGCCCATCCGTTTGAGCGCCCGCACCTTCGCCTGTTCCTTCGCAGCGTCCTTGACGGATTTCAATACGGAATATCGCTGCGCGTCTCCCTTCACGCCGTCCAGCGCCTGAGACACACTTTCCCAATAGATTCCGAGATAGTCCGTCTGGAACTCCACATAATCCACCGCGCTCAGCGTGTATTCCTTACCATCCGCGTCTTTGATGCTGGTATTCATCACGCCCGGAAGAATGTCCACATCGCCGTGCGCCTCGCAGATCGCATAGACTTCCTTCTCCGCATCGGTCTGGCTCTTGTTGTCCGTCGCTTTCTGATACTCACGGATCATATCAAGCACCAACTGCCGTGTCCCGCGCGCCGCCGTGGACTTCGTATCGCTCTTCGAGAGTTTGTTGTAGTTCCCATAGAAGGTGGTCATGTTGCTGTCCGTCTTGGCTGTGATCTTCTTGGAAATGTTGTCCGGGTCGGATTTCGAAGTCTGCGACGTTTTCTCCGCCTTGTCGTAAAGCCAGTTTACAAGATCCTGCGAATACTGGTTGTCCTTGACGTAGGTGTTCTTCACGCCAAGCGTCAAATCCCGATTTTCTTCTCCAACCGGGAACAGGGCTTTCTGATACTTCCACCATCCGCCGAGCACGTTATTGAAGAAATAATCCGTCATCTGCGGGGAGACATTGAACGCCTGCCCGGCCCAGTAAGCCAGTTTTGACGTCCGGTCATTATACCGGTCTTTCGGTTCAAGATACTGCATACCGGCGGATTCAATCGGCCTTCCGAGGAAATCGCGGTTCGCAACCATCGACGTTCCGATGCCGACGATCCCAAGTCCGCCGAGTGCCCCTTTCCAATCTCCCTGCGCAAGATCGGCTGCCACATTCGGCAGATAGTTGGCCGCTGCATAGCTCCAGAATCCATCAAAGGCGTGCTTGTTTCCACCGACGCCAAGCTCCAATCCGGATTCCATCGCAGAGGTGAGAACCGCAAGGTCGCGCGGCTTCGGGATGGCAAAGTATTTCCCATCGCCCATCGGGATACAAAAATAACTGTTCTTCGTGTATGTGGAAAGTTGTTGATAGTCCTTCTTGCTTTCCTCGTCACGGTTGTTGATGAGGTAGAACAGCGTCGCGATCCCAGCTGAAGCGGCAAAATAGGCGATCATGCGGTTGCGAACGACGTGCTTTCTCTGCTCCGGTGGTGCATCCTGCCCGGTCAGGAACCGGACGTGCTTGTCGATGCCCTGCACGCCGGCATTGAAGAACGGGACGAACTTGTTGACCTGTCTGGACGTTGCGCCGCCGCGCCGGAAATTCGTTGTCACATCCATCGCTTCATAAAATGCCGTCTGCGGATCAATGCCGCGTTCCCGGAGGCACTTATAGGTAGCGAAGCGCGGCCCCTGTTCAATCATATCTCCAAGATATGAGATCCAATCCAGCGGATTGAGCGTGAACTTTCCGGCCAGCTCCTTGCGTGCTTTCTTCGCAACGTCGCGGTCGGTGCTGTAATAGCTCGCCTTGCCGCCGCCCATTGCGAGGTATTCCAGATAAAGCGGGTTCGCGCTGTCGCCTTTGAGCTTGTTGACATACGAAGCGCCGATCTCTTTGAGCAGCTTGAAGCGGTTCGGTTCTTTCGCATAGACCATCAGCGTCCCGAGATCTCGCGGAAGGTTGGAGAAGATCGACCAGATGATATTGTCTCCCGTGATGTTGGAGGTCATGAAGTGCGACATTTTTCCAATCGCATCGACAAGCCCATTCACCTTTGACGGGGACATTTCCGTGATCGATTGGAGCAGCAGGGGGTCGTTGACCTTCCAGAACTCCGGCTTGCCGTTTTTCAGGACGGTAACAACGTCTCCGAACGCTTTCCCGCGCCGGAATTGCATCATGTAATCATCAATGTCGGCTACAATTTCCCCAAAATCGTTGGCATTTGCCCATCCCTTCTCCGTGATCCGATTCATCAGGTCACTCTTCACGCCCGTGAGATCAACGCGCGTCCCGCGCATCGGCGTGGGGATTTTTTCAAGGAATACCGCATCCGCGCCCACGCGCTGCGCCTCGTCTGTGATCCTGCGCATCACGTTGTTGCGGACGCCCGCATTGACGACCTTGACGATGTTGGAGATAATGTTGTCCACAGGATGAACAAGATCTCTGCCGCTGCCTCTGGCGCGTTTGATCGGGTTCTGCTGGTTGGCAAATCCGCGCTTGGCGCCGCCCTGTCCCTGCGGCATGGCGCGATTGAACGGAACGTAATGCTTCCACCGCTTGCTCCATTCCTCGCCGGTTTCTTCCGAGATCAGTCCAGTTCCAACGAGCCACGTTTCCTTGAGCTGGTCTTGGAACACATAAAGCCGCTCCGCCGCATCGTGGAACGCCGGATATTGCTGCTCCAGCTCTGCCGCGCGCCGGTTCATGAATGCCGTGGAGTTCTTGCGGTCATCTGCAAATACGCGCATTCCTTCCGTCAGCCGCTCCGGCCCATGCCGTACCACAAGATACTCTCCAAACGCCCGGTATTCGGCCTTGTTTTTCAGGTTGATCCCTTGCAGTGCCGCTTTCAGTCCCGGCCCCACATATTGCCCATTCGCATCTGTCAGATTCCCCGTGATGATCTGCCCGGCCATTGCGTCAGAATAGGCTGCATTCGTCGCCAGCCGATAAGTATTCGTTCCGGTCGCTTCGTCGAGCAGCTTGATCCCGTGCAGGCTGTCTACCCACGCCTGATAAAGCACACTCGCTTCCGCTCTGAGCTTGTCGCCGGTCGTGTCGCCCGTCGGAACACGCTCTTCTCTCAACCGGATCGCGCTCTGCGCCGTGTCCGCGTCGAGCGAATAATAGGCATTGACTTCATCTGCGAGGTTTTCCACAAGCGCCCTGTCTCGCTGAGAAAGGCTGTTCAGAAAATGCTTTGTGAATTCCGGATAATCAATCGCCGCCGTTTCGGAGTTTTGCAGATACTTCCGGAGGAATTCCGCGAGTCCTTCGCTGATCCATTCGCTCTGCTTATATTCGTCCTTCAGATCCCCGAGGCCGTTTTTCAGCTCGCTGCGCATTGCGTCGGTCAGTTTCCCGGTAAATCCGTATTCGCGGTTCAGCGCGTGTCCCAGCTCATGAGAGATGGTCGGCAGATCGTTTGTGATCTTCGTGCGGATGCCGTTGTCCAGCTTGGAATACTGCCCGCGTACTCTACCCCGCGCGTGCCCGGTCGTAATGTTGATCCCGAAATCATGCTCGATTCCGGCGATGATCTCACTCAGAGGCTTCGGGGGCTGCTTCTCGTCTCCGACGCGCGTCGCCGTCCACTCCGCGCTGTGATCTGCTGCGGCGTCTCCGGCCGAACGTTCCACCAGCTTTTCCACCCCATCGTCCGCAACGAATGCGCCCTGTTCATCCTTCGGATTCAGGATCGACATGATCTCGTCTTCTCTGGCGCGGAGATTGTCAAGCTCCTTCTGCTGTTCAAAAGGAGACTTTGCGATCTGCTCATACTTCGTAAGATCATTCTTTTGGTCGGACAAGATGCGCTCCGTCTGCTCCAATCGCCCTTCAAACGTTTTCAGCATATTTTCCATCGAACGTACCGTGCCGTCAGCGCTGTCCTGGTTGACGGCGAACGAATATGTGCCGGAGCCTTGCAGATACGCGCCGCCGCGGTTGTCCGCATACACGTCGAATCCGGCAAATTCGCCGATTTTCGCGCTGCTTGCCTCCGCCGTCATATCGATTCTCGAGGAAACCGCCTGATTGATCGCCTCGCCCGCATCTGTGCGCTTCTTGTAATTCCGTCCAAGAATGGTTGCGCGGAACTTATCGCCGCCGGAATCCTGCCTTGCAGAAATGTCGGCTTTCAAATTGTCGCAGATCGTTTCAAACCGCCCGATGGTCTGCGGCAGTTCCATCGCCTTCCGCTTAGCCGCCTGCACTTCCTTGATGTGCGAAGATGCAAGAGCTTCCAGTCGGTTGATTTTCTGCGAGATCTCATTCTGTTCCAGAATCAGTGGGTTGTCCGATGCAATCGCCGCGATTTCCGCCGCGCTGGCGGAGAAGTCACCGTCGCCGTCTGCGGTTCTTCCGTTGTAATCGCCCGCAATGATCTGATGGATGAATGCGCCCTTGCGTTTCAGGTTGTCCCATTGACGGCTGTCAAAAGTTTTCTTCGTGATGTAGGTGTAGATCGACACTTCCGGGTTTGTGTTTCCCTGACGGATAATTCTTCCCCGATTCTGTTCAATGTCGCCGGGGCGGTCTGGCGCATTCAGCTCATGCATGGCTACGGCCCGTTTCTGAATGTTCAGGCCGGTTCCCATCGCCTGCGTCGAGCCGATGAGGACGCGGATCGTTCCGTCGTTGACCATCTCCTGCATTTTTGATTTCGCGTTGTCCGTCTTGTAGCTCTGTGCATACGCGATCTCATTCTCCGGAATTCCGCCCTTGACCAGCAGATCTTTGATGTCACGATAAAGGAAAATGCCGTTCTTTTCGTCCTGCCCGCCGGGGACGCCACGATCACAGAAAATAAGCTGCGTTCCTCGGTTCCCTTCGCTGGCCCGGTATTCCTTGAGTACATTGTCCACGCATTTCAGAATCTTGCCGCCCTCTTCATAGCCGAGCTTCGGGTCGATCATGCGCTGCGTGTAGCTCATTTTTTTCCCGTCGCCGTAGACCTTCAGGATGTTGTCTTCCTTCACGTCCACACGGCCTGTGCGGATATTGTCAGCTCGCTTGCCGATCTCGCTGAGATATTCCGTCTGTGCCTCGGAAGGGTCGCACTCCACCACAATGGGGCCCCCGGTTCTGACTTTCGGCAGCTTCAGGCCAGGCGCCTGCGTCACAACATCGGCAAAGCTGCGGAAAAGCTGCTGCAATTCGCCGAGGTTCCGATACCGACTCATGGACTGCTTCGTCTCATAACCGTCTCCGCCGGCCTTCATCTTGTTGATGTCGACCACTTCGCCAAACTCGCTGGCCCATGCGTCAAAGCTGTTGATGCCCTTCTGCTTCAGAAGATCGCCCTGCAAATAGCTCTGCATGGCATACATTTCAACCACAGAGTTCATAACCGGCGTTGCCGTCCCAAATACGACACCACGTCCGCCGTTCAACCCTTGCAGATAGCGTACCTTCATATAAAGGTCGCTCGCGCGCTTGCTGCCCTTCTTATTTCCAAGATCCGCCACGTCAGACATCTGCGTCGTATAGAACAGGTTTTTGAAGTTGTGCGCCTCGTCTACGAACAGGCTGTCCACGCCGAGACTTTCAAAATCAATGTTGTCCTCGTCCCGTGCCACATCACTGAGACCTTTGATCTTCGCTTCCAGCTCTGCACGCTTTTTCGCCAGCTGCTTCACCGTGAAGTTTTTTCCGGTCTGCTGTTTCTTGGCCTCCTCCTGCGCTGCAATGATCTGGTCGACCTGTTCCTGATAGTACCTTGTCTGTGCTTCCTGCGAAAGTGGGATCTTCTCGAAGTGCTCGTAGGTGATGATGACCGCATCATAATCACCGGTCGCGACTTTATTTGCGAAGGTTTTCCGGTTGGCCGGGGTGAAGTCATTTTCTGCCGGAACCAGCAGCTTCGCTGCCGGGTAGTAGCTTCTAAACTCCTTCTCCCACTGTCCAAGCAAATTCTTCGGGACAATGATCATCGGCTTTTTTACCGCGCCGATCTGCCGCAGCTTCATTGCCGCCGATGCCATTTCAAGCGTTTTGCCCGCGCCGGTTCCATGCGCAAGGAGTGTATTTCCGCCGGACATGATGATCCGCTGCACTGCATTTGCCTGATGCTCCCGCAGCGTAAAGCCTGCGGACAGGCCGTCGATCTTCAGCTCCGAGCCGTCATAATTCGGGATCGCCATACAGTTGAAAAGATCATTGTAAAGCGGCCCATATTCTTTGATCCGGCTCTCGTCGCTCCACATCCATTCCTGGAATTTTGAAAGGATCTTGTTCTTCTTCTCCTTGATGGCAATCGTCGCCTTTGGATTCAATACGGCTTTCTCGTCATTGCCGTGCGGATAGTAGACCTTGAGATCCTTGCTGTTAAGCGCCGCTTCAAAAATCTGCACAAAGGTCTTTCCCTCTGCGCCGTATTCTGTGGAATCCGCCGAGTTTCCGTGAAGGTATCTCCCGCTTGCTCCATAGTCCACCTTGTATGTCCCCGTGATCGGACTGTATGTCACATCAATTGCGCTTCTCCCGCCGCTATTCCTGCTGCCGAGGATTTCAGCGGCAAAATCAGCATATACACGCGGTGGAATCCACGTCGCGCCCGGCCGGACGGAAATATCCTGTGCAGGAATATCCGCCGGGACGACCTTCTCCAGCGCCTTTACGTTTACCTCATACGCCGGGTCGATGTTCGCCAGACCGCGCGCCTCTTTCAGCTTTGCCCGAACGTTGCCGGAAAGATACATCTGCGCCGGCTGCCAGCTCTCGTCCGCCTGCTTATAGGCCAGGCCCTGCGCCGCAAGCTGCCGCTCCACGGCCTTCTCGTCCGTTCCCATAAGCCGTGCAATCATCGGAATATCCACGCCGCCCGTCTCGTTGATCGACGCCGCAATGCCGTCCGCAGCCGTGTCAACGTGGCTCACGATCTCATGTGGTGTGATGGTGTTCTTTGTAAAGATCGCGGCCTTTTCCGCCGTCTTTGCTTTTGCATCATAGTTTTCCAGCGCAAGGATGAATGGCGCGTCCGCATCCTGCTGGATGATTTTTTTGTTTGCCGGATTGTTCATCGGGCCGTTTTTCTGTACGAAATTATCGTACACTTCGTTCAGTTTTGCCCGCGCTGTCTCGATCTGCTCCGCCGGGGTGTTGTCAAATTGAAGGGTCAGAAGCTCCCGCCCGGTATCCCGAAGAGAGATCGCGCCCTGAAGCACTTCCGCCTGTTTTGCGCTCAGATCCAGCTGCACCAGCTCGCCGTCCTGATTCTGATACAGCTTTCCTCCATCAGAAACAAAGCTTCCGTTCTTCGCCTTGCTCTTTGCCGAGCGGATTTCTTTGCGGACTTCCGCCTGAATTTCGGCCTGCGTCGGCTTCGCCGTGTAGTCCATACGTCCGGTGATCTGCGAGAACGCTTTTTCGATCTGCTTTCCGAGGTTCCCCGGCTTCGCTTTCACGGTCAGGCCGTTCGCGCGATACATCGTCCCGGACTTCTCTACCGTGCCGAGCACCATTTCCGGATGGTTCCGGAAATATCCGTTCGTCTGCTCCCAAATGCCCTTATCCTGATAATAGTAGTCCACATCGCGGAATGTCTCTCCGGCGTATGCTGTTCCGGCCGGGCGTTTCTTAAACACCAGAATATCCGTCACAACGTCCGTTCCGGCATTGGCCTTGAACGCAGTGTCCGGCAGACGGATCGCACCGAGCAGGTCGGCCCGCTGCATCATGTACTCGCGCACGGAGCTGTCTCTTGCGTCCATCGTATAGCGCGACGTGATAAAGCACAGCACGCCGCCCGGCCGCACCTTATCAATGGACTTTGCGAAGAAATAGTTGTGAATGGAGCTTGTCACGGCCTTTGGATAGGCTTTGTCGAAGATCGCATAGTTCCCGAACGGCACATTGCCAATGGCGAGATCCATGTAGTTGTCCGGGATCACCGCCGTTTCAAATCCCTGAACCATGACCTTCGCGTTCGGATAAAGCGCCTTTGCAATGTTGCCGGTCACTTCATCCAGTTCCACCATCGTCAGGCTTTTCACATTCGGCAAAAGGGAAGCGGGCATGGCCCCGGCAAAATTGCCGACGCCGCACGATGGCTCCAGCACACGGCCACCCGTAAAACCAAGCGATTCAAGCCCGTGGTACATCGCGCGGATCACTTCCACGGACGTGAAATGCGCGTTCGTCGTGGACTGCATCGCGGCCTTCCACTCCGATTCGCTGAGCAATCCCTTCAGTTGCCGGTACTCCTTTGCCCAGTCTTCCTTGTGGCTGTCAAGGGCGTTCGGAATTCCGCCCCATCCAACATACCGCGCAAGCACCGCCTGTTCCTCCGGCGTCGCCATACGGTTTTCGCTCATCACCGCACGAAGCGTCTGAATGGCTGCAACATTGGATTTATAGCGGGCCTTTTCGCCGTTTGGCAGCTTCAAGCCCTCTTCCGGAATGACATAGTTCGTGCCCTTCGGAGATACGGAATCTGCCGTCTTCTCCGTGATTTCCCGCTGAACCGTCGCCGAAAGGTCTGCGCTTGGCTTCTTTGCCGTTTCCGGCGTCAGTACGCCATCATTTCCTTCGCCAGCGCGATATTCTCCGGGTTCTTCCGATACTGTTCGAATGGAATCTGCGTCTCCGCTTCGGCCTGTGACATTGTCCACTGATACCGGAGTTCCTCTTCGAGACGTTTCTTGTACTCCTCGCTGTCCTCGTCCACTTCCGGTTGCAGGCTGTAAATGTCCTCCTTCACGGACTCCCACGCCTGATCCTGTGCCAGCCCCTGTTTCATCAGGTCTTCCTGCATCTCGGCCAACCGTTCCCCCTTCTGCTGCAACAGCGGGAGCAGCTCGCCTTCCTCCTTCAGGCTTTTGCACATCTTCGGCAGGAACTCCGCCCAGTAGTCCGCCGTCACCTGTCCCGGATACGGAAGACTCTGGTACTCCCTGTCTGTCAGAAACGCTCTGTACTTCATTGCTCGTTCCTCCTGTCAAAAGTTTGTTATTTCCAGCTACCGCAAGAATGTCTTCAACAGCTTCCTGCCGCGAAGTATATGCAGGGCTTGTGTATGTCAGCTTCCGTGCGTTTTCCACGGGAACCGCGCCGGCCGTCTCCGTCCGTCCCGTGATCGTCCCGATCCACTGTCCGTCACCGCGATCCTGAATCCGGAAGCGGTAATTGTCCGTGTTGGCCGTGTTCACGCTTTCAAGCAGGGAAGAGACATATTCCACGCTGTTTTTGTCCTCAGTATACGCTGTTTCTCCCGTTTCTGCAACTGTGCGCTTTTCTACATCTTCCATAACCCCGTTGATAAACGGATCATTTTTTCGCAGCTCCGGATTTACCGTTTCTCCGTTCTCAATGCCACGCTCTGCAAGTTCTGCGCGTACCGCTTTCGGGTCGATGTTCAGCCATTCTTCCCGCGGCTCCATATCGTTCTTCCCGGCCACTTCCGCCGCGTACTTCTGCCACGGCGCTAGCGTTTTCGTTTCGGGAAGGTCATTCCCGGCCCGTGCCGCATTGTAGACCTTCACAAACTCCCCGGCGTATTCTGCCGTGTCCATCTTCCCATCGTAGGCATTGAAGATCGCTTTCTGTCCGCTCGCGCCGAGCGTCTTGGCGATTGGCTCCATTGATGCGGCTTCCGTTGTGCGCGTTTTCGCGGGTGCTGCGGCCTTCTTTGCCGTCTTCGGCGGTTCCTGCTTTGGCGTGGATGCTTCTCTGCCCGTGGGTTCGAGTGTTTCGGCCTGCGCTGCGTCCTGCTCGGGCATCTGCGCGGTGTTCTGCTTCGGGGCGACCGTTTCAGTGGGCGCGGCGTTCTGCCCGACTGACGGCGCAGACGCGGCCTCCTGCTGCATTTCCGTCGCCGCTCTCACAAGTGCATCCGCTGTTTTTGCGTCCAGTCCCCGTGCCTGAAGATTCTGACTTATAGACTGTGCCGCGCCCGCCGCTGCGTCTCCGCCCGTCATAGGCTGCGGCCTGTCCGCCTGAATCACGCCCTGCGTGATCGCGGTCTGAAGGCCGTTTGTGACTTCCTGCGTCAGGTTCGGGTCGACCGGCGGCTGTACCGTCGCACTTGGGATCTGTCCGGTCGTGCCGCCCGGAAGCGCGGTCTTGGGCTGCATGGCGTCGGCTGCTGCCTGATAGCCATTCAGATAGTTGTTTGCCCAATCCTCAATCGCATCCAGCGCAGAGTTGAGGTTGTTGACGGCCTTCTGCTGGCCCGCGATGTAATATTCGCCCGTCGCCGCGCGGAGGTTCTGCGTCTGCTGTAGAATGAGCTGCACGCGCTGGGCCTTTGCCTCCGGCGTCATGTTCTCCGTCCCCGCCGCCATCGCCTGATAGCTGGCCTCGATCTGGTTATAGGCTTGCTGCATCCGCGCTTTCTGCGCGTTCGTCGTCTCATAGGTCGAAATCGCGCTGCTGAGTGCGCTGAACAGGAAGGACGTCACAAGCCCTTCGGCGATCTCCTGCCCGGTCGGCTTTTTGTCCGCCGCCGCATATCCGATTGCCTGGTTGACCGTCGCATTGCTCATGCCGCTGGCCGTCTGCCGCACGAACTCGAAGAACGGTGTCATAAGGCCGTTCTTGCGCAGAACGTTTGCCAGTCCAGATCCGACAAGCTCGCCCGCGATGTTGCCCGCGGCGCCCTGTGCGCCGCTCACGGCGATGCTCTTCAAATAATCGCCGCCGCTGATATCTCCGCTTGCCGCCGCGCCGGAGTTTTGGATTGCGTTTACCCCCGCAAAGGTCAGAGAGCCGCGCGCCACGTTGAACCAGAAGCTGCCGGTCTTCAATCCTGTTGCGGCCAGCCCCGCGCCCGCCGCTTTCCCGACGCCGCTCATCAGCGCCAGAGAACCGGCAATCCGCGCACCGCTCGCCAGATACGGGTGTTCCGACTGCGCATAGGCATAGTTCTGCTTCTGCTCCGCCCATCTCTCATACGCCTCGTCCGCCATTTCCGTGGAGGTATGAAGCAGCACGTCTCCAAGCGCCTCAAACCCCAGCCCCTGCATCAGGCCGCTTGTGACAGCTTCCTGTCCGGAGTAAAGCCGCGTATAGAGCGCGTTGTAGATCTGCTCCCACTGCCGGGCCGATTCCTTGTCGTTTTTGCGCACAGCTTCCTGATACGGTGCAAATGCCAAGACGTTTTTCTCTGCACTCAGAAGCCCCGTCCCGCCGCGCTGCGTTCCAATGGCTTCCTTCGCTTCCTGCTCCTGCTCCTTCGTCCACTTCCCATAGACGCTCGCCAGCGCCGCCAGACGCTGCTTGTAATTCCCGACGTTCTCCGCTGTGTACGCTTCCGGGCGCTCCGATCTCTGGTATGTCTGATAGACCTTGTACTGGTTCGCGTCCATCTGATACTTCCGGTCTACCTCGGCCTTCCGCTCCTTCAGCTTGGAGATGGCGTCCTCTGCGTCATTCTCTTCCTGCCGGAACGAGCGGATCGGGGAGAGTGCGCGCCCGATCTTCTCCCACAGGCTGGTGTTCTTGCGCCGTTCCTCTTCCTGCTGCGTCAGCGCGTCGATCTGCTTCTGGAGGTCTTCGGACTGCCTGCCCAGGATCTGCTGCCGCCGCATTTCCTCTGTTTCGTTCTCCAGCTTCGGCAGGGAGGCACGCTCCTTCGCCGTCTCCTCTTGCGCCGCCATGTCCGGGTCAATGTTTCGTGGGTTCTCCAGAAAATGTTTCTCGCTTTCCGTCAGCCGCTTTCCGCTCATCTGCTGCCGGGCGAGTTCCTGCCGATACTTTGCATCTTCATAGTTCTGATGCGCCGCGTTCTTGGCCGCTCCGGACGAACTGTAACGGCGGTAATTGTCAAAAGCCTGTGCCGCTGCGTTGACCTGTTCCTGATAGTGCCGGTTCGTGTCACGGCGCTGCGCATTCACCTGCGCGGAGTACCTTTCAGCCGCGAATTGGTCATAGTTCCGATCTTCCGCGTTATATTTCCGCACCTGAAGGGTCTGCGGGAAGCTGCTGGACTGCTCATATTCGCGCAGCGCGTCAGCCCCGCTCCGCTTCCACTTTCCTCCGGCCTCAGACGTGCTTCTTTCATTCAGCGGTGTTACGCCGATGCTTCCGACATAGTTGCTGGACTGTTCATATTCCCGCAGAGCATCCGCGCCGCTCCGTTTCCACTTTGCCATAGTGCCTCCTTATTCCAACGGAATCCCAAATCCTGCATCGTTCAGGATGCCCGCCAATTCGTTATACTGCTTTTTGCCCTTCGAATTGCCAAGATTGAGCTGATGGACAATGCCCTGAAACAGTTCATACGCCTTGTCTTTCCGGCCCAATGCGATCCACTCATACATGCCGCGCTTCAGCTGGTCATAGGTCTTCGACTGGATGCCTCCCGCGCCGCCTCTGTTGTATGTGTTGTCAATATAACCCTTGCCGGTTTGCCGCGTTGTTTCTTCTTCGCTGCCGCCGCTTCCGCCTCCGCGTCCACCTCGAACGCCGGAGCCGCCGGAAGACTGATTCGCGTAGTACGCCTCATAGGTTTTCAGCTCTGCGGGTGTCAGGCCGGAACGGGCTATCAAAGAAGAATCGAGATCGGCCAGCTTTCCGCCGGCCTTTAAGAAGTTCTGCACCCGGTCCAGCGCGTCGCCCTGCGCCGCCGTCTCCATCGAATACTGCGTGCTCTGCTGGTTGGCCGCGAGGCCGAGGTTGTTCGCAAGCTGGTTGTAGCGGTCAGAATACACGCCGTAATCAAAGTTCCGGTCTGTGTTGTACTGGCCGAGCGCGTCAATGTACTTCGCATAGTCCAGCTGTTCCTGCCCCTGAAGCGCGCTGATCTTGCTCTGCTGCAAGCTCGCGTCGTCCAGATACTTCTGATAGGCCAGCTGTTCCAGCTCCGGGATCTTGTCGGCAATCTGAGAAGCGTAGTAATTCTGTGCCTGTGCCGCCGCACTCGCCGCATAGCTCGACGGAATCCCGCCGGACGCCGCCGCAGCCTCCGCAAGCGCGTCCTGTGTGGCCCTCTGGCCCTCTCGCTGGTATTGCTTCCGGTAATTCGCGTATAGCGGGTCGTTTTTGTAATCGTAGCTGAATTTTCCCCGGTTCACATACTGCTGCAAAAGGTCATTGATCTGCTGGTCATACCGGTTGGAATACGTCGGCTTTTCCCGCGTATCCTGAAACGGGCCGTATCCGTTAACCTGATCCCACAGCGCATTGATTGTGTCATTCCACTGGTTGGTCTGCTGCGTGTAGCTGATCTTGTTATACTGGCTGCCGTTCCCGCCGCCGGAATAGCCGTACTTGCTGCGGATTCCTTCCACGAAATCATGCGCGCTTTTCATGTCGGTCTGTCCGGTGCGATAGGCTTCTCTGGCCTGTGCCGCCGCGCGCAGCTCGTCGTCTGTAAAATGCTGCTGGTCAAAGGTGCTCCCGCCGTATTGACTGCGGTCGATCAGCGCCTGTTCGTCATATTGTTTCAGTCTTGCCATAGTTCGCCTCCTTATAATTCGCTGCCGATGTAGCTCTCTCGCACCAGCGAATAAAGCCGCCATACGCCGGTTCCTTCAAGCTTGATTTTGAAATGGTCGCATCTGCGGGGCAGGGTAGAGAGGTAATAGCTCCGCTTCGCAGCCGCCGTCAGCTTCTTCACCAAGACCCACGTCCCATTGCTGTCAAACTGCTGGGAAAGGCTCAGTTCCGCCCCGGCCTCCAGCTCTACGCGGATCTGCACCTTCCCGTGTCCCTTTTTATTCGGACTGCTCTCAATGAAATCCCCAAACTCCACCATAGCAGAAACGGAATCCTCTTTCACCCCCGTCGCGGAGATCGGATTTCCGCATACCCAGAGCTTCCCGCCCGCCGCCATGTAAAGCTCGCCGCCGCTCCATTCAAAGCCTTGCGCCTCGGTGCCGTCCTCGGCGTTCCACATGCTCTTTTCCGTGTCATACACGAAGATACGCCAGCCGTCAGGCCCTTTCATGCTGACATAGTATTTCCGCCCGTCAGAGCCGCCCACGGCGTTCTGATACCGGTCTGTGCCGAACGCGGCGGAAATGTTCTGCGGGATTCCGCCCGAATAGGCCACGATCCCCGCGCGGGACAGATAGAATAGCGTCTCCCCAGCGACCGCGAGACTCCGTCCGCTGCCCTTCGCCACGCCGAGATTCGCGCTCCCCATCACCTGAAAGTTGCTCGGCTTCGAGCCGTAGACCTTGTAGATGGATTCCTCCTTGAAGAAGCAGGGATAGCCGAGATAGCTCACACAGCCTGTGAAATCACCCTCGCTGCCCACGCTCGCCGCGTAGGAATCCGAGGCCAGCCCGTCAAATACGTTCCAGTTCCTCACGTCGCCCAGCTTCGAGGCGTAGATCGTGTTTCCCTTGCAGCCCCACAGCCGGTTTTCGTTCTCACAGAGGAACTCCAAATCCGGCATTTCGCGCTTGAAGCTCAACGTCTCCGTGTCGCCGTTTTCAGCAATGGTGAACGTGTTCTCATAGAACCGCAGCTCATGCCCGTCCACCTCCCGGACGACCAGATAGACGTCCTCGCCGGTGTTGTTCTCCGGATGCTTCACCGCACCCGTGATGGAGATCGCATCCCCGGCCTTGAAGTAATTCTCGAAGTTTACGCTGTCACATACGATGGTGTTCGCGTCGGCGGCCTCGCCGCCATACGTTCCGTTTTTGATGGTGCATGCCTTGTTCAATACGCTCTGCTCAATGTTCCCGTGGCTCCCGTCGAGGCGGTTGTACCACACCTTGTCCGGCAAAATCACCAGATAGGCCCCGAGGTTCGCCATGACCTTCTCCGTGTCTGAAAGACCGGTCAGCTTTGCTGCTCCGTCAAGATAGAGCGTCGTCCCATCCACATAGTAAAGTCCGTCGTGGGCGTACATCCCATGAAACGCTGTCAACGTTCTCCGCAGATACCGGGCCTTTCTCGGGGAGAGGATCGGGAAGAGATCGCTCGTCATGTTCTTCTCGTCCCAGATCGTTCCGTCGCCATAGCCTAAATTGTGGTTATATCCGCCGAACTGCACCGTTGAAAACTTCTTGATGCCGTCCGCATAGCTCATTGCCGGTAGTGTAAAGCTCATGTTCCCACCTTCGTTCCGTAGAATTGATAGGTTCCAGCGCTGAAATTAAACATAATTCCGCACGTCTTTGCCTCGTTTCCGACCCACATCAGGTTGCTGCCGTCATAAATCTTCTGAACAACCGCGGGGTTTGTGTTGCCGAGAACCACAGTATAGTTGTCCGCTCCGTATGCCTGCCCAATCAGGGCCTTTTGCGTGCCATTTACCCAGACTTCAAGACCATTAGACCCAATCGCCATATAGTTGTTTTCATTTGCCCGCATCACGATCCGGTCGCCCGCAAGATAGGTCTGCCCGCCGGGGGTTGTGACGGTCACTCCGTCCACCTTCTGGCTCACCGTAGAAACGACCCCTTCGGCGTTTGCAACGCGCGTCTTCAGTCCGCTGGCCGTCTGGTTCAGGCTTGAAATGCTCCCCTCTGCATTGCTCACTCTGGAAGAAAGGCCGTTCTCGGTCTGCTGAAGGGTAGAAATGTTCCCTTCGGCGCTGGTCACGCGGGAGGAAAGGCCGTTTGCAGTCTGCTGCAAGGACGAGATATTGCCCTCCGCATCCCCGACGCGGCTGCTCAGTCCCTGCGCCGTCTGCTCCAGCTGCGAAATATCGCCCTCGTTGTTGATCACGCGGGAGGCGAGGCCCGCCGCCGTGACCTGAAGCTCTGCGAGATTCCCGTCCGTGTCAGAGAGCTGCTTCAAAATCGGCTGCGAGATCGCATCCTGAATCTCTTTCAGTCCTTCGGTGTTGAAGTTCCCGGCGTCGAGGTTGTTCAGCGTATACCGCAGCTGTTCCAGCAGCATATAAAGGTAATTCCGGATCGTCCTGATCTGCTCTGCGGGGTTTTCCTGCCCCGCAAAGTTCGGAAACTGCGTGTCCGCGCTCAGAATATTCCCCGGCATGTCAGCTCAACCCCAATCTGAATAACGCATAGGCCACAAGCCCGCCCGCCAGAGCCGTCAGAATGGTCTTGACCAGCGCCTCCCATTTGCTTCCCGGCACGGCCTTTAATTCCTTGACGTCCGTCTTGATCTCCTGCACGGTGCTCTCAATGGTATCCTGCTTCGTGGCGAGGACTTCGACCGATGTCGCCAGCGTGTGCAGCGCCCGGTTGTCCTCCTCTAAGTCGTTGATGCGGTGCGTGTTGCTCTTGCTGCGGGCCTCGATTTCGGCGATCTTTGCCTGAATTCCATCATCCATCTCTTTCCTCCTTTATACTTCGGTAAAATACAGCCCCACCAGCTCATGAGGCAGGAACTGAAGCGTCACCTTGCCGCCCGGCTGCTCGCCCGTCCGTTCGCAGCGGTAGAGCTTGCCGTCCTCCGGATCGGTGTAATACAGGCCGTAGGTGTACTCCATGCCCTTCGCGGCGGGGATGGGGTCGTCCTGTGTGCCCGCGTGGGTCTCGTCGATGACGGTAAACAGCGCCGGGACTTTGTCCGGCTCCCAGCCCTCCTGTGTCGTGTGGGCCTGTGTCACGCGATAGAGCCTGTCCGCATAGACCATCCGGTCATCCACTTTGACGGCCATTCCTGCCGCCCAGCGGTCATACAGCTCCATCGCCTTTAAGGCGTCCGCGTCCGTCAGACTGGCGCTCGCTTTTACGATATAGGGTCGTAGTGCTCTGGCCCTTTCTGTATAGGTCATCATTCCGCCTCCCCAAGTAAAATTTTCGCCGCTGTCTCTGCATCCGTCAGCGGGATCGCCGCGCCCATCTCTTCATAGCTGCCATCCGGCTCCGTGCCTTTCAGCAGCTTGCCCGCCAGCCGGAACACCGTATCAGATAGTGCCTGATATTCCTTCCCGTCCTCGTCGATCAGCGTCACAGCCATCTTCGCGCAAAAGCCCTCGGCCTCGGCTTCCTCGCACGGCACATAGCAACCGTTGCTGTGAAGTTTGATGAACACAATGCTGTCCGCATACCCGGCAAATGCACCGTCCTTCTTTACTGCATACATGGTGTCCCTCCAAATTTCTCTTGATAGATTTTCTCCAATCGCTCTGTGCTTGCCGTCCGTAACCGGTGCTTCCAATAGCCGTTTTCCTGTCCCGGCCACAGCTCATCTACAAAGTCCTCGCCGCATCCGTGCTTTGTATACCAGCGGTAGAGCTTTTCCAGTATCTCTTGCCGTCTCTGCCCCTCGTCGGTGTCTGGCCGGAAGTGCTCCCAGCCGTTTTCACTTGTTACACAGCAGATCGGCTTTTCTCCGAGATAGAGAAACCCACCTCGTTCCTGTAAGACTGTGCCGAACGGGATGTTGACTTCGCCGGAAAGACTTTTTCCCTTGAATCGCTTATATGTGATATAGTCCATATTCGTACCTCATACGCAAAAGCCGGGCGCGAAGCCGAGCGAAATGTCCGTGCCATCGTCGGCGTTGACCGTGCCGCCCGTGTACACACTCACGCAACGGTTGGAGCGGCCCGCATGCGGGGAACGGAGCAACCAAGAAGCAGCGATTGTCGTACCGTTGTGCTTATACTTGATTTTGCTATTTCCGGCAGAGTAATAGGCGTACTGCGCCTGCTTGTTTTTCTCGTTCGTGTTTCCGTAAGTAATACTGCCGAAAACCTCGAATTCCGATAGGAGAAAAAAATAATCCGTCGTCGCCGTAACGTAGCTTGCCGTCGATCCGCCGCCGTTTGCCGTGTTGTCCGTGTACTTGGTAACGGACTTGAGGGCGGCACGGAGCGCCGCCGGAATGACTGCGATAATCGTCCCGGAATAGCTTGATAGACTTGTGCCGCAAATCGCTGTACGCATATTCGAGCTTTTCCATCCGCCGGAGTTCGTGCCACCCATGTTCATTCTAAATCCGCCGCCGGCGCTTTTGTAATAGCTGTCGCATAGCGCAATGTCCGTTCCGCCAGACAGCGCAGTCTTTGCAAGTTGGAAATGAATGCGGTTTGTTCCTTCGACGCTGGAATTGTGATTGAATCCGATGATGAACACATACGTCGTGAAGTTAGACAGTGTCAGCGCGCCGACTGTGCCGTTCAGCGTGACCGCCTTTCTGTCGCCGATGCTCCAATAGTTCGCGCCCTGTCCCGCGTCGGAAACGGACTTGATAACGCTCCACTCGTTATTATTGAGCGTAGAGCTCACGAAAGAGAGTGTCAGCGAGTAGGAGGTCGTGGAGGACACGACATTGACTGAGCCGCTCGTCGTCTGCCCGCTCTTTGTGGCCTCGACGGTGTATGTGCCGGTTTCCGTTACGGTAAATACTACCGTTCCTGTGCTGGTTTTCGTCTGTAAGGTCGTTCCGTTCTTCTTCAGCACGACGGACGCGCCGGATTCGACCGTTACCGTGATCGTCGCGCTGAAGAACGTCAGGGACGTTGTATAACGATCCGTGAAAGTGACGCTTTTTGTATCGGACGTTTGCCCATTGCGCGTCGCCTTGACACTCCATGTACCTGCCTCCGGCACAGTAAGTGTACATGTTCCGTTGATGGCTGTGCCGCTCACGACCTTGCTTCCTTTCGTCGCGGTAACAGTTGCACCAGACGTCACAGACACGACGATCTTCAATTCCGTGCCGGTCTGAATGGCCTGAATGGCGGAGATAAAACCGGATGGGAATTGCAGATCGGCGCTGGTGTTGCCCTTTGTCCGGATCGCGTCCGCGACCTGCGTCAGCTTCGAATCCAGCGACGCCGAATCAACGACCTTGTCGTATGCCATCAGTACGCACCTCCGCTCCACGTCGGCAGCGCCGCCAGCACGTCATTGACCATGCTCGTCTGATCCGCCGCCGTCCAGTAATCCACCCCCTTCGCCGGCGTCTTGCCAGCTGGGCCTTGCGGTCCGGTCGCGCCGGGTTCGCCCTGCGGCCCCTGTGCGCCCTTCGGCCCCTGCGGCCCCTCCGGGCCGGTCGCGCCTGCCGCGCCTGTTTCACCTTTCGCGCCCTGTTCGCCCTGCGGCCCCTGTTCGCCCTGTGGGCCTTTGATGTTCACCGAGGCAGGATTGGTCTTCCCGCCGTCATTCGTCCAGCTGAGCGTCCCGTCCGCTGATACGGACGGCGTGAACGTCGTGCCCGTCGCGCCGGGTGCACCAGCTGCGCCGGGGCTGCCGTCTTTGCCCGGTTCTCCCTGTGCACCGGGGTCTCCCTTTTCACCTTTCGCACCAGCGTCACCTTTCACGCCCTGTGGCCCTCGCAGACTGCCGGAGGAGTAGTGCGCGCCGGACGTCAAATTGACGGTCATAATGTCATCGTCAAACGTCACATTCGCCACGCCGACGCCGGTGTCGCCCTTCGCGCCTTGCAGCGGGCCGTTGTTCTTCCAGCTCTTGCTCACGCTGTCGTAGATGTAGATGTCGTAGGGTTCCGCCGTGCCGACGCCGTAGGCCATACCAGCCTCCGGGTTCGCCACCGCAGCGCTCAGTGCCGCAGCGGTCGCGTAGTAGCCGAGCACCTTGAATCCGGAACCGGTGTCACCCTTCGGCCCCTGCGGGCCTCTTGGTCCGGTCTCCCCCTGTGGGCCGGTTTCTCCCTGCGGTCCCTGAATGCCCTGGACGCCCTGCAAGCCCTGCGGCCCTCTCGGCCCCGTCTCGCCCTGTGGGCCTGTTGCGCCTTGTGGGCCGGTCGCGCCCGTCGCGCCAGTCTCGCCCTTTTCTCCTTGCTTGCCCTGAATACCCTGAACGCCCTGCTCGCCCTGCGGGCCTTCCGGGCCGGTCTGTCCGGTGGGGCCTTGCGCCTTGACGCCGGAATCGACCATTTTTCCTTCCCCGGCGCTCCACTGATACCAGTTTCCGTTCTCTCCGATATAGGCCATGTGTTCCGACGCTTCCTGCGATGCGCTGCTTGCGGCCTCCGCAGCCGCCTGCGCCGCCTCTGCCGCGTCTTTGGCCTCCTGTGCCTGTGCAATCGTCGAGGACACCAGCGCCCCTTGCAGCTCTTCCAGCGAGAGAACGTCATGCCATGTGCTCTCGTTCTGATACTTCCACTGGAGCTGCCCGGAAGTCTGGTCGAACCGGATGACGACCGGCTCGCCCGGATCGCCCTTCAGCGACGCAAGCCATTCTTCCTCCGTGCCGGTGTAGCCATGCTTCACGGCGATCCCATACGCCGAGAAGTAGATCCCCAGCTCTTCCGGCTTTCCTCTGCGGTGCGTCCGGTTGTACCATGCCGCCCATTCCGTGATATGGGCGTTCGCGAGGTTCATCGAGTTTGTATACCGGTCATATTCTCCGTTGACGAAATCGATCATCGCCATCAGATAGACGTAATAGAGCTTGTCGTGCGGAGCCGTGACGATCATCTCGCTCGTCAGATCATCCGCGCCGTAGCGCACCGTGTCCTCCGGGGCGATCATCAATACTTCGGTCTGCACCTTGCCCTCCACTTCGTTGAGGAATTGCAGCAGCATCGAATCCGGATAGTGTGTCTCGTCCACCTGTTTCAGGTTCCGCGCCATCGTAATTGCGCTCTGTACGGTCAATTTCTTCCCTCCTTTGCAGAAAAACGGCGCAGAGAGCCTAAATACTCCCTACGCCGTGTCGTAGTGCCATTCGTGGTGGTTTCGCGGACGATATTAATGAAGTGCGCCGGATTTCTCGGCATACTGCCGCGCCTGACTTGCCATCAGTTCCGCCGTCCGTTCGTCCTGCCGCATCGAGCGGATCAGGATGTTATAGACGCCGCGCGGGATCATCACCTGTTTGCCGCGCTGGATCTGATAACCCTTGCCGTTCCAGCCGACGAAAATGTCGTCCTTGTATTTGTCGTTGTCCCGGAACGCGAAGAAGGGGACAAGCTCATTCATGTCCTGCGGTTTGTTTGCCATCATGTTCCTCCTTGTCTGTTACCCGCCCCCGAAGGGGCGGGTATGGTCTCAGTTTGCTGCGGATTCAAAGGTCGAGGCGGATTCAATGCGGATCATGTACTGCTCGACGAGGCGTTCCGCCGTCTTCGTCGCCTTCCAGCCGGCAGTCGCGCGCTGGTTCAGCGGGTCAGCCGTACCGGAAGAGCCGAGCTGCTTCACAATATGCTGGAGACCGCCGCCGGTCAGCTCCGTCACGCCGTAGGCGTTGTCGCCGAGGATCAGCGTGGAATAGACGCTTCTGCCGCCCTTGCCGCCCTCGCCCGGCGAGATCACAGCGTTGTCCGCCGCGCTGGAAATGTTCTCCTTCAGAGTGATCTTCGTGGCCGTGTTGGATACGACCTCGCACAGCGTGTCGCCGATCAGGATCATGCGGCCAGCAAGCGCGTTCGCGGCGACCGTGCCGCCGTCGAAGGTGACTTCCTTCGTCGCCGAAGAGATCGCACCATTCACCAGCAGCGTCCGGCTGTCAGACGCAAGGTCTTCACCGGCGAAGATCTTCGCCTCGGTGCTCTCCACAAAGCGGACGCCCTCGATCTTGCCGATCTCGCCCTCATAGATGCCCTCCGGGTCGGAGTAGGTTTTCACGTTCACCCACTTCGGGTCGTTCATGAAGTCATAGGACACGTCCGGGTGGATGATGCCGACGAAGTTGCCGTTGATGCGCTCCGCGTTCTGCACCTTCAGATAGCGGACGGCCTTGCGCACGTCGTCAATCGTCAGGTAGCAGTTCTCGCTTTCCGTCGCGCTGCCGCCGGTCAGCTCCGAGCGGTCTTTCTTGCCGCCGGAGTAGAGGACGTTCGTGCCACCGGCAAGCACTTCGCGGGTGATGGTGTCCAGCGTCCGGCCAGCCTGAGAGGCGAGCAGCTTCGTCGCCTGGACGAGGTTGTTGTCAATTGCGGTCAGAAGCAGGATGTCAGACAGCTCGACATAGTCGCCGTACTGCTCCACCTTCGCGGTCAGAACAGACATCGTGAGCTTCCGGCCATCCGGGGTCACGCCTTCCTTGAGCGGCGTGAGCGCTTTGGGCAGCGGGTCATACTTGCGGAATTCGATGGTCTTGCCGCCGTTCTTCGGGATCGGGTGCTTCTGGCCGAACTGATCGTGTACCAGCTTCGGTTCCGTCAGGTCGATCAGATAGTCCGAATAGTAGGTTTTCATTTCGTCACTCAGACCGACGTCCGTCGTGACGTTCGTGTTGCCGTCGAACATTCTCAGGTCAAAGGCAACGAGTTCATAAAGATTTTTCATAATTCTCCTTTCTCGCGAAAGGGTCAGAATGTGATAATGTCCCCTCTCGCAGCTCTGCGGGCGATCTCCGCGCGATCCTTCTTGGTCAGCTTGGAAACATCGTCCTTGATGGTGAATGCGCTCTGCCGCGCCGTTCCGTTCTCCACAGGCCGGTTTCCACGGGCGCGAATGTTATCCGTCACATTCTTTTCCGTCCGGATGCTGGCCTGCTGCATCGCGCCGGACATGATCTCGTCGAAGTGCATCACCTTGTACGCATGCTCCACCGGCGTCCCGGCCTTGAGCATCGACATGAACGTCGGATTCTCCATCTCCACAGACAGGTCAAATTGCGGGAACTTCTGCTGAAGCACTTCCGCGTCCTGCATCCACTGCTGTACCTGCGCCTGTACCTGCTTCTGCCCTTCCTGCTCTTCCGCCGCCCGGCGGAACGCCTCGTTCTCGCGGCGCATCCGGACGAACTCGCGGTACTGCTGTTCGCTCATGCCCGCTTCGTCGGCGGCTTCCGCCCAGTACGCATGGTCGTTGTCAATGGCTTTGAGAAGGTCTTTCGCGTCCTCCACGCCGTAGCGTTCCCGGAGCGCGTCCAAAACCGGCTTCGCATCGTCCAGCTGCGTCTGCAAGGCTTTCATGTCAGAGAATCTTCGGTTGATGATGCGCTGGGTATCCTCGGTGTATACGTCCTTGTATTCCCCGGAGACCATAGATCGATACGCCTTGCGTTTCTCCTCCAGCGTGTTTGACGTCACCTTGACGTCCGTCTCTGCCTTCCCGGCGTCGGAAGGCGCATCCTGCGTGTCAGTCACGGCCTGCTTGCCGTAGAGCACGTTTTCGCCCGATTTGCCCCGCTGGGTGTTCACGGGAGCTGCGCTTTGGGAATCGCCCGTCGTCCCGGCTGCGGGCGCTGCGGCTCCGCCGTCCCCGCCCTCAAACTGATGCAGCCAGAAAGAAAAAGTATTCATAGTGTACCTCCAATCGCGGGTATACGGCCCCGTGTGCCGTGTTCCTCCTGCAATGCTCCGTGGAAGACCGCCCGTGTTCGATTTGCGGAGATCGTAGAAACATAGTCCGCCACGGAGCACAATCAGGAGGACAGTATCAGTATGATGGATTTGCAAGGGGTTTTCACCCCGTAAATCAGGATATTTCCTGAATTTCTACGGAAATTTTATCGGGTGCGGTCTTCTCCAGGCACTGGAGACCGCAGCACACCATGTCAAACGGGGCCGGATCGTCGATCCGGAACGTCAAAAATGCCGCGCCGTCCGTCATTCGGTCGTAGATCATCGCTTCTCTGCCCATAAGATAGCACCGAAGCGTCTGAATCAGTGCCGATACCGCCGCGCAGACCTCCACGCTCCCGGTCGCGTGCCCCTGTGCCGACAGCGTGTAGAGGTTCCCGTCCCGTTCCAGATAAATCTTTGTCATCTCGTAACCGCCGCCGCATCGCTGCCGGAATCCATGTCAGGCTTGCTCCGCTGTGCCAGCCGCGTCCCATAGTCCGTCATCGGCGTCTGCGCCTTTATCACCGCGTCGGCGATCCCGCTGCCGCCTGTGCTCTGCTTCGGCGCGGACGTGCTGCCGGACGGCTGCACCGTCGCAGGATTGCCGCCGGTCGTTATCGCCACCATTGCGGCAAGCTGTTCCATCTGCGCCGACATCTGGTTTATGATGTTCAAAAGCGTCTGCCCCTGCGCGACCTGTTCCTTGATCTTGTCGATGCCATCGAAGTCCATCATCTCCAGCGCGATCAATGCGGGCTGGGCCTGTTCCGGATTGAAAAATCCCGCCGCATACAGCTCCTTTGCCCGCTCGTTCTGCTCCATCCGGGAGAACGGGTTCTTCTTCTGCGCCTTGATCTTGAGATCGAACACCGGCTTCCGGTAAAGCACCTCCTGCGTCGCGTGGTCAATGCCGATTGCCTGATCCCGCAGACCGGCGTTGGAGAGCGTCGTGAAGTCATATCCCTGCTCGTTCGGCGCCGTCACGCGGAAGGCCCGCGCCTCGTCGTAAAACTGCCGGATGCGCTCGATCACCATCTTCGCGATCTTCACATGCGTGCGATACGACGCGGAGATCATGTCTCTCGACGCCTTGTTGCCCGCCTCCTGAAGCGCCGCAATGGCCGCAGCCGCCGTCACGCCGGAGCCGGTCGATCCGTTCGAGACGTCGCGGTTCGAGGCCGTCTCCTTCATCTCTTCGATCTTCATTTGCAGGACGTTGTAATAAATGCTACTCATCGGCGTCAGCTGGATCTCCTGGATACGCTTGTCGTCCAGCGTCCCTTCCACGCGCACGACCGGCTTCTTCCAGTCCATCAGCTCATCCTCGTTGACATTCGTGGACGACGAGACGAAGAACCGCTTCTTCGTGGTCATCATCGCGTTCTCCAAGATGTTCCCGCTCAGAGAATCGATGTAGATCTGCGGATCTTTGCAGATCGACACATAGCCGAACCCCGCCGGAGTGCCTTTCTCTGGGTAGAGCACATCCAGCACGACCGGATACTGCCCATCGGAATAGAATCCCGTCTGCGCGTACTCCGGATCGTTCTGGCTTGCGTAGAGCAGCACGTCCCCAACGAACTTGGCATAGTGCAGCGCCGTCGCGCCGCCCGGCGTCTTGACCTTGTAATACCAGTCCACCACCACGGATTTCTCCGACGTGTCGACCGTATCGTCGTAAATGTACTGTTTCACGTCGATGGCGTTGCCTCGCATCTTCCCTGCATACTCCGGATACTGCGCATCCAGCGTCTCTTCGTCCACCAGCTCCACGACGAACAGATTCTTCGAATCCTGAATGTCCGTCACGCCCGGCTCCCAGAAGATCTTCAGGAGGTCAATGGCCCGAATGTCCACATCCCCGACGCCGTTTTCCTTCTCCGGGTTCCAGAACACACCGTAGGCCGCTGTGCCGTGCTTCAGCTTTTCCCACCAGTTATCAGAATAGGTCTGCTCATAGTCGTTGTACTCGAGAATAACCGGCAAAACCTCGCTCAGCGTCTTCGCGCTTTCCTCGTCGCTCTGCTCTCTCGGCAGCACGACCGGCTCCGGGTAGTTGTCCATTGCGTCGGCGTGCTTGTTGCAGATCGCGTTAAACAGCCACGCCGACGACGGGTCTGGCGTGGGATGATCCTTATCTCTGGCCTTTCGCACAACCTCCCAGTGCCGCAGCTCCCACCACAATTCATCCTCGACGATGCGCCGCTCGAAGTTGGCCTTGCCGTCCTTGTAGCGCGTCAGGATCTGCGCCGCCTCCTGAATTTCCTTTTTCCCGATGACCTGTGTGCCCTCCGGCCGGTTCAGGACTTCCAGCGCCGCGTGCGGCTCCATGCTGCCCTGCTCCTGCACGCCCGGCAGCCCGTTCGGCCTCCCATATTGCTCAAATCTTGCCATGTGTTCCTCCTATCTGTAAAAGTCATATCGTCCATATCTCGGCGCGTCGTCCGTGTCGAGGGGATTGTAAGGCTTCGCCTGTGCCAGCTTCCGCTCCGGCGGTGCAATCGGGTTCTCCATTGCCACATACCGGCATTCGTCATAGATATGGTCTTCTCCCGCCGTGTCGACGTCCTCCACGTCCGTCTCGTCGTAGACCAGCGCCGGTACTGTCCGGATAAAGTTCCGGCACGTGGAGAAGATATAGAGCATCGGCACGCCGGAATCATCAAAGGCAAGCCTGTGATGCAGCTGCATCTTGCCGTCAATGCGGGCGTGGTCGCCCTTCTCGAAGTACACGCGCTCCCGCTCCATCAAGGCTCCGATGCTCTCCGTGCCGTCGCTGCCCCAGATCGCCGGGTCGCCCACGCGGTGAATCGTCCGTCCCCGGAGATTCGGGTCGTCGGCCTCGATGCGTTTGATCTCCCGCGCCACCTGTGCCGGTTCCCATTTCACACCTTCGTTCGGTGTTCCCGTGCAGCCGTAGAGTTCCCGGATGCGGTACATCCGCCGGTTTCGGTCAACAGCATACCATCCCACCGAGAATGGCCGGGAATACCCCCAGTCGAGGCCGCACCAGATCGCCCAGTCCTGCGGAACCATAAACGGATCGATGACGTGTGTAAACCGCCTGTCCTGATAATGCGCCGGGTCGTTGCGCCACTCCGCAAATACCTGACCGGAGAACGAATCCCAGTCCCCATAGAGCAGGGCCTTCCGCTCTGCGTCCGGCATCGACGCCAGCCTTTGCACATACTTCGGGTCGTTCGCCAGCAGGGCCGGATTGTCGAATACGCTGGACGGCACAAAGATCCGCGTCTGCGTCGCGCTGTGCTGTGTCCCGTCCGGGTCTGCCCACGTCGTATCCTCCGTGATCGGCGTCATCGGCGGCGCCGCCGTGATAAACCGTTCCTTCACCCACGCATGCCCCACGTTTCCGGGGTTCGCCGTCGAGCGGATATAAACCCGCGTCCCCGGCCCGTTCGGGCGGTTTCGCGAGAACAGATACATATATTCGTCGTAGGTGAAGTGCGTCAGCTCGTCAAATGCGATGAAATCATACGCCTGCCCCTGATACTTCGTTCGATCCTTCGTGTACTGCATTGAGCCGAAGATGATCTTCGCCCCGGAAGGGAATGTCCAGGTGTGTGACGTTGCGTTGTACTTCGCGCCGCGGAATGCCGCCGGGTAATAGCGCAGCGTCTTGTCGATCAGCTCCGAGAGCTGGTTGTAGGTCTTTCGAAGGATCAGCGCCTTGTAGTGCGGAATATCCACCTGACGCAGCGCCTCGATCACAAGCGCGTCACTCTTCCCGCCGCCGGCAGCTCCGCCATATAGTGCCTCATATTCAGGCCGTGCCATAAATACCGCCTGTTTCGGCTGCGGCTTCCAGATCACGTTACCCATCCTGCACCTCCGGCATGAGTACCACACCGCTCTGGGCCTTCTCGCCGTCTTCCGCCGTCTCCTTAGGCATTCTCCAGCCGAAGTTGCAGGCAAGTGTAAACTCCGCGCCCTTCGCGCCGTCCCGGTCAAAGAGCCGTTCCGCCGCATAAGCCTCCACACGGGACTTCCCGCGCGTAATTGTGTCCACGAACTCCGGCTTTGCCGCATAATTCAGCAGCGTTTGCCGCGATGTGAACCCCAATGCCAGCGCCAGTCCGACAATCGTCGGCGGCTTCTCATGAATCAGAACCGGGTTTCCCTTCTTATCGAAGACCGGCATCCCGAATTTATCGTATAAGGGTTCTCCCTTGCACTGTTCAAAGTATGCGTCGATCCGATCTTCCATTTCCTTTGCCGATTCAAACCTCGGCTTCCTTCCGGTCTTCGCCATCCCGATTCCTCCTTTCTCGGAATTATTTGTATTTCTGCATCCAGCATAGCAGACTAGCCCATATCATTCACCCCGTAAACAGGATAAAACCTCGGTATTTCACCGAGGTTTTTCCGAATGGCGGTACATTCTGCACCGTCCCTTTTTTGCGTTTATTCATCCTTGCCGAGCGGCACTTCGTCAGGCCATCCCATCAGCTCTTCACAGCGCGTCATCGCCGCTACATCGTCCATCTGCCGGACTTCTGTCATCAACGCCTGAACTTCCTCTATGCTCTTTCCTTTGGAGGCCAGCTCCTTTTGGCATTTCGCAAGCATATCCCAGAGCATGCTTGCCCGGCATCCATGCGCGCCGCTATCCAGCAGCATATTGGTGAGTTCGTTTTCTTCTCCAGTCGTCAGCGACCAAGTCAGCAGGAATTTATCCAACCCCTGTAAAACCAACTGGAGCCGTGCCCGCTGCACATCAAAGGCCTGAGAGAAATGTGGGTCTTCCTTGATCGGCCAAAACAGCATTGCATCGTCGAATACCTTCTTCACATTCTTCAGTTCCTCCACAGCTTCGCCCAGCGCCTCGATACACGTGCTTCGTTCCGCCATCGTCAATTTTTCCACTCGAATCATACTAAGTCCTCCTTGAGACGCTTATCCAGCTCCACACTCAATTTTGCGTCCTCCATGCTGCTGATCTTGCTTATTTTCGCCTGGATTTCAGAAAATGGTGTGCCGTTTCTGCTGAGCTTCTTCTCATACGCAGTTAATTTCTCGTCCACGCTCTGAGATAAGCATGAGTTTGTGAGCCATGTAAGACCGTTCTTTAAGGCGTAACCTTCTCCGGACGCAATCGTCAGATGCCAGGCATCAAGGAAATCTTCCACTGTCCGCTGGATCATGCGCAGCAGCGACAGTTCATAGCTTCTTACCGTCCCAGGCTCAGCCTGCATTTCATCATGTACCAGCGATGCGAATACTTCGTTGGCCTCTTCCAGATCTACGACGTGACAATACATCGCATCGCGCAGCGCCTGCCGTTCAGCTGCTGTTGTCTTTTCTACAAATGTCATGCCTGTTCCTCCTTTTTTACAGCCCGTACTTTAAACACGCCTTCGTCTTTCGTTGTTTCCACCTTCCAGTGCTCCATATACTGCCGCAGATCTCCGCTGTGGAAAAACAGCTCATACCCACCGTCAAACTCCGCACCATTCTCACGCGCCATCAGCGCAAGAATCGCGTCCACCAGTCCCGTCACCTGTTTTGCGCCGGCCCTGAGTTCTGCACATTCCTTCTCTAAGCGAATGCACTTGTCGCGCATCCCTTCATTCTGGTTCCGAAGTCCCTGAATTTTACTTTTCAGTTCTCGAATCTCCTGCATTTTGGTCATGGTCTGTTTACTCCTTCGTAAATTTCGATTCTGGACTGCGCGATCGTACAGTCCGCATAGCGGAAGGACGCGCAGTAACGGGACATATACCGCCCCGCAGAGGACTTGTCCACAAACTGTACCCGGCATCCGCCCTCGCAGCAGACCTTTCGCTGCTCGTTGTACTTGTAGAATGGACATTTCCAGTCCTTGTGCCAGTAGTCCATCCGTCTACCTCCGGATGGAGCTAGGAGGCCGCACCCACGCTGGAATGTCCTCAATCAGTTCCGTCAGGTCAGCGATCACGCCGCAGAGCATGAATTTTTCGTTATCCTGCCCCTTCCGGTATTCCTGTACCACGCGGAGCGCGTCAGAGCGTTTGATATATTCGTCATCCATTGCCGCGCCCTCCCAGCAAGCCCCGGACAAATCCGAGGATTAAGTACTTTTGATCCGGTGTAGCCAAGCTCAGCAGCCGCCGAAGCTCAGGTTCCGTCTTATCAAAATCTTTCGGTTTATCTGTATCTTTCATGTTGTCCTCCTTATGTCCCATCGCCCATCGCAAGGCGATCCGCAAGTCCTGTGACCATCTGCTTCACGCTGCTCGGCAGCGCGGCATATTCTTTGTCGGATTGCTGGCGCACGTTGTAGCTCCGCTGGAAGTTCGACGCAATGACCGAAGATACCGTGTCAGCCTCCATCAGCGCCCATTCTCTGATCTGCTGCGGCGAACCGACCAGCCTTTGAACATTCTTCGGCAGCTTCTGAAATTCCTCCTGCGAGCCGTACACGCCGTTTCGGATCGCCTTTGCGACGAGGTTCCAAGCCTCCTGCGCCGTCATCTCATTCGGCGTCCGCATCTTGACGAGCTGTGCCTTGACCTCGCCGATATTCGGCGGGAAGGTGTTTGTCCGGGAGGCCAGCATGGATTTGACCGCAAGCGCAACGTCCCGAAGCGATTCATCCTCGAACATTTCCGCCCACAGATTCACGATCTTGTTCGCCTCCGCAGAACCGATGTTGCTGTAAAACTGCGGGTAGGCCGCTTTCAGGACTGACAGTATCTCCGCCGTTTCAACTTTGTTCATTTCGCAAGTCCTCCGCAAGCTGCGCAAAGATATTCCCGTTCGCCCGGTTCCCCTGTGCGCGGTTTCCCTGTGTCCGATATGCCGTGCCGCCCTTGTTCTGCTCGCCGCTCAGCCAGCCGTTGATAAATCGTCGGATTCCGCTCTTCGTCTTCCTCTTCTTTGGGTTCGCGTCGCACCATCCGGCCATGTTCCGAAGCTCCTGCATCACATCCACAGCAGGGTAAAGCTCCGTCCACTTGATCACGTCCTCATTCGTCACCCCGTAATAGGAACCATCGTTCAGGATGATATCGATGACCGGCGGCGTGGAGACGGTTTCCGGCTCCGCGCAAGAAGCATCGTTAGATGCTTCCTCTTCTGTACTATCCTGATCTAAACCTATACTATCCTTACCTATACTATACTGTGGTTCCAAAATGGTTCCATATTGGTTCCGGTTTGGTTCCGGCAGCGCAGGAGTCTCTTCCGTCTCTGCCAAACGCTCTGTATATGCCTTGTTTGGCTTAATGCTGAGCAGCGCCAGTTCGTCTTGATAGACTGTCGGACGATAGCGGTCGCTTTTCAGTGTGTTGTGCATACGCCAGTGCTTGATAACAATGACACCGGAATCGAAGCGGATGATGAAGCGTTTGGCAAGTAGTATCTTCAGATCGTCCGCCGAGGCGCTGACATAATCCGTAATCCGCTTCGGGTTGTTCACAAAACCATCATCGTCAGCGCGCATGTTGAGGTGGAAGTAAAGGGCCTGAGCAGAAAGTGGCATCTCAAGGAACGGATCGCTGTCTATGATAGACTTCGTAAACATTCTCTTTTGTGCCATTCCGGGTCACTCCTTTCGAGAATCAGCCCGCCTATTCCACGCTTTGATTGCCTGATAACAGGCGCAGAACGGGCAGCTTTTCAGCAGGGAAGGATTCTCCATTCAGCATCACTCCTCTTCCGTCGTCCCGCACTGCGGGCCGTTCTGGATGTGCTCCGCGAAAACCACCTTACAAACATCGTCAAACTGGTACGATTTGACACCGACATACAGCTTACCGAGCAAATCGAGCGTCGTCTTCGCCTCGACAAGCTCCTGATATTTTTCGTTTGTGATTTCCATGTTTCAAGTTCCTTTCTTGTAAATCAATTTTGTTTCATCCCATCCGGGATATTTGCTTCTCAGATAATTCGCCAGCGCTTCTTTGAGCGCCGCACGGTCGGCTGATTGGTCAAAGCGTCTGTGGCACGGTTCGCAGAGCGTCACGATGTTCTCAGGCCGTCCAAGCCCGCCCTGTGCCCGTGAAATGTAATGGCACCACGGATTGCCAGGTCTCCCGCAGAGGACGCAGCGCCCGCCGTCGCGCTCCCAGACGGCCTGTTTGGTCGCCGCCGGGATGCTAGTGGCCCTCGTCTGCCTGTGCAGCTCTCTCACCCCATTCCAGATTCATCCGCGCCAGCTCGGCCGGCGTCAGCGTCTCAATGCCCAAGTCCTTCGCATCCTCGACGGCCCGGTCGATGATCCGCCCCATCTGCTTTGCGTTGTATCGGGACGAACCGTAATAGGCGCGGATCACAAGGTTGTCTCCGTCCTGCTGGTAGTCCACTTCCTCGGTCGGCCAGCCTGTCCCGAGCATTGACCACGCCGTCCGGAATGTCGCGGCCTCGTCGCGGGAGAGATGGAAGTCCTTGAACACGCCGACCTCCTTGATGTACTCGACATAGAGGTCCTCCTTCGTGCGTCCGAGCGTCTCCGCGATCTGGTCGCAGAGCTGCCAGAAATAATTGTTGGAATCCAAGCTTCGCTTCTTCCGAAACTCCTTGATCTCCGCGACGTACTTTTTGCCCGGAATCATGTGCTCCAGGAACATCTGCGCTTTATACGGCACATCAGCTTTGATCCGCAGCCACGTCCCGGCGGCATCCATCATCCAATCAGCCTGCTCGAATGTAAGCTCCGTCAATCGGCATTACT
>ERZ1034928.231-NODE-231-length-33625-cov-155.022699_pt1 | contig 33625 bp, 53 predicted proteins | sample MGYA00520627_ERZ1034928 | MGnify/ENA primary metagenome ERZ1034928 (study PRJEB33766, sample SAMN09781755) | gut metagenome | biome: gut microbiome | host: Homo sapiens | place: Madagascar | study: EMG produced TPA metagenomics assembly of the PRJNA485056 data...
CAAAAGCACCGAGGCGCCCCCGACAAAAAAACTCTGCAAGTCGCGCGTAATGTTTTTTGGAAAAAAACTAATCGCGCACAGGATAAGACGAAAAGAGGTAAAAATAAAATGAAAGCAAAAAATCCAAAGCTACGGGTGGAAACTGTGCCGGTAGATGCCCTCCGACCATACGGCAACAACGCCAAAATTCACACACCGGAACAAATCGAGCAAATAAAAAAGTCGATAGAAGAGTTTGGCTTTAACGATCCGATCGCCATTGACGAAGACAACATGGTCATCGAGGGACACGGCAGGCTGCTTGCAGTAAAAGAGCTCGGCTGGAAGGAAGTCGAAGCTATCCGGCTGCACGATTTGAGCGACGAGCAAAAGAGAGCGTACATTTTGGTTCATAACCAGCTTACTCTTAACACCGGCTTTGACCTTAATATGCTGCAAATCGAGCTCGCCAACATAACAGATTTGGACATGGGAGAGTTCGGATTTGAGTGGGAAAACCACGAAACAGAGCGAAAAGGCGGCAGCTCTCATTTTTGGGGAGAAACTGAACTCGAAGACTCGGAGGAATACGACGAATTTTGCGAAAAATTTGTGCCCAAAAAGACAGCGGACGACTGCTATACTCCAGAGCCTGTGTATGAGGTCGTAAAAGAATGGGCTGTAAATAGATATAATTTGAGCGGCAAAAAAATAGTTCGCCCATTTTATCCGGGCGGCGATTATGAAAATGAAAACTATGATGGCGCGGTTGTTATTGACAACCCGCCATTTTCGATTATCAGTAAAATTTGTGGATTTTATACGCAAAACGGAATAGACTTTTTCCTTTTTGCCCCAGGGCTAACGTTGTTCAGCACCTACTCAGGTCGGGCAAAATATGTGACGGGTACAAATATAACCTACGAAAACGGAGCGGGAATTTTAACAGGTTTTGTCACCAACTTAGGCGAAAATAAAATAGAAATTGCGCCTGAGCTAATAGAAAAAATAGAAGAAACCAACAAAATAGAAACGAAGCAAACGAAGAAAAAGGATTACCCCAAAGAACTGATTACTCCCGCAATATACAAGTTAGCGAAAAGGGGTCAAGCGTTAAAAATAAAGTCGGGAGAAGCTTATTTTGTGCGAAAGCTTGAAAACCAGAGTGAAACCGCAATTTACGGCGGTGGCTTTTTAGTTTCGGAGCGTGCCGCCGCAGAGCGTGCCGCCGCAGAATTAGAAAATATCGAAAGGTTTGATTTATCCAAAAAAGAAAAAGAGATTGTAAGAGGGTTAAGCAATGAGTGACATAAAAAGTGTAAATCTTAACGAGTTAGCTGAACAAATAATCGAAATTGCTACCAAATATGGGCTTGAACAAAACTTCTTTTTTTTGACCACTTTTAACCGCTACAAAATGCAGATTAAAATATTAAACGATTTGCAGAAAACGATTATAGAGGAGGGCAACCTTGTAACAAAGGAGTACGTCAAAGGCAGGCAAAACGTATATACTCATCCGGCGATAAGCGAGTACAACAAAACGAGCACCGCTGCAAATCAGACGGTGCAGACCCTTATAAAAATAATTACTACTTTGCGGGCGGATGCCGACGGCGAGGAAGAGGATGAGCTGCTGGCATTTTTCCGCGGGCATAAATGAGATCAGCCAGCGGCGCCGGAAAGAACTACATACGCTTATACTACAGACAAATCCAAAGCGGCAAAGCAGTGGTCGGAAAGTGGATAAAGCTACTCTATGAGTACCTTATAAACGGATTAAAAAAACGAAAATTTTACTACGATGCAGGTAAAGCCGAGCGAGCAGTTGATTTTGTGGAAAACTTTTGCCACCACTCGGAAGGACGCGAAGACTTAATAACCCTTGAACTTTGGCAAAAAGCCGCGCTCGCCGCCATCTTCGGAATTGTCGACAAAAAAGGCATACGCATTTTTCGCGAGGTTTTTATGGTGGTCGCACGAAAAAACGGTAAAACGCTTTTTTGCTCCGCAATTATCGCATATGTAAATTTTTGCGACGGAGAATATGGCTCCGCGACATACTGCCTTGCACCAAAACTTGAACAAGCATACAAAGTTTATGACGGTTTTTATCAGATGCTTGTAAAATCGCCGCCGCTGATGAAATATTGCAAAAAGCGGCGCAGCGATGTATACCTCGAAGCAACAAACAGCAGCGTTAAACCAATAGCATTTAACGCAAAAAAAAGCGATGGTTTCAACCCTCATTTGACTATTTGCGACGAGATTGCAAGCTGGCCAGCAATGCAGGGCAACAAGCAATATGAGGTAATGAAATCCGCACTTGGCGCACGAAAACAGCCGCTTATAATCTCAATATCGACAGCCGGATACATAGATGACGGTCCGTATGATGACCTCATGAAGCGTTCAACGGCTTTTTTGCTCGGCAACAGCGAAGAAAAAAGGCTGCTGCCGTTTTTGTACATCATCGATGATGTTGACAAGTGGGACGACATCGAGGAGCTAAAAAAGAGCAACCCGAACCTCAACGTCTCCGTTAAAGAGGAATACTACCAAGAGGAAATCGCAGTCGCCAAAAACAGCCTCAGCAAAAAGGCGGAGTTTTTGACGAAGTACTGCAACATCAAGCAAAACGCTTCCGTGGCGTGGATGCGCTACGAAGATATAAACGCGGTGTGCGGCGACAGCACAAAACTGGAGGATTTCCGCGACTGCTACTGCGTGGGAGGTATAGACCTTTCGCAGACGACAGACCTCACCGCGTGCAGCATAGTGATAGAGCGAGCGTGTGTATTGCACACATTCACTCGCTTTTTTATGCCGAAAAACCGAATCGCCGCGCTTCAAGAGCGCGAAGGCGTACCGTATGACATATATGTTCAGCAAGGATTTATCACGCCATCGGGTGAAAACTATGTTGATTATATGGACTGCTACAACTGGTTTGTTTCGCTCGTCAACGATTATCAGATATACCCTTTGCAGGTCGGCTATGACCGATACTCGGCGCAGTACCTTGTCAAGGACATGGAGGCGTTCGGTTTCCACATGGACGATGTTTTTCAGGGCGAAAACCTTACGCCTGTCATCCGCGAAGCGGAGGGCTTGATTTTGGACAAAAAGCTTCAGCTCGGGACAAATAACCTGTTGAAAGCGCATTTCTTGAATGTGGCTATGAAGCAAAATGCCGAAACGCGAAAAATTCGCCCGATTAAAATCGAGGAACGCTGCCACATAGATGGATTTGTGTCTGTCATTGATGCACTGACCGTCCGGCAAAAGTGGTACGACCAAATAGGCGAGCAATTAAAAAACGAGGATTAAGGAGTGATACGGAATTGGGCATCTTTGAAACGATTTTTAAGAAGCCAAAGCTAAAAAATCAGATGCAAAAATATTTTGAGCTGCTCGACGGATATACGCCGGTCTTTACGACATACGAGGGCGGCGTGTATGAGATGGAGCTGACGCGGGCGTGCATACACGCTTTTGCTTCGCACTGCTCCAAGCTCCTGCCGACGGTAACAGGCGCAGATCTGCTATTGCTGCAGCGCGTGCTCGACGGCAAGCCCAACCCTTTTATGACCTCGGCGCAGTTTTTATATAAGGCAGCGACTATAACCGAGGCGGAAAACACCTGCTACATCGTGCCGCTCTATAATGAGTATCAAGAGATATGCGGATACTACCCCATTTCGCCGCAGCGCACCGAGTTCGTCGAGGATGACGGCAAGCCATACGCAAGATACACTTTCGGCAACGGCAAAACCGCTGCGATTGAGCTTGACTGCGTCGGAATCGTTTGCAAATACCTTTATCGCAAAGACATGCGCGGCGAAAACAATGAAGCCCTCGACCCTACGATGCAGCTTATATCTGACCAGCAAAAAGGTATAAGCGAGGGCATCAAAAACGGAGCGTCCTATCGCTTTATTGCACAGTCGAGTAACTTTGCCAGAGGAAAAGACCTCGCCAATGAGCGCAAGCGCTTTACCGCAGAAAATTTTGAGACCGAGGACGGTGGGCTGCTGCTTTTCCCGAACACCTATCAGAACATCCAGCAAATAAAGAGCATGCCGAACATCGTCAATCCCGAGCAGATGAAAATCATCGAGACGCGCGTCTTTGACTATTTCGGATGCAGTGAAAAGATTTTGCAAAACTCGGCGGTGGGCGACGATTGGAGTGCCTACTACGAGGGCAAAATCGAGCCTTGGGCAATCCAGTTGTCACAAGCTATGACAACGATGACATACTCTAAATATGAGCTTGCAAGAGGCAACGGTATCGTGTGGAGCGCAAACCGCTTGCAGTACATGACTAACTCAGACAAGCTGCAAGTGTCGACGCAGGGCTTTGACCGTGGCTTTTTCAGCCTCAACGACGTCATGGACATCTGGAATTTGCCACACTTGGAAAACGGGGATAAGCGGTACATCCGCAAAGAGTATACCGAGCTTAGCAAGCTCGGCGTAGAGGAAGGAGGTAGCAGCAATGCAGATGGAGGCACGCCAGTACCGGGAAATGACCCTAACGCCAATAACGGAGGGGCTGACCCAGACAAAGCTGATTGACTGCGAAAAGTACGTCGAGGGCTACGCTGCAAAATATGAACCCTATGTGTTGTGGGAAGAAGACGACGGTCCGATCTACGAACAGTTTTTGCGCGAAGCATTTGACGGCACCGATATGTCGGACATCATTTTTCAACTTAATCACTCCGGGCGCGTGTACGCGCGTACCGGCAACGGTTCGCTTGTCGTGCAACTGGATGATACCGGCATACTGACCGGGGCAGACCTCGGTCGGACGGCATCGGCGGAAAGCATATACGATGACATCACTGCCGGAATGCTCACCAAAATGAGCTGGGGCTTTTATACCGGCAGTTACGGCAAGGATTACTATTACGACACCAAAACCCGCACAATCGTGCACCGCCATGTGCCGCGTATTTTTGACGTTTCCGTCGTTGCCCTCCCGGCGAACGAGGACACAAACATAAATGCCCGGTCTTTTTGCGACGATGTCGCGGAAAAGATGCGCGAGGAGCGCAAAAAATACCTTGACAGCCTTAAAAGCAAAACTATAACCAAAATCAAAATTACGGAGGTAGAAAAATGACACTCAGAGAAATCGAAACCCGACTTGCACAAATCAAAACGGAACTCGACACGGAAGGCGCTGATATCGAAGCGCTTTCCACCGAGGCAGACAACCTCATCGAGGAAAGAGGGAAATTTGAAGCCAGAGCGAAACTCCTCAACAAAATCGCCGCCGGAGCGGGCACTGTGGTAGAGCCCATTGCACCCGTGGAAAACGAGGAAGAAAAAAGAGCAAACAAATTTGTTGAAACCCGCCGCGCCAGCGTGCCGGTTAAGCAGGTAAGATCTACGCTTATTTCCAGCGGCAAGCTTGCAACCCCGACCGGAGTATCCGGCATTAACGAGCTTGTGGGCTCCCGCGTCAGCTCTATTATTGACTTGATTAAGATTGTTGACTGCTCCGAAATGGGCTCCAATAAAGTTGCCTATCTCGATGCCGATATGGCGGCCGCGGCAACGCAAGTGGAAGGATCTGCGGTAACCGCTACCGACCCCACTTTCGGGTATGTCGAAATCAAACCTACCAGTATCCGCACCATGGCGCAGATCTCCGAGCAGGTCAAGGCACAGACCCCTCTCCTCTACCGCGAGAAGGTAGTCGAGCAGGCTATGCTTGCACTGCGCAAAAAGGCGGCAGAACTTGTCACCGCCGCGCTCAAGAGCTCTACTCTTGTACATAGCAATGCGGCAAGCCTCGACAACAGCAAAAAAGGCGTAATCAACGACAAAACCCTGCGTGCACTTGCCCTGGCATACGGAGGCGATGAATCCGTTGTCGGCGAAGCCGTCCTTTTCCTCAACAAAATCGACCTTATCGCTTTCGGGGACGTCCGCGGAACGAACGAGAAAAAAGCAGTCTACGAGATTACCCCCGACACTGCCAACCCCAACACCGGCACAATCAAGGACGGCGGTCTTGTCGTAAGATACTGCCTCAACAGCAACCTCACCGCCCTCGCCGGAACTGCGCAGACCACCACCGCCGCGCAGCCTACTATGTTTTACGGTAACCCGCAGTGCCTTGAACTCGACCTTTTTAAAGACTACACCATCCGCACCAGTGACGACTTTGCCATCGACAAAGGACTTGAAACCATCATCGGCGCGTCCGAGCTTGGTGCAGGCGTTGTTGTCAAGAACGGCTTTGTCACTCTCACCATTGCAAAAGGTACTGCATGATAACACTTTTAATCGGCGGGGCTTTTGCCTCGCCGATTGTTGAAAGAAGGTGCAAAAATGGCGAAGCAAGAAACGCTGGATGCGGTAAAGCTTGCGCTGCGCGTCAGTACAAGCGCGCTTGACAGCGACATCGGCGACGAGATAGATGCGTGTCTTGCAGATCTCCGCATATGCGGCGTACTTTACGCCGACGAGGGCGAGGAGCTTATCCTCAACGCCGTAAAGCTGTGGTGTCGCGCCGTGATGGCGGAGGACGTCAATCGTGCACAGATGTACCACCAGCGCTACGACGGACTAAAGGCTTGCCTTATGATGGCGGAGGAATATCGCGATGAATGACATAAAAATCACTTTGCGCAAGATGACCTACACCATCGTAAAAGGCGTAACCGAATCCGAGGTAAAGTACGAGGCGGAAGTGTGGGCGCACCCTAAATCGGTGACCTATAACGAATTTTACCAAGCCACGGAAGCAGGCTACAAAGCGGATATAATCTTTTCCATGTACTCTTTTGAGTACAAAGGCGAAGAAGAAGTCAAGTACAGCGATGAGGTGTACGATGTCGTGCGCACATACAGCACCAGCAACGACAGAATAGAGCTTACATGCTCACGGAGGAAACAAAAATGAAAATCTATGAAGCACTTGAGCTTGTGGGCGTGCCGGTGTGCCATCCTCCGTATGCGGGTGACGCGCATACCTATATCACCTATCAACTCTTAGGACAGGATGGGGTGCTGTACGCCGAGGGAAAAGAACAAGAAACGGCGGTTACCTATGCGGTCAACATTTTTGCGGAAAAGTTTACCGCCGGAATCGTCGCCCTGACAAAATTTGCACTCGAAACCGCCGGATACATCGCCACCGTGGAGGCAGAGGTGTACGACGGCACAGCAGACACTACGCAGGTGTCTCTTATCGCGACAAAAGAGGGCGCGGAGTATGGCTAATATTAGCGTTGAGGGATTAGACAAGCTAGTGCTTGCGCTGCAAAAAGCAGATATTTTTGATGAGCAAACGCAAAAGCAAATGCTTTACGAAAGTGCAAATATAGCTATGGATAACATTGCGGACGAAATGATACGAAGTAATTTTAATATAGGTCATTTGACCAATCGTCTGCAAAAAACAAAAATAAAGAAAAACAAGTACGGAGAGCCTGTAATATCTATTACCGCAAAAGGCCATAATTTGACCGGCGACAGAAACGCCGCTATCTTGTTTGTGCTTAATTACGGTCGGTCAAAACAATATGGCGAAATCACCGGCGGTTACTTTTGGACTAAGGGCGTCAAAAAAAGTGAAAAAGAAATTCAAAAGCGGCTCGAAGAAATCACAAAAGAGAAATTAAAAGAAAGGGGTCTTATATAATGCCAGCATTCGACCTGCGCGGCATCCGCATCGGAGCTTATAAAAACACCGGCGGCGCAATCACATATACCGACCACACATCCATGGGCGACGCTATGAACGTCAACCTTGAGCTCAAATACGCAGAGGGCAGACTGTACGCAGAAAGCAAGCTCGCCGAGTACATGAAGCTTGCTACCGGCGGCACGATCTCCGTCGGGGTTAAGTATATCCCCGACGCAGCGCAGAAAATCCTTTTTGGCGCAAGCGAAAAAAGTCGTACTCCCGGCAGCGGTGGCACTGCGGTGAAAGGCTTGCAGTTTACCACAAAGGACATCGGCAAGTACGTCGGTCTTGCGTGCTATGCGCCCGACCAGATAGACGGCACTACAAAGTATACCTGCCTTTTCGTCAGCAAAGTTCTTTTCGGGCCGCCTGCCATGGTCTACCAAACCAAAGGTGACAGCATTACTTTTCAAACGCCTACCACAACCGGCGAGTTTCTTGCCGACGACTCCACCACGCAGGCGCTCATCGAAACCGCAGCGGTGGCGACCGAAGCGGAAGCCATTGCGTGGACTAAGCTTGTGCTTGGGGAGACCTGACGATGGATATACGCTTAAAATCGCTTGCGTACCAATACGGTGACCACACATATAGCCTCGTCTGCAATATGAACGTCCTTGCCGACGTGCAGGAGGCTATGGGCGGCAACCTTAGCAAGGCGCTGTCGCAGACGAGCAGCATAAAGAACACCCTCACATTCCTTGCGGCAATGCTCAATGACGCGGCTGACACGGAGGGCAGACCGGAACGGTTTACCGCCAAGGAGCTTGGGCGCAGCTTAACGATGACGGAAATCGGCAAAATCGGCGCTGACATTTGGGCGATTGTTGCCGCCGGAATCGGCGACCTTATCGAGCCGGAGGACGCGGACGAAAAAAAGGATTGACCACGCAGACGAGCGCAAAAGCCTGGCGTTTGCGTGGTATCTCAATATCTGGCTTAATGTTTTGCACCGGCAGGAATCCGAGTTTTGGAAAAGCATGAATCCCTGTCGGTGCATTGTCTTATATGACGAGTACTATAAGATGATACACCCTGCGCCGCCGGAGCCGAAAAAGCGGTCGCTGGCAGAGTATCTTGCGGGAGGGGGCGCGTAAATGTCAATCAATGTAAACACAAATTTTACACTTTCCGGCGAGAAAGAGTACCGCGAAAAGATAGGGCTGATAAATCAAGGCATTAAGGTACTTAACGCCGAGATGAAGCTCTCAAAAACCCAATTTGAGGAAAACGCGGACAGCATCGACGCCCTCACCGCCAAAAATGACATTCTCGAGCGCACTATAAGCACACAAGAGGACAAAATTAAGACCCTGCGCGAAGTGCTGCAAAAATCCGCCGAAGCCTACGGCGAAAGTGATAAAAAAACCATGGGCTGGCAGGAATCGCTTTATAAAGCCGAGGCAGAGCTAAACAATTTGAACTCGGAGCTTCGCAGAAACAGCGAAGAAATCGAAAGTCGAATCTCCGCCGAAAGCGAAATGAGCGATGCCGCCATTGAAACGGCGGAAGGGCTAGACAAAGAGACGGCAAGCCTTGAAAACCAGTCCGACGCGCTAAAAAGCACGGCGGAGGACAACGTGTCACTCGGCGACGCTATAAACTCTGTAGCGGACAAGCTCGGAATAAAGCTGCCGTCGGGCGCAACAAAAGCAATCTCCGCGCTTGGCTCGGTGTCGGCAACAACGGTAGCGGCGGCAAGTGCCGTCGCTGCTTATATTGCAATTTTGGTCAAGCTTGAAAAGGCTTTTATCGATGTGACCATCGAGGCGGCAGCCGCTGCGGACGAAATGCTTACTATGAGCAGCATATCCGGTATGAGTGTCGAAACTCTACAAGAGATGCAATACGCCGCGGAATTTGTCGATGTGTCCGTTGACCGCTTAAATGACGGCTTTAAGGATTTAACCTCCGCGATGAAGTCTGCCAACACCGGCAGCGAGGACGCACAAAAGGCTTTTGCGCAGCTCGGTGTAAATATCACGGACAGCAACGGCAAGCTTCGCAATGCAAAAGATGTCTTTTTTGAGACAATCGACGCTCTCGGGCAGTTGGAAGCGGGCACGCAGCGTGACGCTCTTGCTATGACGATTTTTTCCGAGAGTGCCCGTGAGCTTAACCCGCTTATAGACGCAGGCAGCGGAAAGCTGCGACAGCTTGCACAGCAGGCGCACGACACAGGCTATGTGCTGTCGGAGGCCGCGGTAAAATCCCTCGGCAAAGTGGACGACGCGCTCAAGGAGCTAAATAATACTCAAGAGGGCTTAAAAAACCAGCTTGCGGCGGAATTTGCGCCGACAACTGAAAAGGCGCTCAACACTATCAACGACGCAGTTCTTGAAATCGGCAATGCCTTTGTAGATTCCGGCGTTGTGGACTCTTTTGCGGATATGCTTGAGTCGTCCCTTGGAATCATAGATCCGCTGACCACCCTTGCAAAAATCGTTTTGCCGTGGGTCAATGAAGGGCTTAGCGAAACCGCCGATATGGTCGCACTTATAGCTGACACGGCAGACGTGATAATCGGTCTTTTGACCTTCGACTTTGATAAGGCAAAAACGGCACTCGGCTGGAATCCGAACGAATACTCTAATACGCAGCGCCGACTTGCGAAGCGCCGAGGCTACAAGTACGACCGTGAAACCGGCAGCTACTACGACCCTGATCAGCTTACGCAGTCGCAGATAGACAGAGCCTATCAGCAGGCGCTGCAGGACGGCTCGGCGGTGGGCATGACTTATGACCTATGGCTGGAGCAGTACAAACGCAAATATTGGGGCTCTAATGCTTCCGGCACGGACAACTGGCGCGGCGGCTGGACGCGTGTCGGCGAGAACGGTCCGGAGAACGTGTATCTTCCGCGGGGCGCCGCGGTAGACACGGCGCAAGAAAGCCGCGACGGCGGCAATAACTATTATTACATCACCATCGACGCAAAAAGCGTACAGGAATTTGAGGACATAGTCCGCATAGCACAAGAGCAGCGGTGGAAAAGCAGAATGGGGTGATTAAATGGGCACATATACACTACAAGCAACAAAATCCGCCATTTTGCGGTACCGCAACCAAACAGCCAATGACCATACAAGCACGACATTTTCGCCGCAGGATGATAACGACTGGTGCTTAGTCGGCTTTGAGCCGACAGGAAGCGCACGCTTCGAGATAATAAATAGTGTTGAGGTTAACATATATAACCAACGCATGAAACACGGCTCTGCTACAGTATATATAGCTAATGCCGATTTTGATGAGGAAAGCGTAACATACTTGACCTTTGGCGGAGCGGGTAGCTACTCGTGGGAGCGCGAGATGGTTTTCGGTGGACGTGACACCCTCGGCTCGATTGTGAGGCCATGGATGCTTACAACTAATGATGTCCCCGCAACTTGGGAAAATACTTTTGCCGCAAATATCCTCCGCTTTGGCATAGCCTTACAAGCGGAAGTGGCTGACAACTCGGAGTGGGACGGATACCCCATAATTCCACTTAGAAATGCAAACCGCCCGTACCTCACCCTCAAGACCTCCGGAGTGATACCTACAACGCAATGCTCACTTAGAGGCGGCGGAAAAACATCAGAAAATGTTATAAACAGGCTTTTGCCCTGCAAAATCAGCTGGAGCATATATACTGAGGACGGTGACCGGACGGCTGTCCCGATACAGCAAACATCCGCAATCATAAAATGGCACTCAGAGAGCAGCTCGACAGAGCACACGATAAGCGTCAGCGGTAACACCGCGTCTACGACTGTCCCTGCGAACACATTCCCGGCGGAAAAGGTGTACATCTCCGGCACAGTGATGCTAAATACCGGGGCAACGGTAACACTTGCCGAAAAATCATATTATACAGGGATAATACCAGAGCTTAATGACGAGTTTGCCTCCGGAGGCAATCCCACTTTCGGGCAAACACTCATCATTTACGGTATGTCGCCGAGTAACAACTCCAACATCCTCAAGTCCAACGATACGACTTTCCGCTGGGAAGTTAATAACGGCATACAGTCGAGGATGCTTAATGGAACGCTGACCCAGACCTCCGCCATTTTTAAGTGGCGGGATAAAGGCGGCACTACAGAGCACACGACAAGCCTTTCCGGTGAGACATCGGTGGTGACCGTCCCGGCGGGCACTTTTAAGTCTGACAAGATAGAGTGGGCAGTGGTGGCAAACCTTAACACAGGCGAGACTATCACAACCGAGTGGCTCACGGTCACCACCACAGAGCCTAAGCCTGCAACAAAAATAATCTCACCCAAAGATACCATCGTAGACGGCTCAACTGGCGCGCCATTTGCGTGGGAGTACATCATCACATCCGGCACGCCGCAGTATGCTTTTGAGCTCCAAAAGAGCACCGATGGCACGGAGTGGACAACGCTGGTCGCTAAGACGGTATCAACCGAAACAAGCACCATCGTCCCGGCGGCAAACATGACCGGCGGCGATATGTACTGGCGCGTAAGGGTGTACAACAATGATGACATCGCGTCCGACTGGTCGTCGCCCGAAAAGGTGCTTGTGGTGGCTGCTCCGGCAGCGCCCGGAATCGTGATAACGTCAACTGCGCCGCGCTTCGCCATTCGCTGGTCGTCATCAGACCAGCAGGGCTATGAGGTAGCGGTAGACGGCGTGACCGTGCTCAGCCGATACGGCACAGCGAGCACCTACACATACGACGACTGGCTCACAGACGGCAGCCACACCGTGGCGGTGCGCGTGCAAAACAAATACAGCTTGTGGTCGGAGTGGTCAACCGCCGCGTTACCGATACTCAATACTCCCGGCGCAGCAATCTACCTCGGCGCAAAAGCCGCACCCGTGCCGCAGATCCGCATCACGTCGAGGGGCTATGACTACTATGTGGTGTACCGCAACGGCAAAAGAGTAGCTAAAATCAAATCAACATTTTTAACGACCTTTACAGACAACTTTGCGAACGGCGAAAACACCTACGTCGTCCGAGGGGGGTATGACGAGGACGGCAACTACGGCGAGTCGGCGGATATAACCGTAACGGCGGGCTATAACACCCTCACGCTGTACGACACCGTGTCCGGCAAGCGGCTGCGCCTTAGCAACGCCAAACGCCAGACGCGGGAAACTAACCTCACCATTTCGCGGAACGCAACCTTGACCCATTACAGCGGCGCACAGATGCCAACGGCGGAAATCGGGCAGCAGCGCGACCGTCGCTACCAGTTTGAGTGCGCCTTCTCCACCCGCGACGAGCGCAAAAACGCCGAAAAGCTTGAGGCTATGCTCGGACATATAGTCTGCGTTTGCGACCAGTACGGCACGGCTCTGGTGGGCATAGCAAGCAGCGCGCGGCTTGCCATATCGCAGTTTTTGTACTCCTACACCATCAGCGTGGACGAGGTAGATTTTGACGAGGTGAGCGCCAATGCATAGCTACTCTTACAGGATAGACGTGCTGCGTGACGGCGCAAAAGTGACAGAACTGCAGGCGGTCAACCCGCCGAAAATCACCTTTAACGCCGATGCAACGATAAAATCGGGATTATCCGGCGAGTTTAAGCGCTCGCCGGAGCTTGACCCCATCACTGACGAGCTCAAAGCCTGGCAGATAATCGACGGCGTAGAGTACCCCGCCGGAGTGTACTGCATCGGCACGCTGATAGACCAGTACTCCGACACGGTGCACACCGCCAAAATAGAGGCATACGACCGCGCTTTTTTGCTGCAATCCGTCCGCACTGAGGACATTTTGCATCTTTCGGCGGGCACAAATTACATCGAAGCAATAAAGACGCTGCTCGCTAAAGCGGGCATAAGCTTATATACCGCCACGGCGACCACCTCCACCCTTGCCACTGACCGCGAGGATTGGGAGATGGGTACGGACTACCTCACCATCATCAACGACCTGCTCGGCGAAATCAACTACTCCAATATCTGGTTCGATGCAAACGGCTACGCTAAGCTTTTGCCGGTTAAAAATCCCGATGCAGGCGACATAAAGCGCTCCTATGACAGCGACACAGCCGTGTCACTCCTTTCCCCTGCCTGTCAGAGCGAGCTTGACATCTACGACAAGCCAAATGTGTATGTGGTGGTGTGCAGCAACCCCGATAACGACGAGCCCATGACCGCGACGGCGGTCAACGATAATCCTTTGTCGAGCCTGTCGACGCTCAAGCGCAAGCGCCGCATAGTGCAGGTGCTCAAGGTGGACAATATCGCCGACCAAAAGGCACTCCAAGAGTACGCACAGCGGCTCTGCAACGACTCGATGCTCTCGTCGGAGACGGTGACCATCCGCACAAGCCCTGTAGACGTGTCCGGGCTTAGTGACACGGTGGCGCTGTACCACCCGGAAATCACCGGGATATATCAAGAGACCGCGTGGAGCTTGACAATGCAGCCGGGCGCAAGTATGACACACACGCTAAGGAGGTCGGTGCTTGTATGACAGAGCAAAGCAATATAATGACGGAGCCGGAGGTGCGCTTTGCGACCGTCGGTGCGGTGCACGACGACGGCGTGACGCTTATTTTTGACGGACAAACAGCGGCAACCGAAAAGCACTATAAGTGCAACACTTCCGTTCTTTTCCACGCGGGCAACCGCGTAAAAATTGCCAGCGACAGCGGCACATATGTGGTAGAGTATATCGTAGGCAATCCCGGAGCGAATGCGCCCATTCCCAAAGGCGGAACCTCCGGACAGGTACTATCTAAAAAAAGCAACTCCGACGGAGATGTGGTGTGGAAAAATATATCCTCCGGCAGCACCACAGGCAAACTGCCGAGCGGCGGAACGACAGGGCAATATCTTAAGAAAAAAAGCAACTCCGACTACGATACAGAGTGGTCAACGCCGCCAAGCTCGGGAGGATCCTCGTCAGGATCAACTGATAGGCTTGTCGGCAGCGGCTCAAGCAACTCGGCAACGCTTAACTCGTCACGACAGCTTGTGCCTGCATCGGCGTCTGCGTTATACGCACACAGCCTCGGCAGCGCATCAATGCCGTGGTACAATCTGTATATCGGAGCGGGCACAATTTCCCTTGGCACAAGCATTTCGTCCCTGGGCTTTTTCGGGGCGAAAGCGGAGACAAAAAAGACATTGAGCACAGTCAGCGCTAACATGGGCTATAGCTCGGCAACGGCAAGCAACTATTTGACAATTATAAACAACATTGCGGGCATACTCAAAAAATACGGTCTTATAGGGTGATAAAAGATGAAAGTAAAAGATTTAATCGAGGCAAAAAGAGCGCTGTGCAAGCTTGTATCGCAGGATGTACCTGTATATTGGGCACTGCGGATTGCGGCGCTTGTAGACGCGGTAGACCCCCTTTTCACAGATCCGCCGGAGCGGGAAGTGGAGATAACTCCTATAGTGCTGCCCTCAAGACTTGATATAATGCTTTCTGCGGCGGACGTTAAAGCTCTGTCGCAAATAGTACGTTTTTACGGAGGTGATGAGGATGTTTGCGATAGCTAACGGCCGCAAATCGCTATGGCAGTGGGACTTAAATCAGCAGCTTACTGTCGCCGGTGACTGCACGGAAGTACACTACCTCGACAGAGGCGCACCCTCCACCCTGACGGTGGAGGTTAAAAACGGCAAAGCGGACATCCCGAACATCTTGCTGCAAAAAGCCGGGCGGCTTATAGTGTATGCGTACATCATCGACGCGCAAGACCACCACACAAAGGTCTGTGAGACTTTCGGCATCTCACCGCGCCCGAAGCCCGACGATTATGTATACACCGAGACAGAGATCAAGACGTGGAGCAACTTGCAATCGCAAATCGGTGATCTCGCCGGCCTTGCGACCGAAGAAAAAGACAACCTCGTCGCGGCAATAAATGAGGCGGCAAGGTCGGGCGGCGGCGGAGCGGGTGCATGGTATGTGACGCTTACACCTAATGACGATGGGAGTATTACAGCAGACAAAACTATGACGGAAATAGAGGCGGCGTATCAGGCGGGGTATGCGGTTTACTGTATTTACTTGCTTCTTGTTATTATTGCTCGAGTCCCGATTATTGCACCTTTGACGACACACAGGGCGAATGAATTATATACTTTTTGCGGCGTCGGAACTTTCGATAGTAAGCTGTACAGTTTTCAGTTTGAGCTTAACGAGAGCGGGTGGACAGCATTGCAAAAAGAAATCCCGCAAAAATCTGATATTCCGGCGGCTTACATCTTGCCTAAAGCTACGGCAAACGCCCTCGGCGGTGTGAAAGCAGACCCCGCCACGGCAAACGATACCCAGCCGGTAAGGATAGACGACAGCGGGAATCTTGTGACGGCTGCGGGTGCGGTATCCGATGCGCAGGTAAGCTCCGCGGTATCTACATGGCTGACTGAGCACCCCGAAGCAACAACTACTGTGCAAGATGGTGCCATAACCCCTGCAAAAACCTCTTTCCTTGTGCAGGAAGACGAATCCATCATGAATCTCGGCGAGTATAAAAAGACCTTCTCTTATGCGATTACCAACAATGGCTCGTATTATATCCACTCGTGGAATAAAAATTATAACTTTAAAGCAGACATCATCGGCTTAACAAAAATTAGCATTAACGCAACGGCTGCGTATATTAACTACGTGTTTTTTGCAGAGGCTCCGACCGGTGAGGCTGGACAAGCAATAGTTGGATACGGAGGCACATTCGCGAGTTATACACGGCTGAATGATACAGATGCGAACGAACCGACTACTCAGACAGTCACGATTGATGTCCCAACCGGCGCTGTCTGGCTGATGGTGGACTTTGGCTACGCACAGCCGACAGACTTGACCATCGAAAAGCCAATCAAGTTGTGGAAATTTGGTGAACAGATTGATAAAACCGTTAATGGCGCGGATATCAGCGACAAATCTATTAACACGCTAAAGCTTGAGAATGAGGCGGTCACCACAGAAAAACTCGCAGACAAATCGGTAAGCACGGACAAACTGGCAGGCTACGAAATAACATGCAAAGAAGTCCCGTGGAAGATTTTTTTGGACGGCTATGACACAAACTATGCCGAGGCTATTTCAGCTCCAGACAGCGCTGTGTATGTCGTAAAGCTCGAGGCGGGAAAAACATATGTCCTGTTGGACATTCCATATCCGCAGAACAACAACGAATTTGTTAAAAATAATGTAGCCGTTGGACACCCTGGATATTACTTTGGGTATGTCACGCTACCGGATGTCGAGAGCAACAAGACAGAGGGAAAGAATCTTCTCGACGGAATGTTTTCAAGTGGAATAATCCATACGATAGGAAGAGAGGCAATATTGCGTGGATACATGGAGCCAAAGGGAGGAACGGCTGTCACTTCGGGGTATGGTCCCTCATGGTATGTAAAGGTGACGAGCGATTTTTATATCGCAAAAGCAAGCCTTAAGCCACCCGCAGAGAAGCGCGTTAACAATGTATTGCTGTACGAGGTGGATTCGCCTGAATATACAAAAATAGGGGAGTTCCCATCGTCCGTTTATAAGATGGATCTTGGCAATGGGTATTTGAGGGATAGCAGTTATCTTGCGCAAGTTTTGTCTTCAAGAACTGCGAAAGCTGAAGATGAAAGATCTTATGCAGCAATGTCGCGAGATGTCCCGCGAGATCGCAGTTTGAGCATCCAATTTATCGGCGATTCTATTACTTACGCCGCGAGCAATGCAGGTCTGCAAAACGCGTTTAGAAAGTATGTCCCTATGGATTTCCAGGCGGAATCAAATGCTTTGTGCCAATCCGGAGTATCAGTTACGACCGGAAGTGGGAGTTTTGACTGGAATGGAAACCAAAATTCCAGCGAAAGCTACAATGTATCAATGAGCGGCTACTCTGGACTTGTACAAAAACTTGTACCATACAAAACGCAGCTTAGTCTTAAGGTCTGGGCGGATGCTGTCGATATCGTGATCGTAGAGCTCGGAACGAATGACCAATGGGAGCAGGCGACTCTTGGTGCACCGACAGACTTGTCTGAAGACACTAACTTTTATGGTGCAGTCGAAAAAACACTGCAATCTTTAGAAAATACGTTCCCAAATGCGCAAATCCTCTGGATGCTCCCTTTTAAAAACCAAAAGTGGAAAACGAGTACGATCAAGATGACCAGCTATCTGACTGCCATTAAAATTATTTGCCAAACGCACAAACGCTGCTGGGTGCTCGATTTGTTTGATAAGTGGTTCGTTAACTATGATGATCCAGATATCCGCTCTGCGTTTTTTATAGATGGAGTGCATATCACGGGCAGTGCTCACAAATGCGTCGCAGAATCCATCGTCGAGAAAATTAGGCATATTATTTCCATTTGCGGCTTACATAGAATTAAAACAAACCACATTACAAGTGGCAATGACAGCGTATACGGCAACAACGCAGCGGATGGTACCGCATAGCATTAGCAGCTTTTGGGGCTTGACAAACCCGCCCCGGTCTGCTATACTACAGTCAAGGGTTAATCCCTTTTGTCACCGCGTGAGCGCTGATTTTTCCCCGCGTAAGCGGGGGTGGCTCGATCAGAGCGCAAGCGCACGCGGTTGTGGATTGAAATACTAAAGTGGCAAAAGTCACGAAGTAAAAAGCTCTATCGAAAGATAGGGCTTTTTGCTTATAATTTTGAGCACCGAGAGAAATCAAGGTGCTTTTTTGATGCCCAAAAGGGCAATTTTGAGCACGGAGGTGATACGGTGGATAATGAAGCCATCGTCCGGGAGCTTGCGGGGCTCCAAGCGGAACAACGCAGCATGCGGAATGACCTTAAGGAGATAAAAAACACTGTCAAAGAGATGTCACAAAAACCCGCGCGGCGTTGGGACAACGCCGTAGACAAAGTTATATCTGTCATGCTTGGCGCGATAACGCTATATCTTATGGTAAAGTTAGGCATTGCCTAAAAAAGGAGGAATAAAAAATGAACATCAACTGGAAAGTACGAATCAAAAACCCCGTGTGGTGGGCGGAAGTCGTGGCGGCTATCGTGCTGCCCATGCTCGCAGCGGTCGGTCTCAGCTGGAACGACATCACCAGCTGGGCAGCACTGCTCGATGTGCTTGAGGCAGCCGTCGGCAATCCCGTGACCGTGGTCGCCGTGCTCGTGTCGGTTTGGAACGCGGTCACCGACCCGACCACCAAAGGCATCAGCGACAGCCAGCGCGCCATGTGCTACCTTGCACCCGCAAAGGACGTGGTCGAGGATGACTAAGCGCATCAAAATCGGTATAGATCCCGGACACGGCGGCGCATATACCGGCACATACTCGGTCAATACTGTCAAGGATGGACTCTACGAAAAGGACTACGCCCTCGAGCTTGCGCTTATGGTGCGTGAGCACCTGCTGCGCTGCGGTTTTGACGTGTACATGACCCGCACCACCGACGTGCGCCCCGGCGACGTGACCGCCCGTGCTCAAATGCTCAAGGATGAGCACTGCGACTATGGCGTGTCAATCCACTTTAACGGCAGCGGCAACGCTGCCGCTCATGGGTGCGAGGTCTTTGTGCCGTATGCGGAGACCGAGGCGGCGATAGAGGTCGGCTACTACCGCGAGCTTGGCAAGTACTTTAAGCCGAGAGTGCCTTTCGCCCGGAGCAACTCTGTCACTGACCGCAATAACACTTTTGATAAAAAAATTAATTTGAGCACGCGCCGTTTTGACGCGTGCTCAAGCCAAAAAGAGTATTTTGGTGTTATCCGTAACAGCTGGCCGGAGGTTTCCACCGATCTGCTGGAAGTATGCTTTTTGACCAACCGCGGCGATTTTGAGACTTACCTTGAGCACCGCGCGGAAATTGCCGAGGGAATTGCGTGCTCAATAGTCGAGGGTTTTGAAAAAAAATACGTTCCCGCAAAAGTTGAGCACGCAGAAAATAAATTGCCTAAAAAAAATGAGCACCGCAGCCCCTCTCAAGCATCTTGCAACAAAATCAACTATGTGAAATGAGCACGTATAAGTCGTCCGGCGCTACCGGCTTGCAGATAGGAGAGCGCAATGACGGCAGAGTACATCAAAAACAAGAAAATCATAAAAAGTGTGTGCTCAAAATCCAAGCTCCGCGAGTATATCGCGGATTGCAATTTTGAGCACGAGCACGATGCGGAAATTTTGAGCATGATATACTTGCAAAATAAGGATTGCGGGTATGTCGCTGACATCATGGGGCTGTCGTATGACCAGACCCTTGAGCGCCACCGTAAAGCGGCGAAGCGGCTTGCCGCTTTGATAAATGCCCCATAAATACCCCATAATCATCCTATAAACTTCCCATAACCGAACCCCCTCCCTATGGTAACATAAAGCCATAGAGAGGGGGCTTTTTCTTATGTTTGATTATTCCGGAGCGGGGTGTCAGAATCCATATATAAACAGATACAACGCAATGACAGCACAACAACTCTCAAAATATGAAATAATACATGTAAACGGTGAAAATGGTGCTCGCGCACTACAGATGGCACCAAACAGTGAAATCATCGTCCTTGACAACACTGCTCCCATGGTGTGGCTGTGTCAGACGGATGGCGCAGGCTATAAGACGGTGCGACCCTTTGACATCGCGCCGCACAAAGCAACTCCGCAGATAGACCTTGCGGACATCGATGCAAGACTTAAGAGACTGGAGGAGATGTACGATGACAAATCCGATGTCGCAGTACCTAAAAAGCACATCAAAGTCACCGATGCCGAACAATAATCCGATGCAGATGTTTTCCGAATTTCGGAAATTTGCGCAAGGCATTACTCCGCAGGATGCAAAGGCGGAGGTCGAGCGGCTGCTGCAAAGTGGACAGATGACGCAGCAGCAGTTTGAGCAGCTAAAGCAGCAAGCCGAAAGTTTTATAAAATTTTTGAAGTAAGGCGGGTGCACACGCTTTATATAAAAAAATAAAAGAAAGGACAGTAACGAAATGGATATGCCTTTTTCCCTTTCCGATGTCGCGGCAGTGACCCGCGACGGAAATGATGGTGCTTTCGGCGGAAATGGCGCATGGTGGATCATCATCCTTTTCCTCTTCGTTTTCATGGGCGGCGGCTTATGGGGCAACCGCCAAGGCGACTATGGACAGTATGCGACCGCCGCCACCCAGCAGGAAATCCTCTACGGACAGCAGTTTGGTCAGCTTAATGACAGGCTGAATAACATTGGCAACGGCATCTGCGACAGCACTTTTGCTCTTAACAACTCTATCACGAGCGAGGGCAGAGCGCTGCAGAGCCAGCTCGCCGAGTGCTGCTGCGAGACTCGTCTTGCGACCGCCAACCTCGGCGCGCAGAGCGAAAAGCAGACCTGTGACATCATCACCGCAATCCACGCCGACGGCGAAGCCACAAGACAGCTCATCCAGACCAACGAGATCCAGTCGCTGCGTGACAAGGTGAGTGCCTTGGAGATGGATAACCGCATGTACGGCGTAGTCCGCTACCCGGCAGGCTATACCTACAACGCCGGTCCCTCCCCTTTCTGCGGTGGATGCTGCAATAACATTTAACTTAACGCCCTTTTGGCGAGGCTTACAAGGGCGGCAGAGATGCCGCCCTATTAAATTATTTGAGGAGGATATATATTATGAGCAAATCAGCAATTTATACGGCTAATGCATTCGCCAGCACCGTGGCGGTCGAAGACCTCATCCCTCTCGGTAGCACCAGTCGCAGATACGGCTGTAATCTCCGTCAGGACGGTAATGGGATCACCGCCACCGGCGCTGGGTACTACCTCGTCACGATGTCGGCGACTGTAGCTCCTACCGCCGCCGGAGCAGTGACTATCACCGGACAAAAAGACGGCGTTGCCATCATCGGCGCAACCGCTACTTCCACCGCCGCGGCCGGTGCTGCTATTGACCTTGCTTTTTCCGCTATTGTGCGAAACATCGGATGCGGCAGCTCCATTCTGTCTTTTGTGCTCACTGGCGCGGCTGCGACAGTAAGCAATTTTGCCGTCAGTGTAGTCAAGCTTTGAGGGCACGCCCATGGAAACGGTGAAAAGCTACAAAAAGCGCCTCGGTGAGAGCATCGAAAAGTGTATGACAGAGTGGTCGATATCCGAGCGTACTGCCGCCGCCATCGACCAGATGGTACAGTGCTGGCTGCATACAGATGATATGTGCAAGCACCTCTCCACGACATCTTTTACGGCTGCAGACGCGGAAGCATGGGCGACAGGGCTTGTCAACGACGACGGCTCTGCCGGGGCACACTGGGACATGGCGCAGACCACCGCGGCAGCGGAAAATATCGGCGTAAAATTTGAGCATATCACCCGCGAGGAGTGGTATGCCACGATGAACTCTATGTACTCTGACTATAGCCGCGTGGCAGATAAGTACGGCATTGGCACGGCGGACTTTTATGCTGACCTTGCAAAGGCTTTTCTTTTTGACAAGGATGCGCCGCCGCCGAAGCAAAAGCTTGCGGCATACTACCACTGCATAGTGGAGGGATAAAAAAGAGCCCGGAGTTTTCCGGGCTCTTTGCTTTAGTAAAGCTCTACTTTATTTTTGAGGTAAGCCCCGCCGTAGCGGGGCTTTGGTATTAAAAGTATTTATACGATTTCTCCTCTTGTGCTCTCTATTACGTAGTCACTGCCAATTTCGGCTTTGATTCCTTCGGCATATTTTTCCGCTTCGCTATATGTATCAAAATCTTGCGGCAATTCCTTTTCATTCTTAAAAAATACTGTATATATCATTTCTTACGTCCTTTCTGGGTGGTTTAGCCGCGCCGCGGTAATGAGATTAAAACCGACTTTACGGTGAGCCCCGCCGGAGCGGGGTTTTGGGATTAAAGTTGATTTGCGATAAGCTCGGCAAGCTGGTCTGGCGTAAGCTTGCGGTAAGTGTAAACGTAGTAGAGGTCGGTGGGGTCGTCGTAAACGGTTCTGCTCCAGCGGTCGGGGAAAAGATGAGTTACAATTTCGTTTGTAGCTGCATTATATACGATTTCCTGATGGAGCCCGCCCCATTCAATATTTTTGCTTTCTTTGACTGCTTCCGCAAATCCTTCGGCGGATTTGATTTCTTCGATTGTTCTTTTCATGGTGTTTTCTCCTTTTGTCAATTTTTTGTGGATTGAATTTTGTACTCTCTCTTAAGTACATCTATATTATACGCCTTTATTATCGTAATGTCAATAGGGTTTTGCAAATATTTTTGGTTTTTCTGAAAAAAATTATAGTTAAAAACTATACCATATACTTGGCAAGCTGGTCGATAGACAGATCCAGCGCGGCGGCAAAACGCGCGGCGTTGGCAAAAGTGATATTGCCGAGGTCGGATTCGCCCTTTTCGATTTTTTGAACCTGCCGAATGTTGATGTGGGATTTTTCGGCGAGCTGTGCCTGAGTTAAGCCGAGTGCTATGCGGCGCTCGGCGAGCGGGCTGGGATTAACAGTCCTCATTACTATAGCCTCCTTTACGGTAAGCCCTGCCGGAGCGGGGCTGTAATTATTGCCATTTGGCGACACTGTCGATGGTGATGCATCCGCCAGTCTGAGCGACACCGTCCTCGGAGCGGGGGAAGAACTGCCCAAAGCGGGGGTCATACTCCTGACGGCAGCGCACGATGCTGCCATCTCTGTGTATAACAAACGATTTTGCAGGGGCATACTCGCTGTGGCCGGGAACTTTGATTTTTGCAGGCTGCTGATAGAGCCAAAGCACAGCTGATAAGCTCATCGTTAAAATAGGCGCGGTCGATGCTGCCGGTTTTGTAATATGTGCATTTAAGCCCGAGCTGAGTTGCATTAACATAGAGGCGGTCGTGATCACCTTTAGTCCAGCGATTAAATCCGTTTTTTTCGAGTTTGGTAATTTGGTTGTCAGTAAGCATTTTTAGGTCTCCTTTTGTCAACTTTTTGTGGATTGAATTTTGTACTCTCTTTTGAGTACATTTATATTATACGCCTTTATTATCGTAATGTCAAGGGGTTTTTGCAAAAAAGTCTGAAATTTTTTTAAGAAAATAACACATTTTATAACACACTTTTATTGTGTGCATATAAAAATTTATTTTTTGTGTGCATTTTGTTTTTTATATAAATGGCTTTATAATGCGTTTCGTGTAATTATTACGTCCAAGAAAACAATAAAATAATTAAAGATAAAAGGTTCGAGCCCTGTTACCCGCACCAGCAGAAAACCGCTTGATTAAGCCATAATCAAGCGGTTTTCTTTTTCAAAATAACACATTTTATAACACAGTTTTATTTTTTACCCGTTAGGATTTCCTCGAAGGGTACGCCCACGGCGGCGGCAATCTCTTTGTCTTCGCCGTCAAAATACTTGCTGTAGACCCCAAAGGTGTCCATATCTTCGGAGTGCCCTACTACCTTTTTCACCATGCCTTCCGGCAGTTTTTTGGCCACGGAAACAAAAGTGTGTCGCAGACTGTACGGTGAGATTATTTGGATGCCGTTATATGCACAGTAGCGGCGCAGCATTTTGTAGTAGTGCTTTTCGTTCGAGATGTTAAAAACATATTCGCAGTCCGGATATACGCGCATCTGCTCTTGTATCACTTTTTCCGCCCGCTGCGACAGCGCAACTGTGCGGATGGCATTTTTATTTTTGCCGTTAGTTATCTGATTGTCAATATTTACAGACCGTCGGATATACACATAGCCGGGCGCATAATCCTCCGGCTTAATACCGATTATTTCGCCGGGGCGCAACCCCGTAAGAACGTGAAAACGGTATGCATAGATGTAGCGATCGGTCACGACTTTGTCGCAAAAAGTGCTTTTGTCGGAGGAAAAAAGTACTTTTAAGTCATCGGGGCTAAAAATTTTCTTTCCGCGCACCTGTGCGGCGGACGGAATAGTAACATTGTCGATAAAGTAATATGTCATCTTTTCACGCCTACAATACTTTATAAATGCGCTTAAATCCTCTTTGATATTTTTAAGTGTTTTTTTTGCAAGTTTGCGTACCGCAAAGGCGCTGTCAAGTATCGCTTGGATGTCCGAGTCACCTATGGTCGCGACCGTACGCATGCCAATGATAGGCTTTATATAGCACTCCCAGCGCTGTTTTTTGTTGCGGTAATTTTGTGCGGAGGTCTCTCTTTGCACCTCCGCGAGATATTTTTCATAGGCATCGCAGACCTTAATCTTTTGATTTTCTACGCCCTCGTCGAGCCAGAGGTCAGCCTTTTTGTTAGCTTCCCGCTGCCCGGTGCGACCGGGCGTGCCGGAATAGAAGCTTTTGCGAACGCCGTCTTTTTGCACATTGATTTGCCACCGCTGCTGCTTTTCCATCCATTTTGCGGTATTTGTTCGTTTCATGCTTGTAATCTCCTTAATAATAATTTATAATAAAAATATAGGGGCGAGTTAATCTCCCTCGCCCCTGCCCTCGGAGCTTTTCCCTCCGGGGGTTTTTTTTATTTACTTTCAAGCTGCTTTTCGAGCACTTCGCGGTGGATCCGCACCGCGCGCTCTTTTTCTTCCGCCGGAGCGGGCACAGCCGTCGCTTTTTTTGCGCCGCCGGAAATCGGCTTAAAAATAACAAATAATCCCACTATACTGAGCAGAAAAGACGGCGCTATATACAGCCCATAAGGATAGAAAGTAATTGCTGCTGCCCAGTATCCCACGGTGGCGAGCACCGCAACGATCTCAGCGCCGGTGATGCCTGCCGCCCATCCGAAGGACAGCGCCGCGGCCGATACCGTCAGCTGCCATGATATGTACTGCATATGCTCATAGTCAAGATATATGCTGTTTTGCGTGCCGGATAGCACCAGCCACGCATAAAATCCTGTGCACCAGAGAGCCGCCAGCAACATGGGGAGGCGTTTTGCCATAGATGCACCTCCTTAATGTCTTATCCATCCCACGCCGGGGAGGATTACATCTACTGCAACAAAAACTAACAGGAACGCCATAACGGCGCACGTGAAAATTAAAACGCGCTTAAATTGTCTGCGCTCGTGGGCTATGTCGTCCTGGCACTGCTGGATAAGCAGGTCGCGGTAGGACAGCAGCTTCGGCTCAATGCCGACAATGGTATCCGCAGAGCCGCCGAGAGCTTTTATAATTGCGGCGGCCGCCGAAAATGACGGGTCGGGAGTGCTGCCGTTGATGATACGGATAACGGTAGATTCCGGCACACCGGACTGCTCGGCTATTTGATGCGCGGTCAGCCCTTTCTCTTCCTTGAGCTTTTTCAGCTCGTCCGATAGCATAATATCACCCCGAATTTATTTTAATAACGCTTTTACTCACCGAAAAGCAAAAAAAGGCATTTTTGGGTATGGTAATCCATTTGAAAAAAATGGTAAGATTTAGGCGCAAGCCGGAGCAAACCGGACAAGCCGCCGAAGATATCTTCCGCAGCCGTCGGCGGCTGCACACACGGCACGGACGCCCGGAGCGGGCAGACAGGAGGATATACATATGATGAAAAAGACAGAAAAAAACTTTTTGAGATTTTGCGAGAAACGCAAAGACCTTAAATCGGAAATTACTCTTTCGGAAGATAGGAGCGCACGACGGCTTCCAGCGCGTCAAGCTGTTCGGGCGAAAGCTGCTCCATATCCGCAAAAAGGCTCTGCACTTTCTTCGGCAGGCGATTAAAAAACGCAAGCAGCTTCATATCATCTTCGGAAAGCTCGCCGTTTTCGGCGGGCTTTTCTTTTATGTCCGTTTCGCCGCGCAGGTACTCCGGCGTGGTGCCGAGGATGTCCGCGATCTGCGCAAGGCGGTCGGCGGGAATGGACGAACGTCCGGCTTTTACATCTTTAAGGTATGTTCTTCTCAATCCAAGTTGAGTGCTTACAAAAGACAAACTTAGTCCCTTTTCTTTTGCGATTTCTTCAATTCTGCCGATTTCGCACATATAATTCGCTCCTTTCAGTAGAAAAGTTTGTGTAAATTGCCGAAACTCTCAAAATGAGCAAAAAAGCAAATAAACCTATTGACTTACGCTCAAAATGAGAGTATACTGTACTCACAGGAGCAAAAAGCAAGGCAAAAGAGGACAAAGCGATAGAAAAGAGTGCTCAATAAACTAATTCAAATATAAATTAGCACAAAACAAGGCATTTGTCAACTTTTGAGAGCATTTTGCGGTTGAAAAATAAAGGAGGATAAATGCAATGACTGACAACGAAAAGCTTGTGGCATTTGAAACGGCTATAAGCTTAATGCTGGAGGCACAGGAGCGGCTTTCCGACTCAATAGAGCTTTTCCATAAGTGCGGAATTGAAGTCTGCGATGCTTTCAGCTGCGGCGATGCGGCGAAAGAGCAGTTCTGTTTCACCAACGCCCAAATTTACAAGGGTATTAAAAATTTTGAGAAGCTTTCCGGGGTTCCCGGGTATTTTGCCAATGACTATATCACAGGCAGAGAGGACAAAAGCAGACGGTACGCAGAATACAACGGCTTAAAATTTGTGCAGCTTGGGCACGTCAAGTCACAAACGATGGCAAAGTACGGATACAGGTGAAAAAATGAAAAGGAAACGTTTTATAAAACTGCTTATGGGGCAATTTGGGTACGACCGAAACAAGGCGGTCAGAGGGGCTGATGCAGTCGTTTTTATGAACAAGGTATTCGCATTTGACCCCGACAGACCGACTTACAAAAGCATCTATGACTGGCTTAGAGGAGAGGAGGACACACAATGACCGACATACAGATTTTTAAGAACGAGCAATTCGGCGAAGTGAGAACGATTGCAAAGGACGGCGAGCCGTGGTTCGTGGCGAATGACGTTTGCAGAGTGCTTGACTTCGCAAATTCGTCCGATGTGATAAAACGGTTGGACGATGATGAAAAATCGGGGGTAGTTTTAACCGACCCCCATGGAAGAGCGCAAAACACGAATGTTGTCAGCGAAGCGGGCTTATACACGCTGGTGCTGGGAAGCAGAAAGCCGGAGGCGAAAGCTTTTAAGCGCTGGATAACCCACGAGGTGATCCCGACCATCCGGCGGCACGGAGCATACGCCACGGAGACCACCATAGAGAGCATAATCGCAGACCCGGAGAGCGGCATAAAGCTGCTGCAAGCCCTCAAGGCGGAGCAGGAGCGCCGCAAGGAGGCGGAGGCCATAGCCGAGGCGCAGCGCCCGAAGGCGCTTTTTGCCGACGCGGTAGCGGCAAGCGACAACAGCATTCTGGTCGGGGAGCTGGCTAAGATATTGCGGCAAAACGGTGTTGAGACCGGACAGAACAGGCTTTTCCGCTGGATGCGGGACAACGGCTACATAATGCGGTACACCAATGTTCCGACCCAGTACAGCATGGAGCGGGGGCTGATGGAGGTAAAGGAGCGGGCGATAAACAACCCCGACGGCAGCGTGAGGATCACGCAAACCATAAAGGTGACGGGGAAAGGTCAAGCGTACTTTGTGAATAAATTTATAGGAGGGTGAGAGGAATGAAAACGGAGTGGATTTCGCCGAGGCGGGAGCTTCCGCCGGATGGCGAAGAAGTGCTGGTGCTTACGCAGAGCAAAAAAGGTATAAGAAGCATTGACAAAGGGTATTGGTCAATCGACCACTTTATACACAGGGGTACGGCGCAGGTTATAGGGTGGATGAAACTGCCGGATATGTACTTAAACGAGGAGGGGCAAAATGAATGAATACAGGAGCAGGGTATACACCGACCGCCCGGCATACGCCGATTTTGACGCCCCTGCAAAGTTTGAGGCGATAAAAAGCATTATAGCAAGGCATCTTATTATGCACCCGAACGCTATATGCTCTTACTCCGGTGGCAGCGATAGCGATATACTGATACATTTAATCGAGAATGTCCGCAAGATGTACGATTTGCAGCCGGTAAAGTATGCATTTTTTAACACCGGGCTCGAAATGAAGGCAATAAAAGACCATGTGGCGGAAACCTCAGAGAAATACGGTGTCGAAATCAAAACATATAGACCAAAAATCAATATTGTGATTGCGGCTCGTAAGTATGGCATACCTTTTGTCTCAAAAATTATGTCGTCCGGATTTGAGTGCGTTCAGCGAAAGGGATTACCACTATCAATAGCGGATGAGTATGCCGAAGCTGAAGACAAGGTTGCAAAGCGAAAAGAGCTTAAAGAGCGTTATCCAAAGTCCGAGCAGGGTATTAACTTTTTATGCTGCTGCAATTCTGCCGGGGAGCCAAGACCTAATGTACAGCTTGTTATAAACTCAAGCAAATATATGCTCGATTTTGTAAAAGAGAACCCGCTGCCTTTTCGCGTGAGCGCAAAATGCTGCGATTACTGCAAAAAGCAAGTCGCACATAACGTTCAAAAGGATTACGATATGGTCATTACAGGCGAACGCCGAGACGAAGGCGGCATGAGGTCGGTGCCAAGGAAGGACAACACCTCGATGTGCTTTACCGAGACCGCCGAAGGCAAGTACCGTTTGCGCCCGCTTTACTATGTATCCGATGCGGACAAAGCTTGGTACAAAGAGTATTACGGGATTAAATATTCGGACGCTTACGAGGTGTATGGGCTTACTCGTACAGGGTGTTGCGGCTGCCCCATATCTTATAAGGCGGTCGAGGATTTGGAAAAAATCAGACCATACGAGCCGCTGCTTGTGGAGGCGGCATGGAATGTTTTTGGCGAAAGCTATCGCTATCGCCAAAAATACAATGAGTACAAAAGAGAAAGGATGAAGAACGGGTGACAACGCTTGATGATATAAAGAGGATGGACAAGGAGCTTTTGACGGTGCAGGACGTAGAGAAGCTGCTTAAAGTCAACGGCACTACAATACGCAGGGCGGCGCGGGAGCACCCGGAAACCCTCGGCTTTCCGGTGATGCTCTTCGGCAAGCAGGTACGCATACCGCGCAGAGCATTTGTAAAATTTTTGGAGGGAGGCGGCGGCGATGGCTAAAAAGGCGCCACCTGAGCGCTCGGCGCTCGAAAAAGAGCTTTTTGCGCAGCGCGTGACCGAGGACATGCTCGCGCGATACATAGGACGCAGCACATCTTATGTGTCCAATCGCATGATAGGGCGGTACGCGTGGACGGTCGCGGAAGCGTACCAGATACTCAAGCTGCTGCGCAAAGAGCCGCGAGATTTTATTATTTACTTTCCGCCGGAGGAGGGATTTGTGTGCGAAAAAGTGACATTTTGTGTGGGATAATTGCTTTTGTGATTATCGTTCTTATTTTTGGAGCAGTTGGCGGAGTTGACTGCGGAAGACTCAGCCTTGGACGCTGCTTTTTGTACATAGCAGGGCTGAGCTTGGCGCTTATCGCCGATATCAAGATAGGCGAGCACCTGTGTAAAGGATGCATACACCGCCGGGCGCTGGCCGGAAAGTCCGACGCAGTTTGCCAGTACGCCATAGACACCGGCAAGCTGCGCGGCTGCGAGCCGGAGGACTGCCCGCACTGGAACGGCAATCAAAAAGAGCTCAAGCGTTTGATGCACGCAAGCGAGGAGCGGGATTTGTTTGCTGCTTTTTCCGACTTCGGCGAGGCGAAAGGGTCGCAGTGGTATGATTGAGCGCTGCGAGGTATGCGGTAAGCCCATCCACGAGTGCAAAGGCGGTATCCTACGCTGCCGCCGATACACCTGCGTGTGCGCAAAGTGCCATTTTAATTGCCAATTTTATCGCGATGACGGGCTTTGTTATTGGTGGTGCGCTTACCCCGAAAAAGACAAAGAAATCGCATCTCCTGATAGTAAATAATATATATAATTTAGTAGTAGTAGTAGGCATTGTGGAAAACTTTTTTTATTACGCTCGTGTGGGAAAGATTTTTTTAATAACGATTTTGTCATTCCGAGGAAAAGAATAAAAGCCGTTTTTCGTGAAGTATTTCACAAATTCTATGTGGAAAACTTGTGGAAAACTCTGTGGAAAACTTGTGGAAAAGTTGAAAACTCAATTTTAGCCCAAAATTTAGGTTGTGGAAAAGTTAAAAACTATGTGGAAAACTCGTTGAAAAGTTGAAAATTGGAGGTGGAAGAATTGGAAAATAGATGCTTCCTTTGCGGAGCGGACGGACGGCGCGATCCGCTCGATACGCATCACATCTTTGGCGGCGCAAGCAGAAAGAAAAGCACCAAGTACGGGCTCACCGTAAAGCTGTGCCATTATAAGTGCCACATTTTCGGCGCGGAGGCGGTGCATAGCTGCCGCACGACCATGGACAAGCTGCACAAGTACGGTCAGCGAAAAGCCATGCGCGAGCAGGGCTGGACAGTGGCGGATTTCCGCCGAGAGTTCGGCTGCAACTATCTGTGGGATGAGCCGGACGGACAGGAGGAATAGATGGATTATAAATTTTACACTTGCCCATATGACGATAACATAAGTTGTAAGCGTTTGCCAAGCTCGCGCTGTGCGGGCTGCCCTATCCGCACCAACCCCGCGCGGCTTACCAAGCAGGAGCTTGCGGAGGCGATAACTAAAAGCGTGCTTGAGCGGCACGACCGTAATCTTATGAGAGGAGATGAGTAGCAATGCTTACGGAGTACATTGACAGAGAGCGCACCACTATCGCCATACTGCGGGACTACCGCGACGCGGAGTGGAAAAAAAGCACCGGCAAGGAGAAGCTTCACCAGATAGATGAGCGCCTGTACAAGGTCGGCGGAAGCTTTGGCAGCGACCCGGTACAAGGCGGTGCGCCGAAAATCCAAGAGCACTGGTGCGCGGCAATCGACGAAAAGACCGTGCTCGAAAAGGGCACACGGATGGCCGAGGAATATTTTGACGAGCTTACTCCTTGCCTTGCACGCCTTACGGACGAGGAGCGGGACATGATATATTTACGCTGGATTGACTGCGAGGAACGGGACGGCATACAGACCATTATGGACAGCTACCACATCGCCAAAACCGAGGCTTATAAAAGGAGCAACGCCGCGCTTTCGCGGCTTGCAAAATTGATTTTTTGGTAAGGAGGACACGACATGAAATCAAAAGCAGAGCTGGACGCTTTTTGTGCCCAGTGCGAGCACCGCGGTGAGACGATGTGCGACCGGAGTGGGGCTTGCGCAAAGTGCAAAGACCAGTACGAGTGCATAAAGATATGCGTAGAGGAAATACAGACAGGCAAAAAGTTTGCGGAACCGCCAAGGAGGTACATGTGACAAATCTTGAGTATATAAGATCGCTTGATGACAAAGGCATACTTGCCTTTTGGAACGTCGCCGCGGGCGGCAGCATGGACATCTTCGACGAGACATGCAATTTGTGCCGATACGGTAGTGCAGACCGGTGCATGCAAGCGGCGGAAACCGGAGCGGGCAAAGATGTAGTGTTCCAGTGCGACAAGGCTACATGGCGGTGGCTGCACGACGAGGCGCACGCCCTAAAAAAAGCCGTAGAGGAGGAGTTACATCATGAGAGCGAGAGCCTATAACGGCGGCTTGACCGCTGCCGAAAGAAAAGTTATGCACAACGAAATAAAGAGACAGCTTGCAGAGCACGACCGCAGACACGCAAAAGAGATAGATGCCATTGTCCTGTGGGTGCTGCGCGAAACTTTCGGTTTTGGTGAAAAGCGCCTGCGCAAGTATTTTGACGAGTTTGGGCGACAGCTCAACCGTCTTATAGAGTATTACAATTTGGGCGAGGGTGACGAAGCGTGGCTTTGCAGCAGGAAGCTAAAAGAGGCAGGCATAGATTTTGAGAAATGGGAGGCGGAAAAATGGGATATTTAATAGCGTTCGGGCTTGGATTTGTTCTTGGAGGATTTATAATGTCGGCACTGACGGACAAGGAGGGCAACGGAAAATGAAAGTATATATTGCAGGAAAAATAACTGGTAACAAAAAATATCATGAAATGTTTGACTTAGCGGAGCGGGTATACAGCAAGAAATACATTGTGCTCAACCCGGCGACCCTGCCGGAGGGCATGAGCGCCGCGGATTATATGCGAATATGCTTTGCAATGATAGATGCGGCGGACTTGGTCGCCTTCCTGCCGGGATGGCGGACAAGCCCGGGCGCACGACTTGAGAGAGCATACTGCAGCTACATAGGCAAGGGCATAATTGATTTTGAGTGCAAAGAGGGCGGTGTGTAAAATGATACGATACATTAAGCGATTATGTACAGCAATGCTTCTGCTGCTCACCACTTTATCCTTAGCGGTCGCAGTAGAGCTAACGCTCACATATTTCCAGAGCGGTATGCTGGTGTATGCGGCAGCGGCGCTTGCCACAATGCTCGCGAGCATAGGACTTTGCAATGCCGTGACAGCGGCGCTTATAGCGGAGCTATCGGATATAGTCACGGAGCGGGTTTTGCAAAACTGCGGAAAAATTGAGGAAAATAAGCTTGAAATTCGTTGACAAAAGCTGATAAGATAGAGACAGTAAATCTCATGGGTTTTTGCTCCTTTCAAAATATTTTCGGCAGAAAGCGCTTCCGCGGCAAACGGAGGCGCTTTTTGTTGTACGGAGTACGATATGACACAAAAGCAATTTTACTCATCAATGCCGTGGCGGCGGGCACGCGAAGCTTACAAAGCGTACCGCAAAGCACTGGACGGCGGAATGTGTGAGGTCTGCCACTGCGAGCTTGGCAAGATCGTGCACCACAAAGTGTGGCTCAACGATGACAACTGCAACGATCCGGACGTCGCACTCAACCCTGCGAACTTCCGGTACGAGTGCCAGACCTGCCACAACAAAGAGAAAGACGGCGAAACGTTTCACACCGGAGCGGGCGGACGCTATCGCTTCGATGCCGACGGCGAAATAGTCAAAATGTAAGACATATAAAGCACAGGATGAGCGCGATATTAGTGCAGAATGAGCGCAGAATGAGCGCAGAATGAGCGCAGAATGAGCGCGATATTAACGCCGAATGAGCGCAGAATGAGCGCCGAATGAGCGCATCTCTTCGCGAATAGGAAATAAATGGAGCGCGGACGACGCGCAAAATTTGCGTGCTGCCTTCAAACTTTTTGCGGAGCAGCAACCACTCCCCCCATCTCGCGCGCCGCCGGGCACTCAAAAGC
>ERZ1034928.234-NODE-234-length-33372-cov-6.796890_pt1 | contig 33372 bp, 28 predicted proteins | sample MGYA00520627_ERZ1034928 | MGnify/ENA primary metagenome ERZ1034928 (study PRJEB33766, sample SAMN09781755) | gut metagenome | biome: gut microbiome | host: Homo sapiens | place: Madagascar | study: EMG produced TPA metagenomics assembly of the PRJNA485056 data set...
GCCAACGGGCCATCTTGCAACGCCGCGCCTATCGCCACAGCGCCGAAACCCCAATCGCGAAAAGCGGCACGTTCTCCCGTCTCTTTTCACGTATGCGTATGCGCCTTCCTTGCGATCTCGTCCTTAAAATGTGATGTATCACACTTTTAAGGACGAGTATTTGCAATTTCAGACTGAGATGAGATTCTAGGCTATCCCCTCGCCCTTAGCAGCTGGCGAACAGTTCCGCCAGCTGCTCGCGGTCCACGACGCCGTCGGGGTCTGCCGCTTGCGCAAGCGCCCACATGGTCTTCGCCAACAGCGCCTCGGTGGTAGCGCTGCCGCCCATGAGCACGCCCGGGCGGTCGCAGAACGCGCGACCCACCTCGTACACGCTCAGGTCGGCGCCCTCGTACGGGCACTGCGTGGTCATGACCAGCGTTTTCCCGACATCCACCCATGCGAGCAGCGTTTCGGTGATGCCATCGTACTCCGGGATGCCTCCCAGCCCGAAGGCCTCCACCACCAGCGCATCGCACGCGGGGCGCAGCGCGTCGACGACCAGCGCGTCCATGCCCGGCGTAAGCTTGAGCACCGCCACCCGCGGGTTGAGCGCATCGTAGAAGCGCACGGTCGAAGGCGCACCAACCTCCTCCGCGGCGCAGGCCCTTGCCGCCCCGCATATCCGCCCGCAAACCCCATCAGCCCATTCAACCCGTCCGTCGCGCACGCGCCCCAAGTCGGGAACGTTCAAGCTGTCGAAGGCCTCGAAGCTGCGGGTGCGCACCTTACGCGCCGCCGTCCCCGAGATCACCTTGCCCCCGAACGCCACCATCACGCCCACGGCGGCATCATCGCAGGCCACACGCACGGCATCGAGCAGATTGCGCTTGCCGTCGGTTCCAGGGTCGCCCATGGGCAGCTGCGAGCCGGTCAGAACGATGGGCTTCGGGCTACCCTGCACCAGGTACGACAGCCCCGCCGCCGTGTACGCCAGTGTATCGGTGCCGTGAAGGACCACGAACCCGTCGAAGTCGTCGTAGCTCCGACGCACCTCGCCCGCGATGGTCAGCCATCCCTCCGGGCGCATGTTCGTGCTATCCACGTTCATGACCTGCGCCACCTCGACATGGCAAACCTGCGCCACCTCAGGCACGAACGCCACCAACTGCTCGCCGGTCAACGCCGGCGCTAGGCCGCTGCCTTCCTCGGCCGACGCGATGGTCCCGCCCGTCGCAATCACCAAAACCCGTTTCATATGCGCCCCTTCCCCTAAACGATCCGCGAATCCATTAAGCAAGTTCCGATTCCGCTACTGTACCCCGAGATACGCGCAACCAAGCCCTCGAACCCGCGAATCCCTGAAATGGCTGGCACGGGCGCCCACACCGAGACCAAACCCGCAACCAACCACGTAGCCGGACCCACAACCAACCCGATGTAACCAGCCGCAATCCAGCACAGCGCCCCTCGCGAACGCAAAAAAGCGCCGGCAGCATCCGCGGCCGGCGCCCCTTGGTTGCGAGGTCGTCGCCAAGCGGCGCCCCTCGCTCGATCTTGCTCTATCCCTTACGCCTTCTCCACACGCACGGCGCACACCTTATACTCCGGCGTGGCCGAGATGTTGTCGAGCGCGGCGTTGGTCAGCCAGTTGGCGTTGCCGTCCTGGAAGTGGAACGGCATCCACACCTCGCCGGGGTTGGTCTTGCCCGACACGCGCGCCCAGCTCTCGATGACGCCGCGGCGGCTGCTCACACGCACGCGATCGCCGTCGGCGATGCCCGCGGCAGCGGCGTCCACATCGTTGATCTCGATGAACGACGTGCCGTCGATCTGGTTGAGCCCATCGGTGCGGCCCGTCATGGCCTGCGCGTTGTACTGCGCGAGCACGCGGCCGGTCATCATGACGAGCGGGAACTCATCATCAGGCTGCTCGGCCGACGGACGGTACTGCGCCAGCGAGTATCCGCCCATGCCGCGCGAGAACTTCCCCTCGTGCATGATGCGCGTGCCCGGATGATCCGGACCCGTGCACGGCCACTGCAGACCCTGGCCCGCCACGGCGGCGGAGTCCAGACGCGCATGGCTGATGCCCGCGTACGACGGCGTCAGGCTTGCCACCTCGTCCATGAGCTGCGCGCCCGTGAGCGTCGGCTGGTCATACCCCATGCGGCGCATGATGTCGGCGAACACCTCGGTGTCCAGACGCGCGCCCGCCGGACCGTCCACCGCTTTGCGCACGCGCTGCACGCGACGCTCGGTGTTGGTGAACGTTCCCTCCTTCTCCGCATAGCTGCGACCAGGCAGGATGACGTCGGCATACTTCGCCGTCTCCGTCATGAACAGCTCCTCGCACACGAAGAAGTCCAGCGACTCCAACGCGCGGATGACGTGGCCCGTGTCCGGGTCGGTGCGCACCGGGTCCTCGCCGAACAGGAACAGGCCGCGGATGCGCCCGTCGATCATGGCGGGGAAGCACTCAGTGGCCTTCAGACCGGCAGCCTGGTTCAGCTCGACGCCCCATGCGGCCTCGAACTTCGCGCGCATCTCGGGGTTCGCCACCTTCTGATAGCCCGTGAAGTCTGCCGGGCCCGCGCCCATGTCGCACGCGCCCTGCACGTTGTTCTGGCCGCGCAGCGGGTTGATGCCGCAGCCGGGACGACCCAGCTTGCCCGCGGCCAGCGCCAGGTTCGACAGCGCCATAACGCCCTCGGTGCCCGTGGAGTGCTCCACCACGCCCAGGCAGTAGACGATCGGGGCGCGCTCGGCCGTCGCGTACATCTCGGCGGCCGCCTCCAGGTCGCGCGCATCGAAGCCGCAGATCTCGGCCACGCGCTCGGGGGTATAGTCGGCCACCATGGCGGCAAGCTCGTCGAAGCCCTCGGTGCGGCTTTCCACGAACTCGCGATCCACCAGGCCCTTCTGCATCAGCACGTTCACCATGCCGTTCGCGAACGCCACGTTCGTGCCGGGGCGCAGCTTCAGGTGGATATCGGCCTTCTTCGCCAGCCCGATCTCGCGCGGGTCCACCACGATCAGCTTCGCGCCGCGCTCGACCGCCTGTCGCAGGCGCATGCCCATGACCGGGTGCGCCTCTTCCGGATTGCTGCCCACCAGCAGGATGACCTGCGAATCCTCGCACACATCCTTGATGGAGTTCGTCATTGCGCCCGAACCAAGTGTAGTTGCCAGACCGGCAACGGTAGGGGCGTGTCAAACACGTGCGCAGTTATCGACATTGGGGCTGTCGAATGCGCACCTCGCCATCTTCTGGAAGAGATAGATATCCTCGTTGGTGGAACGCGAGCACGCGAACGCCGCGATGCTCTCGCCGCCGTGCTCCTCCTTGAGCTCGGCGAACTTGCGCGCCACCAGGTCGAGCGCCGTATCCCAATCGGCCGGCTCGAACTCACCGGTCTCGGGGTTTTTCACCAGCGGCGTGGTGATGCGGTCGGGGGAGCTCACGAAGTCGAAGCTGCCGGAGCGGCCCTTCACGCACAGCAGGCCGTCGTTGGACGGGCCGTCGGCTGCCTGCACGTCCACGATCTGGTCGCCTTTCACCACCAGGTCGAGCTGACAGCCGACGCCGCAGTGCGGGCAGGTGGTGCGCACGGTATGGGTGTCCCATTCGCGGTACAGCCCGCGGCGCTTCTCCACCAGGGCGCCCGTCGGGCACGCCTGCGCGCAGTTGCCGCAGCTCTCGCAGATGGTGGCGTCCCAGTTCGGCCCGAACGGCGCGCGGATGGTGGTACGCACGCCGCGCTTGCCCGTTTGCAGCACATGGTTGCCGGCCGCGTTGTTGCACGCGCCCACGCAACGCTGGCACGCGATGCACAGGTTGGGGTCGAAGCGCAGGAACGGGTTGGAATCCAGCACCGGCTTGCGCGTTTGCTCCACGGGGAAGGTGGGGTGCGAAACGCCCACCTCGCGCGCCACGGCCTGCAGCTCGCAGGCGCCGTTCTTCACGCAGCTGAAGCAGTAGTCGGTCGAATCAAGGCCGTGGTTGGAGATCAGCAGGTCAACGGCCATGCGGCGATACTTCAACACGCGCTCGGTGGCCGTTTGCACCTGCATGCCGTCGACCACGCGCGTGGTGCACGCGGGCACGGGGGCGTCCTGCCCCTCGACGTCGACCACGCACACGCGGCACGACCCGATGGCGCTGCGCTCGGCCAGATAGCACAGCGTGGGGATGTGGATGCCGGCCTCGCGGGCGGCTTCCAAAACGGTCTGACCCTCGCGCGCCTCGAGCGCGCGGCCATCGATGGTGATGTTAAGCATACTGGATACGCCCCCCTTCGCAGGCGCCGGCGCCGAAGTGGTCGCAGCGCAGGCAGCGGCCGCATTCCTGCATGGCCTCCTCCGTGCTCATGGGAACCTCGACGGCATCGAAATCGTTCTTGCGCTCGCGCGCGGGGCGCTCGAGCACCTCCACGCGGCCGTACGCCGCGCGGTCGTTGGGCTGGGCCGGCGGAACCGTCACGCCGCAGTCGAGCGTATGGTTGAATCCCAGCATGTGGTCGATGTTGCGCGCGGCAACCTTGCCGGCGGCGATGGCCTTGATGGCCGACGCCGGGCCGGTTTGGCAGTCGCCGCCCACGAACACGTTCGCGCCCGCGGAGGCATCGGTGCCACGGGCGGCAAGCGCCTCGGCGTCCATCTGCGCGTGCAGCTGCTCGTCGGCCTTGAACTCGCCCCATTCGGCAGCCATGCCGAACTCCTCGAACGGCGCGGACACGATGTTCTGTCCAACGGCGATCAGGACGACGTCGGCGGGGATGCGCATCTGCGGCTTGTCGGCGGCCACGGGCGCGGGACGACCGCGCTTGACCGGGCCGATCATCTGCGGGTTCGTCAGCAGCGCGCAGCAGCGGCCCTGCTCGTCCTTCTCGATGGCGGCAGGCGCCTGCAGCGTGATCATCTCCACGCCCTCGGCGATGGCCGACTCGATCTCGGCCGGCAGCGCCGTCATGTCCGAGATGCGGCGGCGATACACCACCGACACCTCCTCGGCGCCGGCACGCACCGCCGTGCGGCAGCAGTCCATGGCAACGTTGCCGCCGCCGATGACGGCCACCTTCTTGCCCGTGAAGTCGGGATAATCGCCGTCGCCGATGCGTCCGAGCAGGTCAACGGCCGAAAACACGCCTTCGGCATCCGTGCCGTCGATGCGCAGGCCCTTGCCCGTTTGCGCGCCGATGGCCACGTACACGGCGTCGTAATCCGCGGAAAGCTGCGCCATGCGCGCGGCGTCCACGGGGCTTTCGGTATGCACGGCGATGCCGCCCACGGCCAGGATGCCGCGGATGTCCTCGTCCAGACGTTCGCGCGGGAAGCGGTACGCGGGGATGCCGTAGCGGATCATGCCGCCCAGCTGCTTGCGCTCTTCGAACACGTCAACGTCGTGGCCCATCAAGGCGGCGAAATACGCGCAGGTCAAACCGGACGGACCACCGCCCACGACCGCCACGCGGCGGCCGGTTGCGGGCAGGCGTTCCGGCACGGGCGCCTGATCGGCGCGCGCGTGCTCGCAGGCGAACTCCTTGATGCCGCGGATGTTGAGCGGCGCGTCGATGAGCGTGCGGCGGCAGCGCTGCTCGCACGGGTGCTCGCACACCAGGCCGCACGCGGTGGGGAACGGGTTGTCCTTGCGGATCATCTGCACGGCGCCGGCGTAATCGCCCTGCGCCACCAGCGCGATGTAGGCGGGCACGTTCACGTGCGCCGGGCAGAACGTCTCGCACGGCACCGACTGGCCCACGCTGCGCTGGCATTCGTGCTTGCTCACATGGCTTTCGACCTCGGCGGCGAAGGCGTCCAGGCCCTCCAGCAGGGCGTTCGCCGACTCGTAGCCGATGGCGCAATCGGACGTGTCGCGCACCATCTCGGCCAGCGCGCGCATGCGCTCGACCTCGGCGGCGTCTGCCTTGCAATCCACCAGATGGCGCAGCATGCCCGCCAACTGGGGCAGGCCGTCACGGCACGGCACGCATTTGCCGCACGTTTGCAGCGCGCCCTCCTCGAGCAGCGTCAACTGCTGCGCCAGAGGGCACATGCCCGGCGGCATGGCATCGACGCGACGCTTCTGCCGGTCCAGGAACCCGCCGATGCGGGCATCGTCCGCCGAAGCGGGCGCAATGGACAATCTCGTCATTTCTCCCCCGTTTCGCCTGCTTATGCAGGCTTGCAACGCTTGCCTGGGAACGGCAATGGCACAAGCCGCCCCATCGTACTCCTAGTGTTTTGATACTTGCGCAGTATCCTATGACATAAGGCGAAGGCTCAGGTTTCGGTCTTGTTAACCCTCCGAACAAACACAAGCCCCAAAGCGAAAAGGCCGCCGCCGAAGCGCAAGCCGAAAACGGCGAACGCTCCAGGCGACGGCCCTCAAACCCCCAAGATGCACCCGCCGGACACTTCGGGGACGTAGCATTATCTGTCAGGAACCAGCCCTGAACAGCCCAAACGCCTCGAGCGCGTAGCGTTATCCGCCCGAGCAATCCGAACGCCTCGGATGCGCAGCATCGAATGCCCGAAAAGCACGCATCTCAAACGCATGGCCCTACGCGCCCGGGGCCTCCGCCTCACGCGGGCCCGCGTCCCATCCGCGCAAACCCGCCTTACAGCGCGGCCTTGATGGCGCGAGACAGGTCCTCGAAGGTCTCGTATGCGGGGATCTCCGGATGCTCGGCCTTGATGGTGACGGTGCTGCGGAACAGGAAACCCGCCTTCGACGCCTTGATCATGCCCAGGTCGTTGTAGCTGTCGCCCGAGGCGATGGTCTCGAAGCCGCAAGAATGCAGCGCGCGGACCGTGGTCAGCTTCGTCTGATCGCAGCGCATGCGATAGCCGGTGATGGTGCCGTCATCGGCAACCTCCAGCGTGTTGCAGAAGATGGTGGGCCAGCCGAGCTTCTCCATGATGGGCTGGGCGAACTGCTCGAACGTGTCGCTGATGATGATCACCTGGGTTTGCGCGCGCAGGTCGTCCAGGAACTCCTTGGCACCGGGCACGGGCTGGATGTCGGCGATGACTTCCTGGATCTGCGGCAGGCCCATGCCATGGCGGCGCAGCACGTCCAGGCGGAACTGCATGAGCTTGTCGTAGTCGGGCTCATCGCGCGTGGTGCGCATCAGGTCGGGGATGCCAGCCTTCTCCGCGAACGCGACCCAGATCTCCGGTGCCAGCACGCCTTCCAGGTCCAGACATACGATATTCATTCCCATGAGGGTTCCTTTCACGCCGTCGTTGCTTTCGCAAGCCTCTTATGCGCATAAGCATAGGCTAACCCGCCGACGCGCCCGACCACGTTCCGGCCAATGCCGCAAGCGAACGGGGAAACGGCGCCCGATAAGGCGACCGCGTTTCTGACAGATAGTGCTACGTCCCCGAAGTGTCCGACCAAAGCGTCAGGCTTATGACGAAACGCCGGCAAGCCGCGGCGTTGCGCTATCATCGGCTCATCCGTTCGATATGGAAGGGGACCGATGGCACGGTTGTTCATTGTCGAGGACGATGCCTCCCTGCGGGAGAATCTTGTGCGCATGCTCAAACTTAAGGGGCACGAATGCCTTTACTGCGAGTCGTTCGCGAACGCCGCGGGCGAGGCTTTGGCCGCATGCCCCGATTGCGTCCTGCTCGATCTTTCGCTCCCCGGCGCGTACGGCCACGAGGTCTGCCGCTCCATCCGCCAGGAAAGCAACGTCCCCATCATCGTCCTGACCTCCTCCGATAGCGAGTTCGACGAGGTCATGAGCATGAACGTCGGCGCGGACGACTACGTGGTCAAACCCTATCGCCCCGCCGTGCTGCTCGCCCGTATCGACCGCGCGCTTGCGCGCAGCGGTTCCGCCGACCCGGCGCGCGGGCGGCTGGAACGCGACGGCGTTTTGCTCGATCCCGTGCGAGCCGAGGCCTCGTATCGCGGCAAAACCGTCGAGCTGTCGCGCAACGAGCTGCTGATCTTGCGCATCCTCATGGAGAATGCGGGCTCCATCATCTCGCGCAGCGAGCTGATGGACGAGCTGTGGCAAACCGACGCGTTCGTCGACGACAACACGCTCACGGTGAACGTGAACCGCCTGCGCCGCAGCCTGCAGTCCGCAGGCATCCCCGATGATTTCATCAACACCCGCCGCGGCCTGGGCTACGTGGTCCGATGAGCAGCTCGATTCGGGAAAACCGCACGCCAAACGAGGCATCCAACCCGCCCGCCATCCCGCCACGCACCCCCGCGCCCGCGCAACCCGCCGCCGACGACCGCGCCGACCGTCCGGAGCGCGCCTACTCCTTCGGCGCGTATCTCCGATCGCGCGCCGGGTTCGCGTTCGGCGCGATCGCCCTGATAGCCGTCGTTGCAGGCATCATGGCCGTCACCGGCTCGAACGCTTCGACAATCGCGCTCGTCTCCCTCTGCGAAGCGGCGTTCGCCTGCGTCGCACTCGCCGCGGGGTTTTTGCGCGACCGCGAGTTCTACCAGCAGCTCGACCTGTTCTGCGACTCGCCCGAAAATGCGCGCTACCTCTCGTCGATCCTGGACGAGCCGCGCACGCTCGAAGGCTCCATCGCCTACCGCGCGCTCGCCGTGCAGGGTAAAGCCGCCTCCGACGAGCTAGCCGCACGATCACGCGACATAAAGGAGTACCGCGACTACATCGAGCTGTGGGTGCACGAAACTAAAACGCCCATCGCGTCGGCGCAGCTAGCGTTGGCAAGCCTTCACGGGCCCGAGATCAGCAAGGTCCGCGGCGACCTTGATCGCATCGAATCGCGCGTTGAACAGGCGCTTTACTACGCACGCTCGGCAACCTTAAGCGAGGACTTCTCCATCGAGGAGCTCAACCTTGCGGCCCTCGCGCGCAAAGCGTGCCGCCAACGGTCCCGCACGCTCATCAGCGCGGGGGTCTCGCTCGAGTTCGCCATCGACGAGGCGCTCGAGGTGCTCGCCGATGCGAAATGGACCGACTTCATCATCGGCCAGGTCCTGGAGAACTCGGCGAAGTACGGCGCGAAGACCATCCGGTTCGAAGGCACGGCGAAGGATGCGGGTACGAAAGACGGCTGCATCGAGCTGCTGATCGCAGACGACGGCGACGGCATCCCCGCTGCTGACGTGCCACGCGTGTTCGACCGCGGCTTCACGGGAAGCCGGGGCCGCACGCATCACAAGGCAACGGGCATGGGGCTGCACCTAGCCGCCGTGGCCTGCGAGAGGATGGGCCTTGGCCTGCGCATTTCCTCAGAAGAGGGAACGGGCACCACCGTCGCGCTGACCTTCCCCCTCGACCGCACGCGCATGGATCTGGCGGGATCCTAGCCGACGCCCATTGCAAACCGCGATCCGCCCGCGCACTACCCGTCGGCGCCTACGGCGACGAACCTTACAACATCGTAAGATTGCGGTAAGGCCCTTCGATGGCTCCGTTTTCGCAAGCGCCGCATCATGGGGATATACCGAATCAAAGAGAAAGGAATCCCCCATGACCATAGTTACCGCAACCCCATCGGCAGGCATCGCGAACGCGGGCCGGCCCGACAGCCGCAACGTCCTGCTTTCCGTGCGCGACGTTCGGAAGGTGTATGGCTCGCGCGAAGCCGTCACGCGCGCGCTCGACGACGTATCGTTCGATATCTGCAAAGGCGAGTTCGTCGGCGTGATGGGCCCATCGGGCTCGGGCAAGAGCACGCTTCTGAACTGCATCTCCACCATCGACACCGTGACCAGCGGGAACATCATCCTAAACGGGCTCGACATCACGCAGCTGCGCAGCCGTCAGCTCTCCAAGTTCCGCCGCGATGACCTGGGCTTCATCTTCCAGGACGCGAACCTGCTGGACACTCTGACCGGTTTCGAGAACATCGCCCTGGCCCTTACCATCAAGGGCGAGAAGGCCGATGCCGTGCGCGCGAAGGTCGACAGCACCGCCAACATGCTGGGCGTGACGGACGTCCTGCAGAAATATCCGCGCCAGATGTCGGGCGGCCAGCGCCAGCGCGTGGCCGCGGCGCGCGCCATCGTCGCCGACCCGAAGCTGGTCCTTGCCGACGAGCCCACCGGCGCGCTCGACTCGCGCAACGCCGCCGTCCTCCTTGAAACCCTCGAGGTATTGAACGCAAAGCTGCACGCCACCATCATGATGGTCACGCACGATGCGGTCGCGGCCTCCTACGCCGACCGCATCCTGTTCATCAAAGACGGCAAGCTTTTCAACGAGCTGCGCCGCGGCGATGACGCCCGAACCGATTTCTACCAGCGCATCCTCGAGGTTCAGGCGTTCCTTTCCGGCAAGCAGGGCGACTCCCCCGCGGTCGGATTCGTGCCCTCGCACGCTGCTGCCAAGCCGCGCAACTAGGCGGTGGCCATCATGTTGATGAAACTTGCCTTGCGCAACGTGCGCCGCAGCATGCGCGACTACGCTGTGTATTTCGTTACCCTCACTTTGGGCGTGGCGGTGTTCTACGCCTTCAACGCTATCGAGGACTCCCGTGTGCTGTTCGAGGCCCAGGAAGGCGCCGCGAACGTGTTCCTAGCGTCAGGCGCGAGCATTTTCGACATCCTCGCGCAGGTCATGACCTATTTCAGCGTCGTCGTCGCCGTGGTTTTGGGCTTTTTGGTCCTGTACGCCAACCGGTTCGTTGTTCGAGCGCGCAAAAAGGAGTTCGGCACGTACCTGCTGCTGGGCATGAGCCCGCGCCAAGTCTCTTCGGTGGTGCTGATGGAAACGCTGATCGTCGGCGTGATCGCACTGCTGGCGGGCCTTGGGCTGGGCTTTTTGATCTCGCAAGCGATCGCCTTCGCCACAGCTGGCCTCATCGGCGTGGCTATCAGCGACTACCATCTGCTGTTCAGCGCCCGCTCCGCCGAGCTGACGCTGGGGTGCTTCGCGCTCATCTTCGTTGTGGTCGCCCTGTTCAACGCCGTGCAGATTTCGCGCTGCAAGCTTGCCACGCTGCTTTCGGCCAACTCCCGCAACGAGCGCATGCCCGTGCGCAACCCCATCGTCTGCCTCGTTGTCTTCGTGCTGTCATGCCTGATTCTGGCGAAGGCGTATGCCGAGCTCAACCTCGACGGCCTCGTGTACTTCGGCGAGCACTTCCGCACCGCAACCGCGCTGATGCTCGTCGGCACGCTGGGCCTGTTCTGGTCGGCATCGGGGTTCTTCATCCTGCTGATCCAGCGCATGCGCAGCGTCTATTTCAAGGGACTTGCCATGTTCACCATGCGCCAAATCGCCGCGAAGGTGAACACTGCGTTCGTATCGCTGTGGGCGGTTACCGTTCTTCTATTCTTTAGCATCGTTGTGTTCTCCACGGGCTTCAGTCTGGCGTCGCTCTTCTCCGACCAGCTAGAGGAGAACACCCAGTTCGACGCATCCATCCGCGCGAGCCTGATGTCGCTCGACATCCCCGATATGGAAGCGGTGCCGGCAGACCAGTATGGCGGGGAAGAGGAGAAGGCGGCCGCGATTCGGGAGGCCGAAGCCCAGCGCAACGAGATCCACAGCCTGTGGCAGGCGAACGGCGGTTCCACCGCCGCGTATATGAAGTCGCTCATTCCCGATTGGGACGAGCGCGTAACCGGCTCGGCTCAGGTGGACACGTGGCTTGCGAACGATTTGACGGAAAGACAGCTTGTCGATGCGTGCGGCTTCACGCTTGCCCAAATCGGCTCCGACGAGAACTCCAGCATGGCCGACGAGGGTGTGCAGTACGTGCCATTATCGCAGTTCAACGCCGCACGTCAGCTTATAGGCGAAAAGCCGATCGAGCTTGCTCCCAACGAGTACCTGGTCGACAACACGGTCGATAAATCTGCCGACTATGCGAAGGCCCTTGGCCAGAAAGGCCGCACCATCACCGTTGACGGCCATGAGTTGACCGCATCCGGACAGGTTGTCTCGCAATCGCTCCAGGTGAGCAGCATGAGCTGCCTGATCGCCGTGCTGGTTGTTCCCGACGAATTGGCGGCCGACAGGCTCGCCGCCGGCGATCTGCCGTCTATGAGCGAGTTGAACGTCAACCTGGTTGGCGACTCGCCAGAACAGGCCATGAAAGACCTGATGGCCGAGTACGGCAAGGCAGTTCCCCCGAGCGAAGAGCATGCCGAGATGGGCTTGACCTACGAGTCTCGCGCATGGCCGGTGTCTTACTACGACACGAGCGAGGGCATTATCGCCGATAGCATGGGGCTTAAGCTGCTCTTGGTTTACCTGGCGCTTTACGTTGGATTTATCTTCCTCATGACCACCGCGGCGGTCCTTTCCGTTCAGCAACTCTCCGAGATAGCGGATGGTATCCCTCGCTATCGCCTGCTGGCTCAGCTGGGATGCGACAGGAGCATGGTGCTGCGAAGCCTACGCACGCAGATCGGCATCTATTTCGTGGCTCCGCTCCTGGTCGCAGGCTGCCATTCCGCATGCGCGATCAGCCTTCTGTACAAGAACCTGCTTTCGCTCTGGGGCGCTTCGGCAGTCACCGGCACGCTTGCCGTCGGTATCGCGCTAGTGATCGCGGTGTACGCGATCTATCTGATGTCGACGTACCTGGTCGCACGATCAGCAGTGACCTCCGGCGCAGGTAAGAAGCTGCTTGCATAGCCGGATACGGAAACGAGAACGGGGCGGTTGCCTGCGAACGATTCGCATGGCGGCCGCCCCTTACTTCACGCGCAAAACCACGTATTCGTTCAAGTTCCCCGTCTTGCCATCTGCCTCGAAACGGCTCACGAGGTCCGCAGAATCCGCCACCATCGCCAACAGCCGCTCGATTTCCGGCTCGTCGAAATGGTGGCAATAGCGGTACAGCCCCTGCGTGTCCTGCCAACCCAGCAGATAATCGTTCGGCGGCAGCTCGGGAAGCTCCAGCTCAACGCGCGCACAGCTCGTGGTTTCCTGCGCCTTGCGCGCCAGCTTGTCGCTATTCAGGAATCGCCAGAAGCTCACGGCCACGAACCCGCCCGGGCACACCTTCGCGATAAGCGCGCGCAAAAGCCCCATGCGCCAACGCTCCAGCGGCACGTGATGCATGAACCCGAACGAAACCGCCAAGTCGCACGACGCATCCGGAGCCTCAAGTGACCCCCGAAGGCTGCCGCCGGAAAGCCGCTGGATAACATCAAGGCTCTGGAAGCTCATTCGGGACAACGCGTCGGATTCGTTTCGTTCCCCGGCTTCCACCAACGGATCGCAATTGTCCACCGCATAACCCGACAGCATCTTGCAAGGCAAGGCGTCCGCCAAATACCGCTCGAAACGCAGATTGCCGCAAGCCAGGTCGAGCACACGCAGCGGCTTTTGCTTAGCCACCGAGTCCATAACTTCGAGCAAGCGCACCCAGCCCTGCCACGGCGACTGCCGCGTCTGCGAGAACGACTCCGCGTTCGCTCGATAGAATTCCCCAGTCAGCGCGCACAAGCGCAGCGCCAGCGCCTCTTCGGCGCCCCTTGCCGCATCACCGTCCGCCGCAAGGTCTTCAGCTGTACCAGCCGCACAAGCTGCGCCATCGCTTGCAGCTGTACGCACTTGTCCGCCGTTAGGGTCCCCACGCAGTTCCATATTCCTACGACTCGCGCATCTCTCGGGCGCACTGCGCCAGCACGGCAACGAAGCGATCCACATCTTCAGGAGTATTGCGATGGAAGAAGCTCGCACGCAGCGTTTCCTTGCCCTCGCGAAGCGGGATGCCTGCCGCCTGCAACGCCAGCGGATGCTTCGGACGCCACGTGCCCGGCGCGACGGTGGCGTGGTTCTCTTCGCACGCCGACGCGCGCGACACGCACACGCGGCGGCCGGAAAGGTATTTCACCGATACGGCATTCGGCAGGCCAGGCACGCTAACGCTCAGAATGTAGGGGCTTCCGCCTTCGGGCGCATGCACCACCACATCGGGGATCTCGCGCTTCAAACCTTCTATGGCGCGCTCGCGGAGGCTTGCGGCATATTCTGTCCGTTTCCATATGCGCCGCCGTGATGCGCACGGCTTCCGCCATGCCCACGGCAAGGAACACCGGCTCCGTGCCCGAACGCAAACCGCGCTCCTGGTTGCCACCGAACGCGGTGGTATGCATGGGAAGCCCGCGCTGCACGTACAGGATGCCGATACCGCGCGGCCCGCCGATCTTGTGCGCACCCGCCGTGAGCAGCTGCACGCCCCATTCGCGCGGGTTGACCGGCATCTTGCAAAACGCCTGCGTGGCATCGCAGTGTAGCGGCACGCCCGGAGCAAGCTCGTCACGCAGCTGCGCGATTTCAGGAATAGGGAAGATCCAACCCGTTTCGTTTTGCACGCGCATTACCGAGACGAGCGACGTAGGACCGTCCTGCAACTGCTCGGCCAGCTGCTCCATGTCGAAGCAGCCATCCGGCGCATCGACGTAACGGCAATCCCAATCATGATCGCGGCGCATGCCGCGGACGGTTCGGGTTACCGAAGAATGCTCCAGCGTGGAGGTGACGATCTTGCCCGGGTTCTCACGCTGAGCCAGGCACGCCCCGCGTATGGCCAGGTTGTTCGATTCCGTCGAGCCGGACGTGAAATAGATCTCGTCAGCATCCACACCTAGGACATCGGCGATGGCTGCACGGCTGTCCTCGAGCATCTCCTTGGCGCGACGCCCTACCACATGCGGCGACGAAGGGTTGCCCCAGCCGTCCATCATGACCTCGTGCATGCGCGTAAGCACCTCAGGATAAGGAGGCGTCGTTGCGGCGTTGTCCAGATATGTAAGCGGCTTGTCCACGGGCATTCCCATCGTTGCTTCGTTTCGTTCTTTTCCTTAATTCTAACGTGGCCGTTTAAATGGCACTAAGCCAACATCACTTGGGAACTGATTTCTCGATAAGCGGATAATGCCTGGTCATTAACCGTTTTGACATACTATCGATAAGCACTCTGCATCATCTAAGCCCCAACCCGTCGAGTATTTGCATGGAACCGCCGCGTATGTTCCGCAAGGCCTTCACGTATGTGTAGACATTGTGCAGTGGCCAGCGATGTCGAGCGCTCCCCAAAACCCAAAGCGCTTCTTGCCACTTCCACGTCTGCCGACCCGCGCACAATTGCACGGCTTTTCTTGACACAGGCGCACCACCCCTTCGCCACTTTGCGCTATGCCGTACAATACCGCCTATGGAAAAGACACTGCAGAACATCCTCGGCGAGATCCGTCGCACCAACGCCCCGCTTGCCCCCGACGCGCTCGACCGCATCATCCGCGCTCGAAACCGCGAGGTGGCCGGCCCCGTCCGCTATGTGGCGAAGAAGAAGCTGCTGCCGTTTTATCAGGAAACGAAGGAGCATCGCCCCGAACAGTGGCATACCTGGGACGTTTCGCCCGCCGAAGAAGCCCTGCTGGTGCGAACGCTGCAGGTCAAACCGCGCCGCACCGCATCCGGCGTGGCCACCGTCACCGTGCTCACGAAGCCCTGGCCCTGCTCAAGCGCATGCCTGTACTGCCCCAACGACGTGCGCATGCCCAAAAGCTACCTACACGACGAGCCGGCCTGCCAACGCGCAGAGCGCAACTGGTTCGACCCATATCTGCAGGTCACCGCCCGTTTACGCACGCTGCATCAAATGGGGCACGTCACCGACAAGGTGGAGCTCATCGTCCTGGGCGGCACCTGGAGCGACTACCCGGAGACATACCAAATCTGGTACATGCACGAGCTGTTCCGCGCCCTGAACGACATGGGCTGCGAAGCCACGGTAGAGCGTGAATCCGAAACGCGACGTGAGCAATACCACAGTGCCGGCATAGCCTGCGAACGCGACGACCTTGCCGACTGGGCCGCCGAAGCACAAGCGCGCGTCACCGCCGGCGATGCCTCCTACAACGAAACGGTTCGAAGCCTATACGCCTGCGGAACCCGTGCAGACAACGCTCTATTGCACAGCCGATCAACCGACCGCAATGCCGCATCCATCGATGCCCCCCTTTGCTCCGCTGCTGCCGACGATACGCAGGGCGCCGCCTTCGAGCCTTTCGCACTCGACAACTTGCAGGGTAGCGCCTCCGATAACGGCTGGGCCGCTGCCGCGCAATGGCAGACCGCAACGTTTTCCCAGCTGGAAGCCCTGCAGCGCGAAAACGAGTCCGCAGAACACCGCTGCGTGGGCCTTGTGGTGGAAACCCGCCCCGACGCCGTCACACCCAAACGGCTAGCCACGCTGCGCCGCCTAGGTTGCACGAAGCTGCAAATGGGCATCCAAAGCCTTGACGAGCACATCCTTGCCGCGAACCATCGGGGCATCGGCGTCGATCGCATGCAGCAGGCCTTCGAACTCGCCCGCATCTTCGGCTTCAAAACGCACGCGCACTTCATGACGAACCTGCTCGGCGCAACGCCCGAAAGCGACGCCACCGATTATCGGCGCATGGTCGAGCATCCCGCCTTCAAGCCCGACGAGATCAAGCTGTACCCCTGCGCGCTTGTGGACGGCACGAGGCTAGTCGCACATTGGCGCGACGGCAGCTGGCGCCCCTACACCGAGCAGGAGCTTGTCAACCTGCTAGCCGAAGACGTGCTGGTCACGCCGCCGTTCACGCGCATCTCTCGCATGATCCGCGATATCTCGGCACACGACATCATGACCGGCAACAAGAAGGTGAACCTGCGCCAGCTGGTCGACCTGGAGCTTGCGAAGCGATCAGAACCGGTGCAGGAGATCCGCTCCCGCGAAATCGCCTTCGGAGCCGCCGCAAACGACGAGCTCTCGCTCTCCGAAATCGCCTACGAAACCACGAACACCCACGAGGTGTTCCTGCAGTGGACAACGCCCGACAACCGCATCGCAGGCTTTCTGCGCCTATCCATGCCGAACGCCGACTACGTCGGCGCACACGTCGCTGACCTGCCTATCGATGACGACGAAGCTATGATCCGCGAGGTGCACGTATACGGACGCGTTGCCGGTCTGCACCAAGGCGGCGAGAACGCCCAGCACCGAGGCCTCGGCCGCATGCTCATCGAGCGAGCCTGCGATATAGCCCGCGAAAACGGCTACACCGCCATAAACGTGATCAGCGCCATCGGCACACGCGGCTATTACCGCAAGCAAGGCTTCGCCGACAACGGGCTGTACCAGCAACGCAGCCTATAAGACGCAAGGCGGGCATCGACGCTTTCGTCCCGCAAGACCGCTGTCTTTGATCGCATGCGGACGCCCGCTAACTTCCGCGTGTCGCGGCTCACATCTCGCGAACGCCCACTTCTCGCAGGTACAGCTCGCCACCTGTTAAAAGATGGCGAGCTAGAACGCCACGGAGGCAGATTCATTCACGCAACTCGAAAGGAACCCAGGCTGTGCCGTAACTTGTCTGCACGTGCTCCAAGCGTACGCCGAAGGACTGCTCGATAGCACCACGAACGCAGCCATCCGTCGGCTCTCCCTGCGCAGCCAAGCGCCCTCGCTCCATCACAAAGACCTGGTCGGCAACCGAAAGAGCCAGGTTCAAATCGTGAATCACCGCGATAACCGTCTTGCCACGCTGCCGAACCTGGCGGATCAGCCGCACCATATCGAAACACGCCGCCACGTCCATGAACGACGTTGGCTCGTCAAGCAGCACGATCGGCGTGCCTTGCGCTAACACCATGGCCATGCGCACGCGCTGCCGCTGCCCGCCCGACAAGCTCTGCAGCGAACGATCGCGTAACTTGGACACGCCGGCGAGCAAAAGCGCCTCGTCGATGCGTTCCTCATCTGCCCTGCTCAAGCGCGAAAACGACCCGCAGCATGGAAACCTTCCGCACGCCACTAGCTCGCGTACCGTCATCATGGGCACCTCTTGCTGCTGCACCAACACGCCCAAAAGACGCGCTCGCTCGCGAGCAGCCAACGACGACACGTCGCGCCCGGCGACGCACACGCGCCCCGACGTCGGCTTCACCAGCCCCATGGCAAGTTTCGCAAGCGTTGATTTCCCGCAGCCGTTCGGCCCGACAATGCAGCTGATACTCCCTTTCGGAAACGACGCGGAAAAGCCGTCGAACAAAAGGCCGCTGCCGTATCCGAAAACGACGTCGTCAAACTCAAGAGCGCCCATCGACTTCTCCTTTCCGCGAACGAAGAATCAGATAAATGAAGAATGGGCCGCCTATCAGCGCCATGCAAATTCCCACAGGGATTTCGAACGGCGCGAACAGCGTGCGCGCAACGGTGTCGCACGCGCACACCACGATGGCCCCGACAACAGGCGAAAGCAGCAATACGCGACGGTTGTCGTGGCCGACAAAGAAGCGAACGATATGGGGGACGACTAGCCCGACGAATCCGATAAGGCCGGCAAAGCAAACCGCGGCACCCGCTAACAAGGCCGCAAGCAAAAGCAACGTCAGCCGGGTTCGCCGCACGTTCAGCCCCAGCGCGTGCGCACCCTCATCCCCCAACGACAAGACGTTAAGACGCGTTCCCTGGCCTGCCGCAACAAGCAGCCCGACACAGATCGCGCACCCGGGAATCACCAGCTCAGACGCCATCACGCCCGAAAGGCTTCCGACCAAAAACCCAGATGAGTTCACGTAGGCGTCCGGATTGAAAATGAGAATCGCATTCATTCCCGCCGTGAATATGGACGTGAGCGCCATGCCGGCAAGCACGATGGTCAGGCGCGAGGCCCCCGCGTACAACGACACGAAGAACACCAGCAACGCCGAAGCGAGCGCGCCCGCAAACGCACCAGCTGCCGACACGCCCAGCGCATGCGGAGCCACGCATGCGAACAGCAAAACGAACAGGCCGGATCCAGCGTTGACGCCGATAATGTTTGAGCTGGCCAGCGGATTATTCAGCGTTGCCTGGATAAGCGCGCCCGCCTCGGCAAGCGCAGCACCGGCAAGCACGCCCCCAAGGACACGCGGCACGCGCACGTTCGCCAGCACGTTCACTGCCATGTCGGACGCGTTGCCCGTAGCGTACGCCACCACGTCGTTCGCGCCAATAGATGACGACCCCAGCGCCAGACCAGCGAACACCACGCCGGCAAGAGCCAAAAGCAAGACAAGCAGCATCACGCGAAAGCGGCGCTGCGCACAATCCGTCGCCCCGACCGTTTTGAGTCGATTCCTACGCACGAATCAACCTATTCGCCGTACAGCGCGTCGAACAGGACTTGATACGCTTGATCCCACTCAGCATTTGGCTTGAACTGGAACAACTGCGGATCAAGCGTCACCACACGATTGTTCTTCACCGCATCAAGCTGCGCCCATGCCGGGTTCTGCGTCGTCTGCTCGGCCAGCGCTTGCTGCGCCGCCTCGTCCGAATTTCCCATAGGCAGAAGGAAGATGGTTTGCGGGTTATCCTGAATCAGCGCCTCTATGCTGTAATCGGACAACAGGCCCTTATCGGAATCGGCGATGTTCTGCGCGCCCAAATCGGCAAGCATGGTTCCCGTCTGCGTCGAGGACGACTGCACGCGCGTGCCACCCGAATACGTGGTCAGCACCACGGCACTGCCAGCTTGCTTTCCTTCTGCCTTGGCGCAAATCTCGGCGATCCTATCTGCCGGACCCTGGCCGTTTTCCGCATACGCCCGCTCGTCGCCTGTGATATCGCAGCACGTGCGCAGCATGCGCAGATAGTCGTCGAACGTGGTTACCTTGAAATACGCCACGGGAATGTTCGCCGCCGTAAGCGTATCAGCCAGCTCGGTTTGCGCAACGCCGCCACCGCGGCCGCTGCTCGACCCTGTCAAAATCACGAAATCGGGGTTGAGCGCGATAATCGATTCGGCGTTGAGCGACGAAAAATCGCCGATCTTCTGCGCATCCGACGCAATGTGGTAATCGGAGAAAGCGTCATCGGACGCTCCAACCAGCGTGCCGCCGGCCAGCTCCCACACGTTTGCGAAGCTGCCCATGCCGGCAACCACGCGATTATGCGACGCGACCGTCACTTCGCGGCCCAAATCATCGGTAAAGGTATACGCGCCTTGCGTGGCCGACGTCTCCGTTTCGCCCGCATCAGACGCAACGGGGTTTCCTTGCGACGCACACCCCGCTAAAGAAAACGATCCTGCGCCCATAGCCAACACGCACGAAAGCGCAACGGCGCCTTTTGCAACTTTGTTCATTGCTTGCTCCTTTTGGATTGATACGTGCCGCTAAGCAACCGATACGCCGGACGCATCCCGTGCTGCGCTCTTCATGCCCCATGCGCAATAATCGTCCTGCGCCAAAATGTCCCCGTCGTGGTAATACGCAGCGCGAGCGCGGCATCCGCCGCAAACGCCCTTATAATCGCACGATCCACACGCGCCCTTATATGCCTGCGTGCGCAGCTCTTGAAACACCGGACTGGTGCGCCAAATCTCATCAAACGGCTGTTTGCGCACGTCACCGGCATCTTCAGTCATATATGCACACGCGCGCACAATGCCTTCGCTTCCGACCACACAGTACGTCAGCCCCGCCAAGCAACCTCGCGTATAGCGCGTTTCAACACCGATCTGCTCGGCAATACGCATAAACTGCGGCGCGCACGTAGGCTTGACCTCGATGCCGGCATCACGACCGGCGCGCAAAATATCAGCGAGCAACTGCTCGTTTTGCTCAACGTCGATGCTCTCGTCTGAAATGTCCTTACCACGCCCGACCGGCACCAAGAAGAACACCGAATGGTTCATCGCGCCCAATTCTTTGGCAAACCGAGTGATGTCGCACACCTCGTCACGGTTCCAATCAACCACGGTGGTGTGAATCTGAAATGGCAGGCCAACGCTTTTACAGGCTTCGATTCCTGCCAGCGTTGCTGCATGCGCACCGTTGATTCCTCGAAACTTGTCATGCTTTTCCGCGTCAAGGCTGTCAATGCTGATGCCCATAGCGCACGCACCCGCCGCTTTCAGCTTTCGCGCAACGTCTTGCGTGATCAAGGTTCCGTTGCTGCCGAATACCGGGCGGAGTCCGCATGATGCCGCATGAGCCACTAGTCGAAAATGTCATCACGCATAAGCGGCTCACCACCGCTGAAAATCATGATCTTGAAACCTGCACGTGCAATGTCGGAAATCATCGCACGCGCTTCTTCGGTCGACAGCTCTCGGTTATCGCACTCATCTGCGTCTTGATAGCAATGAGCGCACTTCAGGTTGCATCGATTCGTGGTCATCCACGATACGATCATCGTCTCCCCCTCTGATCAAGTTATCACTACAGGGTAAACGGTACCGAGCGACGTTACGTCGCCGTCAATACAACGATAAGCGTACCTGTGCAGCTATTCCCGCATATCAGAGCGAGAACAATCAAGCGCATCTTGCAAAAAACTCAGTGTGCGCCGTTGAATACCAGCATAAAAGTCACGACCGTATTGCTTCGGCCCCGAGCTGCGTTGGTTCGCCAAGCGCTTCAAACCAGCAAGGGCATGGGGCATACCCCCTAAGCTGGAAAAACGAATTGCAAGCGCTCGCGCGCGCTCATCGGTTGCCAAAACACCGTCATGCATTGCCTCGATCGTGTCGCCCATCAGCTGATGCCAGCAGATAACCTCTTCACGAGTCAACTCGGGAATCGGGCAACCCTCAAGCGATTCGCCGGTGATGGCAGACCACAGCATGTCCTCACGATCCCGCACGCTCCCAACGGCGGATGCAGATTCGCTCCAATCCACATGATCGGCCACAGCAAGATGCGCGCGCAAACTCTGCAACGCATTCATATCCCGAAGAATCCTCGCGCTTTCACGCTCAAGCTCCGCTTCACGTTCCGCCAAAGCGCCAGTCAGCTCATCGTCGGGGTCGCTCCCTTCGCCCTCCTGAATCTGGGAAAGCGAAAGCCCCAGGTATTTCAGCGTGATTATGCGATTGAGACGGTCGACATCAGCCGAGGAATACAAGCGAAGATTTTGCTCTCCTTTGCATGTGGGATGCAGCAGCCCGCGTTGATCGTAGTACTGGATGGTTCGAACCGTCACGCCGACGCGCGAAGCCAATTCTCCAACCGTCATCAAGTCTTGGCTACTTTGTTCTCCCATGTCCTGCTTCACCCCACGAACCGACATCTACCCTGCCGAAAAATCACTACTGTAACGGATGACGCTACGTCATCGTCAAGCACTACCTCGCAGATAAATCGAACACGCAAGGGTTCAAGCAATCAACCGGAACCCGGCCCTGCACAGCGTCGATAGCCGCTTGCATCGCGCGCTCGCGCAGTTCGCGGCCGGATTCCTCCGACCAATACGCCGCGTGCGCCGAAAGCACGGTGTGCGGCGCCTTCATGATGGGATGGTCGAAGTCGAAGGGCTGCTCCTGTTCGAACACGTCCAAGCCCACGCCCCACAGCTTATCCTCGCAAAGCGCCTGGGCCAACGCCACGGTATCCACCACAGCGCCGCGAGCGGTGTTCACCAGCACAGCATCCGGCTTCATGATGGCAAGGCGTTCGGCGTTGATCAGATGATGCGTCTCGGGGGTAAGCGCCGTATGCAAGCTAACCACATCGGCCCGCTGCAACAAATCATCCAAACGCAACACCGGATATCCTTCGGGGGTGCGTCGTCCAGGCTTCAAGCTACGCGACCAGCACACCACCTCAAAACCCAGACCGGCAGCCTTCTTGGCCGTCGCTCTGCCGATTTCCCCCATGCCGACGACGCCGAACACGCGACCGCGGCACTGCCCGAGCGGACGCGTGCGCGCATAATCCCACACACCGCGACGCATATCGGCATCAAGCTCGTTAATCCGGCGCAAAACCGAAAGCGCCAGCGTAATAGCGTGATCGGACACCACTTCCGTACCGTAGCCTGGCACGTTGCAAACGGCAACGCCATGCTCGGTTGCGGCCTCCACATCGATCTCGTCGTACCCGACACCCGTGCGGCTGACCGCCTTCAGGTTCGGACAAGCTTCGAACACCTCGCGCGGGAACATCGCATACGACGTCACTGCTGCATCTGCACCGGTCTTCAACAACCCATCGATAACCGCCTGGGCGGTGCGGCCACGGGTGACCTCGAACTCGATGCCCGCTTCCCGAGCCATAGTCTCTTCCAGGTAGTTATCCTCGAAGTCGGTATCAACCGCTACGATCTTCGCCATATTCGCTCCCGTCATCTCCCTTTGCTAGGCGTTAGCTTGCTCGGCCATTTCCTTCAAGTCCGACAGGTCGGTGGGGTCGTCAGGCAAATCGATCCCATACGCATCAGCGATTGCACGCGCTTGCTCCACGCGCAATGACGCCAGCGCACCTTGTTTCGCCTGCGTCAGGTACTCGGACGATAGCAACAAGCTACGCGCGATGAACTCCGTCACACGCGGATCAGTGCCGGAGACCTGCAGCACGCCGACGACGGATTCCGGGGTCAATGACAGCAAACTGGCGCCGTCCATCCCAACGGCGTTCCCGACAACCTCGTCCAGCGTATCGGCCGCTTCCTTCGGATCTTCATCCTCGTCAGTGACGCGACGCAGGCTTTTGAACATCGCCTGGTAAAAGGCCAACAGCAGCTTCATCAGATAGTCTTGCTCGAACATCGGCGCTCCTAGCTATTCGTCGGTTCGTGGAAAATGCCCAAATGCTCGTACGCTCGCTCTGTTGCCTGGCGGCCCTTCGGCGTGCGGATGAGCAGGCCCTGCTGCATCAGGTACGGCTCGTACACGTCCTCAAGCGTATCCGGGTCCTCGGCTAACGCCGATGCCAGCGTGGTCAAGCCCACCGGACGCCCACCGAACTGCACGCAAAGCAACTCCAGGATGCGGTTATCCACCGCATCCAAGCCAAGCGGGTCCACCTCGAAAAAGCTCAGCGCCTGTGCGGACACGTCCTCGTCGATGACGCCGTTGCCGCGCACCTGCGCCCAGTCGCGCACGCGCTTGAGCATACGGTTGGCCAAACGAGGCGTGCCTCGACTTCGGCGAGCGATCTCAAGCGCGCCGTCGTACGAGATAGGCACATCCAAAATGGATGCGGAACGCTGCACAATGGAAGCCAGCTCCTCGGGCGTGTAGTACTGCAAGCGGAACGCGATGCCGAAACGGTCGCGCAACGGCCCGGTAAGCAAACCCGTGCGGGTGGTTGCGCCGATAAGCGTGAAGCGTGGCAAATCCAAACGGATGGAACGGGCCGCCGGACCCTTGCCCACCACGATATCCAGCGCGAAATCCTCGAGCGCAGGGTAGAGAACCTCCTCCACCATACGGTTCAAGCGATGGATCTCATCGATGAACAACACGTCGCCCTCTTCAAGGTTCGTGAGGATCGCGGCTAGGTCTCCCGTGCGCTCGATGGCGGGACCGCTGGTGGTTTTGATGTTCGCGCCCAGCTCGTTGGCTACCACGGTGGCAAGCGTGGTCTTGCCCAAGCCCGGAGGGCCCGAGAACAGGATATGGTCCGCAACGTCGCCGCGTTCCTGCGCAGCTTGAATCAAAATGGCAAGCGACTCCTTGATCTTCGTCTGGCCAAGGTAATCGCCCAGGCGTTTCGGTCGCAAGCTGCGATCGAGCGCAAGGTCGTCCTCGGTCAAATCCGGCGTGACCGCACGCTGCGAGGGGTCGGTCGCACCTACGGGAGCCGCCGACGCGGATCCACCATCGAAACCGGAACCCGCCTCGAACACCATTCCCTCTATTTTCACTCCATCAGCCAAAGCTCAAGCTCCGTCATCTATATACCCTGTTACTTGCCCAAACGTTTCAAGGCGTATTTTATCAGCGCGTTCTCGTCCGCGTCTTCGGGCGCGCCCTTTAACGCAACATCTGCCTCCGCGGAGGCGAAGCCCAACGCCAACAGCGCTTCTCGGGCGCCCTTAAGCCGCTCCGCAGCAGCCGCGGCCGCAGAAGCGGGCGCACCCGCGGCATCGAACAAGCTGGCCAGCCCCTGGTCGAACGAGCCTTTCAGCTCCAAGATGATGCGCGATGCCGTTTTCTTGCCCACGCCCGGGATCTTCTGCACCGCAGCCACATCCTGCGCCTGCACCGCCGCCACCAAAGCCTCGGGCGTGAACGAGGACAGCGCCGCCAGCGCAACCTTCGGACCTACGCCGCTGACCCCGATCAAGCGCTCGAACAGCGCCTTCTCCTCAAGCGTCAAGAACCCGTATAGAGCGATGCCGTTATCGGACACCTGCAGATAGGTATGCACCTGCACAGGTTCGCCCACCGCCGGCAGCTTCGAAAGCGCGCCTTGCGACATGCCGACGGCATATCCGACGCCCTGCACATCGATATACGCGCACGCGGCGGTTTTCCCCGCCAGCGCGCCTTTCAGAAATGCGATCATCGCGCACCTTCCTCCAGAATCTTACGCGCCGCCGCGCCGGCGGCGCCGCCCGTTCCCGCGCCGGCCATCACGCGGCCGCGCGCTTCCAGCTTCGCCAACGCATTAGCGCCGCCGACTCCTCCGAACCCCTCGTGGGTGGTATAGCAGATGGCGGCCGCAAGCGCATCCGAGGCGTGATCGGGCTTCGGCTCCACCTGCAGGTTCAGCAGCTTCTTCACCATATACTGCACCTGCGCCTTATCGGCCGAGCCGGTGCCCACCACGGCCATCTTGATCTGCCGCGGCGTGAACTCGCCGACCGAAAGCCCATGCTGGGCGCACGCCACCAACGCCGCTCCTCGCGCCTGGCCCGTAGCGAAAGCGGCGGTGATGTTCTGCCCGAACCACACGGTCTCGATTCCCAGGCACACGGGCTCGAATCGGCTGATCACGGCCGAGATCTGCTCGTGGATCTTCGCCAAGCGCTGCGACAGCTCCACACCCGCAGGCGTGGATACGCACCCGTACGCCACGCATTCCATGCGCGGGCCGTCCTGCCGCACCACACCCCATCCCGTGTTCGCCAAACCTGGGTCTATGCCCAAAATCGTTCGAGGTTCCGTCATCCGCCTGCCTTATCTGTTCAAACATTTGTTCGTGGACATACTACCACACGGATGTTCGTATCCCCTCAACGATTTTCACGCCCCCGCTTCTTTCCAAAAACCAGCAAGCTAATCCGGACTCGAGCATAAAAAACGGCCTCCCCATCGGGAGGCCGTTCACATGCGAAGGATGTTCCGCGCGCTTACTCGTCCAGAGCAGCCGCAATCTCCTCGGTGATATCCATGGTGTGGTACACGTTCTGCAGGTCCTCAAGCTCTTCCAGCTTGTCAACCAGGCGCATAACCTTCTTAGCGTCGTTGGCGGTGACGGTTGCGGGCGTGGTGGCCTCCATGGTCATCTCGGCGCCCTTGACCTGCACGCCCTGCTCTTCCAGGGCCTTCTTCACGGCCATAAGGTCGGACGGCTGGGTGTAGACGATCCACTCCTCATCGGCGTCCTCGTAGTCGTCGCCGCCGGCCTCGATGACGGCCATCTCGAACTCTTCCTCATCGGCAGCGGCGCCATTCGGGCCCATGGGATGCTTCTTATCGCCCGTCTCGATCTCCTTGGAGACCATGATCTGGCCCTTGCGCTCGAACATATAGGAAACGGAACCGGAGGTGCCCAGGTTACCGCCCGCATGGGCGAATGCGGCGCGCACATCGGCAGCGGTGCGGTTGCGGTTGTCGGTCAGCGCCTCGCAGAGGATGGCAACGCCGCAGGGGCCATAGCCCTCGTACACGACGGTCTCGTAGTTCGCGGCGTCCTTGCCGGAACCGAAGGCCTTATCGATGGCGGTCTTGATCTTGTCCTTGGGCAGGGAATAGCCCTTGGCCTTCTCGATTGCGGCGGCCAGCGATGCGTTGTTGTCGGGGTTCGGGTCGCCACCCTCCTTGGCAGCAACGGTGATGTTGCGCGACAGCTTGGAGAACAACGCGGAGCGCTTAGCGTCCTGCGCAGCCTTGCGATGTTTCGTGGTTGCCCACTTAGAATGCCCTGACATAGCACGTCCCTTCGAATTACAGCAAATACCAGCTGATAATTCTAGCACCCTTGTCAACTATCCCGCTTCACCCGCCCAACCCTTCATAGGTATTGCAGACGGCGAATGCGGGAATACCAGGTGAAACTGCCACGTCCAGCATGCTCGGCACCCGAAAACAAGCCCGAATATCGTAACAAAGTCGATATCTTGTCGCTTTTTTCCAACACCTTGTTGGGTAAACTACCATGGAAATCGAACGACACGCATTCGCGACGCGCTCCTCGCGCCACCTTGCACTATCTGAGGAACATCGATGGGAAACGTATCCGCCGTCGACGTCGGGATCGACGTCGGCTCGACAACAACGAAGATCTGCGCGCTCGACGCGCTCTCGCGCAACTTGCTGCACACGTCTTACGAGCGACACGGCGCGCGCCAGGTCGAAAGCGTCCGCGCGGCGCTCAACTCGCTCGCGCGGTTATTCCCACGTGCCAGCATCAGGCTTGCGCTCACCGGCTCCGGCGCAGCACCTATCGCCGACAAGCTCGGCGTGCCGTTCGTGCAGGAGGTCGTCGCCAACGCCTGCGCCGTCCAGGCGCTCTACCCGCGCACGCGCTGCGCCATCGAGCTCGGCGGCCAGGATGCCAAGATGATCTTCTTCCGCGCCAACGAAACCACCGGCGCGCTCGACGTCGCCGATATGCGCATGAACGGCAGCTGCGCGGGCGGCACGGGCGCGTTCATCGATGAAATCGCCTCAGTGCTCAACCTGCCCATCGAGCAGTTCGATGCCGCCGCCTGCCGCGGACGCACGGTCTACGACATCTCCGGTCGCTGCGGCGTATACGCCAAAACCGACATCCAACCCCTGCTCAATCAGGGGGCATCCCGCGACGACCTGGCCTTGTCGGCCTTCCACGCCATCGCCAAGCAAACGCTCGGCGGCCTGGCACAAGGCATCGACGTGTGCCCGCCCATCATCTTCGAAGGCGGCCCGCTCACGTTCAACCCCACGCTGATAAGCGTTTTCAAGGAGCGCCTCAACCTCGCCGACGACCAGGCCATCGTCCCCGATCACCCTGAAACCATGGTCGCCCGCGGTGCCGCGCTGTCGCTTTCCGGCATGTTCGCCGACGCGCCCGCAACCATCGACCCCGCCGCAGCCGCGCAAACGCTCGTCGGCTTCACCAGCGCCGACGACGACCACGCTCCCGGCAAGCCCTTCTTCGAAACCGCCGCCGAGCGCAAGGCTTTCGCGCGGCGCAACCAGCTGCCCGAGGAGCCGCACGGCCCCGAAAGCGCCGCCGCGAAAGCCCACGTGCGCAATGGGCGTCTTCGCGTATGGCTCGGCATCGATTCAGGCAGCACCACCACCAAGCTGGCGCTCGTCGCCGACGACGGCCAGCTCATCGACAGCTTCTACGCCAACAACGAAGGCGACCCGCTCGAGGTGGCGCGCCGCGCGCTCGTCAGGCTGCGCGACCGATACGCTGCCGCCGGCGTCACGCTCGACATCGCCGGCGTCGGCACCACCGGCTACGGCGAGCTGTTGTTCAACCGCGCGCTGCACGCCAACTACCACACCGTCGAAACGGTGGCACACGCCCATGCCGCCACCCGCTACGAGCCCCACGCCAGCTTCATCCTCGACATCGGCGGCCAGGACATGAAAGCCATCTGGCTTTCCGACGGCATCATCGGCAACATCGTGGTAAACGAAGCATGCTCGAGCGGCTGCGGCTCGTTCCTTGAGAACTTCGCGCAAACGCTCGGCATCCCCACACCCGAAATCGCCGACGCGGCGTTTACCAGCGAACAACCCGCCGTGCTCGGCAGCCGTTGCACCGTGTTCATGAACTCGAGCATCGTCAGCGAGCAGAAAAACGGCCGCACACCTGCGGATATCATGGCAGGCCTATGCCGTTCGATCATCGCGAACGTGTTCACGAAGGTCGTGCGCGTTCCCAACCTCGACAGCCTCGGCGAGCATATCGTGGTGCAAGGCGGCACGTTCCGCAACGACGCGGTGCTCTGCGCCCTCGAGCAGCACATCGGCCGCCCCGTCACGAGAGCGCCCTACCCCGGGCTCATGGGAGCCATCGGCGTCGCGCTGCTTACGCGCGACCATATGGCAAAACAAGCATGCGAACAGGCAAAATGCGCAGAAGGCGAAGCCGGGTCCCGCACACCCGCTCCCGCCGGCGAGCCAAGCCCGGCCCCCACACCCAGCACCTTCATCGGCCTTGATGCGCTCGACACGTTCTCCTACCAGCAGCGTACGAACGTCACCTGCCCGTTCTGCGCCAACCGCTGCAACCGCACCGTCATCACCTTCGCGGACGGCTCCTCCTTCGTCACGGGCAACCGTTGCCCGCGTGGCGAGATCGTCGGCGACCCGAAAGACCCCGCCACGCGTTCGGCGCTCAAAACCGCCGACGAGCAGGCGAAAGCAGGCGAAAACCTCTTCGAAGCGCGCCAGGAGCTCCTCTTCCAAGACTGGCCCATCGAGCAAGTCGCGCCCGACCGCGGCGTCACCATCGGCATCCCGCGCGTTCTGGCGTTCTGGGACACCATGCCGTTTTGGAACGCGCTGCTGCGCTCGCTCGGGTTCGCCATCCGCCTTTCCCGTCCGTCCACGCGCGCCATATTCGAAGAAGGGCTGCCCCAGGTCGCATCCGACACCATCTGCTTCCCCGCGAAGCTGGTGCACGGCCACATCCACGAACTCGCACGCGCCGGCGTCGACCGCATCTTCATGCCCATCATCACCACCGTGCCCAGCGAGAGCACGGCATCCACCAGCATATCCATGTGCGCCGTGGTGAAGGGCTACCCCATGGTGGTGAAAAGCTCCGACAACCCCACCGAACACTGGGGCATCCCCTTCGACGACCCGCTGTTCCATTGGTACTCCACCGAGGACCGCGACCGCCAGCTCATGGATTACCTGGAAAGCACGTTCGGCATCCCCGCCGATCAGGCCCTACATGCCATCAGGCAGGCGGACAAAGCCCAGCGCGCGTTCAAAGCGCTGCTGACCGAGGCCGGCGCGCACGCCATCGAATCCGCTCGCAGCGCCGGGTCCTACGCCATCGTGCTTGCCAGCCGCCCCTACCACAACGACCCGCTCGTCAACCATGACCTGCCCAAAATGCTCTCCGACATGGGGCATTCCGTGCTCCCTCCCGACGCCGTCCCCGGCATCGCCGACGTCGACCTGTCGGCAAGCCGCATCGACATCGTGAACAACTTCCACCAGCGCATGCTCGCCAGCGCCGTCATCGCCGCCGACTCCCCCGCGCTCGAGTACGTGCAGCTCGTCAGCTTCGGCTGCGGCCACGATGCCTACCTTTCCGACGAGATCTGCCGCCTCATGAAGGAACGCTCGGGCAAGCAGCCGCTTATCCTCAAGCTCGACGAATCCGACGTCGCCGGACCGCTGCGCATCCGCGTGCGCTCGTTCATCGAAACCGTCGACGAGCGCCGCGCGCGCCAAGCCGCCATCGAGCACGCCGCCGGCAAAAACGCGACCGACGCCCCCAGGGGAAACGCATTCGCCCGCCCTTCGGCGCCCGCCGACGCCCACCCGCTGCCCGACCCCTACCCCGTCAAGTACGTCAAAGCCGACCGGCGCATCAAAACCATCCTCGTGCCTAACACCTCGCACGCGTTCTCCCTGCTCATGTCGGCGTCGTTCGCCCGCCAAGGAGCACAGGCGGTCTCTCTTGACATCGGTCGGGAACGAGCCATCGAGCTAGGAAAACGCTACGTCCATAACGACATCTGCTTTCCCGCGCAAATGACCATCGGCGAAGCCCTCGCCGCGCTCGACAGCGGAAAATGGGACCCGCGCACCGTCGCCATCGGCACCGGCAAATACATCGGCGACTGCCGCCTGACGCACTACGCGGCGCTTTTGCGCAAGGCGCTCGACGACGCCGGCTACGGCTACGTCCCCATCATCACCAATGACGGCACGGACGCTCACAACATGCACCCAGGCTTCAAGATGACGCTCGGCAGCGCCATCCGCGTCGCGTTCGGCCTGCCCATGATCGACGCGCTCGAGGACCTGCTGCGTAAAATGCGCCCCTACGAACTTGAGCCCGGCAGCGCCAACAAGGCATTCGACCAGGCCATCGAGTGCGTCATGATGGGCATACGGGAACACGGCGTGCGCGGCGCCATCAACGGCTTCAAGCAGGCCGTGGCCATCATGGGAACCGTTCGCTACGACCGCTCGAACCCGCGCCCGCAGGTGCTCATCGTGGGCGAATACCTGCTGAACTTCCATCCCGGGGCCAACCACGACATCGAGGACTATCTCGAGTCGAACGGCCTGGAGATCATCGAGGCGCGCATGACCGATGTCATCCGCAAAACCTACTTCTACCAAGATGCCCAGGCGCGCGAATTCCGCGTCTCGCAGCCCCTCGCCACCAAAGCGTTCAACCGCGTGGCGAATCGGCTGTTCGAAATCGCGCACGACACCTGCGACGGCATCGCGAAGGCTCATCCGCTCTACGAGCCCGCATGCCGCATGCCCGAGCTTGTTCGCGCATCCGACCCCATCATCCACCACACGTTCGACGCCGGCGAAGGTGTGCTCATCCCCGCTGAGATCCTGCACCACGCCGCGCGCGGCTGCCGCGCGTTCGTCATCTTGCAGCCGTTCGGCTGCCTGCCGAACCACGTGGTCGGGCGGGGCATCGTCAAGCAGCTCAAGGCGCGCTACCCCGACGCGAACATCCTGCCGCTCGACTACGACCCCGATGTCAGCTTCGCCAATATCGAGAACCGTTTGCAAATGCTCATCATGAACGCGAAGGCGCAACACCAGCCCAGGCAAAACGCCGAAAGCACCGGCACCAAGGACCAGGAGTAAGCCATGGCACGACCGAGGAAAAGCGAACGCGACACCGCCGATATACGCTTAGCAAACGCATTCTGGGCCCTGCTCGAGCATCATCGACTCGCCAACATCACCGTCGGCATGGTCACCGAGCAGGCCGAACTCAACCGCGGCACGTTCTACTACCATTTCAAAAGCATGGACGATCTTGTCGACCGCGCCATCGAAGACGAGGTCCTCGGCAATGGGTCCGTTTTACAGAACATGCTCAGCCTCGTGGCGGGATCGTCGACCGCCATCGGCTTCGAGGCGTTCACCAAGCACGACATGGAAAAGATCGCCCTGCTCATCAAACAAGGCGGCATAGACTCGTTCTCCATCAAGGTCAAGCGCCTCATGTTCGGCACTTGGAAGGCGATCCTATGCGACGAGGGCGAGGAGCTTTCCCAGAGCACGCGCATGATCATCGAATATAGCACCAGCGGCGTCATCGGCATCATCGCCTACGGCGCCCTTCACGAAAGCGGCGAAGCGCCTCCCGATTTCTTCCTCTCGTTCGCGAAAAACAACTCGGACTTCCTTGTGAGGCAGATCGGGATCGCCCAAGGCATTCCCCACGAAGCCGTGCTCGAGCGGGTCCGCGCCACGCTGCGCATCGCCGGCATGAACGACCGGTAGCCCAAACCCGCCCGAAAACGAACGTGCCCGACGCGTATCGAGCACGTCGGGCATGTTGACGTATAGGCAACCTCGAAGACCCTTCCCGAGCGCTTCGCACCCGGTCAAGGGCACATCGTCACCCGCGGAAACCCGCCAAGCACGGGTACATCGACATCGTCTGAAAGCGGTTCGCCATCACATCGTTGCCGTAATGCGCGGCGAAGAGGCGCTGCACGGCATCGGCGGGCTCGGCCCCGGCCAAGCGGTTCATCCAACAATCGAACGCCGCGAACGTCACCGCCGTATCCACCAGGAAAAACGCCAGCAATCCCCAGGCCAACGGCGCACGCCATGCATTGGGGACCGTATCGGCCGCGCGCTGCATCACCGGCAACGCCAGCTTCACCCACGCTACGCCGGCAGCTCCCCATACAAGCGCGATGCCCAAACACGTATGCCCACCCAGATTGAACGGTTGCGAAGAATAATCCCAAGCCACAATGCCGAACGCGTTCTCCCAGAACCATCCGGCAAACCACTCGAACGCAGCCCCGACAACAGCCGCCACACCGAACAACACGCCGCCGCGCGCATCCGACAAGCGAGCGAGCGCCAACGTCATCAGAACACCGCCAACGCCGTAAATCGGGCTGAAAGGCCCCCACAAAAACCCGGCGCGGTTCTCCCATCGGCCATCAACGAAATAGCTGACCACCGTCTCACCGATCAGCCCTAGCACGCTGCATACCGCGAAAATCCACACCAGATGATACAGGTCCAGCTTGATCGCCTCGGATTTCGCAGTGTCGCATAAAGCCGCATCGTCGGCCGCCCTAAGCGAAGCGCCGGCGCCATCGGGGGTATTGACCGCAGCAGCCGTCCCCTGCATCAGCACGCGATTGCAATCGGCCGACCGCAATGAATCATAGCGAAGCATGTCAACCTCTTCCCCTTTCTTTCCCCAACTGGTCATTATGGCACACCTCGACAGGCCCACCCAAGGTGCAAACCACCGGTAAACAACCCGTCATCTTCGAAAGAGCCGCCGCTCACCGAGCCGCAATCTGCCGCCAAACCCGCCCCAAAAC
>ERZ1034928.236-NODE-236-length-33066-cov-5.116325_pt1 | contig 33066 bp, 29 predicted proteins | sample MGYA00520627_ERZ1034928 | MGnify/ENA primary metagenome ERZ1034928 (study PRJEB33766, sample SAMN09781755) | gut metagenome | biome: gut microbiome | host: Homo sapiens | place: Madagascar | study: EMG produced TPA metagenomics assembly of the PRJNA485056 data set...
GCCGGCCTGACCGTCGAGCGCATGGAGCTGGGCATGGTGACGCTTGACCAGGCCAAGGCCAACTACGCCGAGCACGAGGGCAAGCCGTTCTACGACGGCCTCATCTCCTACATCACCTCCGGCCCGGTCGTGAAGATGGTCATCTCCGGCGAGGGCGCCGTCGCCAAGGTGCGCACCCTCATGGGCGCCACTAATCCGGCTGAAGCTGCCCCCGGCACGATTCGCGGCGATTTCGGTCTGATTATGGACGAGAATGTTATTCACGGCTCCGACTCCCCGGAGTCCGCTGAGCGCGAGATCGGCATCTTCTTCGCATAAGCCGACCGGCATCCTGCAACTGTGGAGGCCCTTTGCCCGCTCAAGCGGGCAAAGGGCTTTTTGATTAGGCGGGATGCTGGAATACTGTTCGCGCGTGTTGCCATCGGCATGCTGCCTTAAGGGGGTGGCCGTGCCGCCTGCAAGCGCCCTGCGGGCGCTTGCGTTATCGGAGCCCGCAATGCCGTAAGACGAGAAACGGATGAAACATGCTCTATCGAGTTTTCGACGCCGCGGAGCTTCCCGCATTGGTGTCGGCATTCATGGACGGCTACGAGGTCGTGGCCCCCGTGAAGCGCGGTGCGCACTATTCGTTCGAGGCCATCACCTCGCCTGACGAGATGGACCTGGCCTACGACACCACGCTCGCATCGCCGAAGCGCTACTTCCTTCCTCCCACCGAAACGCTCATGCGTTACAATGCCGTCACCAACGAGGTGGCCGATTTCCAGGAAGAAGTGGTCCCGCGCGTGATCTTCGGCGCCCATGCGTGCGATATCAACGCCATCAACCGTCTGGACCTGGTGTTTAGCGACGGACGTTATCCCGATCCGTACTACAAGGCCCGCCGCGCCGCCACGTTGATCGTGGGCGTGTCGTGCAGCCCCGACTCCGATTGCTTCTGCAACCTGTGGGATGCCGACGAGGCGCGTTTCGGCTATGACCTGTTCCTTCATCGCCTGGGCGACAAGTTCCTGGTCAGCATCTCCAGCGTCGAGGCCGCCAACATCCTTGAGTCAGCGGTCGACCTGCGCGACGCTACCAACGAGGACCGTATCGAGTTCCGTCACGCCACGCGTGCACGCCAGGCGGCGTTCAATCCCGATATCCCCGAGATCCAGGACGTGGCCATGCTCATGGACGCGTTCCACTCCGATCCGTTTTGGGAGGAGCTGGGCAGCAAATGCCTGGCCTGCAACGCCTGCGCCGCCGTGTGCCCGACGTGCTTCTGCTTCGATATCCAGGACGTGCTCGACCCCGACGGCCAAACCGGCGAGCGCCAGCGCATCTGGGATGCGTGCACCTCGCCGCAGTTCGCCGTGGTGGCCGGCGGCCACAACTTCCGCCCCACGGGCCGCGAGCGCGTGCGCCATCGCATGTACCACAAGCTCAACGGCTTTCTGGCTACCTACGACCGCATGCTGTGCGTGGGCTGCGGACGCTGCGTGAAGGCGTGCAAGGCCGACATCAACCCCATTCGCGTGCTGGAGTTCTTCGAGAAGAAGGGGGCCGAAGGTGCCTGCTAACACCGATTTCAACCCCGTGGTCGTATCGCCGTACCACGATGAGCCGGCTGCCATGACGGGGCAGGAGCTTATGGCCGCTAACCCGTATCGCCCGTGGCCGGCGCGCATCACGTCCATCACCGAGTTGACGGCAACCGAGAAGCTGTTCGAGTTCCGCCTGATCGACGAGCGCATCCGCGAGGCGTTCCGCCATGAGCCGGGCCAGTTCGTCGAGCTGACCATCTTCGGCGTGGGCGAGGCTCCCATCTCCATCTCGTCGAGCCCCTCTAAGCGCGGCTTCATCGAGCTGTGCGTGCGTCGCGCTGGTCGCTTCACCGAGGCGCTGCACAAGATGCAGTGCGGCGACATCGTGGGCATCCGCGGGCCTTTCGGCCGCGGCTTCCCGTTCGAGGAGATGAAGGGCCACGATATCCTGCTGGTGGCAGGCGGCCTGGGCATCGCGCCGCTTCGCAGCCTTATCAACAACATCCACGACGAGCGCAGCGACTTCGGCAAGGTCACCATCATCTACGGTTCGAAGAACCCCTCCGAGGTCATGTTCCGCAACCAGTTCGAGATGTGGCGTCACCGCAAGGACTTCGACCTGTACCTGACCGTCGACAACCCCGACGACACGTGGGATGGCGAAGTGGGCCTGGTCACCAAACCCTTCGAGCATCTGGAAATTAGCCCGGCGAACACCTTCGGCGCGGTGTGCGGCCCGCCGGTGATGTATCGCTTCGTGGTCGCCGAGATGCGCAAGAAGGGCATCAGCTACGACCATATCTACATGAGCTTCGAGCGCCATATGAAGTGTGGCATGGGCAAGTGCGGCCACTGTCAGATCGGGCATCAGTACTGCTGCATCGACGGGCCCGTGTTCAACTATTGGGAAGCGAAGAACATCCAGGGGTCGATGTAGATGGGAGGCACGAACATGGGATGCGGAAACGACGAGCGCCAGGCGCGCGACCTTCCGCGCGTTGTGGTGGTCGGGCTTGCCAGCTGCTTCGGCTGCCAGCTGCAGATCACCAACGCCGAGCAGTACCTGACCGATGTGCTCGGCCAGATCGACCTGCGTTATTGGCAACTGGCTTCCAGCGAGCCCATGCCGGAGGAGTTCGACGTGGCCGTCATCGAGGGTGCCGTGACCACCGAGGAATCCGAGGCCACGGTGCGCAAGCTGCGCGAGCGCGCCAAGTGCGTCATCGCCCTGGGCGCCTGTGCTGCCACTGCCGGCATCCCCGGCATCGCGGCGCGCAACTTCTTCAAGCGCCCCAGCCAGGTGTACAAGGACGTGCCTGCGGCGTGCGGCTCCATGGTGGTGCCGCGCCCGGTCGGCGCGGTCATCGATGTCGACCATACGGTGCGCTGCTGCCCAGTCGACACCATGGACTTCGTCGATGTGCTGCAGCGTGCGCTGTACGGGTCGAACAAGTTCGACCGCACGGGAACCATGTGCGGGCAGTGCAAGCGCAACGGCACCGACTGCTTCTTCGACCAGGGCCAGCTGTGCCTGGGCCTGGTGACGGTGGCCGGCTGCGGTGCGAAGTGCGTGAACCTCGGGCGGGCGTGCAACGGCTGCCGCGGGCTTTCCCCCGACGCCAACCTTGACGCCGCGCGCGCCGCGTGCGAGCGCGCGGGCGTGGACCCGGACGATTTTGACGAGGCGCTGGCGCTGTTCAACCAGGTTGAACGCGTACAGTCGGCGCGCGAATAGGAGACGAATCGATATGACGAGGACCGCCATTTCGGTAGACCATATCGCCCGCGTTGAGGGCCATGGCAACGTGCATCTGTCCATCAAGGACGGTGCGGTGGAAACGTGCGAGATGAACGTGGTGGAGCCGGCACGCCTGTTCGAGTCCATGGTGGTGGGCCGCAAGTTCGCCGACGTGCCGTATATCGCCAGCCGCGTGTGCGGCATCTGCTCGGCAAGCCACGTGATCACCGACATCCTGGCCATCGAGCGCATCTTCGGCGTGGAGGTCACCGACCGCACGCGCGCCCTGCGCGAGCTTCTGGTTTACGGCAGCTACCTGCAAAACCATGCGTCGCACCTGTTCGTGTTCGCCGCGCCCGACTTTTTGGACATGGCAAGCGTGTTCCCGCTGGCCAAGGCCAACCCCGAGCTGTTCGACCAGGCGCTGGGTCTGAAGTCGTTGGGCAACCAGCTGTGCAACCTGGTGGGCGGGCGCTCCATCCACCCGATCACCGCGGTGGTGGGCGGCTTCACCCACGAGCCGTCGCGCGACGAGTACCTGGCTATGGCCGACAAGCTGGAAGCCGAGCGCGAGTTCGCCCGTGCGGTGGTCGACCTGTTCAACGGCTTCGCCGTTCCCGATATCGCCATCCAGGGCGACATGATGGCCATGGTGGCCGAGGGCCGCTACCCGGTGGCCGACAGCCGATGGGCGCGCTTCTTGGACGCGGGCGTCACGTTCGATGCCGATAGGGCCTGCGAGCAGGTCGAGGAGTACGAAGTGTCGCATTCCGCGGCGCTGTTCGCCCGCTGCAGGCAGACGGGGAAGACCTACTTCACCGGCGCGCTGGCGCGCATCAACGCATCGTGGGGCGCGCTTTCGCAGGAGGCGAAGGTTGCAGCCGCTAAGGCCGGCCTGCGCCCGCCCGAGCGCAACCCGTTCCTGAACAACGTTGCCCAGGCGGTTGAGGTGCTCGATGCGCTGGGACGTTGCGCCGACCTGTGCCGCAAGCTTGCCGAGCCCGACGGTCCGTTCGAGGGTGGCAGCACCCCGGTGCCGTTCGAGGTGCGCGCGGGCGTGGGTACCGGCTTCACCGAGGCGCCGCGAGGCACGGTGTTCCACCAGCTCGAGCTTGACGACGCCGGTCGCGTGGTGCACGCCACCATCATGACCCCCACGGCGCAGAACTGTGCGAACCTGGAGGCAGACATGCGCGTGCTGGCCGAAAAGCTCATCGCCGACGGTGCGGAGGCGCCGGAGGTGCGCGCCGAGGTCGAGAAGCTCGTGCGAGCCTACGACCCCTGCTTCAGCTGCAGCGTGCACTAGGAAGCCGAATAGCACGACCGAAAGCGGCCCGCGAAATGCGGGCCGCTATTTTGTGTGTGGCAAGGAGTTGTTCGCGATGCGTTGATTTCCAAGCGTCGTCTACGTTGATCGATTGCGGCGCTTGCATACATGTCGGCCTCAAAGCAAGAACGTTGATGGTTAATAAAGGTACCGGATATACAATGGTCGCAGGTAGAATGCCTTGGCATGGAAGGAATCGGCTGTAAGCTTTGTGACCGCCCGATAGACGATTCGCCATTAAGGATGTACTAACGTACTAGGTGGTTTTTCGTCGCCGATTCGATTAGTTATTTGGAGTATCTAGGTTTCATCATTAGAAGGAAGACTGCAACAACTAATGAGGGGAGAAACGATGGCGAAAGATAGGGAAACGACGATGGGGAGTCGGGAACTGGCCATCCAAAAGCATCGAAGCATGTTGATCGATGCGAAGAACCTTATTCTCCGAGGTGCTCCTGGCACCGGAAAAACGTACCTTGCTAAGCAGATAGCCGCAAGTGTCGTTAGCAATGGGGAAATTGACAGGTACGAAGATTTGGGCCCTGAGCAGAAAGCCCAGATTGAGTTCGTTCAATTCCATCCGAGCTATGACTACGTTGACTTTGTTGAGGGGTTGAGGCCCAAACTCAATGACGACGGAAGTATGGGTTTTGAATTGCGGGATGGCATCTTCAAACAGTTTGTTGACAGAGCGATTCGAAACTATGAAAACTCACGAAAAACGATTGAAGCTATCGCAAAAGAAAAGGTTGTTCGAGACTCAATGGAGTGTTTCTTCAACCATGTAGATTTTGGCAAAACCGAGTATCCGAAAATTAATGGATCGGTGTTTACTATTACCGGGGTAGATGATAAGCGCGTCTATGTTGGAGAAAATGAGACTTCCGACAAGCCTAGAATAAAGCTTGATGAGATTAGAAAGTTGCTGCTGTCAGACGAGCAGTTCGATAGTGTAACAGCCGTTGCGTCGTTTTTCGGGAGATCCCGTCAGCAGGAAGATTCTTATTACTTACCCATATTTCAGAAAATCAAGGAGAAAGAAGCGGATATAGCAACCGACTCGAAAGCGGGGGTAGAGCGAGAGGAGCTTAAAAACTTCGTCTTTATCATCGATGAGATCAACCGTGGCGAAATGTCAAAGATCTTCGGCGAGCTCTTCTTCGCGATCGATCCTGGCTATCGTGGTGAAGCGGGAGCGGTTTCCACGCAGTATGCCAACTTGCATTCTGATCCCGATGGGAAGTTCTATATCCCCGAAAACGTTTACATCATCGGCACTATGAACGATATCGATCGTTCTGTTGGCAGCTTCGATTTTGCCATGCGTCGGCGTTTCCGCTTCGTGGAGCTGAAGGCAAATGACAGCCTTGAAATGTTGTCGGCATTAGGCGACAAGAAAAAAGAGGCGAGTGCAAAAATGCTTGCTCTCAATAATGCGATTGCGAGTGACGAGGATTTGAATGAGAATTACCAAGTCGGAGCAGCATATTTCCTGAAGCTGAAGACCCTTAGCTTCGATGAGCTTTGGGCGGACTATTTAAAGCCGCTTCTGCAAGAGTATATTCAAGGAACGTACAACGAGAAAAGCCGTATGAGCAGGTTTAAAAAGGCATACGACAACGCTGCGTTCAACCAGGGTGATTTAAATGAAATTGCTCAAAATCAAGGATAACTCTCGGCAGAGCAAGGAAGTCTTTTCGCGTATAGAGAATGTAACAGGCAGAATCGCCGACAAAACACTGGGGCAGCTTGAGCGCGAAGGGATATTCGTTTTCCCGGAAACCATAAAGGACGCAAAGGGCATCACGCGAGATCAGAAGATGCTCCAAAGCGTCAATGACGATTACCTATCCGGCAATGTGATGGGTTTCGTTGGCCGTGGCGAAGAGAGGCTGGTTATCGAATCTCGCTTTTGCGGAGAGGGTGAGGACTTCTTTCTTCAATACCTTTTAGAAACCGTTTTGCAGCTTCCTAATATCGTAGATTTTGACTCCGATGCCAGTCAAGAAGACAGGATGTTCAACATCCTGTTGTTCATGTTCCCGTATTACCTTAAGGCGGCTATGAGAAAGGGCTTGTACAAGCAATACATTCGTCGCTATTGCAATGATGCTCATGTAAAAGGCGCCATCGATATCGCAAGGCATATTAAGGAAAACACTCCGTTTGTAGGAGCCATCGCTTACAGCCATAGGGAGTTTTCCTTTGACAATAGCCTAATGGAGCTAGTGCGGCACGCTATTGAGTTCATCAGAAGAAAGCCGTACGGAAGCAAGTTGCTCTGTAAAGTAAAAGACGAGGTGGCGCTTGTCGTAAGTGCGACCCCGGGATATAAGCACTCTGAGCGGCAAAAAATCATTGAGCAGAATACAAAGAGCGTTGTTCGTCATGCTTACTTCAAAGAGTATCTTGCGCTGCAAAGGTTGTGCCTTCTGATTCTTCGGGAACAGAAGCACCAGATTGGTTTAGGGTCGAAGCGGATATATGGCATTTTGTTTGACGGCGCATGGTTGTGGGAGGAATACATTAATACGCTGATAGGAGATTATTTCTATCACCCAATGAATAAAGGCGGCGATGGAGCTCAAAGGCTGTTCAACGGGAATATCGGATTGATTTACCCTGATTTCATTGGCAAGAATAACGAGGGCCGAATCATCGCGGACGCCAAATATAAGCCGGTGGGCAATATTGGCAACCGGGATTATTTACAGGTGCTTGCCTATATGTTTCGTTTCGATGCCAGGGTTGGCTATTACCTATACCCCGATTCGATAGGCGATGACGACCAGAGGTTATGTATGAACTCTGGCTCGACCTATGAGGGAAATGTGACACCGCGTAAGGACGTTAGCGTTCTCAAGCATGGCTTGGGAATCCCTTTGGGCGCACACAGCTATTCTGACTTCGTTGCTGGAATGAAAAAGTCGGAGCAGGAATTCGTTGACGATTTTCGTGAATGACAAGGGGGTCATGTCTTCCGCCCTCTTACGCTTCAATGCTGAAGCCTAGATGCGGCCATAGGTTGTTCAGGGTTTTTCCCAGTTCAGGGCTGCTGCGGATCGTATCGGAGAGCTTTTTCATGAACTTGCAGTCGTCGGGCAGCTCGCCAACGTAACGGCGTGCAGAAAACAGCGGCGAAGGCTGGAACACGAAGCTACGGTCAAAGAAATCCCCGTGTTTTAACGCGCCAAAGCGGATGTGCCCGTCGCGGCACGGGTACATGCATTGAACTCCGCAGCAGTCTGTTCCGGTTTGGGTGATGAGGCAGTATGCGGGGCCGGGTACAAACGGGCGGTTGTCGATGCGCAGAATGTCGCCTGGGACAAATGGCAAGGGGATATCAAGATGCTCGCTGCCGGGTCCGAACGCATTGGCTTTGCGCTGTGAGGAAACCCGATGCGATTGGGCGGTTTTAGGCGTGCTGAAGAATTCGATCTCACCGTCAGCGGTGGCGAAAAATACGTAGCGAGGCTGCAGGAAGCCGTCATATGCCGGTTCGGCGGCAAGGTCGTACAGCTCGATAGCCCAATACATCTCCGACCAGTCATCAAAATCGGTATCGTTTTTGGCGCGATATATGGCTATTGCCTGCTTGGCCTTGTTCAGCGAAACGGCGGGGAAGGGGCCATCGCAGTGGTCGGCGCATCCGTCCTCCGGGTCGAAGTACATCAGGCTGACGTGGAAAATGAATCGCGATCCATCTGCTGCATGCAACGCTTCGACTGCATGCTCAGCGCAGCGAACGTATTCACTGATCACGCTTTTGTTCGCTTCGTCTTTGGTCGTGCTTTCGAGGCATTTGAGCAAACGCAACTTCTTATCGAGCGAGATGGGCGCTCCGGCGATGATTTCCGCATAAACGGTCGGCTGCAGCCGTTCCTGGTTGCTTCTCAGATGGTTGATGATTTCGGTCGAGTCGAAAAGACCGAAGATGGCGTTTTGCAAGAAAGCGTTCACGATGCATTCCTTCCAGATATCGATCGCGTTGGTTGTCCGTGGTATTGGCACACATGGTAGCCCCCAAAGCAAGAACGTTGAAGGCTAATAAAGGTGCTCGGTATACAATGGCTGCATGTAGAATGCCTTGGCATGGAAGGATTCGGCATGGCGAACAAACCAAACCAGAAGCTTCGGATGTTGTATGTGCTCAAGCTGTTCTTCGAGGAAACGGACGCGGAGAACGGTCTGACAACGCAGCAGATCATCGACAAGCTTGCGAATATTGGCTTAGAGGCTGAGCGTAAAACCATCCATCGCGATATTCGTGCGCTCAAGGATTTCGGGCTGACGATCGAGCAGCGAGGCGGGCGGGAATGGTACCTGGCAAACCGTCCGTTTCAAATCCAGGAGCTCATTATGCTGGTGGACGCGGTGCAAAGCACGCCGTTTCTGACAGAGGGTACAACTGATAGGCTCATCAAAAAGATTCAGGGCCTTGCAAGCGAAAGCCAGCGCGATCTGCTACATCGCCGTATCGAAGTCCCCGGTCGCGTGAAGATGCATAACGCAGCGGCGTTGGAAAACGCCGACATTATCCAGCAGGCCATGCGCATGAAGCGCAAGGTATCGTTCAAGTATTTTCACTACAACGCCGCGAAGGAAAAGGTTCTCAACCACGCCGGCGAACCGTTTTCGGTGACGCCGGTGCGCCTGGTGTATGCTGACGAGTTCTACTACCTGATCGCTTTCATGGATCGTTGGGCAAATGTCGAGGGCCATCAGCCGTTTAGCCCGTTTCGCGTCGATCGCATGCTTGGCGTGCAGGTTTCCGACGAGCTTGCCACGAAGGATGCGCGCATTGCCACGTATCGCTCCGATGAGCATATCTCGCCTTCGTTCGGCGTGTTTGCGGCGGAAATGACGAATATCGTCCTTGAGTTCGACGAACGGGTGATGAACCCCGTTATCGATAAATTCGGCTTGGATGCGCTTGTGTTCAAGCAAGAGGGTGTGATGATGCAGGCGCATGTGAAGGCACCGCTGTCGCCGCAGTTTTTCGGCTGGCTGCTGCAGTTGACGCCTTGGGCGAAGATTGTTTCGCCTACGAGCGCGCGGCAAAAGTATACGGAATGGCTGAAGGACACGCTGGATATGTACGTGGAGGATTAGCGATGACCGATTGCGCACGTTTGCAGGAAGCAATGGACCGCCTGAACCCTGAGCAGCTTCAGGCGGTCGAGCACCTTGATGGGCCTCTTTTGGTCATCGCCGGTCCGGGAACGGGGAAGACGCAGCTGCTAAGCCTTCGCGCTGCGAACATATTGGCGAAGCGCGATGTTTCGCCAAGCAACATCTTGTGCCTGACGTACACCGAAGCCGGTGCCGAAGCCATGCGCAAACGCCTCGTCGAGCTGGTAGGGCGTGATGCATATGGCATTCAGGTATGCACGTTCCACGGGTTCGCGAATGCTGCGCGCACGTTGTATCCGGATGCGTTTTCGCGAGCCGCTTCTGACAAGCTGGCAACCGGATTGCATCAGATGAGATTATGGACGGGCTGCTTCAGCGGCGTTCGTTTCGTCAGCCGCTTTCTGGCGTTTACCAGGGAATGGCCAGGTATACGCATGAAATGCTCGCATTCGTTTCGAAGGTGAAACGCAGCGGCGTGTCGTATGAGCAGCTGGCTGCGATTGCGCAGCAGAACCTGCAAGCCGCCGATTGGTTGGAACAGAATTCCCCGCTATGTGATTTGGCTGCGCAACGGGCAAGCGTTGCGGTTGCGGAGCGATTCGAAGAAGAGGTGTTTCGCGCTCATTCCGCGGCTCCGCGCGAGCTTAAGCATGCGATCGTCGCAACGCCTGGTGTATATGTTCCGTTCATCGAGCAGCTCTACGATACTGCGGTGCGAACCGAACTTGTCAACGAGGAGGGCAAAACGCCCGGTTTCCGCGAGGTACGCGACGAGTTCTTTGGTGGTACGAACAAAGACGGCCGTTTCTTCAAGGTGCGCAAGCAAAGCGAGAAGCTGGCGGCGGCGTGCGAGGTTGCTCGGCAATACCAGGCGGTACTCGATGAACGGGGGCTGTACGACTACGACGATATGATCTTCGATTTCGTGCACGCGGTCGAAGAAAACCCTTCCCTCCGTCAAACCTTGCAGGACCGTTACGCCTATATCCAAGTCGATGAATTCCAAGACACCAATGGCGCGCAGATGCGCATCGTCGAGCTTTTGTGCGAGGGCTTGGAACAGCCAAACGTTATGGCCGTTGGCGATGACGACCAGGCCATCATGCGTTTTCAGGGTGCAACCATCGAGTGCATCAACCAGTTCGCTGATCGCTATCAGCCTTGCAGCGTTGTTTTGCGTACAAACTATCGATCCACGCCGGCTATCGTCGATTTGGGACAAAAGGTTGCTTGCCAGGTTGAACGGCGTTTGGGCGCTAGCGAAGGCAAACAAATCGTTGCGAATCGTGCGCAAGGCGATCAGGTGATGTTTTCCGAAATGGTCTATGAGACGCAAGCGGAAGAGTATCGGGCGATCGCGCGTAGCATTCGCGAACGCATGGACTCCGGCTATGCGGAATCGTGCGGAAACGCTGACGAGGCGATTGCCGTGATCGCGCCGAAGCATGCAACGCTTCGGGCGCTTATCCCGTATTTGGTTGCGGAGGATGTCCCTTTCTCGTACAGGCAAACGCAGGATGTGCTCACAGCTGAATGCATGCAGGCGGTGCTTGCCGGCATTCGATGCGTTGCGGCGTTGTCGCAGGGCCGTGAGCAGCTGTGCGATGGCTATTTGCCCCAGGTCGTGGCCGCACCGGAGTTCGGCGGCTGTCATGAATCGTCGGTGGCCTTCGCCCTATGGGCACGGCGGGAGCATCACGGGCATTGGCTGCGCGCGATGGGCGAATCGTCGAACACGCGCATCAAGGGTTTGCATGACGACTTGATGAGGTGGGCGGCAAAGGCTCCGTGTGCACCGGTTCGCGAGCTTCTGTTCGAAATCGCGGCAAAGCCCTTGGCGTATTATCGTCGCCTGAACGGGGTAGATCCGCTAGCGTCCGCGGAGTTCAACGCTGGAATGCGCGCGTTGCTGCGCTTTGCCGAGGGCGAGCTGGATGTCGCGGGACGTTGCGGGACTGCGCTTCGTCTGGCGGATGTGGTAGACCGTCTAGATGCCGCCCAGCGGTGCAAGGTTGCCATCGATGCGAGCTTGAGCTTGGGAAAGCCCGGCGCTGTGCGCCTTACCAGCGCGCACAGCTCGAAGGGCCTGGAGTTTGATTGCGTGTACATGGCGGATGCCGATGACGGCACGTGGCATAAAGGCGCAGCGGGCGGTGGGCTGTATCCGGACAACCTGCTGATCGGCGATGCGAAGGACGAAGACGATGCGCGCCGCCTGCTGTTCGTCGCCCTGACCAGGGCTCGACGTCATCTGCTGCTGTTCCGTGCTGCGGGCCAGACGCTGCAGGAGCTTGTCGGCGAGGTTTCGACCGAAAACGTCCCTCCGGAGCCCGAGCGCTTGGATGCGGCGATCGAGTGCGATTGGCGTGCGAGCTATAAGCTGGATACACCCCAGCTTGCCGCGTTGTTAAGTGCGGAAGAAGACGTTTGCTGGCTTACTGCTTCGAAGCTCAATGCTTTCGTGACATATGAGCCCGGGTGCACTAATAGCGCAACGTTTCCCGAGCGCGAGGTCGTCCGATTGCCCAGTGAGCCTAATATCACAACCGAGTTCGGCACCGAGGTGCATGCCATGCTCGAAGATGTTTCGAACATGACCCTTGGCGCGGCTCAGCGCTCCCTCGACCAAGTTGTTGCAGCTCATAGGGTAAATATCGCGAACTTGGATTTCCCTGTGGGGGAGGTTTCCCAATATCTCGAACGCTTTGATGCCATATGCGAAACGTTTGTGCCGTGGCTTGTGGGACACGTTGCCGGTTGCCGTTGCGTTGCAGAGGCTCGTTTGCACGCCGCCACAGCGGCGGGGTCGCCCATATACGGTATTCAAGACTTGCTGCTGGTTGATGATGCGGCGAGAACGGTACGCATCGTCGATTACAAAACAGGCCTAAAGCACGAGGTGCCCACGAAGTACGAGCGTCAACTGAAGTTCTACAAACTGCTGGTGGAATCGTCTGCGGAATTCGAAGGCTACACGGTGGAAGCCATGGGAGACTACTATGTTGAGCCCGATAAGAAGACGGGTGAGTTGAGCAAGCCGTTCATGGCTACGGCAACAGTCGAGGAGGTTCGTGAGCTTGAACGGCTTATCGACGCGGTGTGGGCGCGCGTCCGCGCAGGCGCATGGGATACGAGCGCGTTCGAGCAAAGTCGGCTGTTCGAGCAAGCGCGTGGGCAGCAAGAAAGCTGTCGCAACAAGAAAGATAAGGCTGCAGTGATGCAGCAAGCTTACGAACAATGGCTCGTGGAAACCGCGTCGGGGTTCTAAAGAACAGCTGTCTTGGGATCCGCTCCCGGGACAGCCGTTGGTTTCTTAGTCATTTGGATTGCTTGACAGGATGGTCAGGTCGTCTATCCATCGGTAACCGATGGAACTTTCTACCCAGGAACGCGTGGATTCGTGAAGGGCTTTGCTTACTAACGCGGTGTAACTGTTCAGAAGGGTGTCTATGAGGATAGGCTTGCCCGCTCTGCATTGCTTGAAGTAATAGCTGATGGCTTTAAGGGGTTGATGGGTCCCTTCGAGGGGGTTGCGGGCTAGTTCGATATCAAGGTAGTCGACCCCATCAACGTAAGCGACGAATAGCCCTCCGTTTTCGCGCTGGTCCCACATGCTGTACCCGTAGCACATCATGTCGCTGATGTCGCCGTCTTTCTCGTGCTCTGCTAGCAAACGGTCATAGGCTGCGGCTTCTTTTGCTGTTTTTTGCGGGAACTCGTCGCTCGCTTGCTTTGCGCCCCACGTTTTCATGGTGCTAAGCACAAACGGGTCGTTCGGCTCATCGACGTTGCATACGATGTCGCCGACATGAAGCGGCGTGGGAAAGGCGAAAAACATGCCGTTGAACGTATTGTCCAGCGATGCATTTTCTTCATTGTCGTAAACGCAGCTTATGGCAGTTATCTGCCCGCGGTGATTGAAAAGCAGGCAGTCGGCTTGTTGCTCTTCGCTTGAGTCGACGAGCAGTTTCTCGATAATGAATCCCAAATGGTCTTCGTTGCAGGTTTCGTCTCCTTCGCATTTGGCCATCCATTCCATGGCTTTGCCGAAGCACTGCTCGTACATGATGTAGACGTGCGGGTCAACTTCAGAGCGCTCGTTTCCGTGTGTTTCCTTCCACCGGTAAACTACATCGCCGCCGTTTTTGAACTTTTGTACGCAGCGGTTTTGCAAAGCGATATATCGCCGGAGAAAATCGTGAAAGTCAGGAATGCCTTGCCCATGCCAGCAACGGCGTGCATCCATGGAGCAGTTCGGCATGGTGCTGATGATTTCCCACCACGCCGCGATTTTTTCGTCTATCGTGGCCGTATGGCAGTGCCACACCAAAAACGCCGCTTCAGGTGTGGTGAACTGATAGTTGATTGTCCCGAGGTGTTCCCGAATGTCGCGGGAATCGATGAAACGGTAGATGTCCATGACTATGCCTTTCGACGGAGATTGGCGGCTAGTTTGTTGCGCGCTGCTCGCGAGCGCCTTTCGCTATGAGCGTTATGTAGCTGTTCAGCATGTCGTCTATGGGTACCGGTTCTCCCGTTCGGCGTTCTTTGAAGTAAGCGCTCACAACCTCAAGAGGGCGATAGCGGTCGGGTAGGGGCTTGCAGGCGAATTCTAGGTCCAGGTAGTTGCCTTGACTGCCGTGGCCGTCAACAAGGATGACCCCGGCTTCTTCGCCGCTCTCTTGCATGGCATAACCGCTCCACGACATGTCGGTTATATCGCCTTCTGCTTCAAGCAATGAGACGATATGGTCGTAAAACTCCGCGCCTCGTGGCATTTCGCTTTGCGGGAGTTCTTCACGCGCGTTTTTCGATGTCCAGGTGCACAAATCGGCGAGAACGTGCGGGCGGTCGGGGTCGTGGATATCGCGCACGATGTCGCCGGCGTGAAACGGTGTAGGAAAGGCGAACCACATGCAGGTAAACATTATGGAAAGGTCGGAGTCTTCCTCGTACGCATCAAAGCAATGGACGTCAACGATTTGGCTCTTGCGGTTGAAGCGAACGCTGTCCGCCCAGCTGCGTTTTTGATCAGTGTCGATAAGATTTTTCGAAATGATAAATCCAGTACAACCATCGTCGTCGGCCGCCCAATCTTTTGCTGCATCAAGGCAGCGACAATAGCTGGCGTAAACGGTCGAGCTGACGTTTTCTTTCCGACATCCAAATAGGGCCCTCCACGAGTAAACTCCGCCTGTTGCATCCCTAAACTGCTTCAGATAACGCATTTGCAAGTTGATATACCGTCGAAGGAACTCGTGAAAATCGGGAATATCAAGCCCGAGCCGGCGTGGGCCCATGGAACAGTTCGGCATGGTATCGATGATTTCCTGCCATGCGGCAATCTTTTCGTCAAGTGTGGCGGTGTGGCAATACCATACCAGGAACGCCGTCTCGGGAGTGGTGAACTGATAATCGAGCTGCTTTAGGTGCTCCCGAATATCGCGGGAATCAACGAAACGGTAGATATCCATGGTAGTACATCCTTTTCGCTAGGGTCTATTCCAGCTGTATAGTAGAGAGTGACGGCTTTGACATGGGCGCAATAAAGGGTCTGAATATTCTTCATGTGCTGGTATTCTTCTCGTTGCGAATAAGGTTGCTGCCAGCTAGAGTAACGGTCAATCAAAAAGGGTTCTCAAGATAACGAATTTGGCAACAGAGGTGGCCTCGTTATGCGCGTATGCTTATACATGGGTAGCAGCTTATGGGTGGCATACCCAGTATTATTTCGTAAGAGAAGGATGCGAAATTATGTCGATTGAAATCGAAGCAAATCCAGATGCGCCTAACCGCTTTAGGAATCCGTATCTCTTCGATTTAGACCAAAAAAAGTTCCCTTTGTTCACGGACAAAAATATCCAGTTGGCAAACGCGATGATTGCCTACAACTCTTCATATAATCGCTACTCAGATGATGACCTCAAGCAAATGTATCGCCGCATGTTCAAAAGTGGTAAAGAGACGCGAAAGAATGCTATCAGGCAAGTTGTGTATGTGACGGACCATATCAACTCGACACACCTCACGGCATTGAAAGACAAGCATCAAAAACAGGTCGAATGTGGTTCAGCTAAAGTAATCGTTAACAAGGATAAATGCGTTCTTAAAGGTGGGGCATATTTAACTGCGGAAGAAATTATTGAAATCAAGAATCTGAGAAGACTGCTGAATGAACCCGACCCCAAACTTGTTAGAACTATAGCTTTGGCAGCTCAGAAACGAGCAAGACGCGAGAAGCAATGCGATATTAACAAAAACAATTTTTCGTTTGCTACCAAGTTTTGCCACCATGCAAGTAGGTACTCTGGTGAAACGGACGATCCGGGCAAGGCGAAATATTGTATTTACGACAAGGTGGTTGGGGAAGTCTTGCCTTATTACGCATGCGCATATATGCCAGCGGCGGACATAGAGGATTTCTGCAACAGGAACGCAGAAAAGTGCGATGGAGGAACAATTACAAAATCGCGTTATTCGTCAAGCTGTTTTTGGATCGCCGCGACGATAAAGGAACTGGCCGCCTCCGATAAATATGAAGAGTATGCAGATCTGTATTGCTCGGTTCGGGATGGCATTAACAACTGGCGAAAGGATCATGGCAGTTTAGCTAAGGGCGAAATCAGTTTTGAGGAAATCGACAGTTTGATCTGGTATTACTTTAAAGGAGCAAGGCTTGATGAGGCTCGTAAGCGCCTGAAGGGACTTGGTGGGGATTGGGGTTTATGCCGATGAGTTCTGCTGTTCGACAAGACGAGGCGAGCCATGTCGCTGATTGTTTCATTGCTTATGCTTTGGGCATTGTTCAAGGGTATTCGGTCGTTTTGCTTGCGTATCGAGAGGCTGTGCGGAGGTGTTACCGCTAAGGCGTTTCTCGTTTGCGTAGGCATTCTTGCTGTGCTTGTTGCCGTTGCATGTTCCGGTGTGTGTTGATTGGTTTCTCATGATACCAGACGCCGTGCTCGCCATCGCCTGCATGCTTGTCATTTGGAAGTATGTGCTCAAGCGCTTTCTTGACGATGCGCGCTAGCGGCTAACGCGTTTTCGACCTGCAATCTTTCCCAAAAAAGCCCCATTATTGACCCCTTTGAAAACGTCCTGCTTCGTATCATCCCCTTCTGTAAGGAATTGACCACCAGAAAGGAGAGGATATGGCTGACGTAAAGGTTTTTGCTGAGAACATCGAAGATTCGGCGCAAGAGCAGATCGACGAGATCTCAGCATGCCCGGCGTTTGAGGGTGCAAAGATTCGCATTATGCCCGACGCGCATAGGGGCAAAGGCTGCGTGATCGGTTTCACTGCCAAGCTCAGCGACAAGGTGATACCAAACTTGGTTGGCGTGGATATCGGGTGCGGCATGTTCTGCATCAAGCTTGCCGAGCATATCGACCATGCAGATCTTATCCAGTTCAACCGCGACGTTAAGCGTGCCGTGCCTACTGGCTTCAAGATTCACCGCGACCCGGTGTGCGAACTGTCCGATTTCGGCATGGACGCCTGCAAGTGGCTTGAAGGGAAGCGGCGCGTGGAGCGCTCGCTGGGCACGCTTGGCGGCGGCAATCACTTTATCGAGCTTGACGAGGACGAAGAGGGCGCGCAATACCTGGTTGTCCACACCGGTTCGCGCAACCTTGGCAAGCAGGTTGCGGAACATCACCAAGCTCTGGCGCAGGCGCTTTGCAAAGACGAGGTTCCCGAGGAGCTTAAGTACCTTGAGGGTGATTACACGCTTGAATACCTTGCCGATATGCACAATTGCCAGCAGTTTGCCAACAGGAACCGCGAAGCAATCATCGCGCAGATTCTTGAGCGCACGGGTATTCGCGTTGACGGTACGGGTTTCACCACCATGCACAATTACATTTCGGATGACGGGGTTATTCGCAAGGGCGCAATCAGCGCTCAAACTGGGGAAACGGTGTTTATCCCCTTCAACATGCGCGACGGAGCCGTTATTGCCACAGGCAAGGGCAACGAGGATTGGAATTGCTCGGCGCCGCACGGTGCCGGTCGTGCTATGAGCCGTGCACAGGCGTTCGCAACGCTTGATGCGGAAGCGTTTGTACAAGAAATGAAGGACGCCGGCATTTATAGCCCAAGCGCCTGCGACGGAACACTGGATGAATCGCCGGAAGCGTATAAGGCTGCGGAAATGATCATGCGTCTGATGGAGCCTACGGCTCAAATCGTGCACCGCCTTAAGCCTATTTGGAACCTGAAGGCAACCGGCAGACGCGGTAGCAGGCGCTAAGGCGCTTGAAACAATGTAGCGTAAGGGAAGGGGTAGTCATGCAAGAAATAATGCTGCATCTAGTGACGAACAGCGCCGGAATGGCGGAAGCTTGGAAAGTCGCTTTCAGGGGCTATGATGGTGTTGTCGTATATTGCACGGATTTTAGGGCGTTTATCCAACAGCACCCTGAGATCGATGCTGTTGTCTCGCCAGCGAATTCGTATGGTTTGATGGACGGTGGCTTCGACAAAGCGATAATCGATTCGTTCGGGCGCGATCTAGCCGTGAAGGTGCGAGAATGCATTCTGGAGCGATTCTGCGGAGAGCAACCGGTTGCTACGAGTTTTTCAATTCCCATTCCTGGGCGTGAGGACGTGCTGCTCATACATACCCCGACTATGCGCGTTCCTAGCCGCATAGTCGACCCTATGGTTGCCTATCAGTGCATGAGGACTTCTCTTATGGAAGCGCTGCGCACAGCGCGCACGCAAATCGTGGTTCCGGCTTTTGGCGGGGAATGCGGCCTTCTGCCGTTTATGAAGATCGCACAGCTTATGTGGGAGGCCTATCGGCAGGTTTCGAATCCTCCTAGAGAGATCACCTGGGACTACGCGGAATCGCGCGACTTGGAAGGATGGTATCGCTGAAGCGTTTTCGGTTGTAGAAGGTGGCTAGGCAGGCGGTGAACTGTGCTGCACTGGCACGTTTGGCTTTGGTGCTGGCGGACACCTGCCGTCTGTCCGGCATGTTCTATAATAAAACGATAGTGCTTTTGGGACTGGAGGTGCATGTGACTACTTACATATCTTTAGGGGAGCTGTTTACTGGCTCTTCCGATCCCTATCTGCTCGATGGTCGGTTACATGTGCCAAGCATCGTTGAGCGTTCCATGGCAACGCCCGAGTGAGTTTCGGTTGTCCTTTCGGATATGGTGCGCTTGCGCGGAACAAACATTGCTTGCGTTGCTGAAAAAAGCGGCGTCCCTGTTTCTCAGGTTAGAGCTTTAGTTTCGCGTGGCCAAGGTTCCGTAGGCAATTTGCTTTCCGTGTGCCGTATATTGGGCGTGAAATCGGTCAAGGTGCCCCATCCTGCTTGTCTTGCGAAAGGGAATTAGATGAGACGGCTTTTTGCTTGGATGCACGGGACGCTCTATGGATCTTTTACTTATGGCAAAGGTCGGCGACGATTGGTTCTGGCCGAATGTGTCGCTTCCGTCTACGCACATAGTGAAACCGGAGTGTCCTCCGAACAGGAATGCAGTAGTTGTTGAGTCTTCAACGCTTGATCTGGCAAAACTATGTGGCTTACAGGTTTGCGAGCATTCGGTTGTAAACGTTGGCGACAGTAGCGCGTTTATCACGCCGCGTTTCGATAGGCGATTCGCCCCGGATGGACTTGCTGAGCGTTTGCGTGTCGAAGACTTCACGCAAAGTCTCGGTGTGTCTCGCGATGTGAAATATGACGTGGAAACTGAAACGGTTATTGCGATGCTGAAGCACGTAGACCCAACGTGTTCGCTTTGATATGACTGGCTTGCGCAATTCGCCTTCAACGTGATGGTTTGCAATGCCGGTGCCCATACGAAGAATTACAGCCTGCTACTTGAGGTCGAAAAGGTGAAGCTGTCGCCTTTGTGCGACGGCCTAGCAACTTGGTATTGGTCGCAATATTCCAAAGCGCTTGCTATGCTTGCTATGTCGGTAAACGACGTGTGGTTCACGAATGAGATCACATTATCTGATTGGGAAGCGCTTGCGCGTCAGAATGGGCTTGCGGTTGATAAGGCTCTTGATGTGGTTAAGCGCATTGCAACGGGTGTGGCTGCGCACGCGCAATCCGCGTTTGCGGAAATCCCTGGTTTAGCCAATATCGTTTTAGAGGCAAATAGGCTTTTGCTCGAGGACTTAAGGTGCGCATACAGCGTGAACCACAGGGAGGAGTAGAGCGTATGGACGAGCAGGGTACAAGGGCGGAAGGGCTTGTTCCCGTCAATGATGATAAGGGTATGGCTGCCAGCGCAACCTCACCGGTTGAATGCGCTGCGGGGTCTGATTTTGCTGCAACGATAGAATCTACAGTGCGTGATGTTGAGGCGCGGTGGGGCAATACGCTTCGGCTGTTGGAGGACGCGTGATGTCGTTGCGGGCGCGTGCGGAAGCTCCGTTGTGCTTCGATGGGCAGGAAGAGGCGCTGTCCTCTGCTGTCGTGTCAATCCATGATGGTCTTGTTGCGAAGCGTGGGTTTGCTCCTGAGCTTTCGAACGAAAGGCAAGAGGAAATTACAAGCCGCGTTCTGTCCGTGGTTGTATCTGCCTTTTGCACGGTATATGGTGCGAGGCTAGAGCAGCGTTTTTCTGACGTTTTCGAGCAAGTCACCGTTTTCGCGGTCCATTTAGCTAAAGATCATATTTTCCCGGACGGAAACAAACGCACTACGCTTGTGTCCGCGCTTTCTATTCTGCAGTTAGCCGGTTTCACGCTTGATTTTGAAGACGCCAACGAACCTGTTTGCAACGGCTTGTATGCATGGGTGCTAGCCGCTGCCGCAAGTGGTAAAAGCAACGACGAGCTTGCTGCGGTTCTACGAAACCATAAGCAAGAGATTGCTTATGCATAGCTGTTGTAACGTTTTACGGTAAAAGGAATTAGCGGCACCTATTCTCACAAAGCACCATTATTGGTACCGTTGATATTACTTCTGCCTATAACATTCCCAACATAACGACTTTCCTTAATTGAAAGAGGTTGGGACCATGACGATCGACATCCTTCGTTTCGTTGGCTCGCCCGATGTTCGCCAGCATATGCGCGATATCGGGTACCAGCCAAGCACGCCTGAAGCGGCGTTTTTGGTGTGGCACTGCCACGATGCAACGCTTCAAGAGCGTTTTGCGGCGTGGGAGCAGATTATCGCCACCATGCCGAATTGCGGGTACCAGACAAAGCGTCTTGAGATTGAAATCTCTGATTTCCATGAGTTTCTGCATCGCTATATAGCATTGCAGAAACGCTTGCTTGAGAACTTCAAAAAGCCGGATGGGTGCCTGTTCATTCCCGGCCTTCGAGCCTGTCAGCGTGCAGAAGATCAGAGCTGGGGGCTGTATGACACGTTCGAGCGTTGTGTGACGGCGGTTGTCGAGGATGCGCGAGAGAGCAGGTGCCTTGCTGGTTCGCATGATGGATGCTGCCCTGAAATGTGCCCGGGCGGTTCGTTTCAAGACGATGTGTACGAGCGCTATATCGTCAAGCGCCGAATAGATGATGGAGACGGTCTCGGTGAAGATGAATGCAGCATCAATGCTGCCGGCGAGGTTTTGAGGCTTGATTGTCGCAGTGGGCTTTCCGGCGATGAGGTTAACCTTGACATGGCCTTTTGCGAGATGCTCTTCAAGTTCCCCTTGCCGTTTCATGCGGGCGATATCCTGTTCGACTGGCACTACGGCGGTGCGCCGTATGTGCTGACCGAGGTACGCTTGTGGGGAACCGAGGAGAAGCGTCGCGAAAATCTGTCTTTAGAATCGAGCGAGGAACGCATCAAGGCTGCCGACAAGAATCTCGCGCGCTATCTTGCTCAAGGCGGGGCAGAGTATATAGATGGGTACGGGTACGTGGTTGAAGATTCCGGTAATGGCGAGCCGTATATATTCGATGATGGTTTCGGCATGCACGACATGCTGAACGCGGCTTATTGCAACCGTCCATTATCCGGTAAATACCGCCTGCTCAAACCCGTAAGCGAATATTTGAAGGGGAACATCGACGTTGGGACGGTGGCGAATGCGGCCATTGCCTTGACGCAGCGGATAAGTGCGGAGAATCGCATGGACGCATTGCGCTCGGAATACGCCCCGAGCGTTGTAGCAGGTCTGGGTTTGGCCGAGAAGCCGCAAGACGGGCAGGACCGAATGAGCGAGTGTCTCAATCGCACGGACTGCTTGTTCATAACGGCGGCGGTGCCGGGGCAATCGGCGCGGCGTGCCTGCGAGCAAAGGCAGTTGCTTCGCACGGAGATCCGGAAATCGGGGCTTGTGCATTGCAGAGCTCGGGGGAGGTTCGCCGCAGCATCCGGCGCTACCGATGCCGCAGAGGCGGATGCCGAGGTGTTCTTGGTGGCGAACAGCCGCTTTTCGCCGCTTGACTTCATCACGTTGGCTACGCATTGGTGCGGCATGTTCGGCCAAAAAAGCGTGCTGGTCACCTGCCCCGAGCACGTCTATGACACGAAAGGAGCTCCCGAAAAGGGTGTTGAGGCGGAAGCGAACTTCTACGATGAACGACGCGATGTTGCGGCCTCTCGGCCTTATGTGGCCGGCGAAACGGCGCGTGAATATTTCGCTGGTCTTCTAGGGGAAGATTTCGCTTTTACCGCATCTTGGCGGATTTGGAAAGATGGGAGTATTTGCCGGTGCACCACAAACCTTATGTCGGCGTCTTGCGGCTATCATCTGTTCAAGCATTGCTATCCGGGATTGGAAGCGCGAGCCTGGAATCCCTACAATCATAAACCGGTGCCCGATGGCGCTTGGCCGCGTCATTTGTTTGCGAGCGAAGAGCAATGATCGCGATGACGGCACTGTTCAAAGCGTCTGCGGCGTTGTGCAGCGCATCTATGCTGCTCGTGGTGATGGAATACTTCTCTCTGGTTCCTTCGCGCTTTCGGCATCCACGATGCTTTGAACGCGATTTGCACGGTGCTTGTCGGTTTGGCGCTGATGTACGGTATGACACAGGGGGTTTCCGTGCCTTTCCCTAATGCGTACCCCTGATGGATTTCCATGCGCTGGGAAACCGGGTGAAATCGCCTGTGCTAGAATCTGGTTTCACTAGAAACGTAGCACAAGGGGTTTGCCTACATGTCATTCTTGGATTTCTTCTCGGGTCTTACTGGCCAGATGTCGTGCGACATGGCCATCGACCTCGGCACCGCGAATACCCTGGTCGCCATTCCCGGCGAAGGCATCGTCGTCAACGAGCCTTCCGTCGTCGCAATCGAGAAAAGCACCCATCGCGTCTTGGCCGTCGGCCACGAGGCGAAGAACATGATCAACCATACGCCCGATGCGTTCTCGGCCGAGCACCCGCTGCATGACGGCGTGGTGGCCGATTACGACGTCACCGAGGCTATGATCAGCGCGTTCATCAACAAGGCTGCGCCGCGCAAGTATCCGTGGCAGGCCAAGCCCCGCATCGTCATCTGCATCCCTTGCGGCGCCACCTCCGTTGAGAAGCGCGCCGTGTTCGAGGCCGCCGTGCAGGCGGGCGCCCGCCAGGCGTACCTGATCGAGGAGCCTATGGCCGCTGCCATGGGCGCCGACCTGCCCGTCACCGAGCCTACCGGCTCCATGGTCGTCGACATCGGCGGTGGCACCACCGAGGTGGCCGTCATCTCCCTGGGCGGCATCGTCACGTCCTCCAGTCTGCGCTTGGCCGGCAACCGTATGGACGAGGCCATCGCCATGCACCTGCGCGACCTTCTGGGCATCAAGATCGGCGAGCGCACCGCCGAGATCATCAAGATCAAGATCGGCTCCATCCTGCCGTTTGAAGACGGCCGCGAGCGCGACATGATCATCTCCGGCCAGGACGTCATCACCGAGCAGCCCAAGGAAGTCACCATCCAGTCCGAGGATGTCCGCCAGGCGCTCATCGCCCCGTGCGAGGAGATGGTGGTGCACATCAAGGAGACGTTCAAGAAGACCAACCCCGACCTGGCATCGGACATCATCCAGAACGGCATCCTGCTTACCGGCGGCGGCGGCCTGCTTTCCGGCTTGGACCGCTACCTTACCGATAAGCTGGAGATTCCCGTGTGGGTGAGCGAGACGGCTTTGACGAACGTGGTCATGGGCTGCCTGAAGGTTCTCGAAACCCCGCAGGCGCTCAAGCAGACGCTCATGCGATCGAAATAGGACAGCCTCAACGTTATGGCTCTTAATTTTCAACAACAAAGCTCGGCGCTTATGCGCCGAGCGCTGCTTATAGGCTTGATTGCGGCAAGCATCATCATGATCACGGCTTACGGTCGCGAAGGTTCGGCCGGCCCGCTGCACACGCTGCAGTCGGCGGTGTCGGGCGCCGTCAGCCCGCTGCGCATCGTGGGCGGCTCGGTGGAGGCCGCAACCTCCACGGTGGGCGACACCATGGAGAACATCACGGCCGACCAGAACACCTTGACGGGCTTGCGCGAGTACAACAGCCAGCTTGAGCAGCAGTATGCCCAGATGGAAGAATATAAGCAGGAAGCGCAGCGCCTGCAGAAGCTGCTCGATTTGAAGGATAACTACCAGATCGAGGGCACGGGTGCGCGCGTCATCGGCCGAAGCTCCGAGGCATGGAGTCAGACGGTCATCATCAACAAGGGCGCCAACGAGGGCATTTCGACCGGTCAAACGGTTATCGGGACCTCCGGCGTGGTGGGCCAGGTGGTATCGGCCAGCGGAAGCACCGCGACGGTGCGCTTGCTCACCGACCCGCAATCCGGCGCCGCGGCCATGGTTCAGTCCAGCCGCGCCGAGGGCATCCTGCGTGGCAGCCTGATCGGCCTTCTGTATCTTGAGGACCTGGATGCCGATGCCGAGGTCAACGTCGGCGACGTCATCGTCACCTCGGGTCTGGGCGGTAGCTACGCGCGCGGCCTCATCATCGGCACGGTGGTGAAGGTGGACGCCCAGCAGGGCGATACCAGCCGACGCATCGTGGTCTCCCCGAACGATTCCATAGACACGCTCGAGGACGTGCTGGTGGTTTCCAGCGTGGGCGTATCCGATGACGACGATTCGGATTCCACAGCCTCCAGCAGCTCGACTTCCACAAGCGGCCCCAATAGCTCCAGCGGATCCAATACGGGAAGTTCGAGCAGCTCCTCGTCGAGCTCGAGCGGTTCCAGTAACTCCGGCAACGGCAATTCATCCAACGAAGGGGGGCGCTAGCCATGGGCGAGAAGAACAACCTGGTGCTGGTGGTGGGCGCTATCGTGGCGTTCGTGCTGCAGATCGCGCTGGCTCCGGCCGTGGCGCTGTTCTCGGCGCAGCCGAACTTCCTGCTGGCCTATGCGCTGGTCGTGGCCATCGTCATCCCCACGGAGGCGGGCCCGGTGCTGCCGTTTGCCATGGGCCTTCTGTACGACCTTACGGGCACGGGCCCGGTGGGCGGCATGGCGCTTCTGCTGGTCATCGCGTGCTTCTTGGCTTCCCGCGTGTTCTCGCTGGTGGATAACGACACGCTGTTCATGCCGCTGGCCATCTTCACGGCCTGCGCGCTTTTGGCCGAGCTTTGCTACGGCATGCTGCTCATGGCATGCGGGCTTGCCGCCAACCCTCTGGAGGCGCTGTTCACCCGCGCCCTTCCGTGCGCGCTGTACGACTGCGCCGTGGGCCTGGTGGTCTACTTCGTCATGGCGCGGCTGCTTGCCGGCGGCGCCCAGGACCGCGGTCTGCGCACGCCGAAACTGCGATAGGGGGCGCGCATGTTCGCAGCTATCGTAGCCGGCTTCGTGGCCCTTTTGGTGGTCGCCGCCATCTTGGTGGCGGTCTATGCGGTGCTTCGCAGCCGGAAAACCGAGAACGTCAGCGTCAAGCGCGACGTTCGCTCCATCCAATCGGTGGGCGTGAGCAGCTCGCTTCCCGATTCGCATCGTGTGCCGGCGGGCGGCGTCGCCCGCGGAGGAACGCCTGCGCAGCCGGTGGCAAACCCCGGCGATAACCTGAAAAGCCGCTTCACTGCCATGGGCGTTGTGGCTGGCTTGATCTTCGGCACGCTCGCCACGAAGCTGTGGAGCATGCAGGTGCTTTCCGGCGCCTCCTTCAAAAAGGAGTCCGAGGACAACCAGTACACCACGGTGTACACTCCCGCGCCGCGCGGTTACATCCTGGATGCCGACGGCAACGTCATCGTGAAGAACCGCACGTCGCTGACGGTGCTTGCCGAGCCCGACGTCGCAAACGATCACGATGTCGTCGCCCGTCTGTCCACGGTGCTGGGCGTACCGAGCGGCATCGTGCGCAAGCGCATCGCCGATGCGACGAGCGGCGCGCAAAGCCAGCGCGTGGTGGCAAGCGATGCCAGCATGCGAAACGTCGCCTTCATCGCCGAGCACGCCGATGCGTTCCCGGGCATCACCGTGCAAACACGCACGGTGCGCGATTACCCCCATGGCGCCCTTGCGGCGCATGCGGTGGGCTATACCGGCAGCGTGACCAGCGACGACATCGCAAGCGTGGCTGAGGGCCGCGACCTTGAGCTGGGAGACTCGGTGGGACGCAGCGGTATCGAGCAGATGTACGACAACCTGCTTGCCGGCGACCACGGCGAGCGCAAGGTCATGGCCGATGCGCAGGGCAACGTGGTGGAAGTGGTCAGCGAAACGCAGCCCGTCAAGGGCTCTGATGTGCACACCACCCTGAAATCGCACGTGCAGTATGTGGCAGACAAGGCGCTTGCCGATATGATCTGCCCCGATGGCGGCGCCATCGGCTCGGGCAAGGGCACGGGCGGCGCCGTGGTGGTCATGGACGTCACCGACGGAAGCATCGTGGCGCTTTCCAGCTATCCCACGTTCACGCCTTCCACCTTCGTGGGCGGCATCACGCAAGACGAGCTCGACCTGCTGCAATCCTCGGCAGCGTTCAGCCCGCTGCTCAATCGCGCCATCCAGGGCACCTATCCGGCAGCATCCACGTACAAGACGTTTACGGGCCTTGCGGCACTTGAGAACGGCATGGCCACGGCAACCGAGACCTGGGACTGCACCGGCAGTTGGGACGGTTTCGGCTCGGGCGATGTGCAGAAGTGCTGGAAGAAGCAGGGCCATGGCACGCTCGATTTCCGCGGCGGCATCGTGAACTCGTGCGACACCGTGTATTACGACATCGGCTACAAGTTCTGGGACGCCGCTGCGAACAAGGGCAAGTCGGCAACGTTGCTGCAGGATTTCCTGAAGCGCTACCGCTTGGACCAAACCACCGGCATCGACCTTAACGGCGAGACCTCGGGTCGCATTCCCACGCCCGAATGGAAGCAGGAGTATTTCCGCGACACTCCCGAAGATGCCCAGTGGAAGGGCGGCGACTATACGAACATGTGCATCGGCCAGGGCTACGTGCTGGTCACGCCCATGGAGATCGCGGTAGCCTACGGCGCCATCGCGTCCGGCAACATCGTCAAGCCGCATCTGCTCAAAGAGGTGCGCAACGCCGGCGGCGATGTGGCGCTTACGTATCAGCCGCAGGTTCTGGACACGCCTGACGTCTCCATGGCCGACCTTGCCGTGGTGCGCAATGCGCTTCGCGGAGTGACCACCGACAACGAGGAGATCGCCAAGCTGTTCAACGATCAAGGTATCGACCCGGATACGGTTGCGTGTAAAACCGGTACGGCCGAATACACTGATATGGAGGACACGGCTTGGTTCGCCTGCTATGCCCCCTATGACGACCCGAAGTACGTGATCGCCTGCGTCGTCGAGCACGGCGGCGGCGGTTCATCGGTAGCGGCGCCGATCGGCGCGCAGGTCATGGCCGCGGCGCTTTCGTCGACCAACGCCTCGGATGGGGAGGTCGGCGATATCGCTGGCTCCTCGGGCAAGTCGGAAGCCGGTGCCGGCAAGGGCACGTCGAGCGGACGTTCGGACTAACGGGAAGGAGGCGCTATGGCGCAGTTACCGCAAATCGATTCGCTTCGCCGCCCCAACGCGGCGGCATCGGCTGCATCCAAGCCGCGCCGTTTCCCGTGGCTGCACCTGCCGCTGGCCATCGTGGTTACGTTGCTGGTGGGATACGGTTTGATCATCGTGTATTCCGCCGTCCGCGCTGACGGCGATTATCAGTACAGTCGCCAGCTTGGCGGCGTTGCCGTGGGTTTGGTTTTCATGATCTTGGTGTGGCGGTTCGATTATCGGCGTCTGTCGGATTACACCACGCTGTTCCTTATCATCAACGTGGTGCTCATCATGTCGCCTCACATACCGGGGCTCGGCACCGATGCCGGCATGGGTGCGAAAAGCTGGATCAAGCTGGGCATGCAGATCCAGCCCGGTGAATTCGCCAAGATCACCGTCATCCTCATGGATGCCGCGGTCATGGCGCGCTACGGCGGCAACCTGGATGATCCGCGCGAGTACGTGAAAGCTCTAGGCATCATGATGGTGCCGTTCGTGTGCATCATGACGCAGCCCGACCTGGGCACCGGCCTGGTGTATCTGTGCATTGCGGCGTTCGCCCTGGTCATGGGTGGCGCTAACACGAAGTACCTGCTGATAACGCTGGGATTGTTCGTGGCCGCTGTCGTGGCGGTGTTCGCCATAGATGAGGTCATCAAATCCTCCACGGGCGAGTACAAGCTGCTCAAGCAATATCAGCGCAACCGCCTGCTCGTGTTCATGGACCAGTCCGGCACGGCAACTACCGATGAAGGCTACAACCTGCAGCAGGCGAAGGTCGCCATCGGCTCGGGCGGCCTGTTCGGCAAAGGCTTGTTCCAGGGCACGCAGCATTCGCTTGGCCTTCTCCCTGAGGCGCCCACCGACTTCATCTTCTGCGTACTTGCCGAGGAGCTGGGATTTTTGGGCGCGCTCGTGCTGCTCGGTTTGTACGTCGCGCTGGTTTTGATAAGCTTCCGTATAGCCCGCAGCTCCGGCGACCTGTTCGGCTTGGTCATCGTGATGTGCGTCGTGGGAATGTGGTTGTTCCAGATCTTGGAGAACATCGGCATGGACTGCGGCCTGATGCCCATCACGGGCATCCCGTTGCCGTTCATGAGCTACGGATCGTCGTTTATGGTGGTGAACTTCGTCATGCTGGGCATGATCGGCTCGGTGTGGTCCCATAACGCGACGCTCAAGCAGCATTAAGCGAAAGGATGCCTTATGCAGCTTCCTGTTGATATCGGCGCGCTGTTGGAAGAGGCCGTCAACGTAGAGGCCGCCCGCGCCACGCCGCTTTCGGTAAGCGTATATGTGGACGAAACCGCGCCGGGCGATGTTGGCGCGCATGTGCGCCAGGCGTTCGCCAGCGCCTCCGATACGGCGCGTGTTTCTCTCATCTACCTGGATGGACGCGAGTTCGCGCCCAGCTCCGGCGACGATATGGCCTGCATTGTTGCGGGCCTGGACGAGAACGTTGGCGCCTATGCCCGCGCCTGCCGTAAGGCCGGGGTGCCCGTCATGGTGGTCACCACGCTGCCGCAGCTGGTGGGGGCTATCGCCAAGGCGGCTGGCTGCGCCATCCCCGAGGCAGACATCGTGGCGCCCAAGCTCACCGCGAAGGTGTACGAGCACGTGTCCACGGCAGCAGGGCAGGGGCCGGCGATCACGGCTTCGTGGGGTGCGCCCAAGCCGCCGGAAAACGGGGATGTCGGCATCTACGAGCCCATCGAGCTCATTGACGACGCGCGGGCCACGCTCGACGCGCGCATGGGCCAATGGGTGTGCGCGGCCTGCCGCGCCAAGCGCCTGGCGTTCGCGCAAGCCTTCCCGTTCGTTCGCCGTCCGCTGGCCTTGGAGACGGTCAACGCCACGTCTGTGCAGAACGCCGGCGTGGGGCTGCTGTTCCTCATCCCGGGCGCCGACCTTCCCGTCATGACGCTCAACCAGGCCAAGATGCTGCTCCAGATCGCGGCGGCCTATGGGCAGTCCATCGACGCCGGGCGCGTGCGCGAGCTTGCCGCCCTGGTGGGCGGCGCGTTCGCATGCCGTGCGGTCGCCCGCCAGCTGGCAGCTGCCGTGCCGGTGCTCGGATGGGCTGTGAAGGCCGCGGTGGGCTATTCGGGCACGCTTGCCATGGGCCGTGCCGCTGTGGAGTTCTACGAAGGCGGGCCGACGGTGGCGAAGTTCGCCGAATACGTTTCCGCCGCGCGCGACAAGGTGATCGCTGCTGCCGCGAAGCAGGCTGCAGGCGCCGCCGCCGACAACGGCGCGGCTGCCGTGGAAGCCGTTCGCCAAAAGGCAACCGATGCCGCCGCGGGCCTGCGGGCCCGTATTTCCCGACGTTAATGTTGTTTCCTAGGGGGTAACAGTGACAGACCTGTGGCCGCGGCTCGAGCCGCTGCTTGCCAGCGCCGAAAGACCGGCGCGTTACCTGAACCATGAGTTCGGTTGCGTGTACAAACCCGAGGCGGATTTCCGCTTCTGCATGATGTATCCGGACACCTACGAGCTGGGGCAGGCCAACCAGGCGCTGCGCATCCTGGTGAACGTGGTGAACGCCGTGGACGGCATGGTGGCCGAGCGTGCCTTCCTGCCGGCGGCGGAGTTCTGCGACACCATGCGCGCCGAGGGCCTGCCGTTGTTCTCCATCGAAAGCTGTGCGCCCGTGGCCGAGTTCGATGCACTCGGCTTCACGCTGTCCCACGAGCTGGTGGCCACGAACGTGCTTGAGGCGCTCGACCTGGCGGGCATCCCGTTGCATGCGCAGGACCGCGGCGAGGACGACCTGTTCGTCATCGGCGGCGGCCCGTGCTCGTACAACCCCGAGCCTTACGCGCCGTTCTTCGACATCTTCAACATCGGCGAGGGCGAGGAGGCGCTGCCCGAGTGCCTGCAGGCTATCCGACGCCTGCGCGCAGAAGGGGCGTGCCGTGCCGATATCCTGCGCGCCATCGCGCGCATGGACGGTTTTTACGTGCCCAGCCTGTATCGCTGGCGCGAGGAGGAGCAGGCGCAGCAGGCCGGCAGCTGGATCGAGCCTGTGGAGGAGGGCCTGCCCACGCACATCCAGAAGCGCGTGTTCGAGGGGTTCGCCGAAAGCTCGGGCTGGGAACCGTGCATCGTGCCGTTCACCGAGGTGGTGCAGGACCGCTTGAACGTGGAGGTGCTGCGCGGGTGCGCCCGCGGTTGCCGCTTCTGCCAGGCGGGCATGATGTATCGCCCGGTGCGCGAGCGCTCCGCCGACAACATCGTGAACTCGGTGGTGTGCGGCCTTGCGCAAACCGGCTACGACGAGGTCAGCTTGACCTCGCTTTCCTCCACCGACCACTCGCAGATCGCCGATGTCCTCACGCGCCTGAACAAGCAGTTCCAGGGCAAGGGCGTGCGCATCTCCGTGCCTTCCCAGCGCCTTGACAGCTTCGGCGTGGATATGGCGGGCCTGGTGGCCGGCCAGAAGAAGGGCGGCTTGACGTTCGCCCCCGAGGCGGGCACGCAGCGTTTGCGCGACGTCATCAACAAGCAGGTGACCGAAGACGACCTGTTCGGTGCTGTGGATGCGGCGTTCGGCGCCGGTTGGCGCCGCTGCAAGCTGTACTTCATGATCGGCCTGCCCACCGAAACCGACGACGACATCAAGGGCATCGCCAGCCTGGTGCAGCGCGCCTACGATAGGGCGAAGAAGGCCGTGCCGGTCGAGCAGCGCGGCAACATCCGCATGTCGGTGTCGTGTGCGCTGTTCGTGCCGAAGGCTCAGACGCCGTTCCAGTGGGACGGCCAGATCGCCCCGGAAGAGGTCCTGCGCCGCGTGTCCCTTCTGCGCCGCAGCGTGAAGTACCGCGCTATCGACGTGCACTGGCACGACCCGTCCACCAGCTTCGTCGAAGCCGTCATGAGCCGCGGCGGGCGCGCTGCCGCCGCTTGGGTGGAGTCGGCGTGGCGTCACGGCGCGCGCTTCGACGCATGGACCGAGCACTTCAACGAGCAGGCATGGCGCGATGCCGCCGTCGAGGTGGGTCTTGACCCTGCAGCTGTCGCGCAGACGTCCTACGACACCAGCTACGTCATGCCTTGGGAACATATCTCCACGGGTGTGTCCACGCGCTTTTTGGCGCATGAGCGCAAGAAGGCCGCGGCGGAGAAGACCACGCCGGACTGCACGTTCGAACGCTGTGCCGCGTGCGGCGCGTGCCCGGGGCTGGGCATCGACAACCAGCTGGCGCAGCCGCGCATCGCCGGCGGGTCGAACGCCCGCCCGCAACAGGCTGGCGAAGAGGGTGCGGCTGCGACTGTGGCAGCCGAGCAGGCCGCAAGCGGAAAGCCCGCCGCCGGTCCGCAAACCGCCGAGGAAGGGGAGTAGCATGGCCGAGCAGCAGACGTTCCGCATGCGCATCACGTTCGCCAAGCAGGGTCGCCTGGCGTTGCTGTCGCACCTTGAGGTGGCGCGCGCCATCGAGCGCGCCGTACGTCGCGCCCAGCTTCCCTTCGCCGTGTCGCAGGGCTTCAGCCCGCACATGAAGATCGCGTTCGGCGCCGCGCTGCCCGTGGGCGTGGGCGGTACGCGCGAGATGGTCGACCTGCAGCTTCTGCGCTATGTGCGTCCCGAGGAGGCCCTGCTCGCCCTGCAGAAGGAGAGCGTCCCCGACCTTATGGTGAAGGAATGCGTCTACATCGAGCCGAAGGCACCTGCGGCCTCGGCGGCGTTCCCGCTGAGCACGTATCGTGCGTTGCTGTCGGCCGCCCCGGCGCAGCTGCCGGTGCCCGCGCAGGTGCACATCATCCGCAAGAAGAAGGAGAAGGTGCTCGATGTGGCCGACTTCCTGGTGGGGGAAATGCTTCTCGAGGGGGCGTCGCTGACGTTCACCTTGGAGCAGAAGCCCACGGGCAGCCTTCGTCCCGACAAGCTGCTGGCCGCGTGCCTTGATCAGGTGAACGTGCCCGATGTCCAGGAGCAGGAAGTTCCGTTGGCGTTTCTGGTGGACAACGCCTGGACGCAGTCCATCGAGCCGCCTGCCGATGACCAGCCGCTGCGCGTGCTGTCCATGACGCGCATCGATCAGCGGGCGAAATAGATCGAGCGCGAAACGCTTTTGAGCCGCCTCCCATTTCTCGTGTATTACGGGATGGGAGGCGCTTTTGCGCGTATTGCCATGATGAGGGTCGGGCACGGCGTCGATGCTAGGGCGGCCGATGCTAGGGCAGTCGCTGGGAGGCTGTTCGACGGCGTTAGGATAGCTGCCGTTAGGGCGGGCTCTGGGAGACTGTTCGATTATCGGCGTGAGTTCGGCTTCTCTGCATGGGCCCGAATCCGTTATGACGTGTCGTTCCGGGCTGAAAACCGCCAGACTGCCAATTTTTTGAAAATAGTACTTGCATCGAATCGCTAACTGCTGTATTGTACTTTCTCGCAGCTGAACGGGGTGTTAGCTCAGTTGGTTAGAGCGCCGGCCTGTCACGTCGGAGGTCGCGAGT
>ERZ1034928.239-NODE-239-length-32906-cov-31.991538_pt1 | contig 32906 bp, 46 predicted proteins | sample MGYA00520627_ERZ1034928 | MGnify/ENA primary metagenome ERZ1034928 (study PRJEB33766, sample SAMN09781755) | gut metagenome | biome: gut microbiome | host: Homo sapiens | place: Madagascar | study: EMG produced TPA metagenomics assembly of the PRJNA485056 data...
CCACTTCCACGATTTCCCGGGGAGAGAGCTTCCGGCTCTCCCGGAATTCCTTCATCTGGATCATCTTCCCTCCTTGCACGCTGCCGCCAGCAGTGTATTCAGCCGCTTGTTGTCCTTTTCCAGTTTGGCAATAAGTTCGTCCCGCTGGGCGATCTCAAACTCCAAATCAGTGATGGTCTGGCACTTCAGGCCATGCATTCCGGCCTTGGTGGCCATTGCCTGGTACTTGGCCCGCTCTATTTGTGCCTGCCGCATCTCCCTGCGGTCGGTAAGCTTGGTGTAGATCAGCCATGCCGCCAGCAATCCCAGGAGGATCACCAGCACAATGCCCAGTCGGTTGGCCGTTACGGCCTCGGCGATCTCTAACTCTGTACGCTCAATAACATCTGTAACCATATGTACCTCCTTGTATCCCCATAGGCAGACGGGCGCTTGCTTAATCAGGGAGGAGGTTGACAGAAAACCTGATCATGCACCCTCCCGGCAGAAAGTCACCAAAGGTCCAGGCAGGGCGAGCGTGGCCCGTCTGCCTATGGGGATATGTCACTTAAAGGATGGAAATAAGATCTGTTACGCGGGTAAGGATCTCCTGCTTCTGCTTATCCCGCTTTGCGTCCCGCTCTTTTTTAGCGGGGGTAAGGTTGATACCGTTCCGGGGGAAGTACTCAGACAGCTTTTCGTCCGGCTCCCCGATGATGTCCAGCACGGCGTACATCTCGTCCATCTTCCACGGAGTTTTGCCGGTGAAGCGGTTGCTGATGCTCATGACGTTCATATGCATCTGCCTTCCGATGTACTCCTGATCCATGTCGAGCTCCTGCATTTTTTTGCGGAGGCTTGCGTACTTTCTCATGTTCTCTCCAGTTTAATTTATTAAAAAGATGTCACTTTTCAGATCGGATTTGCGCCTATAATGTAGGCGTCTGAGGGCGTAGCCACTCCATGGGCACTCCCAGCACCTTGATGATAGATTCTGCGACTTCCTTTGACGGGATACTTTTCCCGTTCTCTATGCGGCAGTAGTAAACCTGAGAGATGTAAGCCCTTTTGGCTACCTCCACCTGGCTGAGTCCTAACCGCATGCGGTGTTCTTTGAGCTTTGTAAACTTGGCCATGGGTTCCTCCTGTGTGCTATACTGATTTTTTCCCCTTAGAAAGGAGGTGATATCATGTTCTTTGACGGGCAAATCATAAACCGCCAGATCCTTGTCAGATGTCCCAGAGATCCCGGAAGCCCCATACGCAAAATGGCAATCCGAGTTATGTGGTCTGACCGGATCGGCTGGATCGTCCGTAATTGCTTCGGCTGTGACCAGCTTAACGGTAACACTTGCAATCACTGTTGCGCCGCCATAACGCTTATGTTTCGCAATGATCCTGAGCTGAGGCCTTTGGAACCGATTGAAGTCCCACTGCCAGGAGCGAGATAGCACGTTCCAGATCCTGCCGGTGGATCTCCAGCATCTCTTTGTTGTAGTCTCCATCCTCCGGCAGGAAATTGAGCTTTATAACGCCCATCTTTATCTCCTGTATCAAAGAGTGCAGGCCTACGATGGCGTCTGCGTACTCCTTTATACCGAAAGGTAGATCCGGACTGTAGGGACCTATGGCGGTCAGATAGTCGCTCACTGCCTCATACAGATGATTACGGGCTTCTTCTATGCTCATGCTTCCTCCCGCTTTTCCTTGTCCCTGCAGGCATACCCGGAAGCAAAGCCCTCCGCATATACCGTTACCTGATCTGCTGCCCCTTTGCTGAGGCCTTCCAGCTTTTCTACGATCCGCTTTACAGCGGCCTTTTCTGTATCGCTCACACCATCGCTCCCTTCCGTTGTTGTTTGTGTAACTATTATACGTCTCGATACCCACACTGTCAAGTGGTTTTGTTGTTTACGTGACTTTTTTCTTGACTGTTTTTGTGTGCGCATGTATAATGAGCAAAAAAGGAGAGTCAAACCATGAAAGAGAGAATGTTGATGCTGCGAAAAGCATTAAAAATGACGCAGCAAGAATTTGCAGACAAAATAGGAGTCAAAAGAAACACGATTGCGCAGTATGAAATTGGGAGAAACGATCCAACCGATACTGTTGTAAAGCTTATTTGCCGCCAGTATGATGTAAACGAAGCATGGCTCCGCACCGGAGAAGGCGACATGTTTGTTAAACGGGATCCGGAGCAGGAGATCATGGCCTTTGTGGCGGAGATCACCGGGAACGAAGATGGAAACGACTTCCGGCTTCGCTTCTTTCGAGCCCTGTCTAAGATACCGCCAGAGATGTGGGGGCAGATAGAAGCCTTTATAGATGAGCTGAGCAAGCATTAAAAAAGACCCCTCAACCAGAGGGGTCTTTGCTTATGCGTTATTTCTGCTGGTAGTATTCGCGTACCAGACAATATACAAGTTTGATTTTCTTAAAGCAGAGTTTTTCCAGCATGAATTCAATAGCGGCGATCATCTCTTGCCGGCGCTGTTCTTCGTTCGTTTGGTTCATGGGTGTACCTCCTTTTTAAGGTATATTAGCAGATTGTTTTCACTGGTATTTATAATATTTTTGCTTTTTTGTTTACTTTTTGGGTCTGTTATGATATGATGAATCAAACTTAATAAGGAGGCTATGTTATGGTGTGGTTTACAAGACGGTTCTTTCTCGGTTGGCCCTTTGTGTATTTCATATACGGGAAAAAGGGTGTAAAGTACCTGTACGACTATCACGATTCAGCTCTCGGTTGGCAAGTATTTGCTTTGTTCTGGCTCTTCGTAACATGGGGTGGAGGCTCTTATATTATTGTAAACTCCAACGAACCGTTCGAGCTGTGGAGTATTTCCATGTTAGCTTCCTTCCCGGTAATTCTTATTGTCTGGACAATAATCGGCAGAAAATTAGCAGCAAAGTGGGAGCAGGAAGAGCAGTAAGGATTTCCGTGGCGTCAAGAAATTGACGCCTCAGATCTCCATCCCCTCCTCCTGTGCCTTTACGGCCAGCATCAGGCGAGCCAGCATGATGGTCATGTTGTCCGGGGTAAGCCGGAGTAGATAATATTCAAACGCTTCTTTGATCTCATCAGTTAAGTATTCCATGGGTGGGGCTCCTTTCTGTGATGGCCTCACCCTATCACATATTCGGAATAAAACCAATAGTAAATTCCTTGCAGAAGGAAGTAATTTTCTTGCACGATCTTGCAAGATCCTGCAAAACCATGAAAAGAGGGGGAAAAGATGGCAGACAATCAGTTTTTGGAGTTTTTTGAGGAGCAGATCCGGAAAAATGACCTGCAAACGCTGGAAGAGATCGCTGAACGAGTGCAATTAAGCATATCCACCGTAAGCCGGATCCGTAGTGGGAAGACCCCGCCCAGTGCGTCTGCCGCCCGCCAGATAGCCGCAGCATTCGGCTGCACGACAGAGGAGGCCATGGGGTCGGACACTCCTGTATGCGCTGGCTCCGAACTCATGAAGGACCTGATGAACCTGTTTGAGTGCAGGCTGTCCGAAGTGCAAGGGAATATGTCTGCCGTTCGCAGCGAGCTTGCCTCCGCTTTGGAGAGAATAGAAGAAAAGGACCGGCAGATAGAAGACCTGACGAAAGAAAAGATCCGGTTCCGCACATGGGCGGTGGCGTCCTCTGTAGCGCTGCTGGTGCTTCTTGTGGTGGTGATCGGTATTTTGATATATGATTTCACCCACCTGGACATGGGATGGTTTATCACTAAAGCGCTGCACAAATAGGAGGAAGGATGAAATTAAGGAAAACGGAGGCGCGATGGATCGAATCCAGGAACCGCTGGCAGGTCAACGTCACAAACGAAAACGGAGAGAGAAAGACCTTTGCGTCTGAGGTCGGTCTGCGCACCCGGAAGGGGAAGCTGCAGGCAGAGCGGAAGGCAGATGACTGGCTGTACAGTAACTCCACGAAAGTTACAGACCGGGTCGGTACTCTCTTTGATGAGTACATCGGCTCTCTCAAACTCACCACATCTGAGGCGCACTGGAGGCAGTATCAGAGCTACGGTAAAAATTGGATCGTGGAGCCGCTGGGGAGGCGGAAAATCGGGAGCATTACCGTAGGCGATTGCAAGGACGTGATCGCACGGGCAAACGCAGCCGGGCTCTCAAAAAAATCCCAGCAGAATATACGATCCTGTCTGAGCGGATTTATCCGGTACTGCCGGGATCATAACAAGACGGATCTCTGGTATGAGAAGCTTACCATATCCAAGTCTGCAAAAGTGGGGAAGCGGTATGTGCTCACGGAAGATGAGATAAGGGTTTTGTTCCAGCCGTATGAGTCATGGTACATACACGCCTTCCGGTTCCTGCTTTTGACGGATCTCCGGCCCGGTGAGCTTATGGGCCTGAAATGGGAGGATGTAAGCAGGGATGCCATTACCGTGCATAGGGCGGTCAACGACCTGTACAGCGTGACAGATGGTAAGAACTTTAATGCGCACAGGACGCTGAAGCTCATCTCATATGCGCAGGAAGAATTGAAAGCGCAGAAGGCAATGCTGAAAAAGGATGGGATGCTGTCCCCGTGGGTATTCCCTTCCCCCTCTGGTGCGCCTATGCCCCAGGACCACTTCCGCCGCCAGTGGTATCTATACTGTGAGGAAATCGGCATAGGCAGACGGGGCGAGACGAAGGATGGGAATCCACGGTACATTACCCCGTACGAATTCCGCCACACGAACTACTCCCTCAACAAGGACATGCCAGAAGGGCTGAAGAAGATGGCCTTTGGGCACAGCCGCCAGTTTGACGGAGACGCTGTGTACTCCCATGAGATGGAGGGAGACCGGGACAGGATCATGCAGTACAACACCGCTGCTTTTGATAAGATCCTGTCAACAGAAAAATAAAAACGGGTACTTTTGAGTGTACTGCAAAACAAAAATCCCCTAAAGTTAGGGGATTTTTTGGCGGGAACATGTGGGGATCGAACCCATTAACTATCTATATAACCGATTTACCGATTAAATAAAATGTAGTATTTCCCTACACTTTTATAACCTGAGATTTATCCAACAAACCACAGATTAGAAATGAAACGTGTACTTTTGCGTGTACTTTTCCGTCAGGCCCGTTCCAGCTGCTCCATGCAGCGGCGGAGAATGGCTTTATCGCCATCAGAAGCATCGCGCATCATGCGCTCCATGTGCTCCATCATTTTTTCTCTGCCCTCGTCACGGCTGTACTCCCGGCCATCGTCACGGCTGTAATGTCCACGCACATAGTGCATGCGGTAGCTGTTGCCACGGCCATATCTGCCGCGCATGTCAGCTTCCCACTCACCGTCCCTGCTGTAACCGTCATCCCGGCTATAGGATCCATCCTCAAGCATCTCGATCTTAAGGATGTTCTTGATGGTGTCCGTGATCTTGTGAACCGTGTCCAGGTCACCTACGCTCAGTTCTTTCTTCTGGGCGATCTCCTCCAGCTCTTTGCAGAGGATCTCTTTTAACTTATCCATAGTGGTCTCCTTCCTTATGCCACGCGCTCCACAATCAGGTTGGCGTTGGCCACGCTGATTGCCTGCGTACTGGTATTCTCGGCTGCTACGGTGAGGCAGCAGCCCCGGGGCACATCGATAAATGTGCTCACATAGATGTTGCCGTACTGATTTACGGCAGCGGGCGTGATGATGCCCGTTGCGCTATTCAGCGGCTCACCGTTTATGGCCAGTGCTACAGAGATGGCCTCTACGGTGCCGCCAGTAGGCACAGCAATGTTGGCGCCAAAGCCTACCTTAAATCGCGCCCTGCACTGATTGGTAAGCCCTCTGAGGGTTACGATCCCTGCGCCTTCCCTATGGACGATGCAGGGGCTTCCGGTGACGGCGGTTTCTGTGAGGGGCATATTCTGCCCGGCAGCCACGGTCACGATATTGGAGTTAGTATATTCTGCCATTGTGGTCTCCTTTCAAAAAGGCGGGGCAAACGCCCCGCCATGGTGTTTGCAGTATCGGCACTGAACCGATCATTTTCGTGAGGTCACGAAAAAGCTATGATATGGGATTGTCAGCAGCCGCAGCCGTTGCAGCCGTTGTACGCGCCTGCCGCCCAGGGGTTGCAGGACTGGTACGCCGGGATAGGCGTAGGCCGCAGCTGGGAGATCAGATAGGTGTTCTGCGCCGCCTGGGAGGCCGCCAGCTTCAAATTCTGATTCTCGCTCTGGAGATCATGCAGCTTGCTCTGGGTCAGGAAGTCCAGGATAGCCCGGCTGTTCTGGTTCTGGTTGTCGATGATGTCCCGGGTGCTAGTCTGGATGGTGTTGCGGGTGTCGCATGCCTGGGTGGCCATGTCATAGCGCACCTGAGCGATAGCGGCCCGGTTCTCGCAGCAGCACTCCTGGTTCTGCATCTGCATGTTCGTCAGCTGCTGCATGAGAGCGGCCTGCTGATTGCAGCGGGAGAGCTCAGCGGACATAAAGCCGTTGCTGATGTTCTGGTTCACACCGGCAAAGCCCTGCAGCATGGTGGTATTCTGGGCGTAAAACCCGTCACAGATACCGTTGTTGACGCTGTCAAGCTTGCGCTCGATGTTGGCAAAGTCGGAAGCCAGCACGTAGCCGTCGGTCACGTTGCCGCGATTTCCGCCCCAGCCGTTGCCGCCCCAGCCACAGAACAAGATGACGAACAGGATGATGAACCACCAGTCGCCGCCAAAGCCGAAGCCGTTGTTGCCCATCATGCCGGTGGGGGCTACGGGCATAGTCATAGTAGTATCGGTAGTCATGGTATGTCTCCTTACATGGATATATGCTTAACCGTGCGCACGGTGAGAGCCTACTTAAGCAAGGCCGCAAATTGTCTGGCCACGTTCTGCACCTGGTCCAGCTGCTGCTGGGAGAGCTGGCCTGACTGGATCATCCGCTGCACCTCCTGCTGCGGATCTCCCTGGAAGTTGGCCTTGAATTGCTGGAACTGCTGCATCATCTGCTGGAAGTTCCCCATAGGACCGGTCATTTTGTTGCCGCCCAAAGCATTAAACAGAGGGTTTGCCATCCTCTACCTCCTTCTTTGTGAGTGCCGCCAGGGCCGCCTCAAACTCCGCCCTGGTAACGTATTCTGTGCTGGACTGTGCCTGCGGTTTCTGCGCGGTACGCTCCTTGTAGTCAAAGATCCGCAGAGGCATGGGCATGCCGCTCTGATCGGTGGACTTGATGTAAAACACGGACTTCTCGCTGTCCATCAGCAGCTTGCTGTCTCCTGCGGTCACCAGGTATCCCTTGGCGCCTTCTTCGCCCTGCACCCAGGTGATCCCGTTGTTTTGAGGCTGTGCAGGCTGCATGTAGGGCTGTCTGAGCTGGCCCAGCTGGTCCTGCATGGGCTGATACATCGGTTGATAGGGGTTGTACATTGGATATGCCATTGGTTAGCTCCTTTCCCAATAATAGAGGGGCACTTCGTCCCCTGAATTCCAGGTGTCGTACCAGTTCCCATCCTGCACACACACCACATGACCGGAGAGGGCAAGGATGTAGATCCCTGCCGGATGGTCCTCGGCAAACTTCTCCACGGTGTAGCAGTCAGGACAGGTAGGAGGCAGTGTGCGCCGCTGGAAGCCCTGGGACTTCAGGTATGCACCCCACACATGATTGGCGGTGGGCATATCGTGCATGGTAAATCCCTGCAGGGCTACGCCCGTATAGATCTCCTCCCAGCCTTTGTTGGTGGCCTTACATATGGCTCGGATGGTGCAGTCGCCCACCCTAAGACCACCGGGATTCGCATTAAACTTGATCCACATATCTGCCTCCTTCCTGCCCATAGGGTATAAAAAAAGCGGGTCCCTTCCCACCGAAGGAATCCGCTTTGTTTCCGTAAAAAAAAACGGGCCGAAGCCCGCCTATACTATTTTAGAGATCCACTCACTTCCGGCCCATGCCCTGGTAAGTTTTTCAAGCGCAGATCTGTACCAGCGCTGCATAGCATCCACGCTGCAATCCGCTTTTTCTGCCGCCTTTTCCTGCGTCATTCTGCGCTGCCCGCATAAGGTTATGGCGGTCTCCTCCTGCCATGTCAGGTTGACCATGGACAGAGCAAACTCCACCAGAGGCTTAGAGGGGTAGCGCAGGAAGCGCTTGACGGTCTCCTCGGTCATACGCACCTCCAAATAATCAGCAATATGGTGATGCCCCAGGAGACAGCCGCCAGGATCTGCCAGTGCCGGATCCTGGCTCGGAGCGCTTTATGCTGTTTGATCGCCTCCGATGCCACCGCCTCCGCTATCTCCAGCCCCTGCATGTCAATCCTCCAGCAGACGCTTATTGTATTCCACAGTGGAGATCCCGATGATCGTGCCGATGCAGGTACATACGGCGGATACGATCTTGGACACTACATCCGGAGAGTACCAGCCAAACTCAGGCGCGATGGTGCTGTAGCACAGGCTCAGTGCCGGCAGGACGATGCATACCGCCCACTTCAGGATGTCGTACGCTTTATTGCTCAGTTTCATGTTTTACTCCCTTCACTTTACAAAGTCGTTTTCTTGGTTTGCGTTTTTGTACACGTATTTTATATTCTCAATGGCCGTAACGGCTCTATTGTTCGGATACTCCGGATGATTCCGGCAGTAGTCTTCATATTCGTCTATAACTTTAAGTATTTCTATAAACTCCTCTTCGGAGTGGCGTTCCTTCTGCCGTACTTCCTTGTTAAACTGCAAGATACGGGCTCTCTTGGTCTCTGCCTTGTACTTCTCATCATCCGCTATGTGGGCCGCCAGCATTTGCTCCAGTCTGTCCAGCTTGGCATACACGCCGTTTTTTTTGTCCTGATTATCCCACATACGCCTCAATAATACCTCGACAAGTCCGATCAGTGCGGCGATCACTGCCCCGCTTAAAATGGTGCTCCAGATATTCACGCATCCACCACCTTTGTATACCGGGGGTTATTGGATATGTACCCCAGCAGCCCCTTGTACTGGATCTGATGCCATCCGGATTCCGCCTGCCCGGTGAGGAGGTACTCGTCCCCCTTATGGGCCACGCCCATGGCCTTGGCTTTCTTGTTCCCTTCCCGGCGCACATATACGCTGCCTCCCAGCACGCGCACATATTGCTTGCCCTCTTGAGGCGTTGCAACAGGGTCTGAGATCTCCTTTGCAAACAAGTCAGGGATTCCCCAGCAATTCCATGCAGACGGCTTAAAGACAGTCTCCTGTACGCCGTATGCACGTCCCTTTGCCTCTACCAATGTGGTGTCGGAGATCATGTAGCCTATGTGGGTGGCACGGCCCTTGGAATTGAGCCGGAATACCCACCAGCCGCGCTTGGGAAGATCCTTGGAGAGACGGCACTTGCCCATCAGGGAATTGGCGCTCATGTCGTTTTTGTACAGGCCCATGAGGTTCTGCATCCAGTACATCCCCAGCCCGGAGCAGTCGTACCCATACAGGACGGTCTCTCCCTGGTCAAAGAGCTCTTCGCAAAACTCCTTGGCTATGTCCGCATACAGCCGCCCGAAGCCATCGGTCTTGTCCTCGCACCTGGCTTCCTTTTTGTCAATGACGGAGGAGTATGTGCTGGGGGTGAGCTTGGTATGCTGCCCACCCCATACATACGGCTGGCCGATCTGGGAGACCAGGTAGTCGATAAAGGTATCAACCATTTGACTCCTCCCATCCATACACGCCGGGCTCCCAGGTGTTGGCGTCCACGGTGCTTACCCAGCGCTTGTTGTTGTGAGAGACCTTGTCCCCCTTGGCATATGCATCGTGTGCGCCGGTAGGCTGGACCCACTCCGGCCACTCCTCTATGGAGATCTTATTCCACAGTGCCGGAGTCAGGGACGGTTTCCAGCTCGCCTGTGAGGTATGAGCGGTTATGCAGGCATACAAAATGTTTTCGTCCTGCACCCGGTCTCCCACGGCATATGCCTTGTTCGGTTCCCATTTTGGGAATAAACCCGGCACGGTGAGGGCCTGCTCATCCGTGAGCATAAGCCCGGCCTTGTCCATGATCTCCCGGATCTTCTTCGCCGCTTCTGTCCATCTACCCATCTACTTTCACCCCCAGTATGGACAAAGCCTCTGCCATATCGGCAGATTCGTCCTCTGCCTTTTCAACCTTCACGCCATCTCGCCAGAAAGCGCCATCGTGATAGTCATCCCCAATATGCACGGGCAGACCGTCTATCTGCACGGCGTTGGGGAATTCCTCGGCATTGTATACCATCCCCCACAGGAGGTTGGTCACCTTTCCGTTCGCTATCACGGCAAAGTTTGTTGCGTAATTCATGCTGTCTCCTTACCTTGCATTCCTGATTATTACGATCCCGGATCCGCCTGCGCCGCCCGTATGGGCGGAAGATCCGTATGTACCGCCGCCACCGCCGCCGTTGCCCGTGTTGACAGTCCCGGCAGCACCGTTGCCTCTGTTGCGTCCGCCGCCAGCGCCGCCGGCAGAAAACACCTTTGTGCTGGACGCCTCGCCGAAGGACTTGGTAGTGGTGCCCTGCCCGGTACCGCCTTTACCGGGGTTGTTGCCGGCAGAAGCGCTTCCGCCATTGCCGCCGTTCGTGCCGCCAGCAGATCCGGAGTTGTCCGAGTATGCACCGGCGCCGCCGCCAGATCCGCCGTTACCGCCGGAGCCTGTGCCCCATCTGTAACTGGCCGTACCGGGAGATCCACCGGCTGCGGACTTAACACTTCCAAAGGAGGACGTACCGCCTGTAGCCGCTATTCCGCCGCCAGCGCCTATGGTTACGGTATAGCTCCCGTTCTTCTCTACCTCGACATTCTTCTGCGTGGCCGTTCTGCCGCCGCCACCGCCGCCGGACCCGTAGTTGACAAGCTCGGTACTGGCACCGCCGCCACCGCCGCCGGCACAGAAGACGTCTATGGCAAACTTCTTTTTGCGGTTAAACGTGAGAGTGCCGGACGTCTTCAGCTGCAGTTCCCAGTTGCCGTCCGCATCCGTGGTCAGCTGAGAGGTGCCGGAAAACGTGTAACTGGATGCATCAAAGGGGGCCTCTCCGCCGCCTATGAGCCCCAGGAGTCTGCTCATCCTCATACGCTGCCTGCAAATAGCCACTCCGTGGAGGAGAGGGCCTTACCGGCAATCAGGCCGTATGTGTCGCTGATGGTAAAGCTGGTGGCGGTATCGGCATTGCCGGGGAAGTAAAAGGTCACGCCGTTTCCGGTGATGGTGACGGTGGATCCTCCATCCTGCCAGATCTCCACCTCGCCGTCCAGCCCGGAGGGGATGGTGATCGTGATCCCGTTGGTGACGCGGAGCAGTTTCCCCAGGTCGCTTGCCGCCAGGGTAAAGTTTGCGCTCTTGGAGATGACCTTCGCGCTGGCCTGTGCCGCTGCCACCTTGCCGTTATCGTCCAGCCCCGCCAGGCCTCCAGACTCTCCCTTGGGCACATTCACAAGCGCGGCATAGTCTATCTGGGCATCGCCGTCCTGCGTTCTGATTTTTTTGATCGGTGTTACGCTCATATGCTGTCCTCACTAAAAAATGATCAATACCCCGTCCGTGTTTACCACGGGGAGGGTTATGCCAATGTTCTGCCGGGCCTGCTCCTGCTCGGAGGCGTCCAGACTCTGTGCCTCATCGTACCGGACTACGCCCGTCCCCCCTATGCTGCGTATCAGATTGCCCATGTCATCCAGCGTGGCAATGTCCGGTACTTCCACTCCCTGCTCAATGAGGGCGTTGATAATGTCCTCCTTGGCAAGGCTGAGACGGTTGATCTCGCTCTTGATGCTCATATAGCCGCCAGGGCCTCCTCAATATCGCTGGTGAGGGAGACGCTGCCGCCTGACGTGTAGCCTGCCGGCACCGTGTAACTGATGGTGTTCAGGCCGTCAATGCTTCCGGAGATGGCGCCGTTGTTGGCCATGGTGCCGGTGATCTTCACCGCTGCGCCGCTGGCGTTTTTGCCGTACAGGATCTTATCCGCCAGCAGGTCAGCAGCTGTGCCGTCCGCATCGCTGACGTCTCCATAGTTGGAGGGGATAGCGCCTACAGAGACCTTGGAGAGGACCTTCCCTGCAGAAGGGGTGGCAGTCTGGGCGGACTTGGAGGGGGTAATGGATTTCTCCTCCAGCACGATCCTCACGGTGCCGGAGCCGCTGTGCTTGCCCCCAGGGACCGTATAGGTCTGGTTCCCGGTGGAGGCATCCAGCGTTTTGTTCACAGAGCCGTTGTCGGCCATGGTACCGGCTACGGTCTCGCCCTTGGCATTGACGATGACCTTACCGGACAGCACATCCCCCGCCGCTGCCGTGACGCCGGATACGTTCTGGTACGCTTCCGGGATGGCGTTGACCGTGACGCCAGACAGGCCGTAGTATCCCTGGTCGGGGGTGATGCTCTGCTGCTTTTTGGTAGGGGTCGCCGTCTTGGTCTGCAGGGTGTAGTTGCCGCCGCCAGCTACGCCTTTGACGGTGCCGCTGCCGTTGTGGTAGCCCTTGGGGATGGTGTAGCTCTCCCCTTCCTGCACGTTGGCGTCTATGGCTCCCTGGTTGACAATGCCGTCAATGGCGGTGGCCAGGGCGTCTATCTTATCGGTGGACGTGCCCAGGCCCAGCTCCACGGCCTTGTCCCGGATGGTGTTTCGCGCGGTCTGCAGCCGCAGGATCTCGGTTTGTGTACTCATGTATGCTCCTTAAATGCTGGCCAGGAGGGCGTTGATGTTGCCCACCTCCGTATATACTGCTGCGCTGGTAATGGGTCTGGTGTTGTCCTGCTCCACAGCTGAGGCGGTGTCCACAGACAGTACGCCGTCTTCTGTAATTGACAGGTTGTCCCCTACCATGATCCCACCCAGCTTGTCTCTGGTGGCCGGAGTGGCCACGCCGGAACTATCGCCCGGATCTCCCTTGGGTCCCCGGATATAGTTGCACAGACAGGGGTCAAAGGTTTCATCCCCGGCGCTCAAAGGCGGGGACAGGCTCATAGGGTCCAGGCAGATCCCCGCATCCATCTCCTCCGCCTGTGCTGCGATAGTGACACAAAAATGCGCTCCCTGCTGCGATATCGCAGCGGAAAGCTCTTCCTGCTGCGAAGAAAACTGGACGCAGAAATCAGGCATCGGCCAATGCGCCTCCTTTGAGGATGTCCTGCACCTCCTCATGGAGGATACCGGACACCAGTCTCTTCTCCCCCACGCCCACTCTGAGCTGGATATCCAGGCTCCCAGCCGCCAGGCTCAGCGTCTCCGCCTCGGTCAGGGTGAGCGTCAGGGTGTTCCCGTCCTGGGTGCAGTCGCTTAACGCCTTGGAGAGCTTCACGGTTCCGTTCTGGGCCATGGCGATGTTGAGCAGCGTGATCTCGCTGGCCTGAAACGGGAGCGTGAACTTGAACTCCGGGGTAGTGCCTCTGTACATATCACTCGCCCTCTATGGAGATTATGAAGGAGAGCACGCCGTTGGAGTCCACCACGGGCTTTATGGCAGCGCCCTGAGAGATAGCATTGGAGATGGCGTCATATGCTGCCTTGGCCGTGGGGATCTCATTGTCCGTGGAGGAGGCGTCCACGGTCGTGGCCTTTGTAAGGGCGTCCTCTTTGTTGTTAAGATTAGGGATAACATCTTCCTTGACCTTGTTCCAAAGGCTCTTTACGTCCTGTTGCAACGCCTCTTTCATGGCCTGTGCCGCCAGGTTGGGCTTGTCCTCCAGGTTGGCTATGGTGTTGGGAAAAAAACCCAGGTTATCTATCGTCATATCAGTCACCTCTCCGATGAGAATACACTAAAAAAAGAGAGGAAAAGTGCCATCTTTCCCTCTCCCGTGGATTATTTGTAGCCGCACACCTTATAGTACAGGTATGCTTTCTGCTCGGTGCTGATCTTCATCTTGTCCAGCAGCTCTTTGGTTCGTTTCTTCTTCAGGCCGCTGACGGTCTTGCCGGATGCATCCTTGGCGGACAGATCGCTCCATCTGGTGTAAAAGTCCACAAACACGGTGGGCTTTATGCCGCAGGCAGAGTAGGCGGTCTTGGCCTTGTTGTAGTGGTCGGTCTGAGAGGCTGCGTACCACTCATCACTGGTGTAGTCGGCCTTCACCTTCCACTCCGCTACAGACCCGGACTTATACACTTTAGGCTTCCCGTCCTCGCCCAGCTCCAATGTGTACACAATGCCGTCCTTTACCTTGGCGTCCGTGTTGCTGTCCTTCCGGAGCATGTACGCATCCAGGATGGCCTGCTCCTTGGGTGTGCCGCCGTTCTTCCGGATCCATTGGCCGCGCTCCTCGGAGGACATGTTCTGGTTCTTGTGGCTGTCCTGGTAGGCCTGCATATCGTCCAGATACTTCCGGATAGTCTTGGGGTTAGCGCCCTTGCGCACTGCGGTCAGACCCTTCTGGTACTTGCTGTCCCCATGCTGGGAGATGGCGTACCAGGTATCGTCCGTGTAGTCAGCTTTCACTTTCCACTCAGCAACAGTGCCGTCATTGGCCACGGAGGGCTTCCCATCCTCGCCCAGAGACATGGTGTATACCACGTTCCCCTCCACCTTAACGCTGGTGCTCTTGTTCTTGCTCAGGATGTACGCATCCAGCAGGGCAGCCTGTTTGGTATCCTTCACGTTCTGATGGAGCCAGTCCCGCTTCTGGGTGGCGGTCATGGGCTTCTCGTTGGCGTCGTTATAGGCATCCACCGTATCCAGCAGGCTCAGCACGTTCTTTATGCCCGCCCCGTTCTTCAGGGCCGTGGTCCCGGCGCTGTACTTGGTATCTCCGTACAGGGACAGCTTAAACAGATCCTCGCTGGAGTAATCCGCTTTGACCTTCCACTCGCCCCAGGAGCCATCCTCCCGTTTGGTGCGCCCGTACACAATGGCGCCTTCAGACTTTGCCTCGGAGGAGTCTCCCGTGGTGCTGATCAGGAGCGCATCCATACCCGCTTTTTGTGTGGGCGTCAGGTTGGTGGTGTACAGGGAGCTGCGCTTGCCCTCCTGGGTGCGGTACCCTTTAAGCTCCTTCCTAATCGCAAAGTATCCCTTGCCGCTCAGGCCCAGCGCTCTGGCCGCGTGGAATTCCTCTGCTTTTACAGGAGACCCTGCACTGGCAGACTCCCCGTTGTAGTACCCAAAGAGCTTGGGCAGGATCCTGTCTTCCCCGAAATACTCGGAGGCTTCCGTGAGCGCCCACTTTCCAAAGATGCCGGCGTGAAGGTAGTTAAGAACATTTGTGTCCGTAGCAAACTGCACGGTGTCCTCGCCTTTGCTGTTGGTTTTGCCGGAGTATCCCTGTGCTACGGTGGTAAGGCCGCCAATCGTCCTGGCTATCTGTTTGCCGCCAATGGGAGGCAGGACTTCCGACAGCTCGTTCACCATGCTGAACCAGTCCGGCTTTACGCCCTCTGCGCCCCACTTTGCCAGAGATGCAAGGACCTTGCCGATGCCTACGGCGCCGCCTACGCCCATGTTAACGTTGCCGTACTTGGTCATGTCGGTCTCGCCAAAGACCGCCTCGGTGGTGTCCTCGCCTAAAAACTGCGGGATCATGCCGGCATACGGGAGGCCGCTTACCGTCTCCGCGCCGATCCTCTGCCCGATAAGCTTAAACGTGGATGCAAGCTTGTGGTCATCGTCATCATCGTCCTGGATGTCCTTGGCTCCAAAGATAATATCTATAAGTGCCCGGACAAAGTCAAAGGGCAGGACCGTGCTTCCTACGACGGCCTCAAACACTGCATTCATGACAAACACGGTGGCCTCCATGGTGGCTATGCCCAGGGCGTTCTTCTTCTTGATGTTCTCCTTCAAGAGCTGATAGGTATTGTTGACCTCCAGCTGGAATGGGGCGAAGAAGCTCACCAGTTTGCTGGTCATGATGGGAGCCTTTTCTCCTACGCCTCTGCCGCCGTGGGTCCTGCGGGTGACGTCATCCGCATAGTCTACGGCGCTTTCGTACTTCCGGGGCATGCTCATGATGCTCTTGGAGTTGGGATCCCTGACATACTGGTTGTAGGCAGCCCACCAGGTAGCCTTTGCAGAGATCGTGTCTGCGATGCTCAGCATCTTGTTTGCAAACTTTTCTGCGCTGGCCATGATGCTGGTATCTATCATCTCCACCCCGGCAAACCGGGAAGCCAGGAAGTTGCTCTGAGACATGATGTTCTGCATCATCTCGTCCCCCTTAGCAGCCTTGGACCAGCACAGCACACCGTTCTTCCAATCCTTGGGATTGGTTACCAGGGAGACGGCATTGCTTATGTTGGAGATCTGCACGATAGCGGACCGGGCGTTAAAGTACAGGGTGTTCTTTATTACCCGGCTGTTGAGCTTCTGCAGGGCGTTTACGATGTTTCGTCCCACCACGCCGCGGTCGGTAAGGAGTCTGTCAAAGTCGCTGCTCTTGCCCAGGATCTGGTTGGTCCAGGTGTTGAGGTACAAAAGCAGGGAGTTTCGGTTGGTCTCATCGTTTATCTGCCGGATCTTCTTCTCCGCATTCCGGAGGTATGCCGCCAGAGGATCAAAGGCCAGCTTGTACTCCGCCAGGGATGCGTATCTGAGCATACCGTTCACGGCATCGGGCGTATGGTACGGCCCTTTCCGCTGCTGGAAAAATCCGGCCCACCGGGACTTTGCCTTGGAGTTGGCGCTGCGTCCCACTATGGCAGGGGATAGCTGCTGCGGGTTTTTGTTTATGATCAGATCCCACACCTCGCCGATGAAGTTACGTTTCTCCGATTCGACAAAGTGGTGGAAGTACTTCTTTCGGAATTCCAGCTTGTGCATTCGGCTCAGGCTTTCCCCGCTCTTGTCTTCCAGTATGGCGTTCTTCTTCACCGCCAGAGCCGCGACATCCTCGTTGTAACCGGCTATCAGCTCGTTCAAGTCAGCTATGGATTCATTGAGCCGCGTCTGACGCCGTCTCAGCGTATCGTAGGCTTTGGTGTCCGTACGCTTTTTGCCGGCCATCTCGCTCTCGACCTTCTTGAGAGTCTTCTCTCTCTCCAGTATGGCCTGCTCCGCATCCGCAATACGGTGCTTCTTCTTCTCCACCAGGGCGTCTATCTTGGCGGTCGTATCGTCCTTGCTGGTAAATGCGTTCGGGTAGATCTCCCGGAGCATGGCGTTCATGTTCTCATAGTACTCATCGTACATTTCCCGGTAGGCGTCTGCCGCAGCCTTGAGCCGCTCCCATGAGGTGGGGAACTGTGCCTTCAGATCGTCAATGGTGTAGGGAGAGGTGCTGCTCTCATATTCTACGGCAGAGGCCTTCTTGCCCTTCTCGCTGTCCTTCTGCGCCTGGTCAAAGGCTTTGTCCCAGATCTCGTTTCCGTTCTCCACCCCGAACCTGTCCACCACTTCCTCCAGGGTGAAGTCGCCGGACAGGATCTCGGAGTCGTTCCGGGTGGCTTTAAGGGATATGGTGTCTGCTTCCACTACTTTGGCTTCTACGCTGCATGCAATGGGGGCGATCCCTTCGCCTATGTTCTGCACCGCTGCGCTGGCCGCTTTGTCGAACTTCTTTCCGTCCTGGGAGAGGACCCCCGCTTCCTTGGCAATGTTCTTTACACGCTCCTGCATCTTTTCAAGATTACGGGCATACAGGCCGGTGGCTTCGGAGTGGGGCTTCTCGAAGATGTCATGCAGCTCATCCCGCAGGGACTCATTGCCTTTGGAGATGGCGTCAAAGAACCTGGATGGGTCCTTCATGGTGAAGCTGTTGACGTTGCTTACCGCGTTCATGCTCTGCAGGCCTTCTTCCAGCGCCTTGGTGTCAATGGCACGGACGGTCTTTTCCAGCTGCTCCGTATCCAGGGAATAACGGAAATCCTTCTTCCCCATGTTGAATCTCTCAGACAGGGGGATGGCGTTTCCTGCATCGTCATAGGTCACGGCATCGGCAAGTTTGATCTGTTCCGGATCAAACACCATATACTCATAGATCTTTCCGTTCTCCGTTCTGGCAACGCCATCATACCCCTGTGCCGCCAGCTTCTCTCTGAGCAGGGTTCCGGAATCATCGAACTTTCGATCCAACACAGGATCCACCGCAAGGTTCGTGATGTTCAGATACGCAACAATCTGTCTTTTTCCATACTCGCGGGTGGATTCTGCGTCCGGAGCAAAGAAGAATCCGTCCATCTCATTTCCGGTTCGTGCCGTGCTGCGGTCAAAGGCTGTGAAGCTGCTGTTAGTGTAGTGATACGTCTTCAACAGTTTTCCTTTGCTGTCACGGACAACAGACTTGGGCATAGCTGCTTCCGCCGCCTGCTGCACAAGCTTCTGCGCTTCTGATTTATTCCCGCTCTTTACAGCTTCCATATACGGAGCATCCAGAGATTTCAGACGGGTATCCGGCTCCATAGAATATCCGGCAGTTTTTGTGCCTGCGTATTTCTCTTTTTCTTCCTGGTGCTTCCGAACTTCTTCCTCCCGCATCTTGGAAATACGGTCTTGCAGTTCGGAAATTTTACGGTCGATCTCTGCGGTGTCAATTTTCTCCTGCGCTTCCCGAAGAGCACGGCTTGCAGCTACTCTCTCGGCAAAAGTATTGGCATACCGCCTTTGTTCGGAGGCCTTCCGGTATGCTTCATCCGCTTCCAGCATTTCCTTTCTCTGATTCTTCAGCTCGTAAAGCTCTGCCTGCAAATTGCCGGAATCTGTGTCCAGAGAAAATTCCCCCTTGACGGATTTATCCGCTTGTGATATTTTATCAGTGGAAGCATTATATTGCCGAACGTCTTGGACGTACATCCCGGGAACAGCATCTGCTGCATTATCGAGAGGGGCAAGAAATGCTTCTTTGTTATTTATGATATTTTCATATGCAGACGGAACCGTTCCTTTCTTTGTTTTGATCATTTGTTTGCCGGTTAAGGCATCCTCGCTGAAAATTTCCTCCACGTAGTAGGTAGTATCCACGCCGTCTGTAACATACAGAATACCATACTTCCCGTCCGATCTGGGGAAGAAATACTTTTCCTTAGCATTCTTCAGTATGTAGGGGATCGCCTGAAGGTCTCCGGTAGTTACTCCGTACTGGCCCTCTTTAGCGATTCCATGACGGTTCCGGATATGACGGATGTCATTGTCTGCGATCACATGCACGGCATCAGAGCTTATCTTTTTCCCGAATCGCTCCAGCCACTTTGAAATACGTGCGTCAACCTTTCCAATGGTAAACTGTTTTTCGTTATTGTTTCCGGGCCCTCCCAATGCGTTTTGTATATACTCATCGTACTCAGCTTTCCGTTCAGCCGACATTCCGGTTTCGTCTATTCTGTACTGGATAGCGCTTTTGTTTTCCTGTGCCTGCTTCTCCTGTACCTTTTTGAGCACTTCATCCAGACCGTCCAGCCATTTGTCTGCGGTCTTTTCGTCTGTGATCATGTCGGAGATCCGGTTCTGGTTCTGCCCGAAGGTATCCTTCAGGGTGGCATGAATGGCGTTCAGGATCTTGGTCAAACGCTCCCTCAAGGTGAGGGCGGTGTCGGTGTGCCGCTCGGCAAAGCGTTCCAGTCTGTCCTTGTCAGACAGCATGCCCTCGCACAGTTCGGCAATGACTTCCTCATCACAGGCAAGCCGTCCCTGCTCGGATTCCATGTTGTACCCATACTGGGCTGCCTTACGCTTGAGCAATCTGTCAAAGCGGTCCTGCCCTACGTCCTCGATCAGCTGGTCACGGACCACGGTATACTTCTCAGAGGCTACGGACTGCATCTGGTGGGTCAGCTCATGGGCGGCGACTCTGGCTACCGACATATGACCGGAGAGCACGAAGTGGATCTTCCCGTCCTCCCCGAAGTAGCCGTTGGATCCTCTCATGTAGTCATGAACCACCACGTCCATACCCAGTGCTTTGGATATCTTACCGATCATATCCAGCTTTCTTTGCGCCTGGGCGGTCATGGCCTTACGGGCGCGTTCCAGCTTCTGCTCGTTGGTAAAGCGTCCGTCCATATCCATAAGGGAGAGTTGGAGCTCCACCCCGTCAGACTGGATGGTGGTACGGGATTTGAAGTTGTTCCTTTCCGCTTCGGCAAACTGCACGGGGGATACACCGGTTGGAAGCGTGAGAGGCACGTTCCTCAGGGCTTCCTTATCGGTGTATACTTCCTCCGCTCTCTTGATGTTGTAATCCCTCGCCCGGTTGTCAAAAGCCTCTTTCTGAGCCGTTGCAACCTCTTCCACGCGCTGATTGTAGCTTGCTGCCAGGGCTTCAGGAGAGGAGGTGTCATACCCTGCCTCCTTAAGCACATCTCCGGATTCCTCCAGCATGCCCTCCGCCTGGCTCTCGGTGATCTTCTCTCCCGCCAGGAGCACGGCAGCCGTATCCCTGTTGTCGGTCTTCAGCAGCTTTCTGGTGGCCTCATAGGATGCATTGTACAGCTCCCCTATAGCGGAGTCCGTTGCCTTGCTCCCTGCCTGCTCAATGTTCCGGGCCATCTCCGCAGTCTCGCCGCCCAGCATCTTGGCGTTCTGGATTACCTGGTCATATACGTTGGTATCGCCCCGCAGCCGTCTGCCCATCTCGGAAAAGTGAACCTTGTTCATGCCCGCACCGAAGATACCGAACATGCCGCCGCTCAATGCACCAGCCAGGGTCTCCAGCCCTATGTTCTGGATCGTTTCTGCGACCACCCGCTTTTCCGCCTGCTTCTCTGCGTCCTTTTGAGAAAGGCCGTTGGCAAGGGCCTCCTGGATGTAGGCGGCTTTGCTCTTGGCGTTTTCCGACAGCTCCCCTAAAAACATCTGGTCGGTAAACAGGTTGGCGATGCCCGTAAACATTTCCTCGGATCCTTCGATCAATGCCTGCAGGCCTATCTTCTTCAGCATCTCCACGAACCTTGCTACTCTGGTAGCGCCTTTCAAAGGAGCCGCCAGGAAGCTGTCCAGGAATTTGTCTATAGAAATGTGCTCGAAGATCGTTTCCGCTGCACCGCTGGCCACCGCCGCGTTGAATGCCTGCTGCTGGTTGGCACCGGAGGCTACGGCCTCCTTGTACTTGTCTCCGAAGGAGGAGCTGAAGAATATAACGTCCGTGATTCCTCTCCATCCGCCGAACTTGGCCATGAGGCCCAGGAAAGCGGAGTCTGCAGTAGACATACCGGCGCTGTAGAAGAAGTTAGCAGCCTTCTGCGCTTTGGTAGGTTCGTGGTTCTCTTTGTCCAGTCCCAGGATCTTCTGGGAGGAGGCGCTCCGGATGGTGGAGCGGATGGTGCTCATGGTCTCGGTGGGGTCGTTGATGTCGATGTATTTCGCATCCTTGGACACGGTATTGTATAATCCCAGCCCCATCTTCCTGACTGCTGCCGGCACTTCCCCAATGGCCATGGGCACGGACAGGATGCTGGCGCCTACCCAGCTCTTATTGGCTACCTTTGTCCACTCCTCCTGCGTATAGGCGTTGTTGCGCTCCAGCAGAAACGGGGTAAGGGATTCGGCATATTCGTTTGCCTTATCGAGACCCTTATTCTTGTACAGCCAGTTGTAAGCGTTCTTCTCCTCATCCGTTAGGAACTCAAACTTCTGCATCTTCTTCTGATAGGGAGTGGGCAGATTGTTTTTGCGCTCTGCAAGTGTGAGGTAATTGCTTGTCAGCTGTCCGTTTATAATCGCATATATGTCATTGTTCACGCCCTTCTCCGGTTCCGCTTTCTTCCCGGCGTACCGGATGGAATTGGCAATAGCGGGAATAAAGTAGTCATACTCCGCCCGGTTGCTCTGCTCCTGCCGGAAGGCGATCTCCGCGTCCTTGTCATATGTGGCACCTACGCCATACCCCAGGCCTCCGGGCTTACTGCGACTGGCTTTGTACAGGGCGTCAAACGTCTCATCGCTCTTGGGCACCTTCAGTCCATAAGCACGGGCAATGATCTCCTTGGCTTTTCGATCCGCCAGGGGGCTGGTCTTCTCGTCCACGTCTGCCTGCAGGTACTCCATGGCCATCTGCACTCTCTGCTCGGTGGGGATGGTGGCATTGCTCAGGATCTCGCCCACCCTATCCGCATAATAGGCCACACCGGATCCGGCTCTGGGATCCCTTTGAGCGCCTGCCTGGGCACGGCGGAGCATCTCCATAGTGGAGAGGTATTCCTGCTGGGCAGTCTGGGCGCTCTGCAGCGCATTGACGGTGGTCTGGGCTGCGGTTTTCTGCGTGGGACTGGAGGCAAATTTGGATCTGCGGATCCCCAGCGCCTGCATAGCCGCCAGGGCTTTTTTCTGCTCAAACTCCTGCTGGGCAATAGCGGCAGCGGTAGCAGCGGTGACCATGCCGCCGGTACCTCTGGCTTTAGCCGCAGTTTCCATGCCGATCCTCTGTCCCTTGGAGGGAATAAGGGTAGCGGTGTTTGCGTTGGGTTTGGTCTGTCCCGCCATCGCCGCAGAGACAGCGCCTGTCACCAATCCGCCCACTGCATTGCGCTTTGCTGCTTCTTCCGCTTCCGCTTGAGATTCCGCAGCTGCCCGGGCTGCCGCAGCGGCTGCCTGTTCCGCTTTGGTCTGGGCGGCGTACTGTCCGCCCAATGCTTCCACGGCCTGCTGCTCCCGGTTGTACAGCTGTGCATTTACCCGGTTAAACTGGCCGGCGATATTGGTTTTCAGCCTGGGCACCTCTCCGGTGAGCTCGGTTCCCTTTGCCCCCGCCAGGCCCATGTTCTGCAAGCCTCTGTAGGCGGTGTCATAGTCGGACCTTGCCTGAGACACGGCATCCGCACGGTTGCCTGCGTTCTCCCGGTTGTACTGTCTGGACTTCTCCATGAGCGCCTCGATCTGCGCATCCTTCAGGTACTGCTTATATTTTTTTACGGTTTCATCGTAGATAGCCATATAGATCCTCACTTGATGTAGTTGTTGATAAAGTACTGCACGTCTATCCGGTACAGGCCAAAGGCCTCATTCTTTTTTGTGTTCTCAAAGATCAGCTGCAAGAATGCGAACTTTTTGACCTTTTTGCTGAGGGCCACCACCTGGGGCGCCTCGATGGCGTTGAAGTCTATCCTGCCGAAATCCAGCTCCGCAAAGTCCCACACGTTGAGGATCACCTCTCTGATGTCCTCGTCTATGGCCTTATTGGACGTAAACCGCATGGTAACGCCGGAAAGGGAATAGGGCTTGAGCATGACGGTGCAGCCGCGCTTGGTCATGGTCTTGGTCTTGGCTATGGTCCCCAGCACATCCGCCTTGGTGGTCCATCTGGCACGGATGGCGTCACCGCCTGTCCACCTGGCGTACTCGCTGGTGTCATCCGGTACAGGGGTCACACGTGTCAACCCATCCGCATACTTCTGCATGCTCTTCAGGTCGGTGTTCATCCTGCACAGTCTGCCATCCTCCGTGCCGAAGTAAAGGTTCCCGTCAAACTCCAGGAATCTGCAGGCGGGGATGTTGTCCCAGTAGTTCCACTCATACACGTAGCTCTCGTTCATACTTGACCGCATCCGTGCATCCGCCACATAGCAGTGTTTGGACTCCGGGAAGGCCACCAGGTACTTGCCGTCCCAGATGATGGCGCAGGCGTCTTCCTTGCGCGCCTCCATCTTTAACCGGTTGTCCACAAAGTAGGAGCGGTTCTGGACGGTCCGCTGTTGAGATGCGTCCGTGCCGGCGATGGCAAATATCCCTTCCTTAGCCAGGAACATGGGATCGTCTCTCAATGTGGCAAAGGCATGGATGGAGGCAGCGCCTACGCCCTTGATGCCCTGCTGCACGGGATAGAGGACCTTGTTGTCCTCCGTCTCCTGGGCGGTACGGATATATATTTCCGCATCCTGGTTATCGTCCTCTTTGACGATGGCCAGCGCGTCCCCGTAATGCAGGTACCCTCTTATAGCGGTCTGGTCGCTCCCTACTTTGGTCCACTGGTTAAGCTCCCAATAGGTGGGATCATCCACGGCACAGGCCCAGTCCATATGGGGCTTGTCCGGATTCCCCGAAATAAAGAACCGGTTGTCGTTAAAGTATCCGTACTGGGTGGAGATGGTACACTTTTCAATGGTGCCGGGAGAAGCGGTGTATTTGGAGGAGACAAAGTACACCTTTATGTTGTCTATCCCTGCGCCCTTTGCGTGGGCGGCAGGGGCGGTGGTAAACGTGAGCTTTGTCTTTCCTCTGTCGCTGTCCTCTGATGTGGTGTAGCCCGTTGCAACAGTCCAGGTTTCCCTGTTTAATATCTCCACCTTAGATACGCTGCACCCCGCATATGACAGCCAGAAATCCTTGTTTACGCCGTCCCCGGCAAGGGTATTGATCTGCTTGCTAGTGAGGATGTTGGGTTCTTCATAGTCTTCGCATGGCACCCATGTATAGGTGGTGTTTTCCTCCCCGTTGACTGTGGTGGTCTTGGCTTCATAGTGTCCCCCCACACCTGTGGTGGGGACTCTGGCTATCCCGGATACCTGTAAGATACTGTACTGGGTGGGGGTGTAGGAGATCCGGTAGAAGTGCTCCCCATCCAAAAAATACAGATATCCGCCATGGGCAAAGGCGGTGCTGGGGCCGTCATGGACCGATTGACAGATGATGGTGCTCTCCTCTGTCTCCGGGTCGAATGCATATAAGGAGGATCCGGCATGGACCAATATGGCAGCCTTGCCGCCTATGTGGGCGTAATGCAATCCATGGATCTTACGCTCCTCATGCTCGCAGGAGTAGTCCTGCAATACTCGCCATCCGGGCCGCTTTTCCGGGAAGCCTGCAGCGTCTGTGATCAGGTTCAATGCGTCCGGAGACCGGGAGTCTGAAATATTGGTATCATCTGTAGTAAAGTCTACCCCCAGGAACTGAGAGTAGACTTTGGTGTGGAGCGAGACGCTCGGTATATTGTCTGTATTGATCATATCGTCACCCACGTAAATGCTGCTGCGTTTTGAAGCGCCTCGGTAAACAGGTTGCGGTAGACGGTGGCCCAGTAGTTGTCCATGGCCTCCTGTCTGTACTGCCAGGCCAGCCCATATGGCAATGCGCCCCGCACTATGCTGTCATGGTAGGGGATCTCCGTATCTAAATCCGTAAGGAGGGGAGCGGAGAGAAGTATCTCCCCTCCTTCGGCTGCCCGTAGGCTATTCTCCGTTGTTAAGGCTTCCTGCAGGAGGATGTTCAAGAAGCTGACGGAGAATCTTTTTGAATCCAGGTCCTCCCCGTCTCCCTCATACAGGGTAGCGGAGGCCAGGATATATAAATCTTTGCCGGTCATATGGTCCTCACATAATAAAATTGTGCTGCCGGCGCGACTTGAACACGCATCTCCCGTAAGGGGTACCGGGGGCTCTGCCCTTGAGCTACGGCAGCGTAGGGGGGCCTTGCGGCCCCTTGGGTCAGGAGGTAGTGACGATGGAGGCCACATCGGAGTGATACACGCCGTCTGCGGCATCCTGATAAGACACGGCCTTGATGGTGTCCCCAGCGGTGTGGGTGGGGGTAGTCTCGGCGGTGATCTTAACGGCGGTGGTGCTGTACCGTGGATCGGTGCCGTCGATGGTGTACATGACGTAGTCATCGCTGGCGCCGGGCGTGATCTTGCCGGCAGCGGTCAGGGTGGGCTTGGCTGCCTTCTTGCCGCTTTCGGCGAGGACGGCGACGCCATCGGAGATCTCGCCCTTAACAAAGGCGTCGTAGATCCGGCGGCCCTCAATGACGGGGCCGTCGAAGCCCTGAACGGTCTCCAGGATACGGGCGGTAGTCAGGGTGGTGGGAGCCAGTACGCAGGCCTTGGTGGCTACCAGAGCCACGCAGTTGGCAGGCAGATAGCTCTTGGGTACGGTGACGATCTTCAGGGTGCCCAAATCGCCCTTGTAGCCCTTGAGGATCAGCTTGTCGGTGATGCCGTCACAGCCCACAAACTCGCTTGCGAGACGGAACATCTTGTAGGTGCTGTTGGCCACATAGCACCACCGGTCAGAGGGAGTGACGCCTCTGTCGTCCAGCTCGACCTCCAGGTCCAGCAGCTTGTCCACGATGTTGGACTTGGAGATCGTGGCCCCTGCATCCACGACCACGCCGGCGTTGAATGCCCACTGGGCCAGGTTGTACTTGTCCACCATGGGGATCATCTGCTCATCCTGCTGCAGCTTGAGCCAAGCAGAGGCCTTTTTCAAGAACCCCTGCTGGGAGTTGTCGCCCCGGTCGATGGTGCCGGTAAACGCCTTGTCCTGGGTGAGCGTCATCTCCTGCATGGTGTCCTGCACGTTGCTCACGGTACCAAAGCGGTTGCCGGAGCCCGTGCGGTTGAAGTTGACGGGAGGGTTGGAGACCATGGACAGGATCCGGATGGTCTTTGCGCCAACAAACTCATAGTCGTTGGCAGCTTTGCCCGCCGTGAAGGAACGCTGCTGGAAGCGCTCCTGCATCTTGGGCAGGTACTTGGTAATAAGGTTGATCATATAAGCCCTTTCCGGGCCTTACTCGCTCCACACAGCCAGGAACGGATCCTGCTCGGTATTTTTACCTATCCCCTGCATGGAGCCTGTCGATGCGGCCCTGTTTTCATTGTTTTTTTGTGCGGCGGTGGCCAGGGCGTTGGCCTTTGCAAGCTGCTCCTGCAAGGCAGCTATCCTATGCTCATGCATAGCGGTGAGGGGGTCCTTGCCCGCCCGTACTGCGTCCAGTACATCCTGGGGCACCTTGTCCGCCATGTCGGGGTAGGTAGCCAGGGCATCCGCCCACTTGGCTTTCTCCGCGTCCTTGGCAGCTGACTCCGCCTCTCTTGCCTTTTCCTTCATTCTCGCCTGGATGATTTCTTTCTTCGCGTCCTCGGTGATGTAGGGGTAGTCTTTTTCTACCTGCTGCTCCACAGACGCTTTGGCGGTCTCGTCCGCCGTGCTGGCCAGGTGATCCAGGTACTGCTGGACAGTCATCCCTGCCTGATCGGCAAAGGGCTTTACCGCCCCCCGGAGGCGCTCGGTCTCCGACAGGATCTTGTCATAGTTCAGGCCCTTCTGGGCCAGCTCCACAGCCTGTTCCCGGGTCAGCTTCTTCTCCGCCTTGTTGTACTTGACGGTCAGAAAGTCCTCATCCTTCTGTTCCCCGGCATCTTCGCCCTCGGGCTTTTCCTCGGGTTCTGTGCCTTCGGCAGCGGTCTGCTCTTCCGGTTCGGCTTCGGTTTCAAAATCCTCGGCCTCAAACCCAAAGTCCAGATCGTTGTCCATCTCTTCTGCGGTTTCCAGCTGGCTGGTAGTGTCAGTTGTCATGTCCGCTCCTTCCTGCGCTATGGTTGGCGCTTTATATATTTACACTTTCATCAGGCGCTGCCACTTGCGGCTGCACCTGGTCCGTTGTTGGGACCGGCATTGGCTCGGTCATTGCCGGCGCTGCGGTCTGCTGCAGCAGGGACTCCGCATACGCCTGGAGCTTGGCCTTTTTCGGGATGAACTTCTCGGGCATGACCTCTAAAAAGAGGGCGAATGCCGCCGGATTGTCCATGATCCCCGAAGTGAAGATGTTGTTGAGGGTCTGCACCTGCATCTGCTCGCTCCAGTAGGTAGAGGCGCCGATGTCCACCCGCACACGCATGTTTTCGTCTGTCAGCTGGGAAAAGTCATATGTGCTCTCCTGCTGGCCGTCCTGTCCGGTGATGGGATCCACCGTATCCAGCATGACCTCTCTGGTGCCGTAGTAGGCGCGCATCATGTCGATGATATTGCGGATCTGCTGCTCCACAAACGAGTAGAACTCCTGTCGGTGCAGCTCCAGGGGCATCTGGTCCTGCTGCTGCAGGGCGATGATGGCAGAGGCGTTGTCCGGTCGGATCTCTCCCAGGGTGGCGTCATTGGCTCCCATGTTGGACTGGGTCAGGTTGATGAGGCTGTCGATCAGGTTGACCGCTGACTGGTTGATGGGAGCGCCCTCCAGATACATGATGGCGTCCCGTATTCCCCCCACGCCGCCGGTCACTCTAATGGCCTGACCGGGGCCCTCCTTAAATCCGCCGGGAAGCTTGGTGCCGTCATATACCACCTTGCTGTAGGCCGTTTTCTTGGCCTGGTACAGTAATCCCGCATAGATCTTGTTGATGGCAATCTGATTGGGGATAAGCCCGGTAAGGGCCGCTCTGCCGTGGTAGGAGCTGCGGATCTTCTCCCAGCTCATCCACGCTATTGGATACCGGGTGAGCAGGGTATTGTAGGGCTTGCGCACGGTGACCTCGTCCGTACACTCCAGCGCATACACCTCATCTCCCTCTCGCCACAGCTTGGTGATGAGGGTCACCAGCTTGCCGTCCGTGCCCTCCTCCCCCTGGTTGCTGTCCTCATCCGGTCGGATCCTGAGGGTCTCGTCCTCGGGGACATGATTGGCTATGGCTCTTTCCCGCACCTCCTGCACCGGGAGGCGGCGGACGAGAAGAATATACGGCTGATCCTGGGGGTCCTTGTTGTAGGGGTTGCCGAAAAACACGTTGATGTTGGGCAGGATCTCCGTACACACTGCCCCCTGGGCGGCCTGGCCGGTGGGAACGTCCGGATCCCAGTAAGTATACATACATGCGTCCCCGTCTACGGCGCAGTCCCGCATGAGCTCCTTATTCTGCCGCTTGAGATCGCACAGCTCTATGACCCTGTCCACCTCGGTGGAGAGCATCTTACAGACCGCCGCCGAGCCCTGGTCCTCATGGAAGGGCGTGAAGTTTGCGGCGAAGTCATCCGATACGACCTTGGCCACAAACATACTGACAACGCGCTGCAGCACGTTGATGACGGGCTTATCCACGTCAGGGGCGTTCACGCCGCGCCACTGGTCGCCCGTATAAAAGGCCTCGTTTTGATCGACGGTGGCAAACAGGTTGATGGCGGACTTGTAGCTCTTGCCCGCCTCCAGCTCTCTTGCCACGTCCCTTGGCTCAATATGTTGTCTCATCCGTGCCCTCCAGCTGGCTTGCGCCATCGTATCTCATCAGGTTGCGCCACTGACGCTCCGTATCCTCCTGCTCTTCAGGCGTTGCAACAGGAGCGGGAGCCTCTTTGGGCTCCTCGGTGTGGGATAACCGGGAGCCGGACAGAACTCCCAGCAAAAGCACTCCTGCGCCCAGCAGAAAGCCTATACAAAACTCTACCATGTGCCGTACTCCGATATCTCTGCGATCTGATCCTCATATTCCGGAGGATCGTCCGGGTCCTTGGGTGTTACTATCACTGCCGGCGCCGGGCGACCGTCGCAGAAATATCTGAGCGCGTCCGGTGCGTGGGTGATGTCGTGGGGGTCCTTGGCCACGTCTGACGGATCCCCGGTGGTGGCGTACTGCAGCAGCGGAAGATCGTGGATCAGCTGCGTGCATGTGGAAAATATCCTCAGTCTGGGTCTCCTGGTGCCGGTGCCATCGTCTACGGGCTTGAGCCACTCCTTGAGCCTCAGCCAACCGTCCACACGGCCCTGCCTTACCAGGGTGCCCTCCAGGCCGTTTTGGAGGAACGTCTCATACCGGCTGATGCCGGTGTCCTGGGTGCGTCCGGCCATATCCGCCGGCATGTAAGTAGCCTCTACCCTCTCGCTCCCCGCTGCGCGTATGAGTCTGGCAGCCTCCGACACCACGGTGTCAGGCCGGCACAGCTCCCGGAAAACGTACGCATTGCCCAGCTCGTCTATGGCGGTCCAGAGACAGGCCAGCATGTCCAGGCCGTAGTCCAGGGAGCGGTATACCTGCCAATGGGATGGGATTGGGAATGGGTCCACCACGTGCAGATCCCGCCGCCACTCCGTGAAATACTGCCCGGCAAAGCCGTCCCAATCCCCCAAGAGGAAGGCTCTGCGCTGGTCTTCCGGCAGGTTTTCCAGCCGGTTGACATAATCCGGGTCAGACTCCATGAGCACCGTATTGTCGTAGATGGTGGCGCGGATCATCTTATAATCTTCCGGCTGCTCATTTTTTTGGTACAGCCGGTCGATAAACAGTCTTTTCACCCATGCGTGGCCCACGCCCCCGGGGTTGCAGGTGTAATACATCCGGGGAGAGAAGTCGGTACGGGTGGTACGCAATCGGGACAGGATAAAGTTGTACTGAGCTTCCGTAAAGAGGGTGGCCTCCTCCAGCCCGATCACGTCATATTCCTGCCCCTGGTACTGGTACACGTCCTTTTCCGCCGCACAGTATCCCAGCTTGATCCGGGAACCATTGGGGAAGATGAAGACGTGATCCGACTCCTTATACTGGGCAATGCCCGCTAAAATACCCTGCATGGGCAGGATGTGGTTCTCCTTCAGCTCCGGCAGGGTGCGCCGCAGAAGCAGCAGCTTGAGCCCATCGTAGTGGGAGGCCAGCAGGATAAATTTGGTGCGCATGGCCCAGCTCTTTCCCCCGCCTACGGCCCCGCCGTAGCACGTATGCTTGCAGCGGGACCTGAAAAACTCCACTTGCTTGGGGTTGGGCGGCTTGCCCAGCGACACGGTGCGGATCATCCGCTGATCTCCTCCTCGGGACCATCAGAGGAGGAAAACGTGAATTTGACGCCGGTGAGCTCGGTCTCCACCTTATCCTTGTAGCCGTCAAAGCAGTTAATACCAAAAAACTTTGCGAACTGGGGGTTATAGTCGCCACTCATGCCGTTGGCGATCCAGATGCTCTCCTGGATCTGCTTTGCGCGCGCAAAAGCTTGGGAAAACTCCGGATAATTGCGTCTCCACTCATGCAGAGTGGTGATATTGACCCCGATCAAATTTGCAAAGCCCTGAAAAGTGGGAAAGACCGCAGGCTTGGTGACGGGCTCCTCGCTTTTGAGCATGCCGTCCGAATAAAAAGTACGCCGGTACTCCGTGCGCTGCGGAGGTACGTCAAAGTACTCTATGATCTTGTCACAGTATTCTTTTTTGTATTTTGTCGGTCTTGCCATATATCTCTCACCTCCCTGCCATGGTAGCATAAAAAAAAATTAAAAAAGTGCCATCTTTTTCGCGATTTGGTGTTGACATTGTACGTACATTGTGGTACAATTAGTACATCAAAAAGAGGAGGACAAAGAAATGAAGAAGATCAGCAAAGCATTCGCGGTGAAGGTAATCGCCTACGGGATCCTGGACACCCGCAAGTACCGGTACATCACCGGAGAGGACGCCTGCAACGGTCTCGTCATTGACCGCATCCGTATCGATTATCTCGACACCACCGAGGCGCTGCACAGCAAGAGCGACTACCACCCCAACGGCTGGGAAACCGTCTGGGAGCTGGCCTGATAAACAAAAAAGAGGAGGACAAGATCATGATCACCACCAAAAACAAGGGAACTCAGACCGCCGTGTACACTCCTTACAACGCTGCATTTGTCTCCGCCATCCGCAAGATCGGCGGGGCCAAGTGGGATCCAGAAGGAAAGGCCTGGATGGTGCCCACCGCAAGCCTCCCGCAGGTGCGGGAGATCATGCGGAACATCTGGGGAGAGGATGACCAGCTGGACACCTGCAAGCGTGTCACCGTCCGCCTCACGTTCCGCGAGATCTGCTCTGCGGAGTGCCGTCCCGTTGAGATCTTGGGCAAGACCGTTTCCCGGGCCTATGGCCGGGACAGCGGCGCAAGACCCGGAGATGACGTAGCCTTTGAGGCAGGCGGACCGCGCAGCGGCGGCAGCGCGAAAAATTGGCGCAGCGTGGTCGAGGAGGGCAGTGTGGCGATCCTCCGCAACGTGCCGGAGACCATGCTGGACAAGGCCGAGCTGCCCGCAGGCGTGACCATGGAGATCATCCAGGACAGCGGCATTGACCGGGCCGCCCTGACGGAAGAAAAGGAAAAGCTGCTGGCCAGGCTGGCCGAGATCGAAAGCCTGCTGAATGCAAAAAACTGAAAGGGGAAAGAAACAATATGACTATCGCGCGTGAGCACTATAACTACGGGATCGACCTGGTGAACGGGGGAGAGACGCTCAGACTGTATTTTATGGGTGACGAGTATTGGGCGGGCGATGATGATTATAGCGAGATCGTCGTTGACGAGGATGGAAATGAGTATTGCATCACTTACACCGCACCGGATCTGGATCAGTGGGAAGACGAGTGCGAGTCGGATTTTGCCCAGCGGCAGGTGGACGCCATTGACTGGTCTGATCCATATCTGGTCGAGCGACTTGACACCGGCGAGCTCTTGTACGACACGGGTGATCCGCATGGCGTTACGGTAAGATGGTTTGATGAGTGAGGAGGGTCCATGGGAAAAACTGATCGTGTCGCTCTGCGTATCGCGCCGGAGCTCAAAGACAAACTGCAGGCCGCAGCGGACGCCGAAAACAGGACGGTATCCGGGTACATCATAAACCTGATCATGCGGGACATCGCCAAAAAGTCGAAGTCCGGGGAACTGAAATAACTGAAAGGAGAAATAATATGACTATCGCAGAACGTGTTAGGAGCATCGTGGACTCTCAGGTGGACTTGACGGATGAGGTGCCTGCCGGCATCGAAAAGATGATCTACATGGCCTACTATATGGGCCGGGAAGATGCCACGCGGGAGATCAGCGACCGGTACAATGAGCTGATCCGGGAGCAGCAGAAGAGAGCGCAGGAGTGCCGGTACCACAATCTGGCAGCGGCCATTGTGGGGGATGTGGAGTACATCTACTCCAGCGACTATGGCATGGAGATGACCTCCACTTTCGGGGCCGATCCGGCAGACGTGTAACGGACTACATGGCCAAAAAGAAAAAGCGGAGCTTAACGGCTCCGCTTTTTCGCGAAAACTAATTATTTTCACCATATTTCAATCCAACACCCCGTTTCCGGGGCGACAAATTGATTATACTCGATACAATGCAAAATGTCAAGAAAAAACGGAGCCGTTAAGCTCCGCTTTTCCTTTGGTACATCATAAACACCAAATTTCAATCCAACACCCCGTTTCCGGAGCGACAAATTGATTATACTCGATGCAACGCAAAATGTCAAGAAAAAACGGAGCCATTAAGCTCCGTTTTTCCGCGAAAGTCAAATTACCTCTCACTACATTTCAATCCAACACCCCATTTCTGAATAGTTTTATCTTTGCCCTTTCGGCTTCCAGCCTCTTTGTCGCCGCATCAAAA